>Ga0136616_10002230_pt1 | contig 10267 bp, 8 predicted proteins | sample AntDrymUQ2992106_2_FD_106648 | JGI IMG/M metagenome (GOLD analysis project Ga0136616, IMG submission 106648) | Polar desert sand microbial communities from Dry Valleys, Antarctica - metaG UQ299 (21.06) | ecosystem: Environmental > Terrestrial > Soil > Desert | place: Antarctica: Dry Valley... | reverse complement strand
CTCCCGGAGGCGTCGACCGCACCAGTCCAGCCCGTCCCGCCGGTCGCCGTGCCGGGGCAGACGACCCCGGCGACCACGACGCCGGGCGCGACGACCACCCCGGGTGCCACGACGACGCCGGGTGCCACGACCACCCCCGGAGCGACGACCACGCCCGGGGCAACCACCACGCCGGAGACGAGGACCACCCCCTAGTCACCAGGCGTTTTCACCCCGTGTATACGGGGTCGATCGGCCATTGTCGGGCTACACGAGCGCAGGCCAGTATGCCGCCAGCCGCTCCCGCGCGCTCAGCACCAGCGGGTCCATCTTCACCCCGGGCACCGCCGGCGCGTCCGCGGCCCCGATCGCCTCCAGCGTCGCCACCAGCGAGCGCGACAGCGCGCCCAGCTCGTAGCCGCCCTCGAGCACGAGCCCCAGCGGGATCTCCAGCTCATCCGCGCAGGCGCGCATGAGCGCCGCCATCCCGGCGAACCCCGCATCCGTCACCCGGCAGCCCGCCAGCGGGTCGTCGGCGTGGGCGTCGTAGCCGGCCGACAGCAGCAGCAGGTCCGGGGCGTAGGCGCGCGCCAGCGGACGCACCACGTGCTCGACGTGCGAGAGGAAGACCGCGTCGCCCGAACCGCCGGGCACCGGCAGGTTCACCGTGAAGCCCTTGCCGGCGCCGCGGCCGACGTCCGACGCCGGTCCCGTGCCCGGGTACAGCGGCGACTGGTGAATCGAGCAGAACAGGACGTCGTCGCGCTCGTGGAAGATCGCGTTCGTCCCGTTGCCGTGGTGCACGTCCCAGTCGAAGACCAGCACGCGCTGAACGCCGTGCGCATCGATCGCGTGCTGCGCGCCGATCGCGACGTTGGCGAACAGGCAGAAGCCCATCGCCTGCGCGCGCTCGGCGTGGTGACCCGGTGGGCGGTGCAGCGACGCCGCGCAGCGCGCGGCCTCGCCGTCGTCACCGCCCAGCAACGCGTCGACCACCGCCACAGCGCCGCCCGCGGCATGCAGCGCCGCCTCGTACGAGCCCGGGCTCACCAGCGTGTCCATGTCGATCATCCCGCCGCCGCGCCCGCACAGCGACTCGATGCGGTCGATGTGCTCGGGCGGATGCACCGCGCCGACCTGCGCGCGCGTCGCGGCCGGCGACAGGCGAACGTCCCAGCCCAGCCAGTCGCGCTCGCTCAGCGCACGCTCGATCGCGACGATCCGACGGGCGTTCTCCGGATGCGATCCCGTGTCGTGCGCCAGCGACGACGGATGGCGAAACAGGACCGAGACGGCCATCCGGATACCGTACCGGCCGGGTGCCCGACGAACCGGTGATCAGCAGCGACCTCGCGGTCGTCGGCGCCGGCGCGGCCGGCCTGTACGCGGCGCTCAGCGCAGCAGCGGCCGGCGCCCGGGTCGTGCTGGTCTCGGCCACTCCGCTCGCGCAGACCGCCAGCTACTGGGCGCAGGGCGGGATCGCCGCCGCGCTCGCCGTCGAGGACTCCTTCGGCCGGCACCTCGCCGACACCGAGGGGGCGGGACGCGACCTCGTCCGCCGCTCGGCGGCGCAGGTGCTCGTCCATGAGGCTCCCGGCCGGGTCCGCCATCTCGAGGCACTCGGCGTGCGCTTCGACGCCGACCGCCGCGGGGTCCTCGCGCTCGGCCTGGAGGGCGGACATTCCGTACGCCGCGTCGTGCACGCCGGCGGCAGCGCGACCGGCCGGCGCGTGGTGCGCCAGCTCTCGGCGCTCGTCGTCGACGAGCCGCTCGTCGAGGTGCTCGAGGGCGCGCGGGCGGCCGGCGCCTGGATACACGACGGCCGCTGCGCGGGCGTCGTGCTCGAGGACGGCCGCGCGATCAGGGCCCGCGCCACGATCCTCGCCACCGGCGGCGCGGCCGCGCTGTGGTCGCGCACCACCAACCCACCCGGCTCGCTGGGGATCGGGATGTCGATCGCGCACGCCGCCGGCGCCGACCTCGCCGACCTCGAGTTCCTGCAGTTCCACCCGACCGCGGTGATCGGCATCCCCGGCCGCGAGGGCTTTCTCGTCACGGAGGCGATCCGCGGCGAGGGCGCCACCCTGCACGGCACCGACGGCGAGCGCTTCGTCGAGGAGCTGGCACCGCGCGACGAGGTCTCGCGCGCGATCGCAGCGCTGCTCGACGCCACCCAAGCGACGTCGGTCGGCCTCGACATGCGCGCCGTCGACCCGGCGCTGTTCCCCAACGTCGTCTCGGCGCTGCAGGACGCCGGACTGGACCCGACGCGCGAGCGGATCCCGGTCTCTCCCGCCGCGCATTACATGATGGGCGGGGTGGTGACCGACCTGCACGGGCGCAGCACCGTGCCCGGCCTGTACGCCGTCGGCGAGACCGCCTGCACCGGCCTGCACGGCGCCAACCGCCTGGCCTCCAACTCGCTCAGCGAGTGCTTCGTCTATGGCGCGCGCGCTGCCGCGGCCGGCCTCGACGAGCCGGCAGCCCCGGCGAACCTCGCCGACGCCGCACCGCCGGCGGCCGCCCCGCTTCAGCGCCCGCCGCGCGCGACGCAGGAGGCGCTGTGGCGCGACGCCGGCATCAACCGCACCCGCGAGGGCCTGGAGCGCCTGCTCGGCGATCCCCATCCGCTCGCCCGGCTGATCGCCGCGTGCGCGCTGCGCCGCGAGGAGAGCCGCGGCGCCCACCAGCGCACGGACTTCCCGGCCGTCGACCCCGCGCTGGACCACTGCCATACGGCAATTGGCGCGGACGAACGCCCCCATCCGTCAGGCTGGAGCTGACAGACCGTCAACTCTTAATACGAACTCAACATTGGGATCGTTCTTACCTTCACACGGGAGCGCCAGACTGCCGCGGCCTGCCGCACCCGAGGAAAGGAGATCCTGAACCCCATGTACCAATTCAGTCGGGCGATCTACCGGGAGCTGTCGCCACTCATCGACAGCACGCCCGGCGCACGGGACGGTCACGCAGAGGTGCTGCGCGCCTGCGAGACCACCATCGAGCGCCTCGCCACCGATCGCCACTACTTCGCCAAGCCCGCTCGCACGCTGTTCAACGACATCCGCACGAACTTCCCGATCGGCGTCCAGCCGCGCGTGTGGAGCGTCGTGACCGCGTACGTCGGCGCCGCGCAGGAGTGGCTCGCCCGCCAGCCGCAGCACGGCTACGACATCAACGGAAACCCGCTCGAGTGCCGCGCCACGACGCGCCGCGGGACTCCCTGCCAGCGCATGCCGCTCGCCCACAACGGCTACTGCCCGTCGCACCAGCACCTCGCCGAGACCGAGGAGGTCGAGCTCGAGCGCTCGATGGCCGCGTAGCGCCTCGCGGACGCCCGGCGCTACGGGTTCAGGCCGACGCGCACCTGCACGAGGCAGACGAGCGAGCCGTCCTTCGCCGAGTCGGCGACCGCCTCCAGCGTCCCGGTCTGCGCGGTGCTCACGCGGTAGGCGACGCGCGCGCTCCACGCGCCGCGCGCGGTCATGACGCGCCGGCCGACCGCCCGCCCCGACGCGTCGCGCACCCGAAGGATGAAGTTCGCCTCGAAGAGATCGCGCTCGCCGCCCCGCACGCGAAAGCCGCGGCCGTCGGCCGACACGCTCGTCAGGCGCAGGCAGCCTCCGCGCGCCGCCCGGATCTCCGCCGAACGCGACGGCGGCTTGGCGCTGTACAGGTCCAGCACGAGCCGTTCGGGTCTGGCCAGCGCGCTGACGCGCAGGTACTTGAACGCCCGGCGCGCGCCCTCCAGCCGGATCACGACCCGGCCCGCCGCCTGCGTGGCCCGCACGCGCACGCCGGCCGCCGAGCGGTCGATCGCCAGCGTGCTGATCTGCGAGCGCCGCACCTCGACGCGGGCGGTGCCCTCGCCGGGCGAGGGGTCGGTCGCATCCACCTCGTTGATCTCCAGGCTCCCGCCGGAGAAGTCCACCACGACGCGCACGAAGCCGGGGTGCTGCGCGATGCGCGCGCCGGTCGCCGTCAGCGCGGACGCGGACGCCGGTGCGGCCAGGAGCGCCAGGAGGACGAGGACTGCGAGGCGGCCGAGGGCGTACATGTCAGCGCAGGTAGTCTCTCCCACGTCTGGGGCGCTGTCCACCCGTAGATCGGCTTAGTTTTGGCTTAGATTGGTCGATGGCCAGGCTCGCGCTGCTCGGCGTCGACGTCGGGGGGACCTTCACCGACGCGGTGCTCGCGACGGGCGGACGGCTCGTGACGGCCAAGGCGCCGACGACGCCCGGCGACCAGTCCGAAGGCGTCATGGCCGCCGTCGGCGCGGCGCTCGAGCGAGCGGGCGCCACGCCGGGCGACGTCACGGCGTTCGCGCACGGCATGACGGTCGCCACCAACGCCCTGCTGGAGGGGCGCGGCGCGCGGACGGTGCTGGTCGCCACCGAGGGCTTCACGGACGTCGTCGAGCTCGGCCGCCAGGCCCGCGCCGACCTCTACCGGCTCTGCGCCGCGCGGCCGGTGCCGCTCGTGCCAGCCGAGCGGCGCGTGGCGGCGCCCGAGCGCTGCGGCCCGGACGGCGTGCTGCGCGCGCTCGAGGACCCCGCCGCGCTGGCGCGCGAGGTCGCGGCGCTCGAGCCCGAGGCCGTCGCCGTCGTGCTGCTGCACGCCTATGCGCACCCTGAGCACGAGCTGGCGATCGGCGCGGCACTGCGCGCCGCGCTGCCCGGCGTCCACGTCTCGCTCTCACACGACGTCGTCGGCACGTTTCGCGAGTACGAGCGCGCGGCGACGACGGAGATCGACGCGGCGCTGTCGCCGCTGCTGGCGCGCTACCTCGGCCGGCTGCTCGAGCGCGCCGCCGGCGCCGGCCTGCCGGAGCCGCAGATCATGCAGTCCAGCGGCGGCCTGGCGGCGGCCGGGCTGGCCGCGCGCCACGCCGCCTACACCGTGCTGTCGGGCCCCGCCGGCGGGGCGGCGGCGGCGGCGCTCGTGGCGCGGCGCTCGGGTCACGAGGACCTCGTCTGCTTCGACATGGGCGGGACGTCGTGCGACGTCTGCGTCGTCGAGCACGGCGCGGTGCGCGAAACCGCGGGCCGCGAGGTCGGCGGCCGGCCGCTCGCGCTGGCGATGGTCGACATCCACACGGTCGGGGCGGGCGGCGGCTCGGTCGCCTGGCGCGACCCCGGCGGCGCGCTGCGCGCCGGGCCGCGCAGCGCGGGCGCCGTGCCCGGTCCCGCGTGCTACGGCCGCGGCGGGGAGGAGCCGACGGTGACCGACGCCAACCTCCTGCTCGGCCGGCTCGGGACGGACGCCCCGCTCGCCGGTGGCGTGGCGCTCGACCGGGCGGCGGCGGAGCGCGCCGTGGGCGTCCTGGCGTCCGAGCTCGGCCTGGACCTGCCGGCGTGCGCGGAGGGAATCGTGCGCGTCGCCGACGCGGAGATGGTGCGCGCGCTGCGCGTCATGACCGTCGAGCAGGGCATCGACCCGCGGCGCTTCGCGCTGCTGGCGTTCGGCGGCGCGGGGCCGCTGCACGCGGCCGCGATCGCCGACGAGCTGGGGATGACGACGATCCTCTGCCCGCGGGCATCCGGCGTGCTGAGCGCGCTCGGCCTCGCCGCCGCCGACCGCCGCGCGAGCGAGCAGCGCACGGTCCTGCTCGGCGGGAACGGGCTGACCGACGACGCGCTCACGGCGGCCCGCGACGAACTGGCCGGCGCGGCGCGGGCAACGCTGGGGAGCGGTGAGCCCGACGACGCCGAGGCCGAGGTCGAGGTCGCCTTCGACGTCCGCTACCGCGGCCAGGCGCACGAGCTGACCGTGCGCGACCTGCCCGACCCCACGGCCTCCGCCGTGCGCGCCGCGTTCGAGGACCAGCACGACGAGCGCTACGGCTACCGCGACGCCGATGCGGCGATCGAGGTCGTCACGATCCGGGCGACGGCGCGCGTGCCAGGACCGGAGCTCGACCTCGCCGCGGGCGGGGCCGACGGTGGCGCCACCCGCGCGCAACGCACCCGCCGCGCCGTCGTCTTCGCCGGCGAGGAGCACGACGCGGAGATCGTCCGCGGCGAGCCGGCGCCCGGCGAGCGGATCGAGGGGCCCGCCGTCTGCGAGCTGCCGGAGGCGACGCTGGCCGTCCCGCCCAGCTGGTCGGGCAGCGTCGACGAGGCCGGCACGATCGTGCTCGAGCGCGCGGGGCCGCCCGCATGACGCTGGACGCGATCGACCTGCAGGTCGTCACCGGAGCGCTGCGCGCCGCCTGCGAGGAGATGGGCGCGGCGCTCGTGCGCAGCGCGCACTCGGCGAACATCAAGGAGCGCCGCGACTGCTCGACCGGCCTGTTCGACGCCGCCGGCGAGATGGTCATGCAGGCCGAGCACATCCCCGTCCACCTCGGCGCGATGCCGGCCGCGGTCGCGGCGATCCTCAGGGAGGACCACTCGGCGGGGCGGCCATGGATCCTCAACGACCCGTTCGCCGGCGGGACCCACCTGCCCGACATCACCGTGATCACGCCCGTCCTCGCCGGCGGGCCGGGCGGAGAGCTGCTCGGCTTCGCGGCCAACCGCGCCCACCACGCCGACGTCGGCGGACGCGTGCCCGGCTCGATGCCGGCCGACTCGACGACGCTCGCCGAGGAGGGCGTCGTCATCGCCCCGCGCGTCCTGGACGAGGCGGCGATCGAGGAGCTCGTCGTTCAGATGCGCCAGCCCGACCAGCGCCGCGCCGACCTGCGCGCCCAGCTCGCCGCCAACCGGATCGGCGCTCGGCGCCTCGCCGAGCTGGCCGAGCGGCTCGGCCCCGAAGCGCTGCGCGAGGCCACCGCGGCCGTGCTCGACTACGCCGAGCGGCGCACCCGCGCCTGCATCGCCGCGCTGCCGGACGGGCCCCGCGAGGCGCGCGACGTGCTCGAGGGCATCGACGGCGACATCGAACTGCGGCTCGTGGCGACCGTGGCGGGCGATCGCCTCGTGCTCGACTTCGCCGGCAGCGCACGGCAGCACCGCGGCAACCTCAACTGCCCGCTCGCGGTCACGCGCTCGGCGGCCTACTTCGCCGTCCGCGTCCTGACCGACCCCGACGTGCCGCCGAGCGCCGGCGCCTACCGGCCGATCGAGGTGCGCGCGCCCGAGGGATCGCTGCTCAACGCGCGCCGCGAGGCCGGGGCGGGCGGGACGGGCCGGGCGCCCGCCGTCGCCGGCGGCAACGTCGAGACCTCCAGCCGCGTCGCCGATCTCGTCCTCGCCGCCTTCGGGCGCGCGCTCGGCCAGGGGACGATGAACAACATCACCCTCGGCTCGGAGGGCGCCGCGGACACCACCGCCTTCACGTACTACGAGACGCTCGGCGGCGGTCAGGGCGCCTGCGACGACGCCGCCGGACCGAGCGCGGTCCACGTCGCGATGTCCAACACGCTGAACACCCCGGTGGAGGCGCTCGAGCTCGAGTTCCCGCTGCGCGTCGTGCGCCACGCGATCCGCCGCGGCTCCGGCGGCGCCGGGCGCCACCGCGGGGGCGACGGCCTCGTCCGCGAGCTCGAGGCGCTGGCGCCGATGACGTACGCGCTCATCACCGAGCGCCGCCGCCACGCGCCGCCGGGCGCCGACGGCGGCGCCGACGGCGCGCCCGGGCGCAACCTGCTCAACGGCGACGAGCTGCCCGCCAAGGCCAGCGGCGAGCTGCGCACCGGTGACCGACTCGCGCTCGAGACGCCGGGCGGCGGCGGCCACGGCGCGCCGGGCTGAGCGCTCCGCTCAGCCCGGCTACTGGTAGGTCAGCAGCCGGATCGTGTCGAACTGGAGCACGTCGTCGGGGCTCTCACCGGGCACGAACGCCACGACGGTGATCGTCATCGTCTCGTCCTCTAGCATCGGACCGATGGCCGCTCCCGACCGCATCGGCTTCGTCGGCCTGGGGATCATGGGCTCGCGGATGGCCGCGAACCTCGCCCGCGCCGGCTGCGACCTGACGGTCTTCAACCGCACGCGGGCGACCGCCGACGGCTGGGTGGCCGAGCACGGCGGCGCCGCCGCCGACTCCCCCGCGGACGTCGGCGCGGCCAGCGATCTCGTCATCAGCATGGTCGTCGACGGCGACCAGGTGCGCGAGGCGCTGCTCGGCGAGCAGGGCGTGGCGCAGGGCGCCGCCCGCGGCACGCTGTGCGTGGACATGTCGACGATCGCCCCCGCGCAGACCCGGGCGATCGGCGCGGAGCTGCACGGGCGAGGCATCGCGCTGCTCGACGCGCCCGTCACCGGCTCCTCGCCGAAGGCGCAGGACGGCACGCTGACGATCATGGCCGGCGGCCGCGCCGAGGACTTCGAACGCGCCCGCCCGCTCCTCGAGGTCATGGGCGCGCTCGTCGTCCACGCGGGCCCGCTCGGCCACGGCGAGATGGTCAAGATCATCAACAACGCGGTGGCCGCGGCGAACGCCGCGACCGTCGCCGAGGCGCTGCTCGCCGGGCAGGCCATGGGCGTCGACCTCGATGCCCTCGTGCAGGTCATGGGCAAGGGTTCGGGCGGCTCGGCGATGCTCGATCTCAAAGCCGGCCCGATGCGGTCGCACGACTACACGACGCTCTTCAAGCTCGAGCACATGCTCAAGGACGTGCGCCTCTGCATCGAGGCGGCTCAGGCCGCGGACGTGCCGTTCGCGGCCGCGTCGCGGGCACGCGACATTCTCGTGGCGGCGATGGCGCGCGGACACGCCGAGGACGACTTCGCAGCCCTCGTCGAGGCCCTCGAAGCGTTTGCCGGGACCCGCTTGAAGGGCTGAGCATCACAAGAAAAGGGCCCGGATTTGCAGGGTTGTTTGGTCATTTGTGCGGATCTGTGTCACAATCACCGCCTCCCCGTTGCTCGGATCTGAGTCTGGATCGAGGCGACGGGTCATTTCGTTTTTTCTCTTACTTTCGTCCCGTCGTCGGGTGGTCTGTTCTATGCCAGTTGCGTTCAAAGAGTGGGCGGTCACCGTCCGTGCCCTCGCCGAAGGCGAGCAACTCCTCACCCTGCGAAAGGGTGGACTCCGCGAGTCCGAAAGGCGCTTTAAGGTCGAGCACGATCGGTTCTTCCTGTATCCGACGTTCGATCACCAGCGCGGTGATTGCGTCCGGGAGTCGCACGTGCCGGAGCTGGCACGGGCGCTCGAGGAGGGCGTGTGGGCCGAGGGCGAGCCGCCCGCCGGCGCGCTGGCCGGAAGCGGCCTGAACCCGCTGCCCCAGCCCGACCGGGTGCGCATCCGCGCCTGGGCCGAGGTCGCCGATCACTTCACGATCACCGACCCGCGCTGCGTCGACGCGCTGTCGCCCTTCTACGTGTGGAGCACCGATTACGCGGAGAAGCGCCTGGAGTGGAAGCGCCGTCATCCGCTGCACGTACTGCTGCTGCGCACGTACCGCATCCCGCGGCCCGTCACGGTGCGCGTCAAGGACGAGTACGGCGGATGTCGCTCGTGGCTGGAGCTCCAGCGCGATCTGCCCTTCGAAGGTACGCCGGTCCTCTCGGATGATGAGTTCGAGCGTGCTGCCGACGCGATCCGAGCGATCGCCAACGGCGGCATCCCCGCTCTCGTCTGACGCACTGTGCTCGCGGCGATCGCCGCGGCGCAGCGTGTCCTCGCGGTCGGGATCGGCGGCGGGGGCGATGTCGTCGGCGCCCTCGTGGTGGCCCAGCTGGCCGCGGCGCTGGGCACCCCGGCGGTCGTCGGCGGCCTGACCTGGGAGCGCCGGCCGGTCGACCCGCTGCCTGGTCCGCGCCGCATCGGCGAGCTCACGGGAGCGCAGACGCTGGGTGAGCACGTCGCGCTGGCGGGGCCGGACACGACCGGCCCGGGCGGCTTTCGCTTCGCCGAGTCGTACATGGCGCGGTTCCTGGACGAGCCGGTCCTGCTGCTGGACCCGAGCGACGGGCCGGCCGCGGTGGCTGCCGGGCTGGCGGACGCCGCGGGCCAGCTCGGCTGCGACCTCGTCGTGCTGACCGACGTCGGCGGCGACGTCCTCGCCCACGGCCACGAGGCCGGCCTCGGCAGCCCGCTGGCGGACGCGGTCTGCCTCGCCGCGGCGCCGCTGCTGATCGACCGCGGTGTGGGGGTGCTCGGCGCGGTGTTCGGCGCGGGCTGCGACGGCGAGCTCACGCCCGACGAGGTGCTCGAGCGGTTGGCGGAGGTCGCGGCGGCGGGCGGTCACCTGGGGTCCTGGGGTCCCGGCACGGCGGAGCTCGAACGCGTGGAGGCCGCCGTGGCGCAGATCCCGACGGAGGCGAGCACGATGGCGCTGCGCTGTGCACGCGGCGTCCTGGGCAGCGTGCCGATCCGCGACGGGCGCCGGACCGTG
>Ga0136616_10002228_pt1 | contig 10269 bp, 12 predicted proteins | sample AntDrymUQ2992106_2_FD_106648 | JGI IMG/M metagenome (GOLD analysis project Ga0136616, IMG submission 106648) | Polar desert sand microbial communities from Dry Valleys, Antarctica - metaG UQ299 (21.06) | ecosystem: Environmental > Terrestrial > Soil > Desert | place: Antarctica: Dry Valley... | reverse complement strand
TATCTACCTACGGTGATGGCCGGGCCGGATGCCTGGGCTACAGACGACGTGATCCAGCGCGCTATCGAGATCCTGGACGGAGTGATCCAGAACCCGAAGATCCTCTCGTTCCAGAACCGCGCCCCCGCCTACCCCCACCCCGTTTCCTCATAAGAATTCGGTACTCCTCGAAGTCTTTCAACGCGCGGATCCCGGCTCAACTCCTAGCCAGAGATCCACAGGGGCGAAAGCGAGGAATATTGTCACTCCCCAGCCCCCTGAACCTTGTTCGCCCTAAATTCGTCCTAGAAACGTAAGAAGCTCCCCGCTCATTAATCCTACCTGACACGCACAATGGATGTTGAGGCGCGATCGAGACTGAGGAGAGTGCGGTGGAGAAGGCAACGTTAGCGGCGGGATGTTTCTGGGGTGTCGAAGCTGACTTCCGGCGTATCGATGGCGTGACTTCGACCATGTTCTTCTACACCGCAGGGCGCACCGAGAACCCAACCTATGGCGAGGTCTGCAAGCACGGCACCGGCCACGCTGAAGCCGTAGAGGTCGAGTTCGATCCCGCAGTCGTCTCCTACGACGACCTCCTCACGCATTTCTGGCGCATGCACAATCCCACGGCGCGCAACCGCCAAGGCATGAATTTCGGCGACCAATACAGAAGTGCGATCTTCACGCACGGCGATGAGGTTGCGCAGGTCACGGGAGGACGCCGCGGGGTGACCGATGGTCGGGTCGGTCAGCGGCGGGCCGGTCGGTGGCCTCGCCCGTCGATGTTGAAGAACAGCTGGGCGGCCGCGATCTGCACGGCCATCGACCACGACGGGTAGGCGTGCACTGTCTGGGCCAGCCGCCCGGCGAACATCCCTGTCCGGATGCCGAGCGCGACCTCATGGACAAGCTCGCCTCCGCAGGGCCCGACCGCGGTGGCGCCGAGCAGCCGGCCCCCGCCGGCGTTGCCCAGCACCCGTCGGGGACCGGCGATGAGCTTGAGGTAGCCGTCGGTGCGGCCCGACGCGATGGCCCGATCGAACGCCTCGAAGGGCACGACGGCCACCCGCCCGCCGTGCTCGGCGGGCCTCGGCCTCGGTCATGCCGACGTGGCCGACCTCCGGGTCGGTGAAGGTCACCCAGGGGACCGCGCCGGTGTCGAAGCGCTGCGGCTTCACCCGTGCGAGCCTGGACAGGGCATTGCCCGCGGCGATCAGCCCCATCCGGGCGGCGGCGTGGGTGAACTGCAGGCCGTCGGTGACGTCACCGACGGCCCAGATGCCCCGCACGTTCGTGGCCATCGTGTCATCGGTCTCGACGAACCCACCCTCGCCAAGGGTGACACCGACATCTTCGAGCCCGAAACCACCGCTGGCCGGCAGCCGGCCGATCGCCACCAGGACCCGCGCCGCGTCGACCGGAACCCCCGCCGAGAGGTGCAGGCGGGCCAGGCCACCCACCGCCTCCGCCTTGTCGACGCGGGCACCGAGCCGTAGGTGCACCCCGTCGGCCTCAAGAGCCCGGGCCACGATGGCGGAGGCCTCCGGGTCCTCCCGGGGCAGGACCCGATCCTCGGCTTCGATCACGGTGACGTGGGTACCGAGACGGGCGACGGCCTGGGCCATCTCGACGCCAAGCGGCCCACCCCCGAGCACGGTCATCGACACGGGTCGGTCTTCCAGGCTGAACAGGGTCTCGGTCGTGAGGATGCCGATCGCGTCGAGTCCCTCGATCGGGGGCACGGCCGGGGTGGTGCCGGTGGCCACGATGACGCGGCGCGCCCGGAGGGTGGCCCCATCGACCTCGACCACCCCCGGCGCCTTGAAGATCGCCCGGCCGTGGCGCACCGCGATCCCCTGCCGGGCCATGACGTCGTCGTCCTCGTTGCAGGCGATCACCACCACGGCGTGACGGACCCGGGCCATGGCCTCGTCGAACCCCGCCCCCGCGGCGGCCGCCGACAGCAGGGCCTTGGAGGGAACGCACCCAGTGAAGGTGCAGTCACCCCCCACGGGACCGTCCTGGACGAGGACCACCGACGCGCCCCGCCTCGCCGCCGCCTGCGCCGCGGAGATTCCACCCGCACCGCCACCGATGACAAGCAGGTCCGGATCGTTCATCATCGACGAGCCTGCCCCATGCTGCACTCGTCCGCTGGGGTGGCCGGCGACCGAGTGTGCACCTGAGCTGGGCGCCAAGTCACCTGAGGTAGGAGGGATCGAGAGCCGACTCGTCGGCCCCAGTGGCCCTGACGGCCTGGGCCGCGCCGAGGACGGCGAAGGTGGCGGTGGTCGCGGCGCACACCTTGTCGTTCGCGTCTCGGATCTCGGCCGCTGTGTCGATCCGCTCCTCGCTCTGAGAGGTGAGTCGGGCCTCGACCGAGTAGGACCGCCCCACCAAGACGGGATGGAGGAACCGGGTGGTGGTCTCGACCGTGACAGCGAACTTCCGACCCACGGCGATGGTGGCCCAGGCCATGGCCTCGTCGAGCACGGCCAAGCTGACCCCGCCGTGCACGTAGCTCGGCGCACCCGAGAACCGCTCGCTCAGACTGAACGTGGCAACCACGGTGCCGGTGCCCTCGTCGTGGTCGAACGGGATCCGCAGCCCGCCGTCGTTGCGGGGTTCGCAGACGAAGCAGTTCGAGTCGAAACCCCAGTCCTCGTTGTGCAACGGGCGCCGCGTCACCGCCCGCGGCCCTCGCGCAACGGTCTGGGCTGCCTCATCGCTCTGCACCATGTGAGGAGAACCCGGCAAGGGCGCCCGGCCATTCCATCGCGGGAGTGCTCGGTCGCCTGGATCAGCTGGCGGGTCGGTGGACGCCGCCGGCTGCTGAGTTGACGCCCTCGGCGAGAACGCCTCGGGTTGGTCGCCGAGCCCCGCTGCCACCCACAGGCGGCGCACGACCGTTGCGTTGGGTCGACGTCATCGAAGCGGCCGCCGAGGGCGAGGCGCCGGCTGAGGTTCCGTAGTCCGGGTCGTAGGACTTGGAGCAGGACCCGGGCGGCGATCGGGTCAGAGGGCGCACGCCTGCCGAGCTCAGCACACGCCCGGTCCGCGTCCGGCTTGCTGGCACGCCAGATCCCGGTGACGAGGGCGTCGAGGTCGGGCGCTTGGAGCTCCGCGGCGGTGCTCCACTGCCGAAGGGCGCTGACGGCGTCGGGGTTGCGGGCGAGGGTCGCCCAGTCGCGGTCGAGGGCGTCGAAGGCGGGTCAGCACATGGTGAGGCTCCCTGGGTCGTAGGTGTGGGTCGCCCTCACCGTCGGGGATGGCACTCACGCGCGCGCGCTCACGCCGCCACTCACGTTTCAACCGTTGAGCAGGAATTTCTCCGTCGGCACTCACGTACGTGAGTGGGCGCGCTCAGGTTCGCGCTCACGTTTTCGATCTCGTGTCGCCGACTTTCGTCGGCGTGGGCTTGCAGAGGGGTCCGCCCGGCCGCGCCGGGTTCGACGCGCCCGGCGCGGCCTTCACCCCCCGTGGAGGTCGGCCGTGTCCGCATCCGTCGAGTTGTCACCGCTGTTCGATCCGACCCTGGAGCGGGTCGGGTTCCCGCTCGACCACCCCTACGTCGAGCGGGTCTACTGCTCGGTGCTGGGCCCGACCTCGGTCCTGCTCCTGCGACGTGCCGGGGAGCTGTTAGACCAGCACCCCCAAGGGGTCGCCGTCGATCTGGTGGACCTGTCCCGGCCCCTAGGGCTCGGCGTGCGACCCGACGCCGACGACCTCGGCCGCAACTCTCCGCTGCGCCGCACGATGGACCGCCTGGCCCGGCTCCACCTGGCCAAGTGGCTGAGTGACGACCGGTTGGGGATCCACCCGAAGGTGCCGGCGCTCGCGAGGCACCACGCCGCCCGGCTGGCCGAACCGGTTCAGGCTGTCCACCACCGGCTGCTCACCGACCACCTCGCCGGCCTGGTGGCTCGAGCCGAAGGTCGGGAGTCCGCCGGCACGAGCCTCGAGCCGGCGGGCACGACGAGGACAGCGCCGGCGGTCGAGCGCCCCGAGTCACCCGTCGCCGCCCGGCTGCGTGCCTTCGGGACCAACGGCCACGACCCCCGGGTCGTCACCCGATGACCGCGATCACGGCGCTCCGCGACCCTTCGCTCGCCCCTCACGCTCTCACGTTTTCACCCACGACCGCGCGAGGCACTCATGTCTTCGGCCCGGCCAACGCCGCCGCCCAAGCCCGCACCCGCAGATACACACTTGCAGGTTCGCCTAACGGCGAACCTGCGGATGGGATCAGCCAGGTTTCCCGCCGGGTGGAACTCACCCCACGGTGGTCCCATGCCGCTGGCGGGCGACAGGCAGGCGCCGGCGGTTGTGGCGGTGAGCGATGTCGCCGAACGGCCGCCGTGATGGCTTGCAGATGCGAGCCGGTGCACACCGTTCTGCGCCCGGGACTCCCGGCCGCTGCGAGAGGAGACCCCGTGTCCCAGTCACCCACCTCGATCCGTCCGGCGCTGCTGGACATCACGGGCGTCGCTGAGCGCCTCGGCGTGACCGTCCGCCACGTTCGTCGGGTCGTCGCCGAGCGGCGCATCCCTCACATCAAGTGGGGAGGGTGACCTTCCACTTCGACCCCGTCGAGGTCGACGCCTGGATCGACCGTTGGCGCCGCCCCGAGCGGGATGCCTCATGATCCGGGGGCAACTGGAGCTCCCGTTCCTAGACTTGTGCACACGATCCGTGGGCCCCGACGCCCGTCCCGTCGCCGTGCCTGACGATGTCGATGACTCGCGGCACGCCAAGGCCGGCGGGCAGGTAGAGCTGCCCATCTGGATTCGCTGGAGCGGGGATCCGATCACCTACGACCTTGACGACCCTGTAGAGCGCATCAGGGTCTACGAGCAGGTCCTTCGCGAAGGCACCGACGACGATGTGCGGCGCTTCATCGATGTCGACGTGCTTGCCCGCGAGTGGGACTCGCTCGTGCTCCCGCCGAGGGTCCGCCGCGCATGGGTCACCTGGTTCCGCCGTCACCGCGGCGTCGACCTGTCGTGCTGACCCCGCTACAGCACCGCGTCGCCGCCATCCTCATCCAGCTCCCCGAAGCACGGGACTTCGTGCTGGCTGGCGGCGGTGCCCCCGTCGCTCGCGGTGAGGTCGACCGCACGACGCGCGACCTCGACTACTTCGCCAGGACTGCCGAGGAGGTGCCTCTTCTGCTCGCTGCGCTCGAGCACGCCCTTCGCACGGACGGGCTGGAGGTGACGACGACCCGGGCATCCGGTGGCTTTGCCCGCCTCGTCATCAGCGACGGACCAGCAAGCACAGAGGTCGACCTGGCCCACGACTTCCGGCTTCTCCCGCCGGAGCAGACACCGGTCGGTCTGACCCTCGCCGGTGAGGAGCTCGCCATCGACAAGGTGCTGGCGCTGTTCGACCGCGCCGAGGCCGGGACTTCATCGACCTCGCGGCCGTGGTCGACCGTTGGGGGCTCGACCACCTCTGCCAGCGCGCCAAGGAGAAGGACGGCGGCTTCGATCTCGGGGTACTCGCGCAGCAGCTCGATCGATTTGGTCGATTGCCAGGGAAGGACTTCCAGATCCCAGAGGCTGAACATCAGCGGCTGCACGAGATCGTGCGCCTCTGGCAGCTCCAGCTCCGCCAACCGCCCCGGCATGGCGAACCAGGCCGAGGTCGCGGGCGGTAGTCTTTCAAGCGCGTCGTCGGCTCGCTCATGCCGTCCTCCGAACCTTCATCTCGTCGGGCTGATGTCCCGGCTGCGAGGACGGATCCGATGACACGACGCTCGTTCGGGGGCCTCCGCCGACTGCCCTCGGGCCGTTACCAGGCCAACTACCTCGACCAGGCAACCGGCGCGCGGGTGCCGGCTCCTCAGACGTTCGCCACCAAGGCCGATGCCAACGTCTGGCTCTCAACGGTCGAGGCCGACGGCCTGCGTGGCGAGCTTCTCGATCAGCGCCTCTCGCGGCGAGCGTTCAGCGACTGGGCCGCAGAATGGCTGCGCGGGCTCCACCTGAAGCCGAAGACGTTGGTGGGCTACGAATCGACCCTCCGGGTCCACGTCCTGCCGGTCTTCGGCGATCGGCCGGTCGCCGCGATCACCTACCGGGACTGCAAGGCCTTCGTCGATGACCTCCTGCGCTCCGGTCTGGCGCCCGGCACCGTAGGCGAGGCTCGCAAGGTGCTCCGCCTCGTGCTCCAGGAGGCACTTCGAGCCGACGCCATCCGCCGCAATCCAGCGGATGCGCTGCGCGTGCCGCGTGGCCGCCCTGACGAGATGGTCTTCCTCAGCGCAGACGAGGTCCTCGCTCTCGCCCATGACGTGGCTCATCCGCGGCGTCCGGGCCGGCACGAGGGAAAGCACTTCCCGAGCTACTCATTGCTCGTCCGGCTGGCAGGGTTCACGGGGCTCCGCGCCGGTGAGCTTGCTGCGCTCCGTGTCGGACGGGTCAGCCCCCTCCATGGCCGACTCCAGGTGGCCGAGTCCGTCGCGGAGGTCCACGGTCGCCTCGTCTACGGACCGCCCAAGACCTACGCCCAGCGTTCGGTTCCGATTCCGGCCGCTCTAGCCGCCGAGGTCGAGGAACACTTGGCAAGCCGTCCGGGCGCCGCCGAGACCTTCGTCTTCACTGCGCCCGACGGTGGTCCTCTCAGGCACTCCAACTTCTACCGGCGCTTCTACAAGCCCGCCGTCCTCCGCTCGAGCCTCGACGAGCGCACCCGCTTCCACGATCTCAGGCACACCGCGGCGGCGCTCATGATCGCCGAGGGCGGTCACCTTCTCGCCGTGAAGGAGCGCCTCGGCCACTCGACCATCCAGGTCACCGCCGACCACTACGGCCACCTGTTCCCGTCCCTCGAGGCAGCGCTCACGGACCGACTCGACGCCACCTACCGAGCCGCAGCGGAGCGAGCAGTCTCCCGCTGAGCCCCGCTCCGGGTCGTGCAACAGTGAGTTGCACGACCCGGGATCTGGCCGGATCGCGCGCTTCGTTGTTGCACGCCAGGTTGCACGCCGGGCGGATCTGGGCCTGAAACGACCGCAGGTCAGAGCCGGAAAGTGGCTCTGACTTGCGATTTCTCGAGTGGTCGGAACCGGCGTCGATCCGGTGACCTTCCGCTTTTTCAGGCTGAGGCTTCGCTGGTGGCGCGGAGATCCTCCAGGGGGTACACCCCGGTGCCGTGGTTGTCGGGCTCGAACACGAACCGTAGGGCGTAGCCGCCGACCAGGGCGGTGTCGGTGATGGTGATGGGCACATCACCCTCGAGCAATGCCTTGATCGCCGCCCGACCGGACGGCTCCCGGCACCCGGCGCACAAGCAGGCGGCCCGCAGGTCGCGTGCCGCAAATGCGCTCTCGGTCCCGTCGTCCCAGGTGATCTCCACCCGGGTCCCCTCTACGACCTCGATCCGCTGCGGGAATGTCGACATGGGGTGACCTTACCCCCTCTGCCCGACCGTGTCGGCCAGACCGCCAACCATGTAGCCCCATGCCCCCGACGGGGAGGTCCGGGGCGCTTGACCGGCTTCTCGACGCCCCCCTAGCGTCCGGGGGTGTCCACACCGACCCTGTCGATCCACCCGGGCCATTCGTCCCTGCTCGACCTCCCCTGGGAGTTTCCCCTGGAGGAATGGGACGATGCTCATCTGGTCGAGGTCCCCGTCGGGATCCACCGGCATGTGGTCCGGTTCGCCGCCTTCGGCGAGGAGATCTACGCCATCAAGGAGCTCCCCCGCCGGGTAGCGCGAAAGGAGTACCAGGTGCTGCGAGCGTTGGAGCACCGGGTTGGTCCCGTGGCCCCTGCGGTGGGTCTGGTCGACCGGGGCTGGATCCCGGCGGACCGCGAGGCGTCGGCGGCGGTGATCACCCGCTACGTGAAGTTCGCCTTCACCTACCGCGAGCTGATCTCGGGCGGGAACTTCGGGCCGAGACGACGCCAGATGCTCGACGCCGTCGCCGGGCTGCTGGTCGAGCTGCATCTGGCGGGGTGCTACTGGGGGGACTGCTCGCTTTCCAACCTGCTCTACCGCTACGACGCCGGTGCCATCCAAGCGGTGATGATCGACGCCGAGACCAGCGAGCTCCACGACGAGCTGACCTCCGGGCAGCGGGGGCACGACCTGGACATCATGATCGTGAACCTGGCCGGGGGGATGGCGGACATCGCCGCCGAGCAGGGCCTCGACATCGACGACGCCGACCTCACCCTGGGCGAGGACGTCGCCGACACCTATCGGGGGTTGTGGGCGGAACTCAACCAGCCGGTGGTGATCGGTGCCGATGAGGGTTACCGGGTGAGGGAACGGGTGGAAAGACTCAACACGCTCGGGTTCGAGGTCGGCGACCTCGAACTGCTCCCCCAGGACGGGGGCCCGGGTCGGCTGTTGCGGTTGCAGGTGAGCGTCGGCGGCCGCACCTTCCACAGCACGAGGCTCCACGACCTCACCGGGATCGAGGCCTCCGAGGAGCAGGCCCGCCAGCTCCTCAGCGACCTCCAGTATCACGAGGCCACCGACCCGCGCACCAGCCTCACCGGCAAGGCGGTGAAGGCCATCCGATGGCGGGTGGACGTGTTCGAGCCGTTGCTGGCCAGGATCGCCGCCACCGGCAAGTTCCCAGACGTGGTCCAGCTCTACTGCGACTTCCTCCATAACCGCTACCTGCAGTCATCGGCGGCCGGCCAGGACATCCCCACGGACGAGGCGTTCGAGGCGTGGACCGAGGCGGGAATGCCCGGGATCGACCCGCAATAGGCACCTGCCGTCACCGAACCTGACTCCGCCGAACGTGACCAAACCCCCCGCCGTCCCCGAACTTCAGCGGATTGGTACTCGCCAGGGGTACGCAGAACCTCAGGTTCGGCGGCTTGCCCCAACATGAGCGGATCGCGTGTCGTGGCGACACCCTGGAACCTCAGGTTCAACTTCAGCGGATTGGTACTCGCCAGGGGTACGTAGAACCTAAGGTTCGGCGCTTCTCAGTGGCCGCCCCGCTTCACCCCGCCGTACTTCATTCGGGTGTCCTCCACCCGGGCGACCGGCCGCGGGGCCTCGTCGTGCCCGGCGATCCCGGCGTCGACCACCTCGCCGAGGAACAGATCGTGGGTCCCGCACTCGACCATCCGCCACACCGAGCACTCCATCCAGGCCACCGCCTCGGTGAACACCGGGGCCCCGGTGACGCCCTCCCGGATGGGGCGCCCGTTCAGGGTCATCCCTTCCTTGACGGCCGGCTTGGAGAACTTGACGAACGGCCGGGTGTCCTCCCGGGACCACAGGTTGACGGTGAACACCCCGCTCGACCGGACGAGACGGTTGGTCACCGCCTTGACGTCGACGGAGACCGCCACCAGCACCGGTTCCATCGACACCTGGGTCACCCAGCTCGCCGTCATCCCGTTCCACTCGCCGTCGTGACGGGCGCCGACCAGGCACAACACGTTGGGGATGCTCCACAGCACCTTGTTCAGGGTCTCGGCGGACACCGGCTCGGTCAACGGCCACCTCCTGGGAGCTGCGAGACTACCGGCCGACGCGTCGCCCCGATGCCCCGCCATCGCTTAGCATCCAACCCATGCACGTGCTGATCGCCACGTCGGGTGTGCTGGGCGCCGAACAGGTGGTCGAGTTCACCAGGAGGCTGATCGGAAGCGATGGCAGGGTCACCGTCACAACGGTGATCGAGGTGCCGCGCAGCTTCCTCGACCAGCTCGGCTCCGACGACTGGAACCCAACAGGCAGCGACACCCGATCGGCCCCCAGCCAGGATTCGGTGGTCGAACGCTACGTCGAGGAGCGGGGCCGGCGCATGTGCGAGCCGCTGCTCAACGCCCTCGAGACCGAGGGCATCCACACCGAGTCGGTCTACCTGGAGGGCGAGGACCCGGCGGCGACGATCTCGGGCCTCGCCATCAAGCTCGAAGCGGACGTCGTGGTGCTCGGCGCCACCCGACCGATCTTCCACCAGTCGGCATGGGAGAGCGTGTCCGCCCGGGTCACGCTGGAGTGCGCCCGTCCGGTGCTGGTGCTCCCACCGCCGGTCAGGGGCGAGGTTCCCGAGGAGGACTGACCCGGGCCAGCGCCACCAGCAGCATTGCCTCGGTGTGCGGGATGAACGCCGTCGGCTCGGTGTCGAGCAGGTCGAGCACCTCCTCGACCCTCCACCACCGGGTGTCGGCGGTCTCCCCGGGCACGGGCCGCGGGGTTCCCTCGCCGTAGCACTCGAAGAGCACGTGCATCGAGGAGAAGCCGCCATCGATCCCGGTCACCACCGCCAACGGCAGCGCCGTCGCCGTTCCCCCGTCCGGGGCACCG
>Ga0136616_10002224_pt1 | contig 10274 bp, 9 predicted proteins | sample AntDrymUQ2992106_2_FD_106648 | JGI IMG/M metagenome (GOLD analysis project Ga0136616, IMG submission 106648) | Polar desert sand microbial communities from Dry Valleys, Antarctica - metaG UQ299 (21.06) | ecosystem: Environmental > Terrestrial > Soil > Desert | place: Antarctica: Dry Valley... | reverse complement strand
GGTATCTTCAAAGTACCACTTCCCGTTTTTCCAAGAAAAAGCGCGGACAGTTTTGGCTGCCCGCGCCTTCAAAAATTAGAAATAAAGTTTAGTTTGTTTTGATTTCGCTCAGTCGGCGAATTTAATGCCGTAGCGTCTTATTTTCTTGATTAAACCGTAGCGGCTTAAGCCCAATTCGGCTGCCGTGCGCGAGACGTTTCTTCTATTTTCTTCCAATGTTTTTTTGATCAAGCTGCGGTCGAATTCTTCGACCTGTTGTTTGTAGCCGTGAGCGGCGGAAAGCCGTCCCGTTTCGGCAATCGGCGGCAGTCCACTATTTTGCGAGCCTTGAAAAGTTTCGCATCTGCTAACGTCATGGAAATTCTTTAATTGGAAAAAAATCAGTTCGGCAGTTAATTCGACGGTCGAGTTTTTCCTCTCCGGCGTTTTTTGCCGATTATCATTGAATAACGCTTCAAGACACGCTTTTTCGATGAAAGAGCGCAGCTCGCGGACGTTTCCGCGCCACTCGGCGCATTCGAGCGGTTGCAGAGTTTTTTCGCTCGCCGCGACCGTCTGCATAGACTTCCGGCTGAAATCGGCGATGAAAGTTTGCGCGAGACGCAAAATTTCGCCGCGCCGTTCTCTGAGCGGCTTCAGGCGAATCATGTGCGCGGCAATGCGGTAACGCAAGTCTTCGCGCAGAATACTTAAATCGCGGTGCGTCGCATAAATTATTCGCACGTCAAGCGGGCGCGGCACGACGCTTCCGATTCGCGTGACGCGCTTATCCTCGACGACTTTGAGTAATTTGGCTTGCAAGTCGGGCGCGAGTTCGCCGATTTCATCTAGAAAAATCGTTCCGCCCGTCGCCGCTTCAAATTTTCCAGTCTTTGCATAGAGCGCGCCGGTGAACGCGCCTTTTTCATATCCGAAAAGCTCGGACTCGATCAGCGCGGGCGCGAGTTCGGCGCAGTTGACCGCGACGAACGGCTTGCTTGAGCGCGGGCTCGAATCATGAATAAGTTGCGCTAGATGAGTTTTGCCCGTTCCGGTTTCTCCCAGCAGACACACGTCAAGGAAGTCGAAACGGGCGAGAAGCTCGAGGCTTCCCGTTTCGTTAAAATTATTGAACATTTGACAAATTATTTTTCAGTGATGCAAAATTGATTCAAGTTTGAAACTAACTTAATTTTGTTAGTCAGTTGTTTTCTCAGACTTTTGATGCGAAAAAAACCTTCTAATAATAAAAAGCCTGAAAAAGCGTCGAGGTTACTTCGCGTCTGAAATTTTTTTCGGATTTTTTTTGCGACGAAGTGGATTTGGAAAACTCGCGTATCCGGCATTCAAAGATTTTAGTAAATAAAACCTGACCGAAACTTTCGCTGGTAAGCCTTGCGGCAAGCAGTCATTGAAAGCAGAGTGGTTTTGTAGTATTAACCAATGATTGAACGGTTTTTTGACGAACTGCGGCGCAGCGTTTTGGCGGCGGACAAAGCCACCGAGCCGCCTGAGCTTAAAGAAAAATTGAATCCTGAGCCGAAGGCGGACGAATCATTTCTCGCAGCTCTTCCGACGATTCGGAAAATCGTTTGGAGAAAGTTATTTTCTGCCAGACAAGACGAAGCACCGGACTTAGTGCAGAAAGTCGTTCTCCAGCTCCTTACCTGGCGCGAAAATAACCCGGACAAAATCGAGGAAATGTCAGCGGAAGAATGGCAGTCGTTCGCCGCCAAAGCGACTCATCACGCGGTCAACCGTCGTTTATCGAGCAACGAAAATTTAACAGTTCCGCTCGACGGAGCCGCCGAAATTCCGGGCGACAATTTTGTCGTCGGCAATACCGCAACTGAAGTCGCTTCGCTTCTCTCCATTTTCTGGCAAGGAATTTGCCAACTGTCGCTTCGGCAGCGACGTGCTTTGCTGCTCAAAAGCGAGTCGTTGCTCGTTCTTTTGCGGTTAAACGGTATTAGTAACCGAGAGTTGAGCGAAATTTTGGAATTGAGTAATGACGAATTGCCGGAGATTATCGCTGGACTACCGCTCAAAGACGCTCAGATCGCGCATTTGACCGCTACAGCCCGCAACAGTAAAAATCAGAATGTCAATTCTTTAACCCGATCAATCAAAAAAGCCCGGCACGAAGCCCGCGTCAAACTGCAAAAATTAATTAGCGAATGAACAGAAGCGAACATTTAACCGAAAATCAATTGACCGAGTATTTCGGCGACGCGCTTGAACGCGAGGCGAAGCACGCCATCGGGCGACATCTATTGCTTTGCGACTTTTGTCTGAAAAGATTGCCGCAGCCCACGCCCGAACAATTTATGGCGGCGTTGATGACGGAAAATGAAACGGACGAGGATTCGCCGGATGAAAGAAAGTCGCCTGCGACGCGGTTGGAATCTATCGCTCAATTATTAAAACAGCCGAAAGTTTTTGCCCTGAGCGCGGCGGGCACGATGGCGCTTGTTTTGTTTTTCACGGCTTTTTTCTGGTTGGGCGCGGCGAAATCATCTGAAATGGAAAGCGAAGTAACCAAAAATTTTGAAATAAAAGACGCGCAATCAGTTTTCAATCAAACCGGCGAGGAAATAATAAATTCGCCATCAGAATCTTCGACCGTCGAAAGCAACAATCCTTCTTCGGCTGCTTCGACTCGAATTGTGGCTGAGCAAAATTCCGTAGCTTCAACGAGTAATAACGCTCCAAAACAAAACCTAAAAACAGCGTCCCGAAACGACTCCAACCCAAAAACCTCGGTAAAATCAGCGAACTCGGAAAAGGCGAATATTTCATCAACCAGAGGCGGTTTTACCGTTCCGAAGTGCAGTAATAATGTCGCCGTTGTAATGATGACCGGCTTAGAGAGCGAAACGGTAACTCTGAAATGGAAAAAGGTTCCGAAGGCGGCAAAATATCATTTATACATTTCTGACGACGAAGAAATTCTGGTTGACGAGTTCGAGACTGAGCGAGAGACCGCTTACGTTTTGAAAAAGCCGCTAGATCCGGTGAGGACTTACAAATGGAAAGTGGTGGTCACTTTGGAAAATGGCAACACGGTGATTGGAGATTCGCAGAAATTCACGGTCAAAGATTTGAAGTCTAATCAAAAGAAATCGGAGAAAAAAGAAAAATCTGAAATTCGCTGTTCGGAAGATAAATTAAATCATTAAGGTGAAAATTTATGACATCGTTGAAATCAAAATTAGATTTTTTTAGCGTGATAATTCGGTTCAATTTTTTGACGAGTTTTGTGTGGTTGTTGCTTCTGACGCTCGCCGGCGCGGTTTCTGTCGCCGTCTCGCAAGAAACACAAAGCGGTAGCAACAGCGATGTCTTTCCCGTTCCCGATTCCTACAAAACCGAAGGAATCCCGCCGATTAAAAAGTCCGAGGTCGACAACTTGTTTTACGACGCTTCGGCTGTCAGAAGCAATTTGATTTGGGACGCGGACAAGCAAAATAGAAGACTGCTCGTAACGGATGAAACCAACAGCGTCTGGCTGTTGAATACGCCGATGTCGGCACCCGTTAAACTTTTAGAGAAGATTGTGCCGCAATCGCTTAAGGTGCGTCCCGGCGGCGAAGCCTTCGCCTATACGACCGACCACGAAGACGAAGATAATTACCAGCTTTATATTTACAACTTCAAGGAAAAAACACCGAAAAAAGTAGTTGTCCTGACAGGCAAAGACGAATCGGTTGATTCGTTCGTTTGGAGCAAAAAGGGTGATGCATTGTTTTACGTCAGAGCCGATTACGACACGAAAACAGCCAAATTGTGCCGCAACGATCTTCAGAAGGAAAAATGTTTTCAAACGAGTTTCAGCGGAATCTGGGAAGTGATGGACACGGACGAAAACAAAATCCTGCTCAAATACTGGAAGGCTTCGAGCAGTCAGCATCTTTACCTTCTCGACACTCAAGCGGACAAGCTCGCGCCAATTGACGAAAAGGGAAATTCACGCAAAGCGTTTTTCGCCGGCGACCGCTTTTTCTGGACGAGCGAGGGTAACGAAAACTGCCAAAAAGAGCCGTGTATTCTTTCTCAAGACTTGAAAAACGGCAAAATCAGCCAGTTAAATCTGCCGGAAAATCTTTTGAATTTGAATGATGTCAAAATTTCGCCGGAAGGCAATTACGTGGTAATTCAGAATTCAAAAGACGGCATTGACGTCCTGCGCGTTTTCCGGCTCAAGAACGGCAAAATAACAAAGGAAATTCCCCCGTTCATTTCCGGCTCGTTCGTCGTCTGGAACGTGCGCTGGCTGTCTGACAATGAAATCGCCTACACGCTCGAGAACATCGGCAAGCCGGCTTCGATTCAGTCTTTCGATTTCAACACGAAAAAAATCACCGATTGGACAAAAGAACGTCTCCCCGCGCAACTCGCGGACAAAGTTAAATCGCCCGAAGTCATTCGCTGGAAATCTTTCGACCAGAAAGAAATCACCGGCTACGTCGTGCGCCCAAAGACGGCGACGAGTAAAAAATCTCCGGTGCTGATTTACGTTCACGGCGGACCGCAAATTCTCGACAAGCCGCTTTTCAATACGACGGACATCAGACTCGCCGCGAATCTCAGAATGGCGACGATTCACACGAACCTTCGCGGCTCAAGCGGCTTCGGCAAGGATTTTATGGATGCCGACAACCGGGAAAAACGCGGCGACGCGGTGAAAGACGTTCAGGCTCTACTCGACTGGATCGGCAGACAGCCGGACTTGGACGCGAATCAAATTTACCTGCGCGGCGTCAGCTACGGCGGTTTCGTCGTGCTTTCGACCGCCTTGCAGGAGGCTTCCAGAATCAAGGGCGTGATTGCCGAATATCCGCTCGTTTCAGTTCGTGGCTATCTGGCGCAAAGCTGGATTGATGAGTTTGCGCGCAATGAATACGGCGACCCGAAGGACGAAGATTTAATGAAAAGATTGGACTGGCTCTCGCCGCTCAATAATACGGACAGATGGAATAATATCCCGCTGTTTATAACTCGTGGAAAGCTCGATTCGAGAACTTCCGAAAAAGACGTGATTGATCTAAAAAATCAGTTGCAAAACAAAAACTCCGAAGTTTGGTTCGTTTATTCGACCGACGGCGGACACGGATTCGGCGGTAATTACGTTACCGCCGCGATGTATCAATTCTTAAAAAAACAAATAAATAAGGAGAACCCTAAATGAAAAAATTAAAAGCACTTTTCTGTGCAATTTTGTTGTCAACCTGCTTGGTCGGCAATGTTTTCGCCGGCGGAACAACTACAACCACCGCCGGCAGCGGATTTTTCAGCTTTTTCAGTGACGCGATGAACGCGGTGGCATCGTTTTTTACAGCCAGCAAGGAGGATTGCCCGCCGCGGCAATGCACGACCTGCAAGCCGGGACCTAACAATGATCCTATTTGCCGACCGACAGAACAATAAGGTCTTTTCATCTTTACATGGAGGCAAAACAAGGCGGAGGGCTGTTCAATCCGCCCTGTTGCTTTGTTTTGCCTTTTTTTCGTCCGCTTGGGGTCAACGGGTCGAACTCAAACGAGCGCAAGCGGAATACGATAACGGCAACTACGCGAAAGCGATTGGACTCGCTGAAGTCGGAATCGAAAAGTCTGGTAAGGGCAAAAACAATTCGCTAACGAGTGAAAGTTTCGACATTACCGTAAGTTCGCAAATATCGCTCGGCAAATACGCGGAAGCCGAAAATACGCTCAATGCGGCTCTCCAAAATCTTCCGGCGAACGAACCGTCGGCGTCGCTTCAAAAATCGACGATTCACATCCGCTTCGCCTGGCTGCGCCGACAACAGCGCAAATTCGCCGAGGCTTTGGAACACTCGAAAAAAGCCGTCGCCGCCGTGCCGACGAATCGCCGCATCGAAGCGGAACATTATTTTAACGTCGGGCGAATATTATTTACGTCCGGTTATGACATTTCAGCCCTTCTCTGGCTGGAAAAGGCGGAAAAACTGCTCGAAGCGGAGACCAACTATCCGACAGGGCTCGACGTTTACAGATTTCTGACGCTCGCCTGGTCGTCGAAATTAAATTATCAAACGGCTCTCAAATACGCCGAGAAATGGGTCGCGTCCGCCGAGAAAACGAGATTCAAGTTCAAGCATCGCCAGGCGTTGTTTGAACTGTCAACAATTTTGAGCGCGAGTGGGCAAAAGCAAAAAGCCTTTCTCGCAATGGAAAAAGGTCTCAAACTTTCGGAAGCGCAAAACAACCCTTATCAAACTTGCCTGTTTTTGACCTCGCTGCTGCTCAATACGCTGATTGACGGTGATGTAACTCACGCTACCGAATATCTGAACAAGCTGGAGAAAATCAATGCCGACAAAAAATTCGATTTTGATATTAAACTCGGCAAAGCTGTAATTTCCGCTTTTCAGAGGCAACACGAGCTTTCGGAAAATCTTTTCGCCGAGTTGGGCAAAATGGAAAAGTCTTCTGCCTTCGCCGAGCCTTATTGGAAAATAACCATCGCCGAAAAAAGCCAAGATTGGCAGCAAATCGTCAAACAAAATCAGAAATTGTTAGAGCTGGCGACAAAAGAAAACTACCGAGAGGATTTGCCTGGTATTTATTTAAATTTTGCCAAGGCTTACTACCATCTCGACCAGCCCCAAAAAACAGCCGAATATTTGGAAAAATCGCTGTCGTTGATCGAGGAGGCGAGAAAATCTGACAATCATAATCTCTCGCTTGGTCTGCTGGAAACTTACCACAACGGCTATCGACTGCTAGCGCAAATACGGTCCGAAAAATCTCAGGAGTCCTTTGAACTGTCGGATTTTCTGAAAGCCCGTCTGCTCAAAGACCGTATTGACTGGGCGGCAGCGAAAACGGCGAAGGCGGTCATTCCTCCTGCGCTCCGGCAAAGGCTCGAAGAACTCTCCATCAAATTCATTGACGATCAAAGACTTGCTATCGAAATTGAAAAAAACGAGAAGCTCGTTACGAATACCGTTTCCGAACTGAACCTCAACAAACCGAATTTATCCGAGTTGGACAAAATCGCCGAACTGAACGGAGCCGCGATCATCTCATACTTCTTCACGCTCGACAAAAAGCTCTTGGCTTACGTCTGGGAGAAAGGAAAGCCGCTTCAGACGGTTCAACTGCCCGTTTCCGAAGACGAAATTGATAGTGCTGCGAAAACGACTCAGCAAAAAATCAAGAATCTAATTTTCTTCAAAAGAGACGGCAGACAGCTTTTTGACAAATTAATAAAACCGCTCAATCTTTCGGCGAAACATTTAATTATCGTTCCTGACAAATCGCTCTGGAAAATTCCGTTTCAGGCGTTGAGCGCGGACGGTGAAAAATATTTGATTGAAGACAAATTGGTTTCCTATGCGCCGTCGGTTTCAATTCTGCTCGAACAAATAAAAAGTCCGAAGCCAAGTCGCCAAACTTTGCAGGCGTTCGCCAATCCCTCTTACAACAATCAGTTTTTGCAATACGCTGCTGCCGAAGCCGCGCGGGTTGCGACGATTTACAATTCAAAACCAATGCAAAACGCGACCGTCGCCGAATTTCAGAGCGGTTCGGAAAGGGCTGACATTCTTCATTTTTCGATGCATGCACAAATTGACAGCGAACAGCCTTTGGAATCGTTTTTGGGTTTTAGAAAAAACGGCGCGTCGGACGACGGGCGGTTAACGGTCGAGGAGCTTTTGAAAATAAAACTGAAAAAGGGAAGTCTAGTGTTTCTTGCTTCGTGCGATACGAACAATGTTCTTAATGGGGAAGGCTTGGTCAGTCTCGCTTGGGCAATGATGGGTTCGGGAGCGACGACCGTCGTTTCAGCGCAGTGGGAGGCGAACGACAAGTCAACTCAAATTTTTACGAAGGCATTTTATACATACTACAAACAAGGAAGTTCATCTGCTGAAGCCGTACAAAAAGCCTCGTTAGACTTGATTAAAAACAAATCGAACGATATGCACGAACCTTATTATTGGGCTTATTTCACTTTAAACGGTGATTACCGATAGTTACCTACAATACAATTTTGATGAGTAAACTAAGCAAAGCAAAAAAAGAGTTTAGTTAAAAGTTAAAAAGATTTCCGCAATTTCTTCATATCACCTCAGATATCAATTTTACTCCAAACTTTTCTCAAGCATTGTTAATTGATGTTAATATGAGAAGACTTGTAAAGAAAGCAAATTGGCGTATAATTAATAGCCAAATGGCTTTCTTTTATAGAAGCCAGAAGGAGTTTCCGCTAATGGCAGTTCAATCAGGAAAAGAAAAATCCACGCCTCAACGTGCATATACATTTGAAAAATTATTGGGGATAAAAACAATTGATAATCTAAAGTTAGCACAAAAAGTAGAAGCCGGTTTTTCTTTTGAGGCATTAGAAAGGCTGGGCAAAACTACCGGGCTTTCGCTGGAAAGATTGCGGGTGGCAGTCAGAATCACGCCGCGCACGCTCACCAGACGAAAGAAAGAGAAAAAACTCTCGCCGGAAGAATCCGACCGACTGGTTTCGGTTTCGCGTCTGCTGGCGCAAACTTTTGAACTTTTTGAAGGCAATGCCGAGGCTGGCATGCGTTGGTTTCAAAGCCCGAACCGGGCGTTGAACGGTCAATCGCCGATTGAAGTCGCCGCTACCGAAACCGGTGCCCGCGAAGTCGAAAATCTTATCGGCAGACTCGAACACGGTGTTTTCACCTAAAAAAGTGCTGACCACATACCGGATTTGTAAAACAAAATATGCCGGCACAATGTTTGACGGTGAAGGCGCGTTCCGCTTCGGCGGTCGCTGGAATTCGCGCGGGGTAAGAATCCTTTATACGGCGGGAAGTTTATCGCTTGCCGTTCTAGAAATGCTCGTTCATCTTAACAATGAGGAGATTTTACTTTCATATTCCTTTGCGACTGCCGAGTTTGATGAAAGCCTAATTCTGCCGATTGAAGAATTCCGAACTTTGCCGGAAAACTGGAGCGTTTCACCTCCGCCACTCCAAATTCAAAGAATTGGCGACGAATGGGCAGAGGCACAAGCTTCAGTTGTTTTGAAGGTTCCGACATCTGTTTTGCCGGTGGAATTTAATTATTTAATCAACATCCGGCATCCTGAAATTACAAAAATAAAATTAGGCATGCCGCAACCATTTACCTTTGACAAACGACTTTACAAACGAGAATAAAACGCGAGCTAATTAATGGGGAAAACAAATACAAGATACAATGCCGAAATTGTCGCCGGAGCTTTGATTCCGAGTGAAAGCCGCATAATCGCTCAATTGACTTTGGATAGTGTTTCAAAAGAGCAATTAAAGCATTTACTGACCATCGAAAACATTTTGCAGAAACGAAGTCCGGCAACCGCCATCAGAGCCGCAGAGTTGATAAAGAAAAGATTCGCCCTTGTTAATGAAGATTTGCTGCGAATTATTGCCACGGGTAGCCGCCAGGCGTTAATGCAGGCACTACTGGTTGCCGCCATCAAACACAACAAACTTATTGGTGATTTTATGCTTCGCGTGGTTAAGGAAAAATGGCGACTTTTTGAAACGAAATTAAAACCAATCGATTGGGAAAACTTTTTGCGCGAATGCGAACAAACTGATGAAACGGTATTGCAGTGGAAAGTAACAACCCGGGAAAAACTAGGGCAGGTTGTTAAAAAATGCCTCGTCGAAGCAGGTTTTCTCGAAAGCGCGACTAATCCAACCATTACACCGGTTTTTATTTTGCCAGAGATTAAAACATATCTGCTTGAAAACAATGAAGATTACGTTTTAGAGTGTATGAGTGTTTTCACATGAAAGAAAATTTTTACGAACGCCTAAATCTTATTAAACCTCGGCTCGCTTCGACTGAGCTGCTCAATAATGCCGGTTTAGGTAATGAAATCGGCTTTTATATTTTTGATTATCCGCCCGAACAAGAACTGGCGGTGCGAAATCATCTCGAAAAAATTCTGCCGGATGTTCCGCGCAGAATTGCGACGGTAAATCTGTTTGAATTGGTAATCGATTATTTTGAAAAGCGCAAGATTCTGGACTCTTCCATTAGAGCGCAAATTCAAAAAGGCGACGCTGAAATCTTGCGCATCGTTAAAGGCGCGCTTGACGAAGAAAAACGTATCGCGCCTGAGTTTATCGCAGCAGCCCGCCCGCATGAACATGATTTGGTAATAATGACCGGAGTCGGCAGCGTTTACCCGCTGCTCAGAACTCATCGCCTGATTAACTGCCTGCATCCTTTGATGCAGGATACGCCGCTGATTGTTTTTTATCCCGGCAGTTATACGGGACAAACATTAAGTCTGTT
>Ga0136616_10002223_pt1 | contig 10274 bp, 10 predicted proteins | sample AntDrymUQ2992106_2_FD_106648 | JGI IMG/M metagenome (GOLD analysis project Ga0136616, IMG submission 106648) | Polar desert sand microbial communities from Dry Valleys, Antarctica - metaG UQ299 (21.06) | ecosystem: Environmental > Terrestrial > Soil > Desert | place: Antarctica: Dry Valley... | reverse complement strand
CTTGCTGGCCGAGTAGGCGCCCGACCCGCCGCGCGACACGCGGCCGGCGGTGCTGGACACGTTCACGATCGCGCTCGGGGCGCAGGAGCGCAGCAGCGGAAGCAGGGCCTCGGTGAGGCGCACGACGGCGTCGAAGTTCACCTCCATCGTGCGGCGTACGTTCTCCCACCCCGCGTCGGCGAACTTGCCGCGCCAGGCGGTCCCGGCGTTGTTCACCAGTAGCGAAATGCGTCCGTCGTGGTGCTCGCGGATGTGGTCGGCCACCGCCTGGGGCGCGCGGTCGTCGGTGAGATCGACCGCGACGTAGGTGGTGGGCACCGGCAGCTCCTCGGCCAATGCCCTGAGACGCTCCTCACGGCGGGCCACCAGGACGAGCTTGGCGCCCGGCTCGCGCGCGAGCCGGGTCGCGGTGGCCTCGCCGATCCCGCTGGAGGCGCCCGTCACGACCGCGACCATCAGTCGCCCTTGGGCGCGAACGCCGGGTCGTGCTCGTGCTCGCGGAAGTAGGACACCATCGTCTGGGAGTAATCGGCGAAGCGGGGCGGCGTGAGCCCGCGTGCGCCGAGGAGGTCCACGCAGCGCCGCATGTCGAACACCACGCGGTGGTTGAGGTAGGCGATCGACTCGCGCGGAGTGCCGCCGAAGCGCGCCTTGACCGGCGGCAGGCGCAGCAGCGTCTCCCCGATCAGAGGCGGGATGCTGCCCCTGGGCTCGGGACCGCCGTAGCGCGCCGACAGCTCGGTGAGCAGCTCGGCGGCGGTGAGCGGCTCGGGGTCCACGAGGTGGAGCGTCTCGCCCTCGGTCTCGGGGGCGGCCGCCGCGGCGGCGATCGCCTCCACCACGTAGTCCACCGGAACGACGTTGAAGGGCGAGTCCGAGCGGCCGAAGTGCAGCAGCGGCTGGCCCGTGCTGGTGGCGCGCGAGACGGTCCTGAGCAGGTAGTAGGGCCCGTCGAACTTCTGCGTCTCGCCCGTCTGAGAGTCGCCCACCACGATCGCCGGGCGCAAGATGGTGGTGGGGATCTGGCGCATCCGCTCGCGCACCCACAGCTCGGCCTGGAACTTGGTCGACTCGTAGTGGTTCTTGAAGCCCTGGCCCAGCGACAGCTCGTGCTCGTAGACCACGCCGGTGCGAAGGCCGGCCACGTAGGCGGTACTCACATAGGCCAGCCGCTCGAGCTTCCCGGCGGCCGCGCACAGCTCCAGCACGTTGCCGGTGCCGTCCACGTTCACGCGCTGGGCTAGCTCGACCGGCACGGCCAGGTCGTAGATGGCGGCCAGGTGGTACACGCGGCGCAGCTCGGCCGTGAGCCGGCCGTAGTCGTCGTCGGAGAGGCCGAGGCGGCGGTCGGCGATATCGCCGGCCAGCAGCTCGATCCGGTCCGGATCGATCGCGGCGGCGGCCTCGCGGGCGGGATCGAGCATGCGCTCCTCCACGAGCGCGACCAGGAGCAGGTCGGGCTCTGAGTCGAGCAGCCGCCGCGCCAGGCGACGGCCGATGAAGCCTGGGAATCCGGTCAGCAGGTCCAGTGCCACGGCGCCAGACCCTACGTCAAGCCCGGCTCAACCAAGCGCCTGAGCGACCTTCGCCCGAAAGGCGGATGGCTCGATCGCGGGGTACCGGTGCAGCAGATCCTCGATCTCGTCGAAGAACGCGCGTGCCCGTCGTGGGTCGACCAGGCCATCGCGCACCATCGAGGCCACGTCTTCGAGATCCTGGCTGAACCCGCGTTCGATCTTCGACAGCGCCTGCGAGTACGGATCGAAGTGGCGCACCGTCACCCGTCCCTCCCGTAGTACGAAGGGGCTGCGCTCGCGCCAGTCGGGCAGTTCCGGCACGAAGTCCGGCGGCGAGACCAGCTCGACGTTGATGTCCAGCTCGTCCTTGGCTGCTGCGATGGCGCGCATCAGATCGTCGGACTCCGGCTCCAGGCGCAGGTCCACGTCGACCGTGGACGGCCGCCAGCCCTTGATGACCGCCGTGGATCCACCGGTCAGGTAGAGCGTCGTCTCCTCTCGAGCCACCTCGCCGAGCGCTCGCGCGAGCGCCCGGATGCGGTCGGCGTCAACCGGAGGGCGCATGCTCGGCTGCGCGAGCGAAGCTGACGATCCGCGCCACGAGCGCGTTGTAGCGGCTGTGAGCCGAACTTCGATCCTCGTCGGAGAGCAAGCTGTACAGACAGTGACCGGCACCGCTGTGCCGGGAGAGCGGCACGGCCACGCCGATCGCATTCAGGCGTGGTGCCGCCATGCTGACGAGTGCCGACTCCGGCGTCGTGCGACCCGCTCGCAGATCCTCCAGGCCCTGCTCCACCAACTCGATCCCCGGCAGATCTCGGAGGCTGTCCAGCGGCCTGGTGGTCATAGAGCCATCGTACGGCTCCCTCACGCCGTCTGGCCCGCCACGTCGCGCGCAGAGTCCGGCGTGGCCAGGCCGAAGGCCTCGGCCACCATCTCGTAGGAGCGCATTCGCAGCGCGTGGTCATAGGTGATCGTGACCACCATCACCTCCTGGGCCTCGTACTCGGCGGCCACCTGCTCCAGGCCGGCCTTCACTGTGGCCGGCGAGCCCAGCACGGCCCGGCGCGCCGATGACCCCGGGCCTCCGCCGCGTGACTCCAGGTAGCGCAGCGCCTGCTCCACCGGCGGCACCGGGATGAGCCTGCCCTCGCGCATCATCGACATCGCCATGCGACTGGACGAGGCAAGCTCCACGGCCTGCTCGTCGGTGTCCGCGCAGATCGTCCAGACGCACACCGCCGTGTGCGGCGCGCCCAGGCGCTGGGAGTCCACGAACTTCTCCCGGTACAGCGCCGCGATCGCGGCGCCCTGGGGGTTGATGAAGTCGGCGAAGGAGTAGGGCAGCCCCATCTCCCCCGCCCAGATCGCGCTCTGCGGCGACGAGCCCAGCAGCCACGGCTCGGGATGCTCGGGCAGGCCCGGCAGAGCGGTGAGGCGGGCGAAGGGATGGTCGGGCGGCAAGCGATCCTCGAGGTAGGCCAGCAGCTCGGCCAGCTGCTCGGGGAAGTCGTCGGGCATGGCCGTGCGGCGGTCTCGCTGGAGCGCGTGGGTGGTGATCGGATCGGTGCCCGCGGCGCGGCCGATGCCGAGGTCGATGCGACCACCGAACAGGCCGCTGAGCAGGCTGAAGGCCTCGGCCACCTTGAACGGGCTGTAGTGGGGCAGCATCACCCCGCCGCTGCCCACCCGGACGCGCTCCGTGGCGGAGGCGATCGGGCCGATCAGGGCCTCCGGCGCCGGCCCGGCGAGCATCGGCGTGCCGTGGTGCTCGGAGACCCAGTAGCGGTGATAGCCGACGCGGTCGGCCAGCTGGGCCAGCTCGATGGTGTTGTGGAGCGCCTGAGCGCCGCTCATCCCCTCGGAGATCGGGGACTGGTCGAGGACGCTCAGGAGCATCTGAACGAGGTTAGACGGAGCCCCTCGGCCGTTCAGGAGACGCCCGAAGCCCTCACCTGTTTGCGAAGCTTCGCCACCTCCAGCCGCAGGGCCGCCGCCTCGGCCTCCGCAGCGGTGAGGCTCCTGTCGTACTCGGCCAGCATCCGGCCCTGCTGCGGATCGACTGGATCCGCCTGCGCTGCCATCCGCGCGGCAAGGGGGACACGGTGGTCCTCGACTTCGACACTTCCGAGAAGCTCGACGATCTCACCACCCGCGGTATGCGATCGATCGGCCCCCGGACCTACGTCGCCCGCGGCATGGACCCCACGCCGGTGCGGCTGCTGTACGGGCTGATGCGCAAACTGGGGTAGTCCGTCCCGCTCCCTTACCCTTCTCACGCATGAACGGGCGAGCCACCGCGGTCGGCGTCGCGGGAGTCTCGAAGACTTTTCGCATCCCCCGCCAGCACATCATGTCCTTAAAGGAGCGCGCCCTGCACCCCTTCAAACGGGTGCAGGTCACGGATCTGCACGCGCTGAAGGACGTGTCCTTCGAGATCGAGCAGGGCGAGTTCTTCGGAATCGCCGGCCGCAACGGGTCGGGCAAGAGCACGCTGCTCAAGTGCATGGCCGGGGTCTACCGGGTGGACCAGGGTGAGATCACCGTGGCCGGCCGGCTCGTGCCCTTCATCGAGCTTGGCGTGGGCTTCAACCAGGAGATGACCGCCCTCGACAACGTCGTGATCAACGGGGTGATGATGGGGATGAGCCCTCGCGAGGCCCAGCGGCGCTTCCACGCCGTGGTCGGGTTCGCCGAGCTGGAGGGATTCCTCGACCTCAAGCTGAAGAACTACTCGTCGGGCATGCAGGTAAGGCTGGCCTTCGCCCTCATGGTTCAGGCGGACGCCGACGTGCTGCTGATAGACGAGGTGCTGGCCGTGGGCGATGCCGCCTTCCAGCAGAAGTGCTTCGACGCATTCCACGACCTTCGCGAGCGCGGGAAGACGGTGGTGCTCGTGACGCACGACATGCACATGGTCGAGCGCTTCTGCCAGCGCGCGATGCTGCTGGACCACGGAGTGGTCGCCGACATCGGCGACCCCCCGTCGGTGGCTCGCCGCTATCTCGAGCTCAACTTCGAGGAGGCCGGGGAGGCCGAAGTGACCGCCGCCCGACCCGGTGACCTGAGCCACGGCGTGGCGATCGGCGACGTTTGGGTCGAGGGCCAGGACGGGCGCCGTGCGGACTCGGTCGGCCAGGGCGACCCCCTGGTGATCCGCGCCGAGATCGAGTCCCTCGCGCACATCGACGATCCCGAGGTGGGCGTGACCATCCACGACGAGTCCGGCGCGGTGGTCTTCGGCACGACCACCCGCGAGCTCGGGCGCGAGGAGGAGCCCTTCCAGCGCGGAGACCGCCTGTCGCTGCGGATCGCGCTGCGCAACGACCTCAGGCCCGCGCGCTACTACGTGGACTGCGGCGTCCACGAGGGGACCCACAGGGTGGCCGCATTCCGGCCACGGGCCACCGACTTCCTCGTGTTCGGCAACCGGGCCCAGTCCGGGCTGGTGGCGCTCGACCACACCTTCGACCTCGAGCGGCATCCCGATCGGACCGAGGCGGCGACCACCCCGTGAGCTCGATCGCCGCACCCCGGCGGGTCCGTGGACCGTCGGCCTTCGGAGGGGGCCTGCGACGCACGCTCTACCTCACGTGGATCATCGGCCTCACCGAGTACCGGCTCACCTACTTCGGCTCGGCGCTGGGGTACCTCTGGGCCCTGATGCGGCCGCTGATGCTGTTCGGCGTGCTCTACGTCGTCTTCAGCAAGATCGTGAAGTTCGGCGACGACATCGTGAACTACCCCATGCTGCTGCTGTTCAACATCGTGCTGTTCAACTTCTTCGCCGACGCGAGCACGAGGGCGGTGACCTCGCTGGTCGACCGCGAGGCGATCGTGCGCAAGATGCACTTCCCAGGGATGGTCATCCCGTTCGCGCGCGTGCTCTCCGGGGGGATGAACCTCGCCGTGAGCCTGGTGGCCGTGTTCATCTTCCTGCTGGCCTACGGCATCAACCCGCGCTGGACCTGGCTGCTCCTACCCCTCCTGCTGGTTCCTCTCGTGCTCCTGACCCTCGCGGTGGCCATGCTGCTGTCCGCGCTGTTCGTGCGCTTTCGCGACGTCGCGCCGATATGGGCCGTGATCTCCAGCGCACTCTTCTACGGCTCGCCGGTTCTGTACGCGATCGACAAGGTGCCCGAGGACTACCGGCAGGTGCTGATGCTGGTCAACCCACTGGCCGACATCCTCGAGCAGGGTCGGCGCTGGGTGATCGACCCGAACGCCGAGGGGGCCATCGCCGCCGCCGGCGGGGGCGCCTGGATACTCGTGCCGGTGGCGCTCGGGCTCGGGGTCTTGGCCCTAGCCGTCTGGGTCTTCAACCACGAGGCGCCGAGAATCGCCGAACGACTGTAGGGGCTCCTCGTTTACCGTCCGGTAGCTGCTCGACCGCGCCGGTCTCGTAGGCGCACCCAGACAAGCCGAAGCGGGGCCACAACCGGCAGCCCTGTTCGCTCCTGCACCCGGAGGATCGCTCGCTTCGAACCCTGTATTCCTTCACGCACTTGGCGGCTGACGCGCGGCGGCAGCTGCCGCTTCGGCGCCGCCGGCAGCGCGGCGAACGCGCACTCGACTTCGACCTCGTAGACCTCGCCTCCCGCCTCCTTCTCCAGGTCTAGCGCGAGTTGGGAGCGCGGCCCGTCGACCAACAGCAGCTTTGGGCGCAAAACCCGACAGCCCCGGAGGTTGAAGCGACGCATCTCCTCCCTGGTCTCGAGGGTTACCTCCACCGGCCCCTCCTTGTCACGAACCTGCAGCTTGAGGCGCACCCAATCGAGCCGGATCACTGCGGGCGCCGCGGCCGGGCGCAGCCGCAGCCACTTGATCGACTCGCCCTGGAGCCGGCCTCGCACGAATGACAGCCCGCGCGGATTGCGACGTGGCCTGACGCGCACCGCGGGACCATGCTGGTACCCGAGGCCCGTGTCAGCGGCGATCTCGAAGTCGCCGCTCTCGAGCGGCGACGACACGGCTTCCGGGCGCACCAAGTTCATCGCCACGGCCTCCGCTGCCTGGGCAAGGTGATCGTCGTGCAGCGCGGCAAAACCGAAGGGCCAGTAGAGCTCTGACATCGGCAGGTCCAACAGCGTCTCAGCGCCGAGGTAGTGCGCCGCCTTGGCGAGGCCCGGATTGACCAGCGAGTCGCTCGCGCGGGAGCCAAAGTTTTCGTCGTGGCGCCAGGTGGAGAAGGCGCGCGCCTCGGCCCCTGTGGGCGCCACGGTCGCGCGTGCGAGCTGCGCCGCCAGCAGCTCTTCCCCACCCGACCAAAGGGGCGCGATCCCGGCGGGCGTCAGGACTCGATAGCGGCCCCACTCCCGTTGGAAGGCCTTGATGCCCTGCTGGACCGCATGGCGAGCCGGGGCCTGGGCCAGCAAGTCGGCGCTGGGCTCCTCGAGCACCGGTTCGAGCTCTTGATCCAGGTCCAACTGCGTGCCGATGTCGGGCATGCACGCCTGCTCCAAGATCTCCGGGCTGCGAATGATCGAGCGCACGAGCGGCTCCGGAAGCCCCGCGCTGCCGAGGAAGCCGTCGACCTGAACCTCGTCGAGCAGACGTTCCGCGGCGACCGACTGCGAGACCATGTACAGGCCGGCGGTCCAAATCGACTCGCCCTCGCGGCGGAGGATCCTCTCGATAAGGCTTTGCGTCGTCGCCCCCCAACCGAGGTCAACCATGACCAGCTGCCCCTGATGTGGAGCGGCGCGCTCGCGCAGGTAGCGCAGCAAGCGCTCGCGGGTGGCCGCCGCGTTGGCAAGCAAGTCCATGCGCAACTCCGGCCGGCGTGAGAGCTCGTCCAGCACCTCGTCGGCGAGCGCAGGATCGGATAACGACAGGTCCAGCTGGCTGCGGAAACGCTCGAGCCGCTCGGGCTCGAGCTGCAACCCCCGGCAGAGCTCCCGCACCGTCGGCGCGCGGCGGCGCACCAGCAGGCTGGCCAGCTCATCGCGGCTGCCGTCGAAAATCGCGGCGCGGGCGCAAACCTGCCGCGAAAGCCAGAACGGCTCGGCCACAAGCTCGGACCCGCTGTAGGCACTGGCGGTGTTGATGAGCTGCGAGAGGATCTCTCCCTCCCGCATGAAGCAAAACACGCGCTGGACCTGCCGGCGCCGGGCGCGCTCCACTATCCACTCGGCGAATCCGGTGAGCGCGGGACCGATGCTGACGGCACCGTAGCTCCAAAACGGGCGCAGATCCTCCGGCAGCGCCTCGAGTTCCCCGCGGTGCAGCACCTTGCCACGCAGAGAGGTGAGCCCGAAGTCGCGCTGCCAGGGCCGCAGGGGCAGTTGCTCCCAGTTCGGTACGGCCGGTGCCACGTAGTGCGACTCGCGCTCAACGATGCGCTGAAGCTCCTTGGGGCGCCGCTCGAACTCGACCGGGCGAATGCCGGCCTTCTTGGCACCGCGGATGTCGGCGTCGGGGTTGTCGCCGACGTGCACCACCTCGCGCGGCTTGCGGTCGAGTTCAGCAAGCACGACCTCAAAGAGCCCACCGGCCTTGCCCCTTCCATGGTTACTCGAGGCGAAAAAGCGATCGACCGCGGAGGCTCCTGAATAACCGGGGCTCACGAAGGTGGCGAGCTCCTCCTCCGAGTAGTAGGTGTCCGAGACCCCCACCACCGTCTTGCCCCGCTCCCGCGCGTATTCGACCAACGTGACCACGTCCAGGTCCGGCATGAGCAATTCCCGCTCGAGCGTTATCTCAGCCTGAGCGGCGACCTCCGAGGTGGCGTTGTGCGCGAACACGAAGTCCGGGATTCCTGCGTAGATCTCGCGCAGGGTGACCTCAGCGCCCCCCTTCCACGACCGCGCGCGGAGCTCGGCCAGCTCTCTCAGCCGAGCGAACAGCGCAGGGGTCACGTGGTCCACCAGCTGGCCCCGGCTGCGGAGCCGCTCTCCAAGCAGCGGGAAGGCGTCCGTAGGCTCGGCCACGGTCCGCCACACCATCGTGTCGAAAACGTCGAGCGACAGCACCGAGATGCCGTCGGCCGACAGGAGCTCGAAGGCGCGCCGGAGCCGTGCGTCACTTGAGATGGGTGTCATAGCTCGCATCCGGGGGGCACGGAGGCCGAGCGAGGCTACCAGTCGTCAGCCCCGCCAGAGGGGCCGGAGAGCGCCGATATGCTGGGCTTCATGCCCGTGAGCGACGCCGATCAGGCCGGCCAGCCGCTGCTGCTGCACTCGCTCGAGGAGTTCCGGGATTTGATCCTCGAATGGCTCGACCTGGCGGGGGTGCGCACGATCGTGGAAATCGGCTCGGAGAGCGGGGCGATGACCCACAGGCTGGGGCGGTGGGCCGCGGAGCGCGAGGGCCACCTGCACTCGGTGGAGCCCTCGCCGGGACCCGAGGTGGTCAAGCTCGACGAAGAGTCCGACCGCTTCACGCTCGTGCAAGGCCTGAGCCCGGATGCCCTCGAGGGCATCCCGCCCTGCGACGCATATGTGGTCGACGGCGATCACAACAACTGGGTCGTCACACGCGAGCTGGAAACGATCTACGCCGAGGGCCGCCGTCCGCTGGCGATCCTGCACGACGTGGGCTGGCCCTGCGCGCGTCGTGACCAGTACTACGCGCCTCATCTGCTCCCGCCCGAGGCGGTGCATCCTCACTCGTGGGACCGCGGCAAGGTGCTCGACAGCCCGGAGCTCGTGGAGGGTGGCTTTCGCGGGCCCCTCGACTTTGCCAGCGCCCAGGTCGAGGGAGGCCCCCGCAACGGCGTGCTCACGGCGGTCGAGCACTTTCTCTCGACGAGGGACGGCCTGCTCTACCGCCACATTCCCGCGATCTTCGGCGTGGGGGTGATCTTCCCGTCAGACGCGCCCTATGCCGGGGATCTCGAGCGCGTACTCGAGCCGCTTCACGAGAATCCGCTGCTCGACAAGCTCGAGCGCAATCGCATCCGCATGTTGCTGAGCCTCATCCAGGCGCGGGAGGCGCCACAAACTTTGGACGCGGTGCGCAACCGCCTGGTCGCTGAGTACGATGCGAGGCTCTCCGAGCTCGAGGCCGAGAACGCGCGGCTGCGCCTGGAGGCCGTTCGCCTCCAGGCAGCTGAGGCAGCGCGCGCAGACATCGCCGAGCGGCTCTAGCGGCGACCGGGCGTGGACCTGCTGAGGGCGGGGAGGCTGCCGACCGCGAGCCCAAGGATCGCTCCCGCCACCACGTCGGACGGATAGTGGACGCCGAGGAACACCCGGGACACTCCCATCCCCACGGCAGCGGCGTACAACGGCGCGGCCGGAAGGAGCCCCGAGTAGGCCCGCGCAGCGGCGAACGACGAGGCCGCGTGCGCGCTGGGGAAGCTCAGCGCGCTCGGCGTCGCGGTGAGGGCGGGAAGGCCCTTCAGCGCCGGCCGCTGGCGCCGGACCACGCGCTTGACAGCGACGTTGAGTGCGTGTGCCCCCGCCACCGCGGCGCCCGCGCGCAGCCAGTCGGCGCGCCTCGGACGGTCGAGCATCGCGCCCGCAGCGCCCGCGGCGAGCCACCCGGCGGCGTGCTCACCGCAATGCGACAGCCCCTGGGCGGCGCGGACAGTGCCGGGGTGGATGGCACGTGAGCGAAGACTCCGGTACAGGGCGAGGTCGGCCGCCGCGATCGAAGACGCGAGCGCGAGCGCTTGCTGTGGCTGGGAGGACAGAGGGAGCCTGGTCGTCACGAGCGGGCGGGGCGGACGGCGCCGCGCGCGGGTCGCGACCACCGGGGTTAGGATAGGACAGCGCGGGGGGATCCCCACTGGGCGCAGCCCTCGAAACCCTTCTT
>Ga0136616_10002222_pt1 | contig 10274 bp, 11 predicted proteins | sample AntDrymUQ2992106_2_FD_106648 | JGI IMG/M metagenome (GOLD analysis project Ga0136616, IMG submission 106648) | Polar desert sand microbial communities from Dry Valleys, Antarctica - metaG UQ299 (21.06) | ecosystem: Environmental > Terrestrial > Soil > Desert | place: Antarctica: Dry Valley... | reverse complement strand
TTCGCTTCCTCGGACAGGCGCTGCAGCGAATTGGAGAAGTCGCCATCCACGAACAATCCCGACACCTCGTCCATGGTGTCGATGAACGCGAAACTGCGCACGCGTGAGAACTGTCCCTGCAGCGCGTGGCAGAACAACAACGTGAAGCGGGCGAAGGCCGCCACCGATCCGCTGACGTCGCACAGCAGCACCAGTTCCGGGCGCGATGCGCGCCGGGCGCGCACGTGCGGGTTCATCGGCGCCCCGCCCGTGGACAGCGAGCGGCGCACGGTACGGCGGATGTCGAGGCGGCCGTCGTGGGCCCGGCGGCGCTTCGCGGCGAGGCGGGTGGCGAGCTTGCGCCCTAGTTGGGCGCTGCGGTGCATCACGGCCTGCTCGTCCGCGGCGCTCACGCGGAAGAAGTCGACGTCCTCCGGCAGCGGGCCCACCGCGCGGCACGCCACCTCCTCCGCCCCGCGCTGCACCGCCTGCCGGCGGCGGATCTCGGTCTCGACCTCCTCGCGGAAGCGCCGCAGCGCCAGCTCGAACTCGTCGCGCCGCAGCCGGTCGGCCAGCACGCCATCGGCCGGTGGCGCCTCGCCCAGCAGCCGGCGCAGCAGGCCGGCGAGGTTGATGTCGCGGAACACCCGGTAGGCGAAGTAGGAAACCTCACCGTCGCGATCGGGGACCCCGCCGTACGCTCCGACCGCCTCCCAGGCCATGCCTGCGATCGCGCCGGCGTCGCCGGCCTGCACGCGCGCCACCAGCTCGGCCAGGAGGCCGGCGATGTCCGGCGTGGCGGATGGGTCTGCACCCGCGGCGTCGGTTGGCGCTGCCGGCTCCAGCCCGAAGCGCGCAGGGAAGTACAGGTCGAACAGGTTCGCAAAGGCGGCGCGGTGGGTGTCGGTCTTCACCAGCGTGGCGCCGAGCGCGTGGCGCAGCTGCTCGCGGTCCACCGCGACCGCGACCGCGGCGCGCATCGCGTCGAGGCCCTCGCTCACCGCCACGGGCACCCCGGCGCCGCGCAGCGCCCGCTCGAGGGCCAGGACGCGCTCCTGCAGCGGCCCCAGCGGCCCACCCACGTTCACCGCCGACCCCGACCTCAGCGCCTCGGCGGCGGCACCGACCGCTACGCCGTCGCCGCGGCGGGCGCGGCCAGGTGCGCCAGGCCCTTGTCCACGTCCGTGCGGTGCTTGAGCAGCACGGTGATGGTCGACGACGCCACCCCTTCGTCGATGTGGTCGTAGCCCAACTCGAGCAGGGTCCGCGCGCCCAGTCGAGGGTCTCGGCGATGAACGGCGCCTTCTTGAGTTCCAGCGAGCGCAGCGAGCGCACCAGGGCGTCCGCGAGCTGCGCCGGCGCCTCGGGCACCCGGGCGGCGACGATGGCCTTCTCGCGTACAAGATCCGGGTAGTCGAGGTGGAGGTAGAGGCAGCGCCGCTTCAGCGCCTCGGACAGCTCGCGGGTGTTGTTCGAGGTGAGCACCACGAAGGGCCGCCGGGTCGCCACCACCGTGGCCATCTCGGGGATGGTGACCTGGAAGTCGCTGAGGACCTCCAGCAGCAGGGCCTCGAACTCGAAGTCGACCTTGTCCACCTCGTCGATGAGCAGGAGGGTCGGCACGACGCTGGTGATGGCGCGCAGCAGCCGGCGCTGCAACAGGTAGTCCGGGCCGAAGATGTCGTCGTGGGTCTGGTCCCAGGTGCGGTCCCGGTAGGCCTGGATGCGCAGCAGATGCTTGGAGTAGTGGGTCGGACAGGTAGCCGGCGGCCTCGAGCCGGGCCGCCACGTCGTCCGGCCCGGTGAAGACCGCCTCGGTCACCCGCGGACCTGCCCGTCGCCCTCGACCACGTACTTCGTGGTGGTCAGCTCGGCCAAGCCCATCGGCCCGCGCGCGTGCAGCTTCTGGGTGGAGATCCCGATCTCGGCGCCGAAGCCGAACTCGCCGCCGTCGGTGAAGCGCGTGGACGCGTTCACCATCACCGCGGCGGCGTCCACCGCGTGGGTGAAGCGGCGGGCGGCGGTGCGGTCGGCGGTGACGATCGCCTCGGTGTGCAGGGTGCCGTGGGCGGCGATGTGCTGCAGGGCGGCGTCCAGCGAGTCCACCACCCGCACCGCGAGGCGCAGGTCGAGGTACTCGGTGTCCCAGTCCTGCTCCGTGGCCGGCTCCGCGCCGGCGAGGCGCTGCGCCGTGTTATCGCCCACCAGCGCGACGCCGTCTGCGCGCAGTTGCTCGGCCACGACCGGCAGGAAATCCTCGGCGACGTCGCGGTGCACCAGCAGCGTCTCGGCGGCGTTGCAGACGCTGGGCCGCTGCACCTTCGCGTTGCGCACGATGGCCGACGCCATCGCCAGGTCCGCGGCGGCGTCGACGTAGACGTGGCAGTTGCCCACGCCGGTCTCGATGACCGGGACCTGCGCGTCAGCCACGACGGCCGAGATCAACCCGGCGCCGCCGCGCGGGATCAGCAGGTCAATCAAGCCTCGGGCCCGGCCCAGTTCCTTCACGGACTCGCGTGAGGTGTCCGGGATCAGGCACACGGCATCCGCGGGCAGCCCGACCGACTCGACCGCGCCGCGCAGGAGGCCGACCAGGGCGGTGTTCGAGGCGTGCGCGGACGACGACCCGCGCAGCACGCAGGCGTTGCCACTGCGCAGGGCCAGCCCAGCCGCATCGACGGTCACGTTCGGCCGGCCCTCGTAGACCATGGCGATGACGCCGAGCGGGACGCGGACCTGCCGCACCTCCAGGCCGTTGGGCAGGGTGAAGCCGCGCACCACCTCACCGATCGGGTCGGTGAGCGCGACGAGGTCGCGCAGCGCGGCGGCGATCGCGTCGAGCCGCGCCGGGGTGAGGGCGAGGCGGTCGAGCAGGGCCGCACCGGTCCCGGCCGCGCGCGCCGCGTCCAGGTCGCGACGGTTGGCCTCGAGCACCGCCTCCTGGCCGCCGTCCAGCGCCGCGGCCATCGCCTCCAGCGCGGCGTTCTTCTCGGCCGTTGTCGCCCGCGCGACCGCCGGCGCCGCCCGCTTCGCGGCGGTGCAGACCTCGAGCACCGATTGCATACCGACCCTCCTCCGATGCAGACCTGCCGGTGCAGGCTGATCCAGGCTCCAGCGATTCTAGGTGCTGGCGACTTTGCCGAAGCCTTGCTGTGGACGGGGCGGCGAGGCGAGACTCCGGGCTGCGGCTGCGCCGCCGACCGAACGACTGGACGATCGCCTTCGGCGACCAGAGACTGGGGCGATGACCGACTTCCAGACCGAGCTCGCCGCCCGCCTCGCGCGCAACGCCGAGCTCGCACAGCAGCGCGCCGAGGCCGAGGCGGAGATGGACCGCGCCGCCCGCGAGCGCGAGCAGGCAGCGGCGCGCCACGAGCGCGACCTCGCCCAGGCCCGACTGGACCGCCACGCCGAGCTCGTGGCCCAGCTCACCCAGGTGGCCGACGGCCTCAAGGCCGCCTCGCCCGAGGAGTTCATCGTCCGCCACGGCTGGACGGCGTCGCGCGAGGAGTTCATCGCCAAGATCACCACCCGTAAGCTGGACCCGCCGCGCACGCTGATCGTCGAGCTGGACCGCGACGACGACGAGGTGCTCGCGCGCTGGCGCAGCGACGTGGGCAACAGCCTGGAGCTGTGGCGCCTGCTCGAGGTGGACCCGCCGCTGCTCGCCGAGCTCGTCCTGCAGGTCGCCGACCAGGAGCTGTGGAAGGGGCGCAGCTCGCCGCCGCCCTTCCCCGGCCGCTGAGCAGGCCCGGCCATGCACCAGTGCCCCAAGTGCGAGCTGCGCTTCCGCTCCCGCGACGAGCTGAACGACCACCTGGTGCGCGACCACCGCGTGCCGCCCGAGGACCTGCCGACACGCCGGGCGTCGTCGGGCTGACCGCGCAGATCTAGGCGGTGACCACCAGGCGGTCACGGTGGATGACCTCCGCGCGGGCGTCGCCGCCCAGCGTCGCGCTGACCTCCTGGCGGGAGGCGCCGCAGACGCGCAGCACGTCGGCGCGGCCGTAGGCGACCAGCCCGCGGGCGATCGCACGCCGGTCGGGACCCAGCACGTCGACCGCGTCGCCGGGCGCGAACTCGCCTGTGGCGTCCACCACGCCGGCCGCCAGCAGCGACGAGCCACGGTCGCGCAGCGCGCGCACCGCGCCGGCGTCGACCAGCAGCGCGCCGCGCGGTTGGGGCGCGAAGGCGATCCACAGCTTCCGGCTCTCCGGGCGCCGCGCGGACGGCGGGAACCAGGTCCCCACCACCACACCCTCGACCGCATCGATCACGACGTCGCGCCGCCGGGCGTTCGCGATCACCGCAGAGGCAGCGCTGAAGGTCGCGATGCGCGCCGCCTCCAGCTTCGACGCCATCCCGCCGGTGCCCACCTCGGACCCGCTGGTGCCGTGGTGTCGCTCATCCAGTTCCGCCAGGTCGTCCACGCGGTCCAGCAGGGGCGAGCCGAGCGCGGGGTGGCCGTCGTGCAGGCCGTCCACGTCGGACAGCAGGACCAGCAGCTGGGCGCCGAGCATGCTGGCCACCAGCGCGGCGAGCCGGTCGTTGTCGCCGAAGCGCAGCTCGTCGGTGGCCACGGCGTCGTTCTCGTTCACCACCGGCACCGCGCCCAGCGCCAGCAGCCGGTCGAAGGTGTTGCGGGCGTTGAGGAAACGCGGCCGGTGCACCACGTCGTCGGCGGTCAGCAGCACCTGGCCGCAGGCCAGGCCGTGGTCGGCGAAGCGCGCCTGGTAGGTGTGCAGGAGCAGGCCCTGGCCCACGCTGGCCGCGGCCTGCAGGCCGGGCAGGTCGGCGGGGCGCGTGCGCAGGCCGAGCGGGCGCAGCCCGGCGGCGACCGCGCCGCTGGAGACCAGCACGACCTCGATCCCGCGCGCCCTCACCGCGGCGATCTGGGCCACCAGCTCGGCCGCCAGCACGCGGTCCAGTCCGCCGTCGGACGCGCGCAGGCTGGACGAGCCGACCTTCACCACCACCCGGGTCGGCCGGGCGAAGCGCCGCTCGCTCACGAGCGCGCGGAGCCGGCGCCGGTCTCCGCGGAGCCGGTGCCGATTTCATCGAGCCGGCCGTCGGACTCGCTCGCCAGATCGCCGTCCAGCTCCGCATCGTCGTCGTCACCGGGCACCACCCCGGGCTCCGGCTCGAATTCGAACACCGCGCCCGCGATCTCCACCGGGTCGCCGCGGCGCGCGCCCGCGTCGGCGAGCGCGCGCTCCACCCCGGCGCGCACCAGGCGGCCCTGCAGGTAGCGGACCCCGTCGGGGTTCTCCAGGTCGGTCATGAGCACCCAGCGCGCCACGCGCTCGCCGGTCACCCGCCAGCCCCGCCCCAGCGGCTCCACCACGAAGTCCGGGCCGGTCGCCGTGCCCGCCGGCCGCAGGACGGTGCGGCCCTGCAGCTCGGGCACCTCGGTCTCGCGGTCGGCGCGGACGGCGACCACGAGGTCGGCGAGGCGCCGGCGGAGCCGGTCGATTCCCGCGCCGGTCACCGCGCTGCCCGCGATGACCTCCCAGCCGTCGGCTTCGAGGTCCGGCGCGACGATCTCGGCGGTGTCGGGGTCGGCGTCGATCTTGTTCAGGAACACCAGCGCGGGCCGGTCGACGAGGTCGGGGACCGTCGCGCCGCGGACCTCGAAGTCGTAGCGGCCCAGCTCGTCCAGGACGGTGGCGAGGTCCTCGCGCGGGTCGCGCAGCTCATAGCTCGCGCAGTCGAGCACGTGGACGAGGACCCCCGCCCGCTCTACGTGGCGCAGGAACGACCGGCCCAGCCCGCGGCCCTCGGCGGCGCCCGCGATCAGGCCGGGCACGTCGGCGACCACGAAGTCGACGTCGTCGGAGCGGACCACGCCGAGGTTGGGCGCCAGCGTGGTGAAGGGGTAGTCGGCGATCTTCGGCTTCGCCGCGGACAGCCGCGCGATGATCGAGGACTTGCCGGCGTTCGGGAAGCCCACGAGCGCGACGTCCGCGGCAAGCTTCAGCTCCAGCCGCACCCAGCCCTCGGTGGCCGGCTCACCGAACTCATGGAAGCGCGGCGCGCGGCGCGCGCTGGTGCGAAACGCCGCGTTGCCGCGGCCGCCGCGCCCGCCGGGCGCCACCACCATCTCGTCGCCGGCGCGGGCGAGGTCGGCGACCGGCTCGCCGTCCTCGCGCTTCACCACGGTGCCGAGCGGCACCAGCAGGACCTCGTCGCCACCGTCCGCGCCGCGGCGCAGGTCGCCCTCGCCGTGGGTGCCGTTGCCCGCCGCGCGATGCGGGCGGTGGTGGTACTCGACGAGCGTGGCGACATCGGAGCTGGCGCGCACGAGCACGCTGCCGCCGCGACCGCCGTCGCCGCCGTTGGGCCGGCCCTTCGGTTCGTAGGGCTGCCGGGCGAACGACGTGACGCCGCTGCCGCCCCTGCCGGAGCGCACGTGGACCTTGACCTCGTCGACGAACATCGGGCCGCAGGGTAGCGCGCGCCGGAACGGCGACGTCCGCGATGGCCTAGCGTGCACTGGCTCGCCCGACCCGGAAGGCGCCATGCCCACCGAGCTGCCCATCCGCTCGCTGCACCCCGACGAGTTCGCTGCCTTCGCCGCGATGGCGGAGCGTGCCTTCGGCAAGGCGCCGCCGGAGCAGGCGTTCGCCGAGTTCCTCGAACGTGAGGCGTCGGTGTTCGAGTTCGACCGCAGCCTCGCCGCATTCGACGGGACCGAGGTCGTGGCCAGCTCCGGGCTGTTCACCACCCGCCTGCGCATCCCCGGCGGCGAACTCGCCGTGCCGGTGGTGACCTGGGTGTCGGTCGCGCGCGGGTACCGGCGTCGGGGCCTGCTGAGCCGGATGCTGCGCGGGCTGATGGCCGCGGCGCGGGAGCGCGGCGAGCCGATGGTGTCGCTGTTCGCGTCGGAGGCGACCATCTACGGCCGGCACGGGTTCGGCATCGCCACCCAGCTGCGCTCGCTCGCGCTGGACCGCCGCGTGTCCGCGTTCCGAGCCGACGCGCCCGAACCCGGCCCCGTCCGCGCCGTCAGCCTCGAGACCGCCCGCGCGGCGTTCCCGGCGGTGTACGCGGCGGCGCGCGCGCAGCACCTGGGCATGCCGTCGCGGTCAGCGCGCTGGTGGGACTATCAGGTCCTCGCCGACCCGCCCGCGGGCCGCGAGGGCGCGGGAGCGAAGGAGTTCGCGCAGGCCGAGGGCGCCGACGGCAGCGCGGACGGCTACGCCGTGTGGCGCCTGCGCACGGCCTGGACCGGCGACGGGCTGCCCGACGGCAGCGTCGAGGTCACCGAGCTCATGGCCACCACGCCAGAGGCCACCACCGCGCTGTGGCGCTGGTGCCTCGATGTTGACCTCGCCGAGCACCTCGTCGCCGACTTGCGCCCGCGCGACGAACCACTGGCCCACCTGCTCGTCGACCCGCGGCGGCTGACCGGCGGCACTCGCGACGGGCTGTGGCTGCGCTTCGTCGACCTGCCCGCCGCCATCGAGGCGCGCGCTTGGAACGGCACGGACCGGCTGGTGCTGAGGGTGGGCGACGATCTGTGGCCCGAGCAGGGCGGGACCTGGTCGCTGGCGGTGGAGCAGGGGTCGGCGCGCTGCACCCGCGTCAGCGCGGAGGCGGACCTAGAGCTGGGCACGGAGGCGCTGGCGGCGTTGTACCTCGGCGAGACTCGCGTGCCGGCCCTGCGTTCGGCCGGCAGGCTGCTGGAGTGCAGGCCGGGGGCTGCCCACCGGTTCGACGTGCTGCTCGGCGTGTCCGAGCCCACCTGGACGCCCGAGGTGTTCTAGCTCGATCCGTGCATCTGCTGAACGGGTGGCCTGGAGCCTGCGCTGGCGCCGTGGCCGCGTCGCGCGATCAGATCGGCGTCTGCTGATGGAACGCCAGCTTCCACGAGGCGCCCTCACGGACGTAGGTGCTATTGAACAGCGCGTTGTAGTCAGCGCCGTCGCGGCGTGCTGTCGCCCGGTAGGCCACCACCGCGCAATCTGCGGTCAGGTCGAGTACTCGCTCGTCGGCGAGTTCGAAGGAAGTCCATGGAGCTGCGCGCATTGAATGATCACCTGGTCACGGTCATCGATGACCAGCCCTCCGGGGAGCAGCATCAGGACCTTGCTCGCCAGCACTTCCCCATAGAAGGCGGCAGCCGCATTCCCGTCTGCTGAGAGCGCGTCCCACGCAGCGCGCTCGAGGTCGAGCAGGTCATCGTGTCCGTCCATCGCGCACCTCGGAGGATCGCCAACAGGGCTAGGCTCCGCGGCGTCAGGCGGTGTGGATCTCGGCGTACTTGCGCTTGCCGCTGGAGCGGAAGGCCACGGTGCCGTCGATGAGCGCGAACAGCGTGTCGTCGCCGCCGCGGCCGACATTCGCACCCGGGTGGATCTTCGTGCCGCGCTGGCGGACGATGATGGTCCCCGCGGTGACGGCCTGACCGCCGTAGCGCTTCACGCCGAGCATCTTCGGGTTGGAGTCGCGGCCGTTGTTGGAGGAGCCGCCACCCTTCTTGTGTGCCATCTCGCTGCCTCCTAGGCCGTGATCTCGTCGACCCGGATGCGGGTCAGGGGCTGGCGGTGGCCGTTCTTGCGGCGGTAGCCCGTCTTGTTCTTGTACTTGAAGACGGTGATCTTGGGGCCCTTGCGGGCCTCGACCACGGTGGCGGTGATGGTGGCGGCGGCGAGCGCGTCAAGCCCCGCCGTCACGGCGCCGTCGTCGCCGACCAGCAGGACCGGGCGCAGGGAGACCGTCCCGTCCTCGCCGGCGGTCAGCTTCTCCACGTCGAGGGTGTCCCCGACGGCAACGCGGTACTGCTTCCCGCCCGTAGCGACCACGGCGTACATCTCGTTGAACTCCCGATCCGTGCTGTGAGCAGCGCACGGTTCCGATGACCGCAGGCGCTGGGTCACGTGGGCGCGCAGGAACGAAGGCCCGCCGCAACGCAACGGCCCCACTGTAGGGTCGAAGTGGTGGTGCGTCAACGTCGCGGGAGCCAGGGGTAGCAGGTTTGAACAGGGTGCACCGGCTCACCGACCAGGCTGCCGTCGCGGTGGCGCTGGCCCGCGCCCGGGCCTGCGCCGCCCATCGCCCCGGCCACGTCGTCGACCTGCTCGTCGGCCTGGCCGAGGAGCCAGACGGCGTGGCCGGGCGAACCCTCGCGGATCGGGTGTCGGCCGTGGTCGCGCTGGCCGCCCATCCCCTGCCACCGCGCCTCGCGCCGTTGGACGTCGCGGTGTCGTGGGCGGAGGCCGAGGCCGCGCCCCGTCCCGCCGGGACCGGCGACCTGCTCGACGCCGCCCTGCAGCTGGGCGGCGCGGAGCTCGCCGACATCCTGGACGCGGTGGGACTCTCCGCCGTCGACGTCGAGAACGTCCACAGCGACGACTCGGGCTGGAACGACCCACGCTGGGGCCGGCTGCTTGACGTCTGGGGACAGAACGGCAGGCCTGGACGGGCGTCGGAGACGCTCGGCCTGCGTCCGCCCACGGACCCGGAGCCCGGGCTGACGCGCGAGGCGGCCAGGGCGGTGGCCGTCACACGCGGGATGGCCGGTGGCGCGGTGGACCTCCTGGTGGCGGTGGCCGCCAGCAGCGAGCACGTCGGCGACGCCGTCCTCGGCGACCCCGTCGTCACCATCGCCGCCCTCGTCGCGCTGCTGGAACGCGGCGCGCGAGAGCGCGCCGGGGACGACTGGGACCGGGGGCTCGAGGCGGTGCTGGACGCCGCGCGCACGTTCCGCGGAAATGCGCCCGTCAGCGCCGACGACCTCGTGCGCGCCGCGGCGGTGGCCGGTGGCGCCGGCCCCGCCGCGGTGCTGGAGGAGCTGGAGCGGCGCGAGGGCTAGCCGCAATATCGTTCAGTTAGGGTTAGGGAGGTGGTATTCTCAGCGGGTGCCGAGAGCTGGGTGGGTCAAGCCGCAGGACGACCAGCGGTTGTCCGACCACGTCGCGCTGGGGCTGCTGACGCGGACGTTCCCGCCGGAGTTGGTGGACGCGGTGGTGGCCGAGGCGGGTCGCGAGCAGCAGCGCCAGCGGCTGCTGCCGGCTCGTCTGGTCGTGTACTACGTGTTGGCGATGGCGCTGTTCAGCCAGGCGGGCTACGAGGAGGTGATGCGCAACCTGGTGGAGGGGTTGGCGTGGGAGTCGAGGTGGCGTGACAGGTGGACGGCGCCGAGCAAGTCGGCGATCTTCCAGGCGCGCGCACGGCTGGGGGCCGAGCCGCTGGAGGCGCTGTTCGCGCGCGGCTGTGTGCCGCTGGCCGCCCCGGGCGCGCCGGGCGCGGTCTACCGTGGCTGGCGGCTGGTGAGCATGGACGGCCGCCTGCCT
>Ga0136616_10002221_pt1 | contig 10276 bp, 13 predicted proteins | sample AntDrymUQ2992106_2_FD_106648 | JGI IMG/M metagenome (GOLD analysis project Ga0136616, IMG submission 106648) | Polar desert sand microbial communities from Dry Valleys, Antarctica - metaG UQ299 (21.06) | ecosystem: Environmental > Terrestrial > Soil > Desert | place: Antarctica: Dry Valley... | reverse complement strand
GGTCGAGAGCCTGGTCGGCAAGGCGCTCGAGGAGCAAAAGGTGGACACGCTCTATGATTATCGCGTTCACAGTGATCCGTCCCGGCTGCACATCGACCCCACGGCCGTGGTCAACAACGCCTTGTTCAATCTGTCATCCGGCGATATCACGATCGGCAAGTATGCGTTTTTCGGTCACAACGTTGCCATTCTGACGGGCACCCACGACATCACGAAGTTCGGCAAGGAACGCCAAACTTCATGGCCGCGATCCGGGCGCGACGTCGTTGTCGGAGAAGGCGCGTGGCTGGCCAGCGACGTCCTCGTGCTCGGCCCCTGTGTGATCGGGGAGCACGCCGTGGTCGGCGCCGGCTCGCTTGTGCTTGACGACGTCGATCCCTTCGCAATCGTTGCAGGAAGGCCCTCGAAGTTCATCCGCTCGATCGAGCGCGGCCGGACCGAATGACGGCGGTTCGTCGGCCGGACAGGAATCGTGAGTGAGGCTCGAGCTTGGAGCGGGCGAGAAGCCGCACGGCGACTATGACATTCACGTCGACATCCTGCCTCTCCCGGGCATAAACGCCATCTGCCGTCTCGATCGGCTGCCTTTCAGGGACTCGAGCATCACCGCCGTGCGCGCGAACCACGTGCTCGAGCATCAAAGCTACGAGCTCATTGAGACGACGTTGCATGAGTGGGCGCGCGTCCTCGCTCCCGGAGGAAATGTCGACATCGGAGTGCCCGACGCACGCTTCATTGCCCAACAGTGGGTGCAGGGCAAGATCGACACGGGGGAGGCCAACTACTGGCTGCTCGGCGGCCATTCGGACCGCCCGGCCCACAAGGGCGTTGATGAGCGGGGTGTCCCTCGCTGGATTTGGAACGCTCACCACACGTTGTTTGATTCCGGCTGGCTGCGAGAGCTTCTCGAGGACTGCGGATTCACGGGAATCAAGATCACGTGTTACGACGTCAGGAACCTGCGCTGCCTATGCGTGCTCGGTACTGCGGGGGCACAACGGAGCTCAAGCAGGGTCGAGCGGTGAGCGAGAACGGCCTGGGGGCGGAACGAGAGGGGCTCGGCCTGGCCCGTCCCATCGCACAGGAGATGATTGCTCATTGCGAGGACGGTCGTCCCCACGAGGCGTGTGGCATTCTCGGCGCCAGGGGCGGCGCCGTCGTGAGGGTATTTCGCATGACCAACGCCGCCCACAGCCCGCTGCGCTACTCGCTCGATCCCAAGGAGCAGTTGCTCGTCTACCGCACGCTTGACGAGGAGGGTCTGGAGCTCGGCGGCGTCTTTCACTCCCACACCCACACCGACGCCTACCCTTCGCCCACGGATATCCGCCTCGCCTCGGAGGCCGTCCCCTACCTCATCGTGTCCCTCGCCGCCGAGCCCCCCGTGATCCGGGCCTACCGGATCCTCAAGGACAACTGGGACGATCCCGGGGGCGAGGTGGTGGAAGTTTCCGTCACCGTTGAGGGTTGAATACCATGCACTTAACACTATTTCCAAGGAGGGAAAGTGACCGTCGAAGTACGCATCCCGACCGTCTTTAGGAAGTTCACGGACGGCGAATCGGCGGTAGAGCTCGACCCAGGCACCCTCGGCAGCCTCATCGACCAGCTCGAGGGGCGCTTTCCCGCACTCAAGGGTCAGATGAGGACCGCCGACGGCGAGCTCCACAGGTTCGTCAACGCTTACGTCAACGACGAGGATGCACGCTACCTCGAGCAGCTCGACACCAAGGTGGGCGAGGGCGACACTGTGTCGCTGCTCCCTTCTGTGGCCGGAGGGGCGAGGCCGGCCCGATGAGGTACAAGTCCGTCCTTGACCTCGTCGGAAACACGCCGCTTGTGCACGTGCCCAACCTGTGCGAGGTCCCCAACGTGCGCATGTGGGTCAAGCTCGAAGGCGAGAACCCAACGGGGTCGACCAAGGACCGCATCGCCCTTGCAATGATCGAGGCGGGCGAGGCCTCGGGTGGGCTCACCAAAGACAAGGTCATCCTCGAGCCCACGTCGGGCAACACCGGCGTGGCGCTTGCCATGGTTGCCAAGATCAGGGGTTACGAGTTCACCGCTGTGCTTCCCGACAACGCAAGCACAGAGCGCACCTCGATGCTCGAGGCCTACGGCGCGGAAATTATCTTTTCGGAGGGGGCCAAGGGCTCCAACGGCGCCGTGGCACTTGCCCAAGAGATCGCCGGGGGGGACGACCGCTACTTCATGCCCTTCCAGTACGGCAACGAGGCGAATACCGAGGCCCATTACCGCGGCACGGGGGCCGAGATCGTCGACGACCTCCCCGAGGTGAGGGTGTTCATCGCCGGGCTCGGGACGGGAGGGACCCTCATGGGGGTCGGCCGGCGCCTCAAGGAGCACGACCCCTCGATAAAGGTCATCGCCGCGGAGCCCGAGCTCGGAGAATCTGTGTACGGTCTGAGGTCCCTTGAAGAAGGCTACGTACCGCCGATCTTCGATCCCGGCATGCTCGACGGCAAGGTGATCGTAAGGGCAAGGGAGTCCATCCTGTGGACCCGTGAGCTGCTCCAGAAAGAGGGGATTTTCGCCGGCATCTCAGCAGGCGCAGTGATTTGGGTGGGTCAGCGCGCCGCCGAGCGGCTCGCCGACAAGGAAGGCGGCGGGGACATCGTGTGCCTTCTCGCCGACGCCGGCTGGAAGTACATATCGACTGAGGCTTGGACCAAGGAGATAGACACCGCAGAGACCCAGGTCGAACAAGTCCTGTGGTGGTAAGGGACTCGACGGCGGGTAGCGCTGCCGATCCGATCGGCATGTTCGATTCGGGAGTTGGGGGCCTTACCGTCGCCCGCGCGGTGATCGATCTCTTACCGCACGAGGACCTCATCTACTTCGGGGATACGGCGCGCCTCCCATACGGGCCCCGGCCCCCCGAGGAGGTCCGCAAGTTCGCTCTCGAGATCATGGACGCACTCGTCGAAGAGGATGTCAAGCTGCTGGTGATCGCCTGCAACGCTGCTGCCTCGACCGCGTTCGACGAAGCGCGCAGGCGCTATGAGGTACCGATCGTGAACGTCATCGAGCCCGGCGTCAACGCCGCGGTGGCGGCAACGAGAAACGGCCGCATCGGGCTCCTTGGAACACAGGTGACGGTTCAATCCGGTGCATACGACAGGGTGCTTGGAGAAACAGGCGCCGATATCAGGATGTGGTCGCAAGCATGCCCCCTCTTCGTGGACTTCGTCGAGCGGGGCGACACGGCCTCTGACGAGCTGTTTGCCGTCGCGCGGACCTACCTCGAGCCCCTGAGGAAAGCGGGAGTGGATACGGTGATCCTTGGCTGCACCCACTATCCTCTGCTTTCGGGAGTCATCCAGTACGTCATGGGAGAAGATGTGGTACTCATATCCAGCGCCGAGGCGACGGCAAACAAGGTCTTCGCGCAGCTGCGAGACTCGGAGCTCTTGTCGACGTCGTCCGTGCCGGGCGCTCACCGCTTTGTGTCGTCCGACGCCGAGGGAGCCTTCACGCAGTTGGGGGCGCGTTTCTTGGGGCCCGAGTTCGTGCGAGTCGAGCATCGGCCGTGGGATAAACCGTAGTGCTTCGTTTCTCCTCAGTTCAGGAGCAGTCATGAGCCTTGCGATCACGGTGCTTGGAAGCAGCGGGATGTATGCGACGGCCGAGCGCGCCGCTTCTGGTTATCTTGTGCAGGCCGGCGGCCGCAATATCTGGATGGACGCCGGGCCCGGCACGTGGCAGAACCTTATGAGCATCATCGACTTCGAGGCCATCCACGCCGTTGTGCTTTCGCATGTCCATCCGGATCACACAACCGACCTCTTCCAGGCCTATCACGCCCGGTGTTACGGCGTCCCCGAGCCCTTGAGCCCCATTCCTTTGTTGGCGCCCGAGCAAACGCTCGAGAGGGTGGCCGGCTACGTTGGCGGGCTCGACAAGACCTTCGATCTCGAGGCAGTGAGTGCGGGGCGCACGATCGAGGTGGGGAGTGCAAAGTTCGCTTTCTTTGCCATGGAGCATCCGGTCGACACTTTGGGGGCGCGCATCGAGGCCTGCGGCGGCATCATTGCTTACACCGCCGATTCGGGCAGGACGGGGGACCTTCACGCTCTGGCAAAGGGGTCGGATCTGCTCATCTCGGAGGCCACCCTGCAGGATCAGGACGGAAGCTGGAGCGGCCACATGAGCGCCTCTGAGGCAGGTGCTCTTGCCGCCGAGTGCGGTACCGCGCGGCTGGTGCTGACGCATCTGCCTCCGAGGCGCGATCTCGAGGTCTCCCTGGCCGAGGCACAGGGCGCGTCCCAAGGCATCGAGGTGGAGCTTGCGGAGGATGGCCACCGCTACGAGGTCGGTGAGGGGCTGTGACAAGAAACGACGGCCGGGCGCCGCATCAACTGCGAAGGGTGTCCATGGAGCCGGACTACATGCCTTATGCAGAAGGCTCCTGCCTCATCGCCATGGGCGACACCAGGGTGATCTGCACAGCGACCGTCGATGACCAGGTCCCGCGCTGGATGAAGGGCAGAGGCACCGGCTGGGTCACGGCGGAGTATTCGATGCTTCCGCGTTCTAGCCCCGAGCGCATTGGACGCGAGGTCAACAGAGGCAGGCCGTCGGGTCGCACTCAGGAGATCCAGCGCCTCATCGGCCGCGCGCTGCGGGCAGTAACCGATATGCCCGCCCTCGGGGAGAGGTCTGTGTTCCTCGACTGCGATGTGCTCCAGGCCGATGGTGGAACGCGCACCGCTGCGATCACCGGCGCCTACGTTGCTCTAGCGGGGGCCATGGAAGTCATGGAAGCACAGGGGGAGATCGAATCATCGCCCCTGACCGACTCCGTATCGGCCGTCAGTGTGGGCATAGTCGATGGGACTTCGTGCCTCGACCTCGATTACTCAGAGGACTCGACCGCGGGAGTGGACATGAATGTCGTCATGACCGGCGGGGGGAAGCTGGTTGAGGTCCAGGGCACGGCGGAGCGGGGGGTTTTTGACCGCTCCGAGCTCGATGCTTTGTTGGATCTCGCCACCGAGGGGATCGTCGCGCTGACCGAGGCGCAGCAAAGGGCGCTCGGCGCTCGGCAGTAATGAGGGCAGCATTCGCGTCGCGCAATCGCCACAAGGCCGAGCAAGCCGCTCTCCTCCTCCCCGGCATCGAGCTGCTCTCGCTCGACCGGGTGGCGCCCGGCCTCATCCTCGAGGAGCCGTACGACACTTTCGAGGACAACGCCTTTGCCAAGGCGAGGGCGGTCGTCGCTGCAGCGCGCTTGCCGGTAGTTGCAGATGACTCCGGTCTCGAGGTCGATGCACTTGGCGGCGCGCCGGGAGTCTATTCGGCGCGTTACGCAGGCGAGCTTGCCACCGACAAAGAGAACAACGCCAAGCTGATCGTCGCACTCGTGGGCGTGCCAGAGGAACTTCGGACTTGTCGCTATCGCTGCACTGCTGTTTTCGTAGCGCCCGACGGCCGTGCGCTTGCCGCAGAAGGTACGTGTGAGGGAACAATAGTTTCGATCGGTCGCGGCACCCTCGGGTTCGGCTACGATCCGCACTTCAAGCCGCGCGGAGAGACTCGAACCATGGGCGAGATACCGCTCGAGGAGAAGCTCGTGTTCAGCCACCGCGGCAGGGCCTTTCGTGAGCTCGCCAGGAAGCTTGGGCTTGCGCCACAGGTGGCCGGCTCGCCTCCCGCCCTTGACGACCGTTTCTTGTGACCGGATATCAAACGTCTGCGCAAGCGGCCACCCGCCGGGGCGCTGAGTATGGGACGCGCGGGCTCGACGAGGCCGAAGCGCACGCAGACCCGCTGAGGCAGTTCGCAGCCTGGTTCGAAGATGCCGTGGCCGCTGAGCCGGCCGGTGGGGGAGGCGAGGCCAATGCGATGACGCTTGCGACGGCCGATGCCAACGCAAGGCCCTCGGCCCGCATCGTTCTGCTCAGGGGCTACGACGAACGGGGCTTTGTGTTCTTCACCAACCACGAGAGCAACAAGGGGAGAGACCTGGTGGCGAATCCGTTGGCAGCACTCGTTTTCCATTGGCCTCTACTGCAACGCCAGGTGAGGCTGGCCGGACGAGTGACCGAGGTGGCGCGTGAGGAATCGGAGGAGTACTGGCGCAGCCGTCCGCGCGGGAGTCAGCTCGGCGCGTGGGCGTCGGAACAAAGCAGCGTGATCCAAGGACGTGCGGTGCTCGACGAACGGTTGGACGCCTTATCGAAGGCGCACGAGGACCGTGAGGTCCCCCTGCCATCTTTCTGGGGTGGTTGGCGTGTCGTTCCACAGGAGATCGAGTTCTGGCAGGGGCGCCCCAACCGGCTCCACGACCGCTTGCGTTACCGGCTCACGCGAGAGGACCGCTGGGTGATGGAGCGGCTGGCGCCGTAGAGCGGCGCGGTCACGGCGCGACGGTGATGCGGGCCAGCTCCACGATCTCGTCGTGGAGGACGCCGTTGGTCGTCAGAGCCGAGCCGCTTCCCCCGCTCGCCGAGTCGCTTCCCCCCCACGGCGTCCCGTCGAGATGCGTGGTGAGCCCTCCGGCCTCGCTTGCAATCAGCCCAAGGGGGGCGACATCCCACAGATTGAGCTCGGGCTCGACCATGACATGGGCGGCGCCACGTGCCACGAGCATGTGGCCCCAGAACTCGCCGAAGCCACGGCTTCGCCACGAGCGCGCCACGAGCGCGTCGATGAACCTGCTCAAACCGTGCTGAATGAATACCTCTCGTCCGACTGCGAGCACGGTTGCCTCCTCGAGCCGGTCGAGCTCCTCGACGGCGATGGGTTCCCCGTTCATTCGAGCGCCCGAGCCGAGCGCCGCTTCGTAGACTTCCCCGAGCGCCGGCGCATTGCATACTCCCGCAACCGTTGCTCCGTCTATTTGCAGCGCCACCAAGGTGGCCCAGACCGGGATGCCGGCCATGTAGTTGTGGGTGCCGTCGATAGGATCGACAACCCATGTGGGTGCGCCGTCTAGCGGCGGCCCCCCTCCAGCCCTGGTGAGGCCCTCTTCCTCACCAAGGATGTTGTGGTCCGGATAGGTGCGCGCGATTCGCAACCTGATCTGAGCTTCCGCCGCCCAATCCGCTTCGGTTACCCACGAGCCGTCCGCTTTCCTTTTCCTGCCCACCCCCCGGCCGTAGTGGCCACGCGCGATCGTGGCCCCCGCGGCAGCGAAGTCTTTTGCCCCTGCAAGCTCTCTCGTGTAGTCCCGCACGCTCCTTAGGGTAGCGATATGGCCGGACGCCGCACGAACATCGCATTGTTGTGGCTGCTTGCGGCCGCTTTCCTCACGGGCACCCTGGCTTTCGCCATCGGTGTCGGATGGGGGCGATGGATTGTGCTGGCCCACGGGGTCGCCGGGTTCGCCATAGTGGCACTCGCCCCGTGGAAGTCAATGATCGCCGGGCGCGGTCTCCGGCGCAGGCGTCCCGGACGCTCCGCGTCGGTCGCCTTCTCAATCCTCGTCGTCGTGGCGCTCATGTTCGGGGTACTGCACGCGAGCGGCGCACCTCAGATCCTCGGGATCACGGCGATGCAGGTACACGTGGGCGCCGCTTTACTCGCGATCCCCTTATTCGTGTCTCATGTCAAGGCGAGAAGGTCTCGAGCGCACACAACGGACCTGACCCGCAGGAACGCGTTGCGGGCCGGTGCACTCCTCGGCGGCGCCGGGGCTCTCTATGCTGTGGCCGAGGGCTCGGTGCGACTGGCTCGCCTTCCTGGGGCCGGCCGTCGCTTCACAGGCTCCTTGGAGACGGGCTCGTGGCGCCCTGAGGCGATGCCTATCACCCAGTGGCTCGACGACGATGTCCCTTCGATCCGAACCCACGACTGGCGTCTCACCGTCCGCTCGGATCGGGGGGAGCGTGAATGGACCTATGAGGAGTTGCACGACTTCCACGACGTCCTCGAGGCGACGCTCGATTGCACCGGAGGTTGGTATGCGGCGCAGCGGTGGGAGGGCGCGTGGCTATCCCGGCTGCTTGACGGCCCTCAGACGGGAGCCAGCGTGGTTGTGACCTCGGCGACCGGCTACAGCCGGAGGTTCCCCGTCGGAGAAGCCGGCCGGCTCCTGGTTGCGACGCGGGTCGGCGACCATCCTCTCAGCGCCGGGCACGGCTTTCCTCTGCGCATTGTGGCGCCGGGGCGCCGCGGTTTCTGGTGGGTAAAGTGGGTGCGGGCCATCGAGGTGAGCGGCGCGCCGTGGTGGGCACAGCCGCCATTCCCTCTGACCTAGCATCCCGCCGGTGGTTTAGGGGATTCGTCCTAAGAGCATCGGAAGTAGGTCAGAAGGTTTCCGTCGAGGTCGGTAGTCGCGAACTCGCGCGTCCCGAAGTCGGTGTCTTCGACACACTCTCTCGACACCGGGTGCAGAACGTCGCTTTGCCGGAGCTCGTCGTAGAGCTCATCGACCCCCTCGACGCGGATACGGCAGCTCGCCGTCCCTGCGATGAACGACTCAGCCCCCGACTTAACGGGACACTCGGACGACTTTCGCTCCCGCCAACTCTCGTCGCTCGCCTCCCAGAGATGCAACACGGCTTCGTCGCGACGCATAACCGCGAATCCGCCATCCTCGTGTTGCACCTCGAAGCCGAAACGGTCGCGATAGAAGGCGACTGCAGCAGCGGCGTTCCGCACCGGCATGGCTGGAATGGTCTGGTCAAGTCGGATCACAGGATCATCGTAGTCGAGCCGACCCTTCCTCGCCCGTCGTTGAGCTATCCCCAGAGAAGTGCGAGAGGGGGGATTCGAACCCCCACGTCCGGGGACACCGGCTCCTAAGGCCGGCGCGTCTACCTATTCCGCCACTCTCGCTCTTTAGTGGATCTTAGTGCCGCGGCGGGGCACTAGCTGCCGATCTCGAAGGACCGAATGACTTCCCTTAATGTAGGGTCTATCTTCTCCGGCTTTAGCTTGGCTGCGCTAAAAGCGGCTATTGCGAAGTTGTTGTAGTCACCAACAAGAACAACCGCCGACCACCGGAGGGCCAGCCCCGAGTCATTTGTCGCGGTTCCCTTATAGACCATCGAGGATCTTCCACCGATTGACTTGCTCTGATCATGGGTCTGCTTGAAGTCGACGTAGTTCCTGTCCAACAGTGCGACAAACTTATCGGCCGCAGGCTCAAGCTTTCCTTGAGGGCCGAGACCAAAGGACACGAGGACGTTGCGCCGTGGGTTGACGATTTTCGAGATGAGGCCGTCTTCCATGAGGCGCCACTTGGGTGGGTAGAGGAAGCTGTATCCGGCCGCCGTGTTTGCGAAGAGCTCGGTCGCGATGTGGTTGGTGTAATCGGGAAGCTGCGGAGATTCCTGCTCGAGCCCTCCCTCGGGCGCACTTGCCGGCTCCGCCTGCGAGTTTGTTTCTTGAACCATCTCGACCGGTGCGACAACGAACCAGTTGTTGATGACGAGCAGCGCAATTACCACTGCGGTCAAGATGACCATGAGCACTGGGAAAGAGGTTCCCCAAGAGCCGCTGCCTCCGGAATTGCGCTTCCTCAGCGACTCCGCCGCTTTGGCAATCGAGCGCTTCCTTTCAGCAGTTCGCAAACTCACAGTCGCCGGCTGACCTGGAGTTGTCGGCGAGGAGAAGTCCTTCTCCGGTAGCGAGTCAAGGCCAGGATCAAGCAACCGGCCCCAATCAGCAGGAGCGAAAGGACCAGGGCCGGCACCGTTGCAACTCCAGTGAGGGCAAGTTCCACCGTCTTCGATGCCAGCCCGCCCAACCCATTGGCACCGCCGGGTGGTGCCGTAATGAGCTCGTGACCGACCGTTATGAGGGAGAGCACGTCACTGTCGTTGATCTCGTCTCCGACCGATACCAGTGCGGAGAGGCTTCCGAGAACCGTGCCTTCACTCTGCTCCCCGACCTCTCGGATGATCCTTTCGGCCAAGACCTCGGGGCCATCTCCACCGGACTCGGACTTCGACGAGGCCGATTCCGCAGCAGGGTCTCCGCTATCAACAGCGTCGGCGCTCGACGCAGCGCCTTCTCGAGTGCTTCCCGCGGTATCGGTTTGTCCCGAAGCATCGGCGCTCTCGCCGGGACTTGCGCCTGAGCCGGCCCCACGACCCTCATCGATTTCGTCGTCCCCGCCATCCCCGTTGCCGTCCGAGCTAGCACCGCCACTATTGCCGCCATCCCCGTTGCCGTCCCCGCTATCGTCGCCCGCACCGCCACCATTATCGCCGGCACCGCCACCATTGTCGCCGTTGCCGCCGTTGCCGCCCCCACCACCAACATCGTCACCGCCATCAGCGTCGTCATCGCCCCCGCTGCCGCCCCC
>Ga0136616_10002219_pt1 | contig 10277 bp, 8 predicted proteins | sample AntDrymUQ2992106_2_FD_106648 | JGI IMG/M metagenome (GOLD analysis project Ga0136616, IMG submission 106648) | Polar desert sand microbial communities from Dry Valleys, Antarctica - metaG UQ299 (21.06) | ecosystem: Environmental > Terrestrial > Soil > Desert | place: Antarctica: Dry Valley... | reverse complement strand
GCATGGTCGGCTCGCGCGTGCTCTTCAACCAGATGCGCGGTCGCGCGGTGCGCACGATCGACCGGACCGACTTCTGGCAGGTCACGCCCGGAGCGCAGGAGAAGGGACAGACCAAGGACTACTGCGTGCTCGTCGACTGCGTGGGCCTGACCGACGAGGAGGTCGTGCTCAAGGACACGAACCCGCTCGATACGAAGCCGACGGTGCCGTTCAGGGCGCTGCTGCGCGACATCGCGCTCGGAATCACCGACGACGAGACTCTGCGCTCGGCGGCGGTGCGACTGGTGCGCCTCGATCGGCGGTTGGCGGCGGACGAGCGCGAGGAGTTCGCGGGAACCGCCGGTGGAGCGACGATGACCGAGATGGCCTCCGAGCTGCGCAAGGCCGCCGATCCCGATCACCAGCTCGCGACCGCACAGGAGCGCACCGGCCAGGAGGAGCCGGCCGCTGCCGAGCTCGATTCCGCACGCGACGAGCTCGTCACCCACGCCATCGCCCAACTGCGGCGGGCGGAGGTTCGCCAGAAGCTCGAGGAGCTCCAGGCCGAAGCCGCCGAGCAGCTCATCCATGTCGGCGGACACGACACCCTGATCGACGCCGGCTACGTCGACGACGATCGCGCCACCGAGCTCGTTCAGTCCTGGCGAGAGTTCATCGAGAAACACCACGAAGACTACGAGGCTCTGCGCGCCTACTACTCAGAGCCCTACCGGCGACGCCCGAGCTGGCGCGACATCAAGGAGCTTGCGCGGGCGATCGAGAAGCCGCCGATGAACCTGACGCCGCAGCGGCTGTGGACGGCCTACGAGCAGCTCGAGGGCTCGCGCGTGAAAGGTTCGGGTGGTCGCGTGCTCACCGATCTCGTGCAGCTCGTCCGCTACGCCCTGGAGCGTGACGAGGAGCTGCATCCGCGCGAGGAGGTCGTGCGGCTGCGCTTCGACCTGTGGCTGTCGGAGCAGCAGCAGGGCGGGCGGGCGTTCAGCCGAGAGCAGATCGGATGGCTTGAGATGCTGCGGGATCACATCGCGTCGAGCATGGGGTTCGATCCGGCGGAGGACTACGACGTGACGCCGTTTGCGGAGGAGGGCGGGATGGAGGCGGCGTATGGGTTGTTCGGGAAAGACCTGGCGTCTGTGGTGGAGGAGCTAAGCGAAGTGCTGGCTGAGGCGTGACAAGCGTCTGCGAGTCGCGCCCAGCCGGCTGGGTCGAAGCGGAGCTGGGAGAGCTTGGGGCCTGGTCGGGTGGTGGAACCCCGTCCAGGTCAGAGCCGGCCTACTGGGAACAGGGCGACATCCCCTGGGTGTCGCCCAAGGACATGAAGTCAACGCAGCTCCGAGGGACGGCACAGAGCATCACCAAACGCGCGACGGGCGCGTCGGCCGCCCACCTCATCCCGGCCGGCAGCATCGCCTTCGTGGTCAGATCAGGGATCCTCAGCCGCACCCTTCCGATAGCTCTGATCCCCTTTGAGCACACCGTTAATCAGGACATACGCGTCCTAACGCCCTCCGCGTCGATCAATGCCCGGTGGCTTCTAAACGCCCTCCTGGCCACCGCGGAGAGCATCCGGCAGTCGTGTCAGAAAGACGGGACCACCGTTGCGAGCATTGAGGTGCCCAAGCTCCAACGGTTTCGAGTGCCGATACCTCCGCGGAGAGATCAAGATCGGATCCTCGCGACGCTCGACCAACAGCTTCCTCGGATCGACACAGGCGCCGCGAACATTCGCAAAGCCCTCAAGGGAACCGAGCAGCTCCGCATTGCTTCGCTCGGCAAGCTCTTCGCCGGAGACCATCCACGTGTCCGCATTGACGAGGTGGGCACCGTCTTCGTGGGGTTCACGCCGAGCCGCAAGGACCCGACCCTCTGGGACGGCGACGTGCCGTGGGTGTCGAGCGGCGAGGTCGCCTTTGGGCGCATCTCTGCGACCAGGGAGACGATTGCCGACGCGGCGCTCGGCAACCGGGACCGGCGCCTTCATCCGCCGGGGACGGTGCTGCTCGCGATGTACGGCGAGGGTAAGACTCGCGGTCAGGCGGCGATCCTCGACGTCCCGGCTGCCACGAATCAAGCCGTTGCCGCTATTCGTGTCGACTCAACCCGGATGACGCCCGAGTTCCTCTTCTACTGTCTGATGCGGAAGTACAACGAGGTTCGCGCGACGGGTCGTGGGGGCCAGCAGATCAATCTCAACGGTGAACTCATCCGATCGATCGAACTCCCACAGCCCCCGATGGAGGAGCAGCGGCGCCTGATCGCCGAGCTCGAGGAGTGGCTGGCAGCGGCGAGCCGGCTCGCCGCGGATCTCACGGCGAACCTCAAGGCCGCCGATGCGCTCCGCCGATCGATCATGAATCAGGCGATGACCGGGAGGCTGGTCCCTCAGGACGCATCTGACGAGCCAGCGAGCGAGCTCCTCGAGCGGGTGAAGGTCGAGAAGGCTCAACGCGAGTCAGCGCACCGACGACCGCGCAGGCGGTCGCCGGCTCCATCGGCGACCGCAGGCTGACAATGACCCGCACCCTCACGCCCCACTCCCGCAACCTCGTCCAGAAGCTCTGGAACTACTGCAACCTGCTTCGCGACGACGGGCTCTCCTACGGCGACTACGTCGAGCAGCTCACCTACCTGCTCTTCCTCAAGATGGCGCACGAGCGGACCGAGCCGCCGCGCAGCGAGCCCTCGCGCCTGCCCGAGGGCCTCGACTGGCCGTCGCTGGTGTCGCGCTCGGGGCCCGAGCTCGAAGACCATTACAACGAGCTGCTGCGTCGCCTCGGCGCCGAGCCCCGCCTGCTCGGGCTGATCTTCCGCAAGGCGCAGAACCGCATCCAGGATCCGGCCAAGCTGCGCCGGCTCGTGGTCGACCTGATCGACTCGGAGACCTGGACGGGCGTCGACGCCGACGTCAAGGGCGACGCCTACGAGGGGCTGCTGGAGCGCAACGCCGCGGACACCAAGTCGGGCGCCGGTCAGTACTTCACCCCGCGGGCGCTGATCAGGGCGATGGTCGACGCGATGCGCCCGCGTCCCGACCAGACGATCGCCGACCCGGCCTGCGGCACGGGCGGCTTCCTGCTCGCCGCGCACGAGTTCATCACCCACCACTACCGCCACGAGCTCGACCCCGACCAGAAGCGGTTCCTGCGCGACGAGGCGTTACGCGGGGTAGAGATCGTCGACAACACCGCGCGCCTGTGCGCGATGAACCTCCATCTGCACGGGATCGGCGGCGCTGACGTCAGCGCGACACCGCCGATCGAGGTGCGCGACGCGCTGCTGCGCGAGCATCACCCGAAGGTCGACATGGTGCTCGCCAATCCGCCCTTCGGCAAGAAGAGCTCGATCACCGTCGTCGGAGAGGACGGCCGCGCGTCCTCCGACGCAGAGGCCATCGCGCGCGAGGACTTCTGGGCGACGACCTCCGACAAGCAGCTCAACTTCGTCCAGCACATCCGCTCGATGCTGGCGATCGGCGGCCAGGCGGCGATGGTCGTGCCCGACAACGTGCTCTTCGAGGGCGGCGCCGGCGAGACGATCCGGCGGCGGCTCCTGCACGAGTGCGACGTCCACACCCTGCTGCGGCTGCCGACCGGGATCTTCTACGCCCAGGGCGTGAAGGCCAACGTCCTCTTCTTCGAGCGCAGGGCCGCTTCGGCGACGCCGTGGACACGCGCGCTGTGGGTCTACGACTTCCGCACCAACCAGCGCTTTACGCTCAAGACCCGCGCGCTCAAGCGTCCCGACCTCGACGAGTTCGTGGCCGCGTATCGCCCCGGCGAGCGCCGCCAACGCGAGGAATCGGAGAGCTTCAAGCGCTGGACGTTCGAGGAGCTCGCCGAGCGGCCGGGATTCAACCTCGACGTAGGGGCGAACGTCCGCGACGAGTCACTGAGCGATCCCGCGTCGCTGCCGGCGCCCGAGGTGATCGCACAGGAGATCGTGGAGGACGCCACGGCGGCGATCGAGGCGTTCGCGGCGGTGGCGACGGAGCTGGAAGCGCGCAACGGGGCTGAGGGAGGGAGCGAGCCTCCCCGAGATGCGGCCGACGTGCTTCTGCCCGAAGCGGACGGGTAGACCTAGCGACCACTGCCGAGAGAGCGCCCTTGCGACTGGGTTCGCGGCCGGGCGGCAGTTGGCTCGCGGCCGGGCCACGTACGCTCATGCGCCAGTTCCGTCCGGCGCTCTAGCGAACATATGTTCGTATGCCGCTGGTGGACTCACCGACCGGACCGCAACTTCGTCACGAACCCATGCCCGGAAAGAGCGCGATCGAATGGACCGAAGCGACGTGGAACCCGGTGACGGGCTGCTCTCAGGTTTCCCCGGGGTGCGCTCACTGCTACGCCGAGACCTTCGCGGAGCGATGGCGTGGCATACCCGGTCATCCCTACGAGCAGGGCTTCGATCTTCGCCTCTGGCCTCAGCGGGTCGAGCAGCCGCTGCGGTGGAAACGTCCGCGGATGATCTTCGTCAACTCGATGAGCGACCTCTTCCACGAGGACATCCCGCTGTCCTTTCTGCGCGAGATCTTCGAGGTAATGGTTGCCGCCGAGCATCACACCTTCCAGGTGCTGACCAAGCGTCACGAGCGGCTCTTGGAGCTGGCACCGCTTCTACCCTGGCCGCCCAACGTGTGGATCGGAGTGACCATCGAGAATCGGCGCTTCGTACACCGAGCCGACGCCCTGCGTCAGATCGACTCCGCGGTCCGGTTTATCTCGGCGGAGCCCCTGCTCGGCCCGCTCGAGGGCCTCGACCTGACCGGCATCGACTGGCTCATCGCGGGAGGGGAGTCCGGCGCCCGGTGCCGTCGCGTCCGAACGGAATGGCTGCGCGAGCTGCGAGACCAATGTCGCGACGAGAACGTGGCGTACTTCTTCAAGCAGTGGGGTGGCTTTCGCCCGAAGAGCGGGGGGCGGGTTCTCGACGGTCGCACGTGGGACGAGCTTCCGGCGCCTCGGGCGGTTTCCGGATCGTGACCGAGCAGGCCGGCCGTTCCTGGGGCTTCTGGACGCGCCTCAAGCTCCGGATCCTCGCCGACTACCTGAGCGCCTTCGTGCGCGCGGCGTCGAATCCATCGGAACGCATTTACCTCGACGCCTTCGCGGGCGAAGGGACTGGCCTCGATCGACTGACCGGCGAGAAATTCGATGGCTCGCCGCGAATAGCGCTGGAGGTCGGCGATCCGGGCTTCACCCGCTTTCGCTTCTTCGAGCGGGGGCGTAGGGCGGCCGAGCTCGAAGCCCGCCTTCGATCCGACTACCCGGGCCGGGACATCGCCGTTGCTCAGGGAGATTGCAACGTGACGATCCCAGCCGCGCTCAAGCAGCTCGAACCGATGCGCTGGGCTCCGACGTTCGCCTTCCTCGATCCCGACGGGATGGAGCTCGCATGGGAGACGCTCAGCCGCTTGTCCGATCACAAGCGAGGCTACCGCGGCGCTCACTCCGACAAGCCCGAGTTCAAGGTCGAGCTCTGGATGCTGTTTCCCTCGGTCGGGCTGATACGCGCGCTCGCCCTCGATCTGGAGAAGCTGAGCACGCCCGACGAAGATCGAGCGACCAGGCTCTTCGGAGATGAGTCGTGGCGAGCGATCCACACCCGGCGACTCGAGGGCCGAATCAACGCCGGCGACGCACGCGAGGAATACGTCAACCTCATGCGCTGGAGTCTCGAGCGCCACCTTGGATACCGCTGGACCCATCCTCTCGAGCTCAAGAACACACAAGGTGTTCCCATCTACCACATGATCTTCGCGACCGACAACGAGGCGGGAACGCGAATCATGGAACACCTTTATCGGGACGCGGCGGTGGCGATCTCCGCGATGCGCCAAGAAGCGATTGACCGTGGCCGTGGCCAGATCGTGATGGACCTCGGGCTGGACGTGGCGCCCGAGGCTACGTACCGCTATGAGCCACCGTGGGAGCCGCCGTGGTAGGTCATGGGCGAAGGCCACGAGCACGAGCTCGCGCGCGAACCTGGTTCGCGCGCAACCCGCGCGTCGCCCGCGTCTGCGCTGATCTCGCTTTCGGGCAGGAGCTCGGCGAGGGCATCTGGCGGATATTCGACGAGATGCGTCCAGCCGGCCTCGGGGACCCGATCAACCGGCAGACGGCCCGCCAGCGTGCATCTGACCCTCTCGACGGAGCCGATCGACCGAGAGCTCGAAGCGAGACTGCCGCGGTGATGGTGCTCTAAAGCACTCTCGAGAAAGACTCTAAGGCGGAAGCCGCACCCGCGCCTGGGAGGGTTACCGGGTTAAGGGCGTGCCCTCCGCCACTGCGTTTCTGCCTCGTCCACCCGTCTGCCACTCCTCGTCGCTGATCCTCACAAAACCCGGACGCAGGGCCTTCGCCCGTCCGAGCAGGCGACCGTCGCGCTCCCTGCGGAGCACCAGTCCCTCGGCGGGCTCGTCTCCGAAGGCCGACCGACCGAATAACGACAGCAGACGTTCTTCCCCGCCCAAGGCGCCGCCGAACAGGCGCGGCGGCGGCGCGAGACCGGCCCCCTCGAGGACCTCGTCGCGGTCGTCCGCCGAAAGAAACCCGGCCCCGTTCTCGTGCAGATCGGTTCCCACGAGCAGGTCAGGTAGGCGGCTGTAATGAACGGTATGGGTCAGGAACAGCCATTCGGCGTAGAGCACGCGGTCGCGCTCTAGCACGGCCCGAAGCAAATCGGTCCGCTCTGCCACCCAGGCCCGTAGACGCCCGAGCTGGCCTGCCCGGTCCAACGCTCCTGCGCCGGAGCGCCCACTCGATCGCACGCTTCCGCCGGGACCCAACCAGAGCATGACGTTCGCTCCGTCGAGCTTCTCCTCGACGGCCACGGGCTGGGCCAGGAACAGCTCTCTCTCCTCCGCCGAGAGGACGAGGTCATCCCGCGTGCGTTCATCAGCCGCGAAGAGGTGCGGCACGCGCGGGTACGGCGGAGGTTCGGACGTCATTGGGCGTAGGCCGCGAGCTGGGCGTCGAGCGTCCAGACCCCCGCCCGCTCGATGGCCGAGCGCTCGAGGTAGAGCTCGCGCTCGACGAGAATGGCGAGATCCCCGGCGCCGAGGCCCTGGGTCGCGCATTCGACAAAGGGGCCGGTGCCCGCGACGCCGTCGCAGAGCTTGACGAGGAACTGCTCGTCCCATGCGACCTGATGGAGTACCCAAGGCAGCTCGCCGGCGGCGATGGCCCTCAGGGTCGTCGCGAAGCGCTCTGCGCACGCCCGACGGGCGGCACCATCCCGGAGCTGCGTGATGTGATTGCCGGCCTCGACCACGGCACTTATCGGGATGATCAGCTGTACGCCCCCATCGACCTTCTCGCGCATGCTCTTGCGCACCTCGTCACGGTCCTGATTCTTGCCCGGGACGTCCAGGAAGTTGCACAGGACCGAGGTATCGACGAACTCGACCGTGCGCAAGAGCTCAGAAGGTCTGGAGCAGCTTGTCCAGAGAGCGCGAGGCGCCGGCCTCGTCCCGAGCGCCATCGAGGCGTCGTCGAGTGACCGCGTCGCCGAGCGAGCCCTCGGCCATTGCTCGCGCGTAGCCGGGTAGGTCGATGAGACGCCGAACGCGACTCCACCCGGTCGCGGGATCACGCTCGCAGACCACGACGCCCTCGTGGTCGCCTCCGTCGAGCGCGGTGAGCAGGGCCGGGCTGTGCGTGGTCGCGAGGGTGCGGACGAGACGGTGCTCGGACTCGGCTTTGACCAGGGCGATCACCCGCGCCGCTTGAGAGGGGTGCAGCCCGTTCTCAACCTCCTCGATGACGAGGGTCGTCTGACCCGGGGTTCCACCGATCCCGTCGGGGGGTGCGCTCTCCTCGATGCGAGGAGCCTCGAGCAGAGCTGTCGCGATCGCGAGAAAGCGCAGCATCCCGTCGCTCATGAGGCGCGCGGGCAGCGGATGCCGGTCCCCGGCCAGACATTCGGTGACAGCCAACATCACGTCACCCAGGGGCGAGCGCTCGAGCGTCACGTCCGTGACCTCCTGCTCCGGCAGAGACCCGATCAGGTCGATCAGCTGGGTCCACGCGTCCGGATCGGCACGCAGGTGGTCGATCGCCGCCGAGAGGTTGTCGGCCTGGCGGCGAAGCGGGAAGTCGCGCGCCTGCACGTACTGGCGCATGAGGTGAGGCACGGGGTCGAGGATGAAGACTGACTCGAGCGCCTCTAACACCTGCTCGGCTGCTCGGTGGACCTCTCGTAGCGCCTTCGACGTCGAGGCGATCTTCGTCGCCACTTGGCTCGTGAGCAGGCGAGACGAGCGGAACGGCAAGGCCGGATTCGGACCCTGCTTCCCGTTGTAGTAGCGGGCGGTGAGATCACCCCGTTCGGGGTCCGGAGGATCGCTGACCAGGAGGTCCCGCTCTCGGCTGCTCTCCCTGCGGCAGAGGCGTTCCCAGGCTATCTGTACGTAAGGCTCGACCTGGACGGTCACGTCTAGCTCGACCAGCTCGCTTCCCGTCCGCACCGAGCAGCCGAGCGAGAACTCGCTCTCGCCGAGCGGCGCGCAGCCCTCGACACCGCCGCGAACTGTGGCTCCTTCCCGCCGCCCGCCGTCGATCGAATCCCTGATGTCCTCTCCGAGCGCGAGCTTCGAAAGTACCTCCACCGCATCGACAATGTTCGACTTGCCGCTGCCGTTGCGCCCGATCAGGAGGGTCAGGTCACGCAGCGGGAGGACAGCGTCGTAGAAGCTCTTGAACTTAGTGAGCCGGAGTTCCTCGATCACGGCGGGGTCGCTCACGTCAGCGACCTCGTCTTCGCGTCGTCCCCTCGATCCGCGACCGATTGGCGACGCGGAAGTGCGACGCTCCGCGCCCGTCTCTGATCGGTTTGGCTACCTGAGGACCGAAGGGGGTCTCTGTTGTCGCACACGCCGTCAGTATGGCGTCGTCTCCGGCATCGAAGTATGCGCTCGATTTACGCTGCGGGGACGGACTGCCGGTCGGGCGCGTAGCGCGAAGTAGTCGCCGAAGCGTCGCCGGCAGTGCGGAGGTAACGCTCGGGTGCGAACACCATTGCCGCCGTCTGGAGGCTCGCGGGAAGGCGCGCGCCGCGCGGGAGCGAGGTCAGCTCGATCGGCTCGGCCATCGAGCCATTGTGCCGAGCCGGGCGAGCCGGCACGCGATGTTGGCGCACCCACCGCCGCGAGCGACGGCGGGTGCGGCAGATCAGTCGCGAACGCTCAGCCGGCGCAGCTCGCCCAGGGGGACGAGCCGGACTGCGAGTACAACTTGGCGGCGAGGCGGTCCTGCTCGGCCTCGGAGGCATCGGCGGGGTTGCCGCTTCCGCCGAGCCCCTGCCACGTGTTCGGGTCGAACTGGTACTTGCCTGCGTAGCCACCGGGGCCGACGGCCGACGGGTTGCCGCCGGACTCGCACCGGGCGATGCGCTGGAGCTCGGGCGAGACGCCCGAGGAACCGCTCTCGGACGACTCGGAGCCCGAGCCACTTTCCTCCGAGCTCGAGGAAGTGTCCGCCTCCTCCTCCTGCTCGGTCTGCTCCTGCTCCTCTTGCTCGGCGGCCTCCGCGTCGGCCTGCTCCTGGGCGTCGCGCTCTGCCTCGGCCTCAGCGTCGGCGTCGGCCTGCTGCTCAGCGTCGGCGTCGGCCTGCTGCTCGGCCTCGGCGTCGGCGGCGGCCTGCTGCTCGGCCTCGGCGTCGGCGGCGGCCTGCTGCTCGGCCTCGGCGTCGGCGGCGGCCTGGTCCTCGGCATTGGCCTCTGCCTGCGCATCGGCGTCGGTCTGCTCGTCCGCCTCGGCCTCTGCCTCTGCGTCCGCGGCGGCCTGCTCCTCCGCCTCCGCGTCGGCCTGTGCCTGCTCGTCGGCCGCTGCCTCGTCCTCCGAAGCCTCCTCGGCGGGAGCCTGGTCGGTCGTCTCGGCCTCCGCTCCGGCGTCCTCCGAACTCGAGGACTCGTCGCTCTTGGGAGCGGTCTCCTCCCCCTCGGCCGGTGCCGCGGGCTTGCTGCGCTCCGCCTCGGGCTCGCTCGCCTCCGGCTCCGGCTCGCTGGCCTCCGGCTCCTTCTCGACGCTCGAGCTCGTCGACGCCGCGACGCCGATCCCAAGCGCGCCCCGCGTCTGCGGGCCGACGATTCCGTCGACCAGCAGGCCGTTGCGCTCCTGGAAGGACTCCACGGCTCCCTCGGTCACCAGACCGAAGATCCCGTCCGCGGACACGCCGAGCTCCTGCTGGAGCTCGGCCACGCCCGAGCCACTCGAGCCGAGGCGGTACCAGGTGGTGTCGGCCGAGGCGGTCGCGACCGCCTCCCCTCCGTCCGAGTGGGCG
>Ga0136616_10002218_pt1 | contig 10280 bp, 10 predicted proteins | sample AntDrymUQ2992106_2_FD_106648 | JGI IMG/M metagenome (GOLD analysis project Ga0136616, IMG submission 106648) | Polar desert sand microbial communities from Dry Valleys, Antarctica - metaG UQ299 (21.06) | ecosystem: Environmental > Terrestrial > Soil > Desert | place: Antarctica: Dry Valley... | reverse complement strand
CGCGGAGGCGAGCGTGTCGGCGGCCCGCGTCGCCGGACCGATGCCGAGCGCGGCTATGGCGGCGGCGTGCCGCACCTCCACGCCGTCGCCCAGCACCGCGACTGAACGGGCGAACGCCCCCGCCTCGCCCGGCAACCGGTGTAGCCGCGGCAGCACCGACATGGCGACCACCTGTGGCGCCAGCTCCGTCACCCGCACCCCGCCGAAGGCAGTCGGATCGGCGCCCTCGTCCCGCATCACACGCGACATCATCCGCAGCAGGAGCGGGTTGCCACCCGTCGCGGTGCGGCAGGCCCGGCAGAACTCCGCGTCGGCGCGCGGAGAGAACGCAGCCCGGACGACCGCCGCAGTGGCCGGTTCCGACAGCGGAGCCGGTTGCAGGATTGAGGTGAGCGGATCACCGCGCAGCCTCTCCAGCAGTTCCTCGTCGGCGCCGTGCTCCTCACGTCGCCCGGCCACCACGACCAAAACCGGCAGCGCCGCGAGACGGTGCACCAGGTAGACCAGGAAGCGCAGCGAAGCCTCGTCGGCCCAGTGAGCGTCGTCGACAGCCACGAGCAGCGGCCCCCGCTCGGCGAAATTCGCGGTAAGCCAGTACAGCCCGTGCAGGCCCGTGAAGGCCGCCCCGTCCCGCACTGGGGTGCCGCCCCCCGTCGTCAGCCCCAGCACTGGCGCCGCCATCGCGGCGGCACCTTCGAGCAGGACGGCACGGTCGGCGGCAGTGGCGCGACCGACCGGTGTTTCGAAAAGCGTACGGACGACGCCGAAGGGCAGCCCGCGCTCCAGCTCGCCCGCGCGCGCGGACAACACGGTCATGCCGCGCGATCGGGCACTGTCGCAGGCCGCCTGGACCAGGCGCGTCTTTCCGAGGCCCGCAGCGCCCTCCACCGTCAGCAGACCACCGGCGCCCCCGCAGGCCGCCGCAAGCCCGTCTGCGATCACCGCGAGCTCGCGTTCGCGCTCGAGCAGCGGCACGTCGTCCCGCGCCATCGCGCCTCCTCTACCGGTAGGGGTACGCCCGGTCCGAAACCTTGGGGTATCACCCCGACGCGCCACCCTCACCCGACAGTGAACACTCCGATGCGAGTCCGGCGCAGCCCCACCCAGGAGGATCAGATGGACATCGCAACGGGCGCGTACCGGCCGGCGGACACCTCGGTGGACCTGGTGGACCAGACCGTCGGCGACGCTCTGCGGGCCGCGGCTGCTGAGGCGCCCGACCGGGTGGCGATCGTGGAGGGCACACCGGGCCCTGCTGCCCGCCGCGAGCTGGCCTACGCCGAGCTCCTGCAGGCATCCGAGCAGGTGGCCAGGGCACTGCTGGCGCGGTTCCGGCCGGGCGAGCACATCGCGCTCTGGTCCGGCAACTCGCTGGAGTGGGTGCTGCTGCAGTACGGCGCCGCACTCGCCGGGCTCGTGCTCGTTACGGTCAACCCGGCCTACCAGCCGACCGAGCTGACCTACGTGCTGCGCCAGTCCCGCAGCACGGGGATATTCCACATGTCGAACTTCCGCGGGAACCCGATGGCCGCGACCGTCGCCCAGGTCCGCAGCGAGCTCCCCGACCTTCGCGAAGTCGTCACCCTCGCGGACTGGGAGTCGTTCGTGGCCACGGCCGACCCGGGCACGGCGCTGCCGGAGGTGAGCCCGCACGACCACGCGCAGATCCAGTACACGTCGGGCACGACCGGATTCCCCAAGGGCGTCCTGCTACACCACAGCGGTGTGGTCAACAACGGCCGGCTCTCGATGCAGCGCCTCGGTGCCGGACCGGACGACGTCGTGGTCTGGCCGATGCCGCTGTTCCACACGGCCGGTTGCGTGATGGGGGTGCTCGGCACCCTGGCCGCCCGGGCAGCCCTGGTGTGCATGACCCAGTTCGACCCGGCGCTGCAGCTCGAGCTGATCGAGTCCGAACACGCGACGATCACCGGCGGGGTGCCGACGATGCTCGTCGCGCTTCTCGCCCACCCCGACAGCACCACGCGGGAGCTCTCGACGCTGCGGACCGTCGTAGCGGGGGCCGCACCGGTCCCCGTCGAGCTGGCACGGCAATGTGAGCAGCGGTTCGGCGCGCCGTTCGCGGTCGTGTTCGGGACCACCGAGTGCTCCTGTGTCATCACCTCGACCGCTCTGTACGACCCGCTCGAGATCCGCACCGGAACGCTGCGCACCCCACTTGCGCACACCGAGGTGATGATCGCGGACCTGGCCGAAGGTCGGCCCGTCCCGATCGGCGAGGTTGGCGAGCTGTGCGCCCGCGGGTACCTGCTGATGGACGGTTACTTCGACGACCCGGAGTCGACCGCCGCCGCCATTGACGCCGACGGCTGGTACCACACCGGTGATCTCGCGGCGATGGACGAGGCCGGCGTCCTGCGCGTCGAGGGCCGCATCAAGGACATGATCATCCGGGGTGGGGAGAACATCTACCCGCGACAGATCGAGGACCTGCTCCAGATCCACCCGGCGGTGGCCATGGCCGCCGTGGTGGGCAGGCCCGACCCGACGTGGGGGGAGACCGTGGCGGCGTTCGTGCAGCCGGCGCCGGGCGCCACCGCGACCGAGGTCGACCTGAACGCCTACTGCCGGCAACACCTAGCCTCCTACAAGACTCCCGCTAGCTGGATCTTCGTCGACGCCTTTCCGCTGACCGCGTCAGGCAAGGTCCGCAAGAACGTGCTGCGCGAGCAGCTCAGCTGAAGCGACTCTTCGATCTTGTGCGGGTAACTTCAGGTTGAGTCTGTCCTCATGGACGGCGGCGAAGCCGAGCCTGACCACGTGGAAGGCAGCCAACCGTCTGATCGCCTCGGGCGGGTAGCCGTGCGTCACCGGTCGTAGACCTCGCGGCGGTGTCCGAGGGTCACGACAATGACGAGGAGCACGTCATCGGCGACGGTGTAGATGATCCGGTAATCGCCGACCCGGAGGCGCAGACCGGGATGACCCTGCAGAGCGCCTGCGGCCGGCGGGCGCGGATCCTGTGCTAACAAGGCGATGACGCCTTGTTGGCGATGCCGAGCCGGCGGTTCGAGTTTGCGCAGGGCCCGGACGGCCGCCGGTCGTACCTCGATCCGGTACTTGCTCACACCCAGCCGAGATCGGCCTTGACCTGCTCCCAGGGGATGTTGGGCCCTGCCTCGCTCATCGCCGCGTCGTAGGCTGCGACGTCTTCGGCATCCTCCAAGGCCGCCACCAGCTTCTCGTACTGTTCGGGGCTTATCAGCACGGCCACCGGGCGCCCGTAGCGCTCGAGGACGACCGCCTCGGTCCGCGCCAGCTCGATCGCGTCAGGCAGGCTCTCTCGCGCAGCGCTTATGTTCATGGTCGCCATGACCTCGATCGAACAAGTTATTGAGGGTTTCGTACAACTCGTTTGGTACTAGGCTGCCAAGCCGTGACGGGAAGCTGATCGCCCGCCGGGAGATCGCGGCCAGCCTTTCGTCAGTCGAAACGATGACCTGATGGTTCAGCTTGCACGTTGCGCACCTCTATCGTCGGCGAGGTCCTCCAAGAAGACTCTCGACTTGTTGATCGCCTTGGACTCTCCGGGGTGGGCCAACAGCGGTCACACGGAGATGCGGAGGGTCGCGACGTCGGTGTTGACGACTGCGATGTCGGTCGGACCTGTCGCCTAGCATCGAGGTGGTGCGTGTCCATAAGTTGTCTCGGACCGAGGCGCGCCGCGTCGCGGTGCGTGCGCAGTTGTTGGCCGGCCCTAAGCCAACTCATCTGCTGGACGTGGTGCGCCACCTGACTCTGCTGCAGAGTGACTCGGCTGCCGCGATTGCGCCGAGTGCCGATCTGGTGGCGTGGAGTCGGCTAGGGGCGTCGTACTCGCCGGCTGAATTGTCCGATGCCATCGAGAGCTGCACGTTGATCGAGCTGCATGGGATGATCCGCCCCTGCGAGGATCTTGCCCTTTACCGCGCCGATATGGCCGAGTGGCAAGGCTTAGCTGAGGTGCCCGACTGGCGGCAGAGCACCGTGCGATGGGTGCAGGCCAATGACGGCTTCCGTCGGGACATCCTCGAGCGGTTGAGGTGCGACGGGCCGCTCACATCCCGCGATCTTCCCGATACAGCAGCCGTCCCGTGGAGGTCGTCGGGATGGAACAACAACCGCAACGTCCCCATGATGCTCGAGTGCATGGTGCTGCGCGGTGAGGTGTCAACGGCCGGCCGTCGCGGACGCGACAGGTTGTGGGACCTCGCGACGCGGATCTATCCGGATGACGCGGTGATACCCGCGGGCGAGGCTCTCCGGCTGCGCAACGAGCGTCGGCTTCGCGCTCTTGGCATCGCTCGCGCTCGTGGGCCGGAGTGCCCCGTGGAGCCGATGGACGTGGGCGAGGCCGGCGAGCCCGCAGTGGTTGATGGGGTCAAGGGTGCGTGGCGCGTCGACCCGGCATTGTTGGGTCAACCATTCAAGGGACGTGCGGTGTTGTTGTCACCGCTCGACCGCCTGGTCTACGACCGGAAGCGCACGATGGAGCTCTTCCAGTTCGACTACCAATTGGAGATGTTCAAGCCGGCGGCGAAACGTCGTTGGGGCTACTTCGCGCTGCCGATCCTGTACGGGGACCGGCTGGTGGGCAAACTCGATGCCACCGCCGAGCGTAAAGCCGGCGTGCTGCAGGTCAACGCGATCCACTGGGATCTGTCGCACACCAAGACGATGACCTCCGCAGTGCAGCGCGAGATCAAGGATCTGGCTCACTGGCTCGATCTGGAACTCGCGCTGCCCGCTTGACGAACCAAGTGACGACCGCCGGTTCGAATACGGCGGGGCTTCATCCGCAAGCGGCGCGTACCAAACCGCAAAGATGGTGTCGTGAGCTGTGATGCCGACGAGCAGTCCCGGACCGTTCTCGCCGCGCTCCTCGGTGAGCCGATCCTTGCCTGTGCTCCGATCTCGAGTGGCTTCACCGCCGCACTGGTGTATCGCCTCTCCCTGGCCGGGGGGCGCAGTGCGGTCGCCAAGGTGGCCCCCTGGAGCGCCGAACGAGAGCAGGTACTGGCCGGTCTACGGGTCGAGGCGCGCGTGCTCAGCTGCCTGGCCGCCCCCTTCGTGCCCCAGCTGCTGGTTGCCGACGACGCGATGGGCGCATGTGTCATCGAGGACCTCGGGACGGTCGGTTGGCTGCCCCATGGAAGCGACGGGGACTGGCCGGTCCCAGCCCAGGCAGCGGCAGAATCGATCTGGCGGACGGCGGAGGCGATCCGGGCCATGCCGATTCCGCCGGGGCTGCCCGCGGGCCACGCTGGCCTGTCCACGGTCTGGGATCGAGTCGGCGACCTCAATCTCGCGCCGATGGGTATCGACCAGGCGTGGTGGAGGCAGACCGGACCACTGCTGACCCAGGCCGCGGCTCAGCACGACTTCACGGTCAGTGTCCTGGTCCATGGCGACTTCAAGGGAGCGAACCTGTGCCTGCGTGACGGATACGTCGTGGCCGTGGACTGGTCGGGGGCGCACGTGGGTGATCCGAGTACCGACGTACTGGAAGCCGCCATCTGGCTGCGGATGGCCGGCGTACGTGTTCTCCCTCCGGGACTGGAGATGCTGCCGCTGTTGGCGGTGTACGGGGGGCTGCTGGTCCAGGAGTACCTCACCCTGGACTGGAAGCCCGATGTCCACGGGCAACGGGCGCGTGATCTCAAGCGCCGCACCGCCATAGAGGCGTTGTCCGGCTTCAGTGAGCTGATCGGCGTTGCATCGCCGTCGGCTTGATCCGTTGCGGAAAGTCGCTGGGTCGCGCTCAACCCGTCAGCGAAGCCGCCGCTCTGAGTACCGCCGACACCAAAGCCGGCTCCGGTCGGCGGCCCAGGCGCCCGACCGGCCCGGAGACCGATACCGCTGCGATCACGTCGCCGCCGCGGCCGCGTACCGGCGCTGAGATCGACCCGACACCGGCCTCGCGTTCGGCGCTGCTGTGTGCGTAGCCGAGTCGGCGAACCTCGGCCAGCGTCTTGACCGGGAACGAGGCCCGGCCGAGCAACTCAGCATCGGTGTCATCGCCGGCGGACCAGGCCAGCAGCACGTGCGCCGCCGACCCAGCCGTCATCGGTAGCCGGGCGCCCAGTGGAACGGTGTCCCGCAGGCCGCTCTCCCGATCGGCCGCTGCAGTACACACCCGTACGTCGGCCTCCCGCTCGAACAGCTGAGCGCTCTCGCCGGTCTCGCGGCACAGTTGCTCGAGGATCGGCCGGGCCCGCGTAGGGAGGTCCGGTCCGGCAGCGTCGGCCAGATCGGCTAGCAGCGGGCCCAGCAGCCACGCGCCGGACTCGTTGCGTCGCAGGAAGCCGTGGATTTCCAGGGCGACGGCGATGCGGTGCGCCGTGGCCTTCGGTAGATCGACGTGCTCGATGAGCTCGGCGAGCGTTACGGGGGACTGCGCTGCCTGACGAAGGACCAGCACTGCTTTGTCCAGAACGCCGATACCGCTATTCTGTCCCACGAAGCGATACTAGCGTCTCGCGATATGAGACGACGCACTTCGGACAAAGGTGGACACAATGGCCGGCACCCTGGCGGAGAAGGTCTGGGAAAGTCACGTCGTACGACACGCTGACGGTGAACCCGACCTGCTCTTCATCGATATGCATCTGGTTCATGAGGTCACGAGTCCACAAGCGTTCGACGCGCTGCGGACTGCCGGTCGTGGAGTTCGTCGGCCGGATCTCACCCTGGCGACCGAGGACCACAACGTTCCGACGCTGGATATCGACAAGCCGATCGCCGACCTGGTCTCCCGCACCCAGATCGAGACGCTGCGCCGCAACTGCGCGGAGTTCGGGATTCGCCTGCACGCCATGGGGGACGAGGAGCAGGGGATCGTGCATGTGATCGGGCCGCAGCTCGGACTGACTCAGCCCGGGCTGACCATCGTTTGCGGAGACAGTCACACCTCCACTCATGGGGCCTTCGGTGCGCTGGCCTTTGGGATCGGCACGAGCGAGGTCGAGCACGTGCTCGCGACCCAGACACTGACCGGCGCCCGTCCGAAGACGATGGCCGTGAACGTCGACGGCGAGCTTCCGGCTGGGGTCAGCGCCAAGGACCTGATCCTCGCGCTGATCACCCAGATCGGAACCGGTGGGGGACAGGGATATGTGATCGAGTACCGCGGCGCCGCTATCGAGGCGCTGTCCATGGAGGGCCGGATGACGATCTGCAACATGTCGATCGAGGCCGGTGCCCGGGCCGGCATGATCGCACCGGACGACACCACCTTCGAGTACCTGTCGGGCCGGCCGCATGCGCCGAAGGGAGCTGCGTGGGACGAGGCCGTGGCCGATTGGCGGACCCTGAGATCCGACGACGACGCACGTTTCGACACCGAGGTGCGCCTCGATGCCAGCGCGCTGTCCCCGTTCGTGACCTGGGGGACGAACCCTGGGCAGGGGGCACCGCTGAGCGACTCCGTGCCGAACCCGGACGATTTCGCGGACCCGGGAGATCGGGTATCAGCACAGAAGGCGTTGGCGTACATGAACCTCGAGCCGGGGACTCCGTTGCGAGAGGTCACCGTGGACACGGTCTTCGTGGGCTCCTGCACCAATGGCCGGATCGAGGACCTCCGGATCGCCGCGGACCTGTTGCGGGGCAGAAGGATCGCTCCTTCGGTACGAATGTTGGTCGTGCCCGGCTCGATGCGGGTCAAGGCCGCCGCAGAGGCAGAAGGTCTTGACCAGATCTTCCTCGACGCCGGGGCCGAATGGCGCAGTGCTGGTTGTTCCATGTGTCTGGGCATGAACCCGGATCAGTTGGCCCCGGGCGAGCGGTCGGCGTCGACGTCCAACCGCAACTTCGAGGGTCGCCAGGGCAGGGGCGGCCGCACCCATCTGGTCTCCCCGGGAGTGGCTGCCGCGACTGCAGTGACCGGGCACCTGGCCGCACCGGCTGACTTGGAAGCCTCATCGTGAACGCGTTCACCGTGCACCGCGGCATCGTTGCTCCCCTGCGCCGGACCAACGTCGACACCGATCAGATCATCCCGGCGAGCTACCTCAAGCGGGTCACCCGTACCGGATTCGAGGATGGTCTCTTCGCCGCATGGAGAGCCAACGAAGCGGATTTCGTCCTGAACAAGCCGCACTATGCCGCGTCCTCCATTCTGGTGGCAGACAACGACTTCGGTACCGGCTCGTCAAGAGAGCACGCGGTGTGGGCGCTCATGGACTACGGCTTCCGGGTCGTCATAGCCCCGCGCTTCGGCGACATCTTCCAGAACAATGCCCTCAAGACGGGTTTGCTGGTCGTCGAGCAACCGGTCGCAGAAGTCGAGAGGCTGTGGCAACACGCGGAATCGCATCCTGATCAGCCGGTCGACGTCGACTTGGTGGCAAACGAGATCCGGTACGGGAACGCCACCACCTCCTTCGGCGTCGACCCCTACGCGCGCTGGCGGCTGCTGGAGGGACTCGACGACATCGCTCTGACCGAGCGGCACAGGGACCTCATCAGCGAGTTCGAAAACGGCCGTCCGGAGCGACTTCCCAGCATCAGGTAGCCGACTACCGTACGAAAGCTGTTGCCAGATACGCCGAAACGCCGGGCGGATGGTTGAGTCTGAGCCGCCAAGGGCCTAGTTTCGATGTCGGAGTGATGTACCCATCTACACCGAGAGCACCGCAACGGTGCAGCTCCGCAACGTCCGGGAGGACACGTGAACAAAGCTGAACTGATCGACGCGGTGGCGGCCAAGACCGCCGTCGACAAGAAATCCACTGGCGCCGTCGTCGAGGCGATGGTCGATACGGTCCTACGCGCGGTTGCCAGCGGAGAGCGCGTGGCCATCACCGGTTTCGGGGTGTTCGAGAAGCGGGCGCGGGCAGCCCGTACAGCACGAAACCCACGAACCGGGGTCGCGATCCGGCTCAAGAAGACCTCGGTACCGGCGTTCCGTCCGGGACAGGGTTTCAAGGATGTCGTCAGCGGTGCCAAGCGCCTGACCAAGACGACGACGGCGAAGCGCACGTCTGCCGCATCCGCCAACAGGACCACCGCGGCCAAGGGCACCGCCAAGAAGGCGGCGCCGGCCAAGCGGGAAACCGCCACAAAGATGGCCACGTCGGGCAAGCGTGCTGCGGCCAAGACTTTGGCGAAGAAGGCTCCCGCGAAGAAGGCTCCCGCGAAGAAGGCGGCCACCAAGAGAGCAGCCGCCAAGACTCTTGCCAGAAAGCCGGCAAAGAAGGCAACGAAGCGCGAGAAGTAGCTTCAACCTCGGCCACGGCAGCCGTACTTCTTTACGGGATAGGTCCCCTCAGACGGTGCTCTGGGGACCTATTCCGTAACGCAAGCCGATTGTTCGGTGTCGGCTACGGCCACTTTCTTGGGCGGCGGATAGTAGTCGGCGCGTACCCGACTCCCGTTGACCGCCAACGCCCATACGCCGGCCTTCGCCGCCACCTGGCGCATGGGTTCCGGCGCTTCGGGTGCAGACACCCAGCTCATCAAAGTCGGAATCACCCCGCCCTGACTGGCGATGACCGTCACCTGCTCGGTGGAGTCGAGGTCGGCCAGCAGGCGTTGCGCCGCCGGTCGAGGGTCCGCGGTGAACTCGTCCTCACCGAACATCGGCGCCGCTTCGACGTCCAGCCCGAGCGCTCGGGCAAGTGGTTGCACGGTCTGTACGCATCGCAGCGCCGGTGCGGCAAGCACCCGGGTCGGGGCGAAGCCAGTCAACAGTGGCGTCAGTCCCTGTGCCTGTCGCATACCTCGATCAACCAGCGGTCTGGCGACGTCCGGCCCGTCGAAGTCGCTGCGATGCCCGGCATCTGCGTGGCGTACGAGCACCACCCGAACAACACTCGGTGGGAGATCGTCCAATTCGTCGGCCAGCCGCCGGTCGTGGGCGTAGCTGAGTTTCTTACGGGCGCGGGACAACGGAACCCAGCGGACCTCGTCGACCTCACGGTTGGCGGTGAACTCGCCACCGCGGGGGCACATCACCCAGTAGGTGACTTCTTTGGGTCCATCGATCGTGCGATAGCGGACTGCCGGCATGCGATGCCCGACGATGACAGACAGGCCGGTCTCCTCCGCGACCTCCCGGATCGCCCCGGCGAGCAGCGACTCCCCTTTGTGCAGTTTGCCTTTTGGAAAGGTCCAGTCGCGGTACCGAGGACGGTGGACGAGCAGTACCTCGATCTCGTTCGACTCCACGGTCGGCCGCCAGATGATGCCTCCGGCGGCGAGGACCGGATTGCGCACGAAGGCGGCCTAGCCGACCCGGTCGGCAAGCCTGGCGATCAGGCCAGCCTGGTGGTCCACGT
>Ga0136616_10002217_pt1 | contig 10283 bp, 9 predicted proteins | sample AntDrymUQ2992106_2_FD_106648 | JGI IMG/M metagenome (GOLD analysis project Ga0136616, IMG submission 106648) | Polar desert sand microbial communities from Dry Valleys, Antarctica - metaG UQ299 (21.06) | ecosystem: Environmental > Terrestrial > Soil > Desert | place: Antarctica: Dry Valley... | reverse complement strand
GAGGGCTGGGAGGAGGTCAAGCGGCGGATCGCGGCCGAGACCTACCGCCTGCTGCTCCTGGACGAGTTCACGTACGCGCTGAAGTTCGGCTGGGTCGACACCGCAGAAGTGGTCGAGGTGCTGTCGACCCGCCCCGGATTCCAGCACATCGTGATCACCGGCCGCGACGCACCGGCGGAGCTGATCGCCGCCGCCGACCTGGTCAGCGAGGTCGTGAAGGTGAAGCACCCCTACGAAAAGGGCCAGCGCGGTCAGAAGGGCATCGAATGGTGACCCGGCTTCCTCGCGTGGTGGTCGCCGGGACCCACTCGGGCGTCGGCAAGACGACCGTGGCCGTCGGGTTGATGGCCGCGCTGCGGGCTCGCGGGAGGCGCGTCGCTGCGGCGAAAGTCGGACCTGACTTCATCGACCCCTCGTACCACGCCCTGGCGACGGGTCGCGCGGGACGCAACCTCGACGTTTGGATGTGCGGTGAGGAGCGGATCGCCCCGCTGTTCCTGCACGGGGCCGCCGGAGCGGACGTGGGCGTCATCGAGGGCGTCATGGGCCTCTTCGACGGGCGGACGGGTTCCGGCGGTGAGGCTTCGACGGCGCACGTCGCACGGCTCCTGACGGCCCCGGTGATCCTTGTGGTCGATGCCGGCGGAATGGCCGACTCAGTCGCCGCGCTGGTGCGGGGCTTCCTCGACCACGATCCCGCCCTTCGTTTGGCTGGGGTGGTGTTGAACCGAGTCGGTTCCGAGCGCCACGCCGACATCCTCCGCGCCGCTCTGGTCCCGCTGGGCGTTCCCGTGGTGGGTGTCCTGCGCCGTGACGACGCGTTCGTCGTGCCCTCGCGGCACCTCGGGCTGGTGCCGGTCGCGGAGCGGCAGGTAGCGGCGCAGCGGATGATCGCGGTGCTCGCTGCCCGGGTCGCCGAGAGCTGCGACCTCGACGCGATCGAGGCGCTCGCCGCCACCGCCCCGCCGATCGCCGCGGCGCCCTGGGCCCCGCCGCGCCAAGCCGCGCCCCCCGCCCCCGTCCGCGTGTCCATCGCGGAGGGCGCGGCGTTCAGCTTCGTCTACGCGGAGCACCGCGAACTCCTGGCGGCAGCTGGCGCCGACGTCTGCGCGTTCGATCCGCTGACGGCCGCCGCGCTTCCAGAGGGGACCGACGCCCTCTACCTCCCCGGCGGCTTCCCCGAGGAGCACGCCGAGGCGCTGTCCGACAACGCGCCCCTGCGCCGTGCGGTCCTGGCCCACGTGGCCCTCGGCCGACCGGTCCTGGCCGAGTGCGGGGGCCTGCTCTACCTCTGCGAGTCCCTCGATGGCTGGCCCCAGTGCGGGGTTCTGCGCGCGACAGCGAGTATGGGCGAGCGCGTCGTGCTCGGGTACCGCGAGGCGGTCGCCGACGCCGATGCAGGCCCGTGGCAGGCCGGGCAGCAGGTGCGGGCGCACGAGTTCCATGCGTCTGCCGTCACCCCGGAGGCTGGGCGCCAGGCGGCGTGGCGCCTGACCGGTGGCAGGCGCGAGGGCTTCGTGCGCGCGCGAACCCACGCGAGCTACCTGCACCCGCACTGGGCCGCGACGCCAGCCCTCGCGCGGCGGCTGGTCGCCTTGGGCGCGAGCACCCGACGCGAGGCAGCGGCGTGATGCGGCTCACCGGCGTCGGCGTCGGGCCTGGCGACCCCGACCTTCTGACCATCAAGGGGCGCAAGCTGCTGCGGGCCGCCGACGTCGTGTTCGTTCCCGTGTCCGCGGAGGGTCTCCCCGGCTACGCGGAGGGCGTAGTGCTGGCGCACGTCGATCCCGCACACGTCCAGCGCGTGGTCTTCGCCCTGGGCGGGGACGCGGACCGCGGCAGCAGCTGGAATACCGCCGCGCGTCAGGTTGCCGAGGTCGTCGGCCGCTCCGGGCACGCCGCCTTCGCGACCATCGGTGACCCCAACCTCTATTCGACCTTCACCTATCTGGCCGCGACCGTGCGGCGGCTGGTGCCGGGGGTGGCGATCGACACCGTCCCGGGCATCACCGCGTTCCAGGACCTGGCAGCGCGCAGCGGCACCGTGCTGGCCGAGGGCGATCAGACGCTGGCGCTGCTGCCCTTCACCGCCGGCCGCGAGCGCCTTTCCACGGCCCTGGCCGAGCACGACACCGTCGTCGCGTACAAGGGCGGGCGTTTCCTGCCGGAGGTCCGCAGCGTCCTGGCCCAGGCCGGACGCCTCGATGGCGCCGTTCTGGGGGCGCGCCTCGGGCTCAACGGCGAGACCGTGGGCGCCCTCCCCGCCGAGGGCGACGCGCCCTACCTCTCGACTGTGCTGGTCACCCGAGCGGTGACCGCCGACCGGGCTCGCCCCGGGAGTTCAGCGTGAATCCTCGCCTCACGACCCCCGGGTTCGTGTCGTTCCTGGGGGCGGGGCCGGGGGCCGCCGACCTGCTCACGCTGCGCGCCGCGCGGCGAATCGCCGAGGCCGACGTCGTGATCTGGGCCTCGAGCCTGGTCCAGGCGGAGGCCATCGCCGGCGCCCGTCCGGACGCCGAGGTGTTGGACTCCTCCACCCTGACGCTGGAGGACGTCTGTGCCGTCTACGACCGGGCGGTCGCCCAAGGCCTGCGCGTGGCCCGCGTCCACTCCGGCGACCCCGCGCTGTACGGCGCGATCGGCGAGCAGATCGAGGAGTGCGAGGCGCGAGGCCTGGCCTGGGAGATCGTGCCCGGCGTCTCCTCGCTGGGGGCCGCCGCGGCGGCACTGGGTCGCGAGCTCACGGTCCCGGAGATCGCCCAGTCCGTGGTCCTCACGCGCCTGCCGACGGCCACCCCGATGCCGGCGAACGAGCAGGTGCGCGACTTCGCGCGGCACCAGACCACGATGGCCCTCTTCCTGTCCGCCAAGCGCGGGCGGCGACTGCAGGAGGAGCTCCTGGCCGGCGGCTATCCGCCGGAGACGCCCTGCGCGGTGGTGTACCGCGCGACGTGGCCCGACCAAGCGCTCTACCGCTGCCGGTTGGACCAGTTGGCGGCCACCTTGCGGGACGCCAAACTGCACCGACACACACTGGTGCTGATCGGTCCCGCGCTGGAGGCCGGGGGAACCAGGAGCCACCTGTACGACCCGGCGCACGCACACGCGTTCCGCGCCGCGACCCCGGCGAGCGGGTGATCGCCGTGGATGGGGAGTTGCAGGCCCCCAAACTGCGGGAGCCGGATCTCCCGCGCACCGCCAAGGTGCGCACCGGTCCCCTGCGCACCGGGTGGACGACGGGGGCGTGTGCCGCTGCGGCGGCGAAGGCCGCGGCGTTCCTCCTCGACGGCCGGCCGCCGCCGGCTGAGGTCGACATCCCGCTTCCCGAGCCGTTCGCGGGCAGTGATAGGGCCACGTTCTCGGTCGACCGCAGTGACTCCGGTCAGGACTGGGCGGAGGCGGTCGTGGTCAAGGACGCGGGGGACGACCCGGACGTGACCGACAAGGCTTCCGTCACGGTGCGCCTGGAGCGGGTCGCGGCGTCGGGCGTGGACTTCGTCGCCGGTCCGGGGGTGGGCACCGTGACCTTGCCCGGGCTGGGCCTGGAAGTCGGCGGACCGGCCATCAACCCCGTCCCGCGGGCGATGATCCGGGCCGCCGTCGGCGAGGTGCTGGACCTCGATGACGTGGGGGTCCGCTGCACCGTGAGCGTTCCTGGCGGCGAGGCCATGGCGCGCAAGACCACGAACGCGCGCCTCGGGATCCTCGGGGGGATCTCCATCCTCGGCACGACCGGGGTCGTGCGTCCCTTCTCGACCGCGTCCTGGCAGGCATCGGTCGAGCAGGCGATCGGCGTCATGGCGGCGCAGGGTCACGCCACCGCGGTCCTGTCCACGGGTGGGCGCACCGAGCGCGCCGCCCGCACCCTGCTCCCGGACCTACCGGAATTGTGCTTCGTCGAGGTCGGCGACTTCACCGGTGCCGCGCTGCGCCGCGCCGTCGAGCACGGCATGACCAACGTCGTCTTCGTCGGCATGGCGGGCAAGCTCGCGAAGCTTGCGGGCGGCATCCTCATGACCCACTACACCCGCTCCAAGGTGGACCTGGACCTGCTGGCCCAGGTGACCGCCGAGGCAGGTGGTGAGCCAGCGGCGGTGGCGGAGGTCCGCCTGGCGAACAGCGCCCGACACGTCTACGAGCTCTGGGATCACCACGGCGTCGTCGGCGCGAGTGATCGGCTCTGCGACCGCGTCGAGGATGTGCTGATCGCGTTCTCGGGCGGAACGCTGGCCGCCGCGGTGGCACTGGTCGACTTCACGTCTCTGGCGCTGGCCGGGCGTTCGCGATCCTGGCCGGGCGAGGCGGCGAGCAGCGCGTGATCACCGTCGTGGGACTCGACCTGGCGTCGTTCCGGCCCGCCGCCGAACGGCTGAGCTTCGAGGCGCGAGCCGCGCTGGCCGGGGCGCGGGTGGTGGTCGGCGGCCGGTGGCAGCTCGACCAGGTGAGGCCGCTGCTGCCGGCCACGGCGGAAACCACGCTGCTCGACGGCGACCTCAACGCGCTCGACGCGGTCGTCGGGGGGGAGGGTCCCTCGGTCGTTCTCGCCTCTGGGGACCCTGGTTTCTTCGGCGTGCTCCGGGCCTTGCGCGAGCGGCTGGGCGCGCACGGCTCCGGCACCACTGGCCTCACGGTCATCCCTGGGGTGTCCTCGGTCAGCGCGACCTTCGCCATGACGGGTCTCAGCTGGGACGACGCGCTGGTGGTCAGCGCCCATGGCCGCGACCAGCGCCGCGCGCTGAACACGTGCCGCCGGCACGCCAAGGTGGCCGTCCTCACGGAGCCGGGATTCGGGCTGGAAGAGATCGCCGCCGAACTGGGGGAGCGCCGCACCGCGACGGCGGTGCACGGTCTGGGGCTCGGCGGTGAAGCCCATTCCACCAATGGGCGGGTGCCGAACCCGAACGTGGTCCTGGTGCTCGACCCGGCGGCGCCAGAGCCGGACAAAGGGTCGCTGTGGCCCACTCGTCGTTCCCCCTTGTCGTGGGCGCTGGACGACGGCGCCTTCGCGCATCGCGACGGAATGGTGACCAAGGCAGAGGTGCGCGCGCTGGTCCTGGCCTGGCTCGGGCCGGGTGTCGGCGACCTGGTGTGGGACGTCGGCGCCGGGAGCGGGTCGGTCGGGATCGAGTGCTCGCGTCTCGGCGCCGCGGTGTTTGCGTTGGAACGGGACCCCGAGCAGTGCGCGCGGGTCCGCGCCAACGCCGAGCGTCATGACGTGCCGATCGAGGTCGTCGAGGGGACCGCGCCGGACGCCCTGGACGCGCTCCCCGATCCGGACGCCGTGTTCGTCGGGGGCGGCGGCCAGGACCTGGCCGAGATCCTCGGCCGGGTGGCCGAGCGGGGTCCGCGCGTGGTCGTGACCGCTCTGGCGGCGGTCGAGCGCGTCGATCCGGCGCGCCGCGCATTGGTCGGCGCCGGGCTGCGGGTCGACGGGACTCTCCTGCAGGCGTCGCGCCTGTCTCCGCTGGGCGCGGCGACACGGCTGGCCGCCACCAACCCGGTGGTCGTCCTGCGGGGAGTGCGACCGTGACCGTCGTGCTGATCTCGGCCACCGCGGTGGGAGCGCGGCACGCGGCCCATCTGGCAGGGACGCTCCCGGGGGCGGTGGTGAAGTCGGGTTCCCCGCGCCGGGCGTTGGAGGAGACGTGGCCCACGGCCGACGCGGTCATCCTGTGCATGGCGACCGGCGCCGCGGTGCGGCTGATCGCGCCTCTCCTGAGCGACAAACACGACGACCCCGCGGTGGTCGCGGTGGACGACGGCCGGCGTTTCGCGGTGGCCCTCACCGGGGGCCACCACGGGGCGAACGACCTCGCCCGCAGCGTGGCCTCGTCGCTCGGCGCCACAGCGGTCGTCACGACCGCCAGTGACGTCCTCGGTCTGCCGGCGCTTGACAGCCTGGGAGCCGCGTTCGGCCTGCGACTCGATCCCGATCTGGCCGACACCGCAGTGGTCGGCGCAGCTCTGGTCGCGGGCGACTCGGTCAGCTTGTGCCGCACCCGGCCGTGGCCTACCGGTCCGCTCCCGCCCTCGGTCACCGAGACCGCCGCGCCGTCCGCTCCTGGGTTGCTGGTGACGGATGAGGTCGTCAACCCGCCGCGTCCCGTGGTCGTGTACCGGCCGCGGTCGCTGGTGGTCGGGGTCGGCGCCAGCCGGGGCGTCACCGCAGAGGAGGTCGGCAGGCTCATCGACACGGCTCTGGCCGAGGCCGGCCTCAGCCCACGGAGCGTGGTCCACCTAGCGACCGTCGACGCGAAGGCTGAGGAGGCGGGCATCCTCGAAGCTGCCGCCGCCCGCGGGTGGACCGTCGTGACCCATCCGGCCGCCACCCTCGCCGAGGTGGCCGTGCCCCACCCGTCGTCGGTGGTGGAGGCGGCGGTCGGGACGCCCAGCGTGGCCGAGGCCGCCGCCCTCCTGGAAGGGGGCGAGCTGCTGGTCGGCAAACGGAGTCTCGATCCCCCGGACCGCCCAGCGCAGGCGACCGTGGCCGTCGCGCGACGACCGGTCTGCGGGCGGCTGGCGCTGGTCAGCACGGGGCCAGGGGACCCCCGGCTGGTGCCGGCCTTGGCCCAGGAGGCGCTGGCCCACGCGGAACTGGTCGTCGGTCTGGACCAGTACGTGGATCGGGTCCGCGCCTTCCTGCTGCCGGGCACCGTCGTCGTGGACAGCCCGATCGGGGACGAGGTGGCCCGCGCCGAGGAGGCGCTGACCGAGGCGCGTCGCGGCCGGAGCGTGGCGCTGCTCTCCGGTGGCGACGTCGGGGTCTACGCCATGGCCTCGCCGGCGTTGGAGCGGGCGGGCGAGGACCTCGACGTGGTGGTCATCCCCGGCGTCACGGCCGCGGTCGCTGCCGCCGCACTCCTCGGCAGCCCCCTCGGCCATGACCACTGCGCCATCTCGCTCTCTGACCTGCTGACCCCGTTCGAGGTGATCCGGCGCAGGGTGAAGGCCGCCGCCGAGGGGGACTTCGTCGTCAGCCTCTACAACCCGCGCAGCCGCGGGCGCTACTGGCAGCTCGAAGAGGTGCGCCTGCTCCTACTGGAGCACCGCAAGCCGGAGACCCCGGTCGGGGTGGTGACCGACGCGTTCCGGCCCGGTCAGCGGGTGGAGATCACGACCTTGGCGGAGCTCGACCCGGCCAGCGTCGGCATGCTGACCATCGTGCTGGTCGGCAGCTCGCAGACGCGGGTCGTGGGGGGCCGCATGGTCACGCCGCGGGGGTACGCATGAGCGTCTTCACGGTCACCACCGACTGCGTCGGCTGTGGCGCGTGCCTGGCGACGTGCCCGGAGGCGGCGCTGCGGGTGGTTGCCGGCCGGAGGGAGTCATCTCCGCTGATCGTGCTGGCGGAGCGTTGCACGGGCTGCGCGGAGTGCGCCGAGGTGTGCCCGGCCGAGGCCTGCGTTCCCGTCGGAGGCTGGTCGTGAGGCAGGTGCACGAGATCGAGGTGGAGTCCTACCGACGTCTCCGCGCGGAAGTCGACCTCCAGCAGCTCCCGCCGCTGTCCCGCGCAGTCGTCGAGCGCGTCGTCCACGCCACCGGCGACCAGGCATGGGCGCAGGATCTGGTCCTGGACGAGGAGGCGCTGGCACGCGGGAGGCGGGCGCTGCGGGCCGGCTGCCCCTTGGTCGTGGACGTCGAGATGGTCGCCGCCGGCATCCCCGGCGCCGTGACGACCTGCGGGCTACGGGACCCGCTCGCGGCCGAGCGGGCGGTCGCACGCGGCACCACCCGGAGCGCCGAGGGACTACTGCTGGCCGTCGCGGAGGCCGGACCCGGCGCGGTCTACGCGATCGGTACGGCGCCCACCGCCCTGGAGGCGTTGCTCTCGGCGGCGGACGACGCCCGGCCCGCACTGGTGATCGGCGTACCGGTCGGATGGGTGGGTGCGGTCGAGTCGAAGACAGCACTGCGGGCCAGCGGGCTTCCCGCCGTCACCAACCACTCCCGCAAAGGCGGGGCTGCGGTCGCCGCCGCTGCGATCAACGCCCTGCGCTATGCGGAGGGCACGTGACCCCGGGGGGCGCGCCTGCGCTCCTGCTGGTCGGGCACGGCAGCCGCAGCGCCGCCGGGGTCGAGGAGTACTTCGCCCTGGCGGAACGAGTGCGGGCGCTCGCCCCCGGGTTGCTCGTCGGCACCGGGTTCCTGGAGTTGGCGCCGCCGCCGATCTCGGTGGCGGTCACCGACCTGGTGGCCGCCGGGGCACGCGACATCGCGGTCGTGCCGCTGGTGCTGTTCGACGCCGGCCACGCGAAGACCGATGTGCCCGCGTCGATCCAGCGGGCACGTATCGATCATCCCGGGGTGCGGCTTCGCTACGGGCGCGCCCTCGGAGTCCACCCTGACCTGCTGGCGATCGTCGACGAGCGGCTCGACGCGGAGATCCCATCGCAGGACCGCGCGCGGACCGCCGTGCTGCTGGTCGGGCGCGGCTCCTCCGATCCCGATGCCAACGCCGACCTGGCCAAGGCCGCGCGACTGTTCTGGGAAGGGCGCTCCTACCCACTGGTCGAGGCCGCGTTCGTCGGCATCACCGCCCCCCGGGTACCCGAGGGCCTGGGGCGCCTGTGCCGCCTGGGGGCTCGCCGCATCGCCGTCGTCCCGTACTTCCTGTTCACCGGCGTGCTCGAGGAGCGCATCCGCTCGAGCGCAGCGACCTTCGCCGCGGAGCACCCTGACGTCGCCGTCACGGTCACCCGCTATCTGGGGCCGGACGACCGTGTTGCCGCCCTGGTGCTTGACCGCTACGCGGAGGCGGTCTCCGGCGACGTCCGCCCCAGCTGCGATTCCTGCGTTCACCGGATCGCGCTGCCGGGCTTCGCGGACCGGGTGGGTGCGGCGGCGCTCCCGCACTTTCACCCCGACGATCCCGGCACCCACGGGCACGTGCATGGCTGAGCTGGTCCTGGTCCTGGGGGGAGTCCGTTCCGGCAAGAGCGCCTACGCGGAGGGGCTGGTCGGCGCCGCCTCCTGCGTCCACTACATAGCGACCGGACAACCGGAAGACGCCGAGGTCGCGGAACGGATCGCCGCCCACCGCTCCCGTCGGCCGTCGACCTGGACGACGGTGGAGAGCCGTGACCTGGTCACGGCCATCGCCTCCGCGCCTTTTGGAGCAGCCGTTCTAATCGACGCGCTCGGTGGGTGGCTGGCCGAGCGCATGAGCATCCACCGCCTCTGGCCTGATCCGGGAACCGATATCGCGCCCCTCGAGTGGGCCGGCATGACTGCAATAGAAGCGGTCATCGAGGACGCGGCCGCCGTCGCCGCCGCAGCCGCCGCGCACGCCGGGGGACCGGTCGTGATCGTGGGCGACGAGTCCGGTCTCGGCCTGGTGCCCCCGGACCCCACCGCCCGCCGCTGGCTCGACGTCGTCGGCGCCGTCACCCAGCGTTTGGCGGCCACCGCGGACCGCGTAGTCCTGGTCGTCGCAGGCCGCCCACTCGAGCTGCCGGCTGGGGCCGAGCCCATGGTCGAAGGGCGTGGGGTCGACCAGGCGCCCGGCGTCGACCTCGGCGCGCACGGGGACCGGATGGTGCCCTCGGGCCTGTCCGACTTCGCGGTGAACGTGCACGGTGACGGACCACCGCCGCACCTGCGCAAGGTCCTCGATGCGGCGCTGGACGACCTGGGGCGCTACCCCGACGAGGGTGCTGCCCGCCAGGCGGCGGCGGACCGGCACGGGCGGACGCCCGCAGAGGTGCTGGTGACCGCCGGCGCGGCCGAGGTGTTCCGCCTCCTCGCCCAGACCCTCGACATCCGACGCGCAGCGATCGTGAGCCCCACCTTCACCGAGCCCGAGCGAGCGCTCCGGGCGGCGGGCGTCGCCGTGATCCACGTCCAGCGCGACGCCGCGCGAGGATGGGCGCTCGACGCAGCGGAGGTCCCGGCCGAGGCCGACTTGGTCGTGGTCGGCAACCCGAACAACCCGACCGGCACCCTCGACCCGCCGGAGATCATCGCCAGGCTCTGCCGTCCGGGCCGCGTGACGGTCGTCGACGAGGCGTTCATGGACTTCGTTGCCGACCCGGACGCCAGCGTGGCGGGCCGCGGGCACCTCCCTGGGCTGGTCGTGGTCCGCAGCGTCACCAAGCTGTGGGGCATCCCCGGCGCCCGCGCCGGCTACCTCGTCGCCGAGCGGGACTTGGTCGCCCGATTCGCTGCCGCTCGTCAGCCGTGGCCGGTCGGCGCGCTGGCCTTGGCGGCGATCGAGGCGTGCTCCGCCGACGAGGGCTACCGCGTCGAGGTGGCCGAGAGCGTCGCCGCCGCCCGCGCTGCTCTGG
>Ga0136616_10002215_pt1 | contig 10288 bp, 10 predicted proteins | sample AntDrymUQ2992106_2_FD_106648 | JGI IMG/M metagenome (GOLD analysis project Ga0136616, IMG submission 106648) | Polar desert sand microbial communities from Dry Valleys, Antarctica - metaG UQ299 (21.06) | ecosystem: Environmental > Terrestrial > Soil > Desert | place: Antarctica: Dry Valley... | reverse complement strand
CGAGGACGTGCTCCATCCCGACCGTCTCGTAGAGGCGGATCGCGGGGTGGTTCTCGGAGCGGACGAAGAGGCAAACCGCAGGAACCCGTTCGAGCAGCCGTCGGCAGAGGTCGCGCATTCCGCGCGCGCCGTATCCCTGGCGTCGCGCCGCCGGGTCGACCCATACCTGTTGGAGCTGAACGGCCGACGGCGTCCAGGCAGAGGCCTCGGCCTTGAAGCGGATCACACCGTCCTCGGCCCAGAGCCACGAGCGGCCTTCCTCGATCTGGGTACGCGTGCGCCAGCGGAAGCCCTCCGGATCGCGCCGCAGCGGATCGACTCCGATCTCCTGCTCGTGCGCGGCGGCGCACGCGGGGACGAGGAGCTCGAGATCGTCGGGCTCCGCCGCGCGCAGCCCCGTCCCACCCTCGGTGGGAGGGCCTCGAAGCACAAACACGGGTTGACCCGGACGGTCCTCGCGTGGTCGAGACAGACGCGGGCGCAGCTCCTCCCAAAGGTCCGAGACCGCAGTCGCCTCCCCAATGAGCATTCTCGGTGAGACGCGCGCGACTTCCCGAGCAAAGGCGCCGCAGCCGTTCCCCGAAGGCACGGCGTTCACACCGACATGACAGAGGGCTTGCAGCTGCTCATCCACCGCTAGCCCCACGAAGCGGCCCAGGCCCCTCCTCGCCACATCCTCGAGGAAGACGCGCTCGACGGGATCCTCTGCGCAGAAGCGGAGGATCTGCTCGCGCGACGGATCGATGATCTTCGAGCTCACGGGTGAAACTCTAGGTTGCTTGTCGGCACATGCTTCAGCTGTAAGTCCATAGGCTTGCGCGGTGCCCATCCACCTTCGTGCAGATCCCGGCGACTACGCGGAGGCGTGCCTCCTCCCGGGCGATCCTCTGCGCGCGAAATACATCGCCGAGACGTTCCTGACCGACGTCGTCCAGGTGAACGCGGAGCGTGGCCTGCTCGGGTTCACCGGGTTGTGGGAAGGCAAGCCGATCTCGGTGCAGGGAACCGGGATGGGCTGCCCCTCGGCGACGATCGTCTTCGAAGAATTGATTCAGCTTGGCGTCAAGCGCCTGCTCCGGGTCGGGACCTGCGGAGGGCTGCAACCCGATCACGCGCTCGGAGACTTGATCGTCGCACTCTCGGCCGTGCCCGCGGACTCGACCGCGACCCACCTCGTCCTCGGCGAGCCCCACTGTCCGACAGCGAGTTGGGAGCTGATCCACGAGGCCGTCCATGTGGCGAAGACCAGCAAAGAGACGCTGCGTGTCGGGCCCATCGTGTCCAGCGACCTCTTCTACAACCCCGACCCGGGCCAGTACGAGCGGTGGTCGAAGCGCGGGATCCTCGGGGTGGAGATGGAGGCCGCCGCGCTCTTCACGCTGGCGGCGCTTCGCGGCGTCCATGCAGGCTGCCTACTCACTGTCAGCGACATCCACGTCGAGGGCGAGTTCGTCCGGATCGTGGACGAGGAGCTGCGTGCAGCGGTGGACCGGATGACACGGATCGCGCTCGAGACGGCGACGGCCGGGCACGACCATTAGAACGGTCTTTCTCGTCAATCCCGCTTCTGCAGGCGGCTCGACCGGCCGCCGCTGGCCGGAGATCTCGCACCGCGCGGCGTCACTCGGGTTAGTGGGCGACGCCCTCATCTCCGAAGCGCCCGGTCAGCTCGGCGGGCTCGCGGAGGAGGCTGTGCGCGGAGGGGCGCAGCTGCTCGTCGTAGTCGGAGGGGACGGATCGGTAAACGAGGTGGTGAACGGCATTGCAGATGCCGACGACGTCGAGATCGCCGTCATCCCGCGCGGGACCGGTTGGGACTTCGCGCGCAGCCTCGGGATTCCGCGCGATCTGGACGCGGCGGTCGCGGTAGCACTCGCCGGCGAGGTGCGCGGGATCGATCTCGGGCTCGTGTCATACCGGACCTGGGCGGGTGCGGAAGGCCGCTCTCACTTCGCGAACGTCGGGAGCGCGGGGATCAGCGGCGCAATCGCAAAGCGCGCGAACGAGACCTCGAAGGCACTCGGCGGGAAGATCTCGTACTACTGGGCGACGCTCGCCGCCTTCGCCCGCTGGCAGACGGGTGAGATGCGCGTCTCGGTCGACGACGAGATCCGAGGCGGAAAGATGATCGACGTCATGGTCGCGAACGGCCGCTACCTCGGTGGCGGGATGATGATGCTCCCGGAGGCCGAGCCGGACGACGGGCTCTTCGACGTTCTGCTGATCGGGGATGTCACGAAGCGCGACCTCCTCTTCACGCTGCCGAAGAGCTACCGGGGCAAGCACCTTCCGCACCCACGGCTCGAGGTCCTCCGCGGCCGGTTGGTCACGGTGGACGCAGACGAGCCGCTCCCGATCGAGCTTGACGGCGAGCAGCCCGGGACGACGCCAGCCCGGTTCGAGGTCGTGCCGCGCGGGTTGCGCGTTCGAGTGCCGCGTCCGACTTGAGGTCGAGACCTAGAGGCTAGGAGGAAGGCTTGCGCTCGGCCGAACGGCGCGCAGGGGGTTTCTTCAGCCCTGCGAGCTCGCGTTCGAGCTTGGCAACACGCGCTTCGAGCGCGTCGATGCCACGCACCTTCTTCCCGAGCTCGTCGACGCGCGCGCGCAGATCGTTGAGCGCATTGACAGCGCGCTGGCCGCCGGGAAGGTCGGAGAGCCGCTGCAACGCCTCCTCGCCCGCGTCGGCAAGTCGGCTCATCAGATCCTTGTCCTGGTCATTCATCCGCGCCATACCGCCTAGTCATACCAGCCCGACGCATTCTCTGCATCAGAGCGAGCTCACGACCGCGTTCAGGGTCTCGCCCGCGTCTCCGTCGATCTTGATGTCAGCCCTGCCGTCGAGCGCGGTCGGCCCACGGTTGACGATCGCCAGCGAGCGCGCCTCGAGCGGGAGTCCCGCGACGGGCCATACCTCGAGCGTCGAGCCGACCACCAGCATGAGCGCGGCTCCGCGCGCAAGATCTGTCGCCCGCTCGATCGCAGCGAGCGGGAGCAACTCGCCGAAGAGCGTGACGCCGGGCTTGAGGATCTCGCCACAGTGGACGCAGAGCGGAGCCGGGCGCTCCTCGAGCTGCGCGAGGACGCCCGCGAGCTCTTCTGTCCGCCGACAGTTGGGACATGTCGCTCGGCGGATCGATCCATGCACCTCTATCACGTCGCGGCTCCCGGCCCGGCTGTGCAGCGTGTCGATGTTCTGGGTCACGATCGCCTGCACCAGACCGCGCCGCTCGAGCTCGGCAAGCGCGAGATGACCCTGGTTCGGCGCCGCCTCGACGAGTACACGGATGCGCGCGCGATAGAAGTCCCAGACACGCCCGGGATCGCGCTCGAAGGCCTGGATCGATGCGACTTCGAGTGGATCGACCTCGGCCCAAATCCCTGTCGGGGAGCGGAAGTCGGGGATGCCGCTTTCGGTGGAGATCCCCGCTCCGGTCAGCGCCACGCAAGGTTGCCGCTCGACGATGAGAGCGGCAAGCCCTGCGGCGGACACGCGTCGATTCTAGGGTTGCGTCCATGGACGGCTTCGCATTCTCGACCGAGGTCAGGGTGCGCTTCGCGGAGACCGACGCGCAGGGCATCGCGCACCACGCGTCGTTCCTCGTCTGGTTCGAAGTCGCGCGCGTGGAGTACCTCGAGCGCTATGCGGGGGGTTACCAGTCGATCCGGGACAGCGGATTCGAGGCGCTGACCACCGAAGTGCATGTGCGCTATCACCGGGCCGCGTACTTCGACGAGCGGCTGACGGTCTGGGCTCGCTGCGTCGACGTCCGCGGCGCTCGCTTTCGCTACGAGTATCGGATCGCCCGAGAAGGCGAGCTCGTTGCCGACGAGCACTCGCTCCACGCGACCGTCGAGCGCGAGACGTACCGCCCCACGCGCGTGCCCGCTTGGCTGGTAGAAGCGGTGACTAGGGCGTCGCAGGAGGGGTAATCCGCGCGTCCGCGTCAGTCGGCGTCTTCGGGGCATCGCCAGGCGGCGTCTTCGGGGCGTCGCCCGGCTGGGCCTTCGGATCCTTGGCCGGCAACTTCGGGGGCTTCGGCGCCTTCGTGCCGACTCGGACGATTCGCGCGTGGGACTTGTATGACGTGTTCCAGGTTTCAGAGCGCAGCTCAGTGCCGTTCCTGTCGTAGATCGTGCGCGTTACCGAGGTGGCGCTCGGCGGCGTTCCTGCTTCTTCGACGACTGTGCTGCCAAGAGCCAGGGTGGGGTCGTCCTCTCGCTCGACCACGACGGGGCCGGTAATCTCCATCGTCCCGGCAGAGCTATCGACCCGGCGGTCCTCGCCTCCGTAGATCGAGACCACGATCCCGTCGTATTCGGCGAAGCCCTTCACCAGCACCCACTTCTTCGTGTCGTTGACGAACTTGAGATCCAGCGAAGGCCAGTACACGGTCGCGTCACGCCCCAGCTGATAGCGGCTGATGTAGAGAGCGTGGGGGTTTCGCTCGGTGATCCTGAGACCCGCCTCCCAGGCCGCGTTGAACACGGTCGTGGCGACCTGCGACGTCCCTCCGCCGACCTCCTCCGCGTACTCCGTGCCGATGATCACGGGGGCGGAGCGGAAACCTCTCTGCTCCGTTCGCTCTCCGATCGTCTCGTTGAGCGAGAACGTCCCCCCGGGAGCGACGAGCGTGTCGTCGAGGAGCGACACCCCGAGACGGAGGTTCGTGATGCGATCCGACGTACCAGAGTTGTAGGTCTTGTAGGCCGCCAGCCGGCGGTCGATGCCCATCGCGAGCGCTTCGCGGGTGGTCCGCTCGGGCACGGCCCGGACGATGGTCAGCGTCGCGCTCCGGTTCGTCTTGGACGTCGCCGCCCGGAGCAACGCCCGCGCCGCCCGGGCCACGTCGAGCTCCGTGCCGTTTCGCGAAGGGACGATCTGGACGCTCTCGCCCGAGACGGCGAAGCCGGCGTCGAGCGGCGGCTTCCCGACGCGCTCGGCGAGCGCGCGGAAGTAGCGGTCCGCGCGCGGTCCGGCGATTGCGAGACGCGATCCGCCATCGCGCGGAAGCGAAAGGAGCGCCGCGATTCGGCGGGGCGGAACCTTGAAGCTGCGCCTGGCTCCGCGTAGGACGACCGGGCTCGAAAGGGCGATTCTCGCCCGGCGGGCCGCGGGGGCAAGCTCCTTTGCGGTCACGTCCGGCGAGGCGACGACGACGGGGAGCGCGATCGGGGCACGGAGGCGTTCGAGAGAGCCGAGCCCGCGTACGACTGTGTGCGCGGCCTCCTCTCGCGCGAGCCTGCGGCCGACCTGCTCGGAAACGGACCGGATCTCGAGGCCCCTCCGCACCAGCGCGGCATTCTTCGGCGCTCGATCGACCGAGTCGGCGATGCGCTCGAGGGCGAAGTCGAGCGCGGCGTTCGAGACCGCCAGGCGCGGTAACACCTCCGCCCCGAAGAACCGAGTATGCAGGCGGCGGAAGCCCCGGATCGGGCCGAATCCCTCGCCTGCCCGTCCGGCGACGGCCACCGCACCCGCCCAGTCGGGCTTGACACCGAGCTGGTTCGCGGCGAAAGCAAACGACTCGTCCTCGGCAGCAAACGTCACGGGCTCCACAGCTACGTCTGAAAACAGCCGATCGAGCTTCGCGACTGCCTCGCGCTGCGTGAGCCCGCTGAGGTCGATGCCTGCGACGCGTGTTCCGGCGGCGAGCTCGTGGGACGACCCTGCGAACGCGAGCCCGAGCAGCATGCCGACGACCGCAAAGGTCGCCGCGACGAACCCCAACGCGACGAGCACGGAGCGGCTTCGCGCACGTCGACGCGCGCGCGGGGAAATCAGAGGCGAGTCGGCGCGCACCGACGCCGGATTTTAGCTAGCGATCAGCGATCCTGGAGGGCGTCGAGCGCGACTGCGAACGCGAGCACGAGCCGACGGTCGCCGTCGAACTCCGGCGCGAGCTCGAGCACGTAGCGATCACGAAGCTTGCCGAGCACCCGCCGGTAGGTGGCGACCTGCTGACCGTCTCGGACGAGCACGAAATTGAACGGCAGCCAGGTGAGCGCGGACAGCCAGTCCGAGACGAGTCCCGCAAGCCGCCGAACCAGAGCGATCGCCCAGCTGGCCTCGTGTGCCTCGAAGAGCTCCGCGCCGGCCGCATCGCGCACAACCCAATGGCTGCGAAGGAGCGACTTGCCGAACGCCTTCTCGAGCAGCCCGATCACCTGACCGTGCTCGTCGAGCACCTCGTGACGGCCACGGAACTCGAACGCGGTCTTCGATTTGATCATGAAGAGATGCGAGTCGGCGTCGGGCGAGAGCCGGAAGCGGATGTCCTCCTTGATCGACAGCTTCTTCTGCTTGACGAAGAGCAGCGGCGAGCCCTCGTCCGTCGAGCCAGGCGCGGGGATGCTGATCCGATACTCGTTCCCGATCGGCTTGAACACCTGCTGCACGAGGAAACGCTCGGAGCCGGCGATGGCTGCGAGGATGCTCTGGGGATCTTGCGGAGAAGTGACCATGGGTCAGAAGACGAAGAGCTCGACTCCGCCGGAAACGTACAGTCCCACGCCTGTGATGTAGGAGGCGAGGTCCGAGCACAAGAAAGCGATGGCGTTGGCGATGTCCTGGGGCTCGCCGGGCCGCTTCAATGCCGTGCGCGCGACGATGCGCTCGTTCATCTTCGCGTTGGCCATGTTGAACGCCTCGGTCCCGATCACCCCGGGAACGATCGCGTTGCAGGTGATGCCGTGCCGGGCGCCTTCCATCGCAAGCGTGCGAGTGAGCCCGAGCGCGCCTGCCTTCGTCGTCGAGTAGCTCGCCTGGCCGAATCCGCCGAGCGTGCCGGCGACCGACGCCATGTTGATGATCCGGCCCCAGCCGCGCTCCTGCATGTGCGGCCACACGGCCTGCGCGCAGTTGAAGGAGCCGCTCAGGTTCACACGGAGATCGCGCTCCCAGAGCTCCGGACTCTGGTCTCCGATCTGACCCACATGGTCGAGCGTTGCGGCGTTGTTCACCAGGATGTCGACGGCGCCGAGTTCATCCACAGTCCGCACGACCGTCGAGGCGACCTGCTCGCGGTCGGTGACGTCGCACTTGAGCGCGAGCGCGCGTCGGCCCATGGCGCGGATCTCGTCGGCGGTCGACTCCGTGTAGATCATCCCCTGTGCCCGCGCGACCGTCGCCAGCGAGCCCCAGCGGTCGGTCTCCTCGGAAGCTTCCGACTCGACCAGGATGTCGGCAATCGCGACGTCAGCTCCTGCCCGTGCGAGCGTGAGCGCGTCCGCACGGCCGAGGCCGCGCGAGCCTCCGGTGACGAGGGCCACGCGCCCCGAGAGATCGATCTCGATCGCCATCGGGCGATCCTAGATGCTTGATCGGGAATTGGCGCGCAGCCGGGGGCGGTCACGACCAAGCCGGGCGACGCACAGCATCTCCCTGCTAGAACCGTGCACGTGCATCGGATCGAAGTGGCAGAGCGGCGAGCGCGGCTCGTCGATCGGCATCTGCTCTCGCCCGAGAAGCGGGCGGACAGCGCGCTCGCTGCAGCGAGGTCTGTCGCCGTCCTGCACTCGACGGATGCCGTCACCGTCTTTCTCTCCGTTTACGCGCGGGCCAACGTTCAGCCGGCAGACATCGAGCGCGAGCTCTACGAGGAGCGGACGCTCGTACGCATGCTCGGCATGCGCCGCACGCTCTTCGTCGTGCCACGCGAGCTCGTCCCCGTGGTCTATGCGGCCTGCACGAGGACGATCGCCGTCCGCGAGCGCCGCCGGCTCGAGAAGATGATCGGGGACAGCGGTATCTCTACACGGCCCAAGCCCTGGCTCACACGTGCCTCGACAGCCGCGTTACGCGCGCTCGAGGCCCGCGGCGAAGCATTTACCTCGGATCTCACGAAGGACGTCCCGGTACTCGCAAGACGTCTCCGCTTCGGGGTGGGATCGAGGTTCGAAGCCACGCAGAGCGTTGGTTCACGCGTGCTTCCGCAGCTCGCGATGGAGGGCCGAGTAGTCCGGGGTCGTCCTCGCGGGACGTGGGTCAGCGGTCAGTACCGCTGGGTGCCGATGGAGATCTGGCTAGACGGCCCGATCCCCGCCGTCCGGCAAGGGGAGGCGCAGGCAGAGCTCCTCCGCCGCTGGCTCACCGCCTTCGGGCCCGCAACCGAGACCGATATCCGCTGGTGGGCGGGTTGGACGGCTCGGGAGGCCCGCGCCGCGCTCGCAGCCGTGCCGCATGCCGTCGTGGATCTCGACGGCGGCGCAACCGGATTCGTGCTGGCCGACGACCTCGACCCGGTGCCGAGGCTGGAGCCGTCAGCGGCGCTGCTGCCGACGCTCGACCCGACGACGATGGGCTGGAAGGAACGAGACTGGTACCTCGGCCCACACGCTTCGCTCCTCTTCGACCGCAACGGCAACGCTGGACCGACCGTGTGGTGGGACGGCAGGGTGATCGGCGGCTGGTCGCAACGTCGCGACGGCGAGATCGTCTTCAGCTTGCTCGAAGACGTAAGCGCAGACGCGATCCACGCAGTGGAGCTCGAGGTGGCGCGCGTTACGGCGTGGCTCGGCGACGTCCGCTTCTCGCCGGGCTTCCTGCCGCCGTTCCAACGCGCGCTGGGAGAGTCGTAGGGGCGCGGCTTGCCTCGCCCTCCAAGCGCCAGCGACGAGAGGGCGAGGCGAGCCTCGTCCCTACGCGTCCTCCCTCGGCAGGAAGATCTCCTTCGCGATCACGAGCCGCTGGATCTGCGACGTCCCCTCATAGATCTGGAAGAGCTTCGCGTCGCGCATCAGCTTCTCGACTGGGTACTCCTTGATGTATCCGTAGCCGCCGAAGACCTGCACGGCGTCCGTGGTCACCTTCATCGCCGTGTCCGCGGCAAAGCGCTTCGCAAACGATGACTGGAGCGTCGCGCGCTTGCCCTGGTCGTGCAGCCACGCGGACTGCCAGACGAGCAGCCTCGCCGCCTCGATCTCGGTCGCCATGTCCGCGATCATGAAGTTCACGCCCTGGTGCATTGCGATCGGGACGTCGAAGGTGACGCGTTCCTTCGCGTACTCCACGGCGTGCTCGAAGGCCGCCTGCGCGACCCCCACAGCTCCGGCCGCGGTTCCCGGCCGCGTGAAGTCGAGAGTCTTCATCGCGATCTTGAACCCCTCGCCCTCCTCGCCGAGCCGGTTCTCCGCCGGGACGACGACGTCCGTGAGCGCAAAGGCGGAGGTGTCGGTCGAGCGCTGCCCCATCTTGTCCAGGTGCTTCTCGATCTGCACACCTGGCGTGTCCATGGGGACGACGAACGCCGACATCCCGCGATGGCCCTTGCTCTGGTCGGTCTTCGCGAAGACGACCGTCCAGGCCGCGTAGCCCGCGTTCGTGATGAACGTCTTCGAGCCGTTCAGCACGTACGAATCGCCCTGTCTCACAGCGGTTGTCTTCAGCCGGGCGACGTCGGAGCCCGCGTCCGGCTCGCTCAAGCCGAACGAGCAGAGAATCGGCTCCTCGAGGAGCGGCGGCAGCCACTGCTCCTTCTGCTCCTCGCTGCCCGCGATCAGGACCGGCGCCGCGCCGAGGCCGTTCGCGCCGATGGAGGTGCCGATCCCGGAGCACCCGCGGTTCAGCTCCTCTCCCACGAGCATGCCGTCGAAGGACGGCAGCCCGATGCCGCCAAGCGACTCGGGAACGTGCAGATTCATCAGACCGAGCTCGTGCGCCTTCGCGATCACGTCCACCGGATGGGTCGAATGCTCGTCGTACTCGGCCGCCTTCGGTCGGATCTCCTTGTTCGCGAACTCGCGTGCGAGCGCGCGGAGCTCGAGCTGCTCGGGCGTGAGCTCGAACGAGACGCCGCCGGCGACGCCGGTCTCAACTGCGGTCATACTTCTCGGCTCCTGTGTCGATTGACTAGTCAGTCAATAAGTGTAGGCGGCCAGACAGCACCAGGTCAAGACGAGGCTTGGGTCTGGCTTCAGCCAGACCCCTTCTCGTAGGATGTGGCCATGGCAACGACGACAGTCGAGCTTTCCGCGCTCGATCCGCTCGACTACCTGGCGATCGACGTCCTCCTCGACGACGAGGAGAAGGCGATCCGCGATACCGTCAGGCAGTTCGTGCGCGAGCACGTCCTCCCCTACGTCGGCGACTGGTTCGAGAAGGGAATCTTCCCGCGCGAGCTGTTTCCGGAGCTCGCCAAGCTCGGCCTCTACGGCATGCACCTCGACGGCTACGGCCTGCCGGGCGCGAGCTCGGTCGCCTACGGATTGACGTGCATGGAGCTCGAGACCGGGGATGCCGGTGTCAGGAGCGCTGTCTCGGTGCAAGGGTCGCTGGCGATGTTCCCGATCT
>Ga0136616_10002213_pt1 | contig 10296 bp, 10 predicted proteins | sample AntDrymUQ2992106_2_FD_106648 | JGI IMG/M metagenome (GOLD analysis project Ga0136616, IMG submission 106648) | Polar desert sand microbial communities from Dry Valleys, Antarctica - metaG UQ299 (21.06) | ecosystem: Environmental > Terrestrial > Soil > Desert | place: Antarctica: Dry Valley... | reverse complement strand
TCGGCCGACGATAATCAGCTCGTCACCGGCGTCTCGGGCTCGCCCGGTGGCATCGGCTACTTCGGCTTCTCGTTCTTCGACCAGAACCAGGACAAGCTCAACGCGGTCGCTGTCGACGGAGGCGACGGCTGCGTGCGGCCGAGCTCGGAGACGATCCAGAACGAGAGCTACAAGCCTCTCGCGCGGCCGATCTTCATGTATCCGAGCGAGAAGGCGTTGGAGCGTCCCGAGGTGAAGGAGTTCATGAACTTCGCCGTCGAGAACGCGCCACGCATCGCCGAGGCGGCGAAGATCGTGCCGCTGACCGGCGAGCAGGTCACGGAGTCGCAGGGCAAGCTGGGGAGCTAGGAAGCCCTCCGGACTCGCATGGAAGCAGCGTCCACCACCGCCGGCGGAGGTCCGCGCCCGAATCTCACTCGGGGGCGGACCCCGCGGTCGGTGGGCGAGCAGGTCATCAAGGCGCTGCTGTTCGCCGCGGCCCTGATCTCGGTCGCCACCACCGTCGGTATCGTCGTTTCACTCTTGGCCGAGACGCTCGAGTTCTTCTCGCAGGTCGGGATCTTCGAGTACCTGCTCGGCACGAAGTGGACGCCGCTAGCCGGCGGCGACCAGAAGTCGTTCGGCGTCCTCCCACTCATCTCGGGCACGCTCTACCTGACGGCGCTCGGCCTCTTGGTGGCGGTGCCGCTCGGGCTGGGCTCGGCCATCTACCTCGCTGAGTACGCCTCGCCGCGGGCGCGTCGCATCATCAAGCCGGTGCTCGAGCTGCTTGCCGGGATCCCGACGATCGTGCTCGGCTACTTCGCGCTCACCTTCATCACCCCGGTCGTGCTCCAGGGCATATTCGGGATCGAGGTTCAGATCTTCAACGCCCTGTCGGCGGGCCTGGCCCTCGGCGTGCTGATCCTGCCCGTCGTCGCCACGCTCGCCGACGACGCCCTGCGCTCGGTCCCGGCCTCGCTGCGCGAGGGCGCGTTCGGACTCGGCGCCTCGAAGCCGCAGGTCGTCCTCCGTGTGGTCTTTCCGGCCGCGCTCTCGGGGATCGTCGCGGCGCTCGTGCTCGCCGCCTCGCGCGCTATCGGCGAGACCGTGATCGTGCTCGTGGCCGGCGGTGCAGGCGCGAACCTGGGCATCGACCCCCGCGAGAGCTTCCAGAACATGGCCGCTTTCATCGCTCAGACCGCGCGCGGCGACATCGCCGCGCAGTCGGTCGAGTTCCTGACCATCTTCGCGGTCGGCACGACCCTGTTCGTCATGACCCTGATCCTCAACGCCATCTCGATACGCTTCGTACGCCGCTTTCAGCAGGTGTACGAATGAGCGTCGCCGAGGCCCCTGTCGCCCGCGCGGTGGTGCGCGGCGCCTCGAGTGGTGCGCGCGTGCGGGAGATCCTGTTCCCGGCTGCGCTCCTCCTGTGCATCGGCTTCGCCATGCTGACGCTCGTCGTGCTCCTGGTCGACGTCGCGATCGACGGCATCCCGGTGCTCTCGGTCGAGTTCCTGACGAGCTTTCCCTCGCAGGTCTTTCCGGAGCGCTCGGGCATCCAGTCCGCCCTCGTGGGCACGCTCCTGCTGATGGTCGTGTGTGCGGTGTTCATCGTTCCGGTGGGCACGGCCACCGCGATCTACCTCGAGGAGTACGCCGACCGCGACCGCTGGTGGAACCGCCTGATCGAGGTCAACATCCAGAACCTCGCCGCGGTCCCATCGATCGTCTACGGCATCCTCGGGCTCGCCTTCCTCGTCCGCGGTCCGCTCGAGCTCGGCCGCGTGGTGCTGGCCGGCGCGTTCACGCTCGGGCTGCTAGTCCTGCCCGTGGTCATCATCGTCGGTCGCGAGGCCATCCGCGCCGTGCCGAGGTCGATCCGCGAGGGCTCGATGGCGCTCGGTGCCACGCAGTGGCAGACGATCTGGAAGCAGACCCTGCCCGGCGCCCTGCCCGGTATCGCCACCGGCGTCATCCTCGCCCTCTCCCGCGCGATCGGCGAGACGGCGCCCCTGATCGTGGTCGGCGCGGCGTCGTTCGCGCGCTTCAACCCGAACGACCTCACGAGCGACCCTTTCTCGGCCCTGCCGATTCAGATCCTGGCCTGGGTCCAGGACCCGCAGGAGGAGTTCCGCACGCTGGCCGCGGGGGCGATCCTCGTGCTGCTCGCCCTGCTGCTCGTCATGAACGCGGGCGCCATCTACCTGCGCAACCGCTACGAGCAGAAGTGGTAGCCCCGAGATCTTTTTCAAACCAAGTGAAAGGACGGTAGGGTGCGACAGGTGACCGAACCACCCGAGAGCTCGTCTGAGTCGAGCGCGGGCGAGTCCGCCGCGCGCGCCCGGCGACCCCCGGCGGCCGAGCCGGCCGACGGGCGTGGAGTGGGACCCGGCACAGCGCCGGCCGTCGAGGGCGTCAAGCCGCGGGAGTCCCACGCCGATGCCGCGGCCGTCTTCGAGGTAGAGAACCTGAGCGTCCGCTACGCGGGCAAGCTGGCCGTGCGCGACGCGAACTTCGCCATCGACGAGCGGCGGATAACGGCTCTGATCGGGGCGTCGGGATGTGGCAAGAGCACCTTCATCCGCTCGCTCAACCGCATGAACGACCTGATCCCGTCCGCGAGCGTCGAAGGCTCGGTCCGCTACCACGGCCAGGACCTCTACGCGTCCGAAGTCGACCCGGTGCAGGTGCGCAAGCGGATCGGCATGGTCTTCCAGAAGCCGAACCCCTTCCCCAAGTCGATCTACGACAACATCGCGTTCGGGCCAAGGGTGCTGGGCATGAAGGGCGACATGGACGAGATGGTCGAGCGCGCTCTGCGGCGTGGTGCGCTGTGGGAGGAGGCAAAGGACCGGCTCAAGCAGAACGCCTTTGGGATGTCGGGCGGCCAGCAGCAGCGGCTGTGCATCGCCCGCGCGCTCGCCACCGATCCGGACGTGATTCTCATGGACGAGCCGGCCTCGGCGCTCGACCCGATCTCGACCGGCCGGATCGAGGACCTGATGTTCGAGCTCAAGGACCGGGTTTCGATCGTCATCGTCACCCACAACATGCAGCAGGCCGCGCGCGTGTCCGACATGACGGCCTTCTTCACGGTGGTCGTCGACGACACGGGCCACCGCCACGGCGAGGTCGTCGAGTACAACGAGACCGAGAAGGTGTTCACCAACCCCTCCGACGAGCGGACGGAGGCCTACGTAACGGGCAAGGTAGGGTAAGCCGCATGCCCGTCGAGGCGCGAATCCACTTCCAGGAGGAGCTCAGCGCGCTCGAGCTTCAGGCGCTGGGCGGCCTCGACATGGTCGGGGACGCGCTCGAGCGCACGCTCGAGGCCGTGCTCCACCACGACATCGAGCTCGCGAGCTACGTGATCGCCGACGACGACCGCATCGACGGGCGCTACCTCGAGGTGCGCCAGGGCATCATGTCCCTGCTGGCGCGCCAAGCCCCGGTGGCGACCGACCTGCGGCTGATCGCTGCGCTGCTCGACCTGATCCGCAGCGTCGAGCGGATGGGCGATCAGTGCGTGAACATGTCGAAGCTCGTCTCGCTCGTCGGCCGCGAGCCGCCGGTGCACCCGGAGATCATCGCTCGGATCGAGCGGATGGGGCGCCAGGCGATCTCTCAGGTGCAGCAGTGCAAGCAGGCGTTCGCCCGGCGCGACGTCGAGCTCGCCGAGGACCTCGTCCGTCAGGACGACGAGATCGACCGCTGCAACCGCGAGATCTTCGCACTCGCGCTGGAGACCGGTGACGATCCCGACGCGCGTGAGTGGGGCATGACGATGATGATGATGGCGCGCCACATCGAGCGCGTGGGCGACAACGCGGTCGACATCGGCGAGCAGACGGCGTTCGTGGTCACCGGCGAGTTCCGCGAGTTCACTGACGCCTCGCATCCCGAGGTCATACCTCCCGCGGTCGGCTGAGCGCGTGCCGGCCGGACGAGTCGCTCTCTGACCAGCCATGGCCGAGGTATCTCCTGAGTTCCGGCGCATCAGTGAGGACTCCGTCCGGAGGCGGACGGGCCGGGGCTGGGCGGACTGGCTCGCCATCCTCGATGACTGGGGTGCGGCCGACCAGGGCCACACGGCGAGCGCCCGCCATCTGCACGACGCGTACGGGATCAGCCCGTGGTGGGCGCAGGCGGTGACGGTCCGCTACGAGTACGAGCGCGGGCTGCGCGTGCCAAAGTAAGGCTAGAAAGGTAAGTGGAGAGCATGGCCTACCGACTCGACGCTCGCGAGACCCTGCCGCAGGGCATACGCCGCATCGTGAGCGAGCAACTCGACGGAGCCGTCGAGGGTCTGCGCACCGCCACCGGCGACGAGCGCCACCGGGCGGTCCACGACGCGCGCAAGCGGCTCAAGAAGTCGCGCGCGGTACTGCGGCTCGTTCGCGACGAGGTCGGATCGAAGACGTATAAGCGAGAGAACACGGCGCTCCGCGACGTGGGTCGCTCGCTCTCGGCCTCGCGCGACGCCGCCGTCCTGGTCGAGACCGTCGACCGGCTGAGCGAGCATGTCCCGCTGGCGAGGCGCAGCCTCGCCCCGCTGCGCGTGGTGCTCGAGGAGCGCCGGCGCGAGACCGCGGCTCGGGCCCTCGACGAGGGCGGCGCGCTGGCGACCGCCGCCGACGAGATCGAGGAGATCCGCGCCCGCGTCGAGGGCTGGCGACTGCGCAAGGACGGCTTCTCGGCGCTCGAGGACGGCCTGCGGCGGACCTACCGCCGTGGATCCGAGCGTTTCGCCGAGGCGCGCGATGACCCCACCGACCAGCGCACGCACGAGGCCCGCAAGCGCGTCAAGGACCTCTGGTACCACGCCCGGATCCTAAAGCCGGTGTGGCCCGGTCCGATGGACCAGCTCGTCGAGGCGACAGACGAGCTCGAAGACCGCCTCGGCGAGGACCACGATCTGGCCGTGCTCGCCGACACCGTCCGCGCGCTCGCCCGCGAGGGCGCGGACCGCGGCGCGGGCGAGACCGCGCTCACCCTGGTCGAGAACCGGCGCGCCGAGCTGCGGGCCGAGGTCTGGCCGCTCGGGCGCCGCGTCTACGCCGACAAGCCGAAGCCCTTCGTGCGGCGCATGCGCATCCTCTACCGAACGTGGCGTGACGAGCACGTATGGCGACTCTCGCCCGAGAGCGCTGAGCGCGTACGCGAGCTGCTCGAGACCCGGGAAGGCGGCGATGCGATCGAACAGCAGAGGGCGGGCGGGCGGCTGCGCCGCCACGGCATCGACGACGAGGACATGGATGCCCACCTGCCGCAGCGAAACGGCAATTCCACCGCCGCCGACTTCGACGAGCTCGTGGCGCACGGGCGGGTGCGGATCGAGAGACAGAAGTCCTGAGCGGCACATCGCCGCCGCGCGGACGACGCTCTGGCCGTCCGTGCGCTCGCTAGCCTCGACAGGGCCATGAGCCACCAGTACGTCTTCTCGATGCACCGCCTGTCGCGGACCTATCCGCCCGACAAGCAGGTGCTCTCAGACGTCTCGGTCTCGATGCTGCCGGGGGCGAAGATCGGCGTGCTCGGCTACAACGGCGCCGGCAAGTCGACGCTGCTGCGGATCATGGCCGGGCTCGACGACGGCTACACCGGCCGCGCAGAGCTCGCCCCGGGGGCGACGGTCGGCCTGCTGGAGCAGGAACCGTCGCTCGATCCCGACAAGGACGTGCGCGGCAACGTCGAGGAGGCGCTGGCGGAGCAGCGCGAGCTGCTCGACCGCTTCAACGCGCTCGCCGCCGACTACTCGGAGGAGACGGCCGACGAAATGGCGACCGTCCAGGAGCGAATCGACGCGCTCGACGCCTGGAGCCTCGACTCCCGTCTCGACCAGGCCATGGACGCCCTGCGCCTGCCGCCCGCAGACGCCGGCGTGGAGACGCTCTCCGGCGGCGAGCGCCGCCGCGTCGCCCTGTGCCGCCTGCTCCTGCGCCAGCCTGACCTGCTGCTGCTCGACGAGCCCACGAACCACCTCGACGCGCTGTCGGTAGCGTGGCTCGAGCGCCACCTGCGCGACTACCCGGGCACGGTCGTGGCCGTCACCCACGACCGCTACTTCCTCGACAAGGTCACCGGCTGGATCCTCGAGCTCGACCGCGGTCGCGGGATTCCCTACCAGGGCAACTACTCGAGTTGGCTCGAGCAGAAGCAGGTGCGCCTCGCGGCCGAGGAGCGCCAGGACCGCGCCCGCCAGCGCACGATCGCGCGCGAGCTCGACTGGGTGCGGCTGAGCCCGCGGGCGCGCCAGGCAAAGCCGCAGGCGCGCGTGCGCGCCTACGAGGCGCTCGTGGCCGAGGACGCCGCCGGCAAGGTCGAGCAGGCCCAGATCCGCATCCCGGCCGGGCCCCGGCTCGGGGACGTGGTCGTGGAGGCCGACGCCCTCGCCAAGGGCTACGGCGACCGCCTGCTGTTCGAGGATGTCTCCTTCTCGTTGCCGCCCGGGGGGATCGTCGGGGTGATCGGCCCTAACGGAGCCGGCAAGACCACGCTCTTTCGCATGATCGCCGGCGAGGAGGAGCCGGACTCGGGCACGCTGCGCGTCGGCGACTCGGTGGACCTGGCCTACGTGGACCAGAGCCGCGAGGCGCTCGAGCCCGACAAGACCGTGTGGGAGGAGATCTCGGGCGGCGCCGACCACATCGTCGTCGGCGGCCGCGAACTCCCGTCGCGCGCCTACGTGGGCAGCTTCAACTTCAAGGGCGGCGATCAGCAGAAGGCCGTCGGCTCGCTGTCTGGCGGCGAGCGCAACCGGGTCCACCTGGCCAAGCTGCTGCGCCGGGGCGGCAACCTGCTGCTCCTCGACGAGCCGACCAACGACCTCGACGTCGACACCCTGCGCGCGCTCGAGGAGGCGCTGCTCGCCTTCCCGGGCTGCGCCGTAGTGATCTCCCACGACCGCTGGTTCCTCGACCGGATCGCCACCCACGTCTTGGCCTTCGAGGGCGAGTCGCAGGGGCGGTGGTTCGAGGGCAACTTCGACGCCTACGAGGAGGCGCGGCGGGCGGAGCTCGGCCCCGAGGCCGACCGCCCGCACCGGATCACCTACAAGAAGCTCCTGCGGGCGTAGCCGGCGGTGGCATTACGCCCGGGCGGACCGAGGTTCCTCTCCCGGTTGCGCGTCGGACCCCGCGCCCGCCTCGCGCTGCTGTTGGTCGCGCTGCTCGCCCTCTTCCTCCTGGTCGCCAACCGAGTGCCCTCGCCCGAGCGGGTGCGCGCGTGGGTCGAGCCCTGGGGCTGGGCTGCGCCGATCGCGTTCCTCGCCGCGGCTACGGCCCTGCACGCGAGCTTCGTTCCCGGACCGCTGCTCGCGGGCGCGAGCGGGCTCCTGTTCGGTCCGCTGCTCGGGACGGCCGTAACCCTGACCAGCTCAATCTGCTCGGCGGTGGTCGAGCTGACCGTCGGGCGCCGCGCCGGCCGCGAGGGCATGGACCGACTCGGTGGACGGCGCTACCAGGCAGCGGCCGGCTGGCTCGAGAGCCACGGGTTCTGGGCGGTGGTGACGCTTCGCCTCACCCCGTTTCTACCTGACGCGCCGGTCTCCTACGCGGCCGGGCTCTCGCACGTGCGCACCTGGCAGATCATCGCCGGCACCGCGGTGGGAGCCGCTCCGCGAGCCTTCGCCTACACCGCGCTCGGCGGTTCGCTGAGCGACCTCAGCTCTCCGCTGGCCTACGTCGCCGTCGCGATCATCGTGGTCGCCGGACTGGCCGGTGGCGTGGCGCTGCGCCATCAGGTGCGCCGCTCGCACGCGGCGCGTGCGGCGGTGGCCGAGCTCGAGCGTTAGTGGCGACGCGCTCGATGCGGCGCTCTACGGGCGCTTGCGCGAGATCCGGCCGCGGAGCTGGTCGATCTTCTGGCGATTCTTCGGGTCCGCCGACGCCCGCTTCGCACGCTCGGCGAGCTACGCCCCTGCGGGCTCTGTGCGAAGCGGGCGACCTTGCTCATAAGTCCAGCCATGTAGTGCGTCCTCCTGAGTTTGTGTTGACACCTTCAGCGTTCCCGGATCATGCGGGGTATTGCGTCCGATCCGCCTCAGCGCGGCGCAAGCTCCCTTCCGCCAGCTCACGCGTCCGCCGCAGTTCCTCCAGCTTGCTCAGGCTCGTCGGCCGCGAACCACCCACCCGGGCGGCATAGAGGCGATGACGGTCTCGGTGGTAGCGCGCCCGCATCTGTAAATCGAGCAGGTGAGGGTCGCGGGCGCGCTCCCTGACGACTGCCTTGTCGTGCTCGCTGCTCGACATCTTCGTCTTGCCTTCCATCCCTCTGGTCGGACTTCGCGCGGGAGGAAGAGAGAAAGACCTGACGAGCGTTCGGTACAGATGACGTTACCACCGATAGCGACGCAATCAGCACCGCTTGGCCAGGCGGCCCTCGCCTAGCGCCTCGAGGTCGACGTCGTCCAGGGTCGTCACTACGAGGTCGGCGTGGGCGGCGGCGAGCAGGTCGTAGTCGTCGGCCCGCGCGAGGCCCAGGGCCGACAGCTCGCCGGCCTTGGCCGCCTGCACCCCCGACACCGCGTCCTCGATGACGAAGCACTCCCGCGGGGGACGCCCGAGCTCCTGGGCGGCGGTGACGAACATCTCCGGGTGCGGCTTGCCGTGGGCGAAATCGCGCCCCGAGACATCGGCGTCGAAGAAGTCGAGCAGTGTCTGGCCCGGGCGCAGGAAGTCGTACTCCAACCCGTTGTCGGACGCGAACTCGTCCAGGCGGATCTGCTCGAGGAACAGCCCGGCGTTCTTCGAGGAGGACGCCGCCGCCACCTCGACTCCGGACGCCTTGACGGCCAGGATGAACCGCAGGGCATCGGGATAGGCGGTGAACTCGCCGGCCTCGATGAGCTCGACAACCATCGACTGCTTGCGCTCCGCGTACGCCTCCACCCGCTCCTGGGCGTCGGGGACCTCGAAGTGCTCCAGTGCGGCGAGGGCGCCGCTCATGCGCGGCTTGCCGGACACGACTCCCTGATAGACCTGCGGGGTGAACGCCTCGGGCGACCACGCCGTCTGATCGCGGATGTCGCTCCACGGACCCTCCATGAGCTCCTGCAGCGTCTCCCGCCACGCCCGCTCGTGGGGCGAGTCGACCAGCACGCCGTCCACGTCGAAGATCGCGCCGGAGAAGCCTTCCCGCATGTCCCCTCCCTCGGAGGTCATCGCGCCGAGGCCGCCGGCTCCGGCGACAGGGCGAAGGTGTGGCGCGCACCCGGGCACAGCTCGACGACCTCTTCGCCGACCCCCACCCGGATCCGGCGGCTCGAGCCCTCCGTCTCGGCCACGACGGTCAGCTGGCCGTCGCCGAGCGACACCTGGATGGGCGTCCCCCGGAAGCGCATCGGGAACGTTAGGCCGTCGAGGCGCTCGCGCAGGCGCGGCTGGAAGTGCAGGACGTCCTCGCGGATCTCGCTGCCAGCGTAGCTGCGCTGGATGACGTCGAGCGTCCCGGCCATCACGCCCAGGTGGATGCCCTCCTGTGTCGTACCGTCCTGTACGTCGCCCACATCGCTCTCCAGCGCGACCAGGAAGCGCTCCCAGGACTTCTCGGGGTCCATCCCCGCGAGGACCGCCGCGTGGACGACGAGGCTCAACGTCGAGCCGTGCGAGGTGCGCTGGTCGTAGTAGTCGATGGTCCGCCGCGCGGTGTCCGGCCGGTACTCGTAGCCGAGCTTGGCGAACAGCCCCTGCAGCACCTGCTCGGGAAACAGGAAGAACAGCATCACCGTGTCGGCCTGCTTGGCCAGCTTGTAGCGGTCGGGGTCGTCGCCCTCGGAGCGCAGGATGCGGTCCAGCCGCTGGATGTTCCCGTACTGCTCGCGGTAGGCGTCCCAGTCGAGCTCCTCGAGGTCCTCGTAGCCCTCGAACTGGCTGATGACGCCGTCGGCGTGGAACGGAACGAACATCTTCTCGCTCATCTCCCGCCAGGTCGTGAGCTCCTCGTCGGTGAGCCCGAGCCGGCGGCGCAGGGCGTCGCGCCGGGCGTCGGGGAGCAGGCCCAGGACCGTGATCGCCGTCTCGGCGATCCAGGCGACCATGACGTTCGTGTACGCGTTGTTGTTCACGCCGCCGGGCGCGGGAGGGGCGTCGGGGTACTTCTCGTGGAACTCGTCGGGGCCCATGACGCCGTCGATGACGTAGCGCTCGCGTTCGGGATCGAACCGGGCGATCGAGGCCCAGAAGCGCGCGATCTCGAGCATCATCTCGGCGCCGTTGTCGCGGATGAACTCGAGGTCGCCCGTGGCCTGGAAGTAGTGCCAGATGTTGTAGAAGATCGCCGCGTTGACGTGGCGCTGGTTGTGGGACAGGTCGG
>Ga0136616_10002211_pt1 | contig 10304 bp, 9 predicted proteins | sample AntDrymUQ2992106_2_FD_106648 | JGI IMG/M metagenome (GOLD analysis project Ga0136616, IMG submission 106648) | Polar desert sand microbial communities from Dry Valleys, Antarctica - metaG UQ299 (21.06) | ecosystem: Environmental > Terrestrial > Soil > Desert | place: Antarctica: Dry Valley... | reverse complement strand
GGTGTAGACCTGGGTCGTCGCCACATCGGCGTGCCCGAGCATCTCCTGCACCGAGCGCAGATCGCAGCCGCCGGCGAGGAGATGGGTGGCGAACGTGTGGCGCAGCGTGTGCGGGCTCATGCGGTCGGCGAGGCCCGCGCCGCGCGCGTGGCGCTGGACGATCTTGTAAAGCCCCTGGCGCGTGAGGGCCCCGCCGCGGAAGTTGACGAACAGGTGGGGCTCGGCCGGGTCGCTCACGAGCCCCGGACGGCCGCGCTCGAGGTAGTCGCGCGCCGCGCGCGTGGCCGCCCGGCCGACCGGCACGAGCCGCTCCTTCGAACCCTTCCCCCGCGCCCTGACGACCTGGGCGTCCAGGTCGATGTCCGCGAGCTCGATCCCGATCGCCTCGGACGCGCGTAGGCCGCAGGCGTACATCACCTCGAGCAGCGCGCGGTCGCGGAGCGCCGCGGGCTCGGTGCCCTTCGGCTGTTCGAGCAGGGTTCTCACCTCGCCGCGCGTGAGGACCTGCGGCAGGCGTTGGCCGCGGCGAGGGGCGGTCAGCGCCGCCGTGGGGTCCGAATCGCGCACGCCCTCGCGGCGCAGGTGCCGGTAGAAAGAGCGCAGGCACGCGGTCTTGCGGTGGACCGTTGCGGGCGAGGCCGCGCCACGGCCGCTCGCGCCGCCGGTACCGCTCCCGCCCGCCAGCTCCGACAGAAAGTCCGAGACGTCGCCGCCCGAGGCGTCGATCGCCGACAGCTCGCGCTTCTCGAGGAAGCGACCGAACTGGAGCAGGTCCGAGCGATAAGCATCGAGAGTGTTGCGCGACAGGCCGCGCTCGAACTCGAGGTAGGCGAGGAAGTCGAGCACGAGGTGCTCGAAACGGCGGGCCTCCGCTGGGCGCTCGACAGTTGCCATAACAGGCGCTGTTTCGGGCGCGTGGCGACCAACCCTTGCCGTGCAAGCGCGCCGTCAGCAACGGGTTCGCAGTCGTCAGGCGCCGCGGAGGCGTGCGTCAAGCAGCAACAGGCCGACCAGGCTCTTGGCGTCCTTGCAGCGCTCGATGGCGTCGCCGATGCGCGCGAGCGGGACCGGCTCGATTCGGATCCGCTCCTCCTCCTCGGCCTCGGAGCGAGCGTCGCTCAGGTCCGTCGCGAGGTACACGTGATAGGTCTCGTCGCTGAAGCCAGGTGACGAGTAGCAGCGCTTCAGCAGCTCCCAGGAATCGGCCGCCTTCCCGATCTCCTCGCCGAGCTCGCGGCGGGCCGTCGCGAGCGGCTCCTCGCCCTGGTCGAGTTTTCCCGCCGGAAGCTCGAGCAGCGACTGCTCGCCGACCGCCTCGCGCGGCTGCAAGACCATGTAGACGCTCTTATCGTCGTGGGCCACGATCACCGCCGCTCCTGGGTGGACCGCGACCTCGCGGGTCACCTCGCTTCCGTCGTCGTGGCGAAACCGCTCGACGCGGACGCTGATCATCTTCCCGCTCCAGGCCTCTTCACCGCCGAGCGACTCGAACGCCATTCGTCATCGACCTCCTCTCGTCGGGTGCCGCCATCAGCGGCTCACGCGCTCGCGGCGATGATCGCGAGCGCCAGGTCGAGTGTCGTCTCGAGCGCCTCGCGTGTCACGCGCTCGCCGTTCTCGTGATTGCGCTCCGTGCCGTTCGCGACGTTGAGGCACGGAAGGCCGGCCGCCTCGAACACGTTGGCGTCCGAGCCACCGCCGCTCGCGACGTAGCTCGGGGCGATGCCGAGCGCCCCGAGCGCCGCGGCCGCAGCCTGGACGTGCGGCGCGGAGCGGGCCGTCCGGTAGCCGCGAAACTGCTCTTCGACGAGCGTCTCGACGTCGCATTCGGCGTCGGCCGCGGCCTCGGTGATCGCGTCGACCATCGCGTGGGCAACGGCTGTCGCGCGCCCGTGATCGAGGCTGCGGGCCTCCAGCTCCACGTCGCAGCGCTCGGCCACCACGTTCGTCGCCGTTCCGCCCTCGATGCGACCGACGTTCGCCGTCGTCTCATCGTCGAGGCGGCCGAGCTCGAGCGCCTCGATCGCCCGCGCGGCGGCGGCGATCGCGTTGCGTCCCTCCTCGGGCCTGATCCCGGCGTGCGCCGCGTGCCCTAGAAAGCGCGCCTCGATCCGGAAGAACGTCGGCGCCGCGAGCATCAGCTCGCCGATCGGGGTCGCGTGGTCGAAGACGAAGCCCCACTCGGACCGCAGACGGTCGCGGGCGAACGACGTGGCGCCGGCGAGCGCGCGCTCCTCGCAGGTCGTGAAGAGGAGCTCGACGCCAACCGGCGAGCCGTCGCGGACGAGGCGACGAGTCGCCGCGAGCATCACCGCGACGGCGGCCTTGTTGTCGGCGCCGAGGATCGCCGGGTTCGCGTTCTCGAAGCCGCCGTTTCGCTCCACTACCTGCACCGGCGCCTCGAGCGGCACGGTGTCGAGGTGGGCGCAGAGCAGGACGACGCGCGAGCCCTCCGGGCCGGGGACCCGGGCCAGCAGATTGCCGGCGTCGGACCCGGTGGCCGCTCCGCTCTCGTCTTCTGCGACCTCGAGCCCGAGGGCGCGCAGCTCGCCCGCGACGTAATCCGCCACCTCCCGCTCGCTGCAGGACGGGCTCTCGACCTCGCATAGCGTCACGAACTCCTCGGCGAGCCGCCGGCGCTCGTCGGGCGAAGCTCGGTTCAAGGTCCCCAGGGGAGCGCGTGCCGGCGAGCGAAAACCGAGTCCGACGCGGAAGCAGGGCCGAAGCCTTGCTCTGGCAAGGCGAGGTCCGATGACAAAGTCGGGCGAAGGTTTGCAGCCGCCGGCGTCACTCCGCCGAAGCGCGGGCCGCCCGGCCGGGCGCCGACACGTGCGGCTCCGCGTCCGAGACGCGCTGGCGGGCCCGCTCGAGCGCCGCACCGACGAAGTCGCGGAAGAGGGGCTGAGCTCGCAGAGGGCGCGACTTGAATTCCGGGTGGAACTGCGACGCGACGAAAAACGGGTGCTCGGGCAGTTCGACAATTTCGACGAGCCGGTCGTCCGGCGAGGTCCCGGAGTAGACGAGTCCGCATCGCTCGAGCCGCGCGCGCAGGTGGTTGTTCACCTCGTAGCGGTGGCGGTGGCGCTCGTAGACCACCGGCTCGGCGTAGATCTCTCGCGCGCGGGTGCCCTGGTGGAGCTTCACCGGGTCGGCGCCGAGGCGCATCGTCCCCCCGAGGTCGCGAACCTCCTTCTGCTCGGGCAGCAGGTCGATCACGGGATACGGCGTCTCGGGATCGAACTCGGTCGAGTTGGCGCCGTCCATGCCGGCGACGTGCCGCGCGAACTCGGACACCGCGATCTGCATGCCGAGGCAGATACCCAGGTACGGCACCTCGCGCTCACGCGCGAACCGCGCCGCGCGGATCTTTCCCTCGATTCCGCGCTCGCCGAAGCCGCCCGGGATCAGGATGCCGTCGCACGACTCGAGCTCGCGCTGCGCCTCGTCGCGGTCGAGCGCCTCGGCGTCGACCCAGCGCACTTCCACGCGCGCGCCGTGGTGAAAGCCGGAGTGGTTGAGCGCCTCGATCACCGACAGATAGGCGTCCTCGAGCTGGACGTACTTCCCGACGACCCCAATGCGGACCGGCTCGGTGGCCTCGTCCGCCCGGCGCGCGAGCGCCTCCCACTGCCCGAGGTCCGAGGGCCCGGCCTCGATCCGGAAGTGATCGAGGATGACGTCGTCCACCCCCTCGGCGCGCAGGTACAGCGGGACCTTGTAGATCGAGTCGGCGTCGCGCGCAGAGACGGTGGCCTCGACGGGCAGGTTCGCGAACAGCGCGATCTTCTGCCGGATGTCCCGAGAGAGCGCGCCCTCCGAGCGGCACATGACCATGTCCGGCTGGATGCCGATTCGCCGCAGCTCCTGGACCGAATGCTGGGTGGGCTTGGTCTTGAGCTCGCCCGCATGGCCCAGGTAGGGCACCAGCGTGACGTGCACGAACATGCAGCGGTCGCGGCCGTGGTCGACCTGGAACTGGCGCAGCGCCTCGAGGAACGGCAGCGACTCGATGTCGCCGACCGTGCCGCCGATCTCGGTGATCACGAAGTCGACGTCCTGCGCCTCCGCGAGCAGCCTGATCCGCTGCTTGATCTCGTCGGTGATGTGCGGGATGACCTGCACGGTCCCGCCGAGGTAGTCGCCGTGACGCTCGCGGTTGATCACCTTGTGGTAGATCGCACCCGTAGTGACGTTCGAGCTGCGGGTGGTGTTGGCGTCCGTGAAGCGCTCGTAGTGGCCGAGGTCGAGGTCGGCCTCGGCGCCGTCCTCGGTCACGAACACCTCGCCGTGCTGGAACGGGCTCATCGTGCCCGGATCGACGTTGATGTAGGGGTCGAACTTCTGGATCGCGACCCGCTGGCCGCGGGAGACGAGCAGGCGACCGATTGACGCCGCGGCGATGCCCTTGCCGAGCGCCGAGACGACGCCCCCCGTTATGAAGATGAACCTGGTCGAGGGCTGGGGCTCACGCATGGGACGGTCCGCGGCGCGAGTGTATCTGCACGGTCGGCGGTCGCCGAACGGGCAGCTCAGGCCGCGGCGAGAAGCTCCTCGGCGTGACGGCGGGCGCCGGCGTCCTCGGTGTCCGCGCCGAGCATCCGGCAGAGCTCGCCCACGACGGCGGCCTCGTCGAGGTGCTCGACGGTCGCGCTCGTGGCCCCGCGGGCGACCGTCTTCTCGATCCGAAAATGGTGCTCGGCGAGCGACGCGATCTGGGGAAGATGCGTGATGCACACGACCTGACGGCCTCCCGCGAGCCGCCGCAAGCGCTCTCCCACCGCCCGCGCCGTCTGGCCGCCGACCCCCGCGTCCACCTCGTCGAAGACGAGCGTCCCGGGCCCGCTGCCCGACGAGGGGCTCGCCACGCTCATCAGCGCGAGCATCGCGCGCGAAAGCTCGCCGCCGGACGCGGTCTCGCGCAGCGGCGCGAGACGCACTCCGGGGTTGGGTGCGATCAACAACTCGATCCGCTCGGCGCCGGAAGTTCCGATCTCGCCCCTCGGCTCTAGACGCACCTCGAACGACGCATCCTCCATCGCGAGGTCACGCAGCTCGCGGACGACCCGCTCCGCCAGCCTCGGCCCAGCCTCGGACCGCGCCGCGCTCACGAGCGCGGCGCGCTCCGCCTCCTCGGCGGCGGCAGCGTGGAGCTCCGCCTCGACGCGCTCGGCGGCTGCGCCCGAGCCTTCGAGCCGATCGAGCTCGTTTCGGCAGCGCTCCGCGTGCGCGATCACGCTCGCGACGGTGCCGCCGTGCTTGCGCTCGAGCCGCTCGTACAGGTCGAGCCGAGATTCGACCTCTTCCAGCCGCCCGGGCTCGGCTTCGAGGCGTCCCTCGTAGCGGCGCAGCTCGACGCCGAGATCCTCCGCCTCGAGCGTAAGGGCCGCGAGCCGCTCGGCCAGCGCCGCCAGCTCGGGGTCGAGACCGGCGCCCGACTCGGCCTCGCGCTCGGCCGCGGCGAGCAACGCGACGGCGCCCGCGCCGTCGGCGTCGTCCGGCGCGACGGCCTCCGCGCACGCACCCGCGGCCGCGCGCAGCGTGTCGAGGCCCCGGAGGCGCTCTCGCTCCACCGACAGCCGCTCGCGATCCTCCTGTGCCGGTTCGAGCGCCTCGGTCTCGGCGAGCTCGAACGCCAGCAGGTCGCCGTCGCGCTCGCGCGCGCCATGGCGGTCACGCAGGTCGACGAGCTCGCGGCGCAGCCGAGCGACGCGGCGGTGGCAGGTCGCGAGCGAGCGGGTCTCGGCGAGGTGATCTGGACCGGCGAAGCGGTCGAGCACCTCGAGCTGCGCCGAGGCGACCGTGAGCTTGCGGTGCTCGTGCTGACCGTAGAAGGAGACGAGCCGGCCGCCGAGCTCGCGCAGGTCATCGGCCGAGGCCGAGCGCCCCTGGATGAAGGCGCGCGTCCTACCCGCGGCGCTGACGCGGCGGCCGAGCACGATCTCCTCCTCGGCCTCGGGCAGGCGCTCGCGGAGCTCGGCGAGCGACTCGTCGTCGAGCAGCCCGGCCGGCACGGCGAACGTTCCCTCGACGTAGGCCTCCGCGGCGCCCGGCCGCACGATGCCCGGCCGGGGCCGGCCGCCGAGCAGCAGGTCGAGCGCGTGCGCGAGCACCGTCTTGCCGGCTCCCGTCTCACCGGTCACGACCGTCAGGCCGCCCGCGAGCCTCAGCTCGGCCCGCTCGATCAACAGCAGGTTCTCTACGCGCAACTCAAGGAGCATGGGCAGGGTCTAGCAACTGCAAGAGACGGACCCGCGTCCCTCGCCCCTCAGCCGTTACGGTGAGCGTCGTGAACGGTCTGCTCAACCCCTCGCGCCAGCTGCTGATCGGCCTGATCGTCCTGTTCGTGGTGCTGGCGGCGATCTACGCCTTTACGGGCATTCTCGGCTTCATCATCCCCCTGGTGCTGGTCGTGCTGCTCGCCTACTTCATCGTGCTCGCCGTGCGCGAGTTCCGCCGCGCGCCGGCGCAGCGAGAGCAGTAGCGCGCGTCATCCGAGCGGGACACGCACGGCGATTGCGCTAGTACGCGATGTGGCCGAACTTCTCGCGCAGGCGCCCGTAGAAACCGGTGCTCGGCACGTGCGCGAGCCGCACCGCGTCGTGCTCGAAGCGCACGAGGAGCTCGGCCCCGGGACCCAGCTCATGGACGCTGCGCCCGTCGGTCGTCACGTCCACGCCCTCGCGGTCGGAGCAGTTGAAGACGCTCAGGGGCGTGTCGGGCGCTACCACGACCGCGCGGGCGGTGAGGCTGTGGGGCGCGATGAACGAGACGACGAACCCCTCGACGCCCCAGGCCAGGAGCGGCCCGCCGTTGGCGAGGTTGTAGCCGGTCGACCCGACCGGCGTGGCCGCCACCAGCCCGTCGCAGCGCACCTTGCCGAGCTGCTCGCCCTCGACCGAGTAGGCGAGCTCCGCCACGCGGGCGTTTGGCCGCCGGTGAAAGGAGACGTCGGCGGCGGCGCACCGCGTGCCGCCGGGCGTGTCGATCGCCAGCGCGGGCATCGAGATGGTGGCGAAATCGTCCTCGAGCACCCGCCGCAGGCCGTCGTCGAGCTCGTGGCGGTCGACGGTCGCGAGGAAGCCGATCGCCCCGAAGTTGAACGCGAACACCGAAACGTCGGTGCCCACGTAGGCACGCAGCGCCTTTAGAATCGTCCCGTCGCCGCCGAGCACGACCGCGAGGTCGACATCGGACGGGATCTCCCCTTCCACGCTCACGCCGGCGGCCTCGACCAGCCCGTGCTTGTCGGCCTCCTCGGCGGACACGACCAGCTCGACCCCCGCGCTGACGAGCGCCTCGATCACACTCCGCATCGCCGCGGCGGTGTCCCTCGTCTCGGTATGCGTCAGGAGCGCGACGCGGCGCGGTCCGCTCATGGCTCGGCGCGACCGGCCGTCGCCGTCACGCTGTCCACGGCGCGCGCGTCGTCCTGCGGCCCGATCCAGACGAAGCTCTCCAGGTTGCCCGCAGGCCCCGGCAACCCGGAAGACTTGAAGCCGAGGACCGAGTAGCCGAAGGCCAGCGCGGCCTCGCCCACGGACACGAGCGCCGAGCGGCGGTCCTCGGCCGACCGGACCACGCCGCCGCGACCGACCCGCTCGCGCCCGACCTCGAACTGCGGCTTGACGAGCGCCAGGCAGTCGAAGCGCTCGGCGGCGCAGGCGAGCACCGCCGGGAGGACCTTCGCCAGGGAGATGAAGGAGACGTCCACCACGATCAGGTCGGGGCGGTAGGGCAGCGCGCTCGCCTCGAGCGCGCGGGCGTTCACCCGCTCGAGCACGGTGACGCGCGGGTGATTGCGGATCCGCCAGTGGAGCGCGCCGTGGGCGACGTCCAGCGCCGTCACCGCGTCCGCGCCGCCCTGGAGCAGGCAATCGGTGAACCCACCCGTCGAGGCGCCGACGTCCAGGCAGGCCCTACCCTGGGGGTCGATCTCGAGGGCCGCCAAGGCGTTGGCCAGCTTGACGCCGCCGCGCGAGACGAAGCGCGGCGGCTCGGCGACTTCGACCCCCGCTTCGGGCGCCACGAGCTGGCCCGGCTTGGGAATCGTGCCGCGATCGGCGAGGCGAACCTCGCCCGCGATCACGGCCGCCGCGGCGCGGCTCCGCGATTCGTAGAGGCCGCGCTCCACGAGGAGCGCGTCGAGGCGCGTCCGGGCCTTCGCCATCGCGGGAGCGTACCCCCGGCGGGCGAGCTGCCGAAGGCGGGATGCGGGCGGGACGGCTCGTCGGCGGAGCCTCCGGCTCAACCGATCCGCGTGATGGCTGTCACACACGAGGTCTCCCGCCGCCCTAATGTGACTTACAAGTATGTTGCTTCGAGCTATCTCCCTCCCCACGCACGGCGCGCTCGAGCTTGCGGTGGGCCTCGCGGTCGGGATCGCGCCGATCGCCCTCGGCTTCAGCCCGGCCGGCATCGTGGCGTCGGTCTTCCTGGGGGCGATCATGGTCGGCCTGGCGCTCGCTGCGAGCGCCCCGGGGGCGTCGCTGCCCTGCCGGTCGCTTCGCACGCGACCTGCGACAAGTTCCTCGTGGCCGCCCTGGGCGCCACCGCGCTCGGCGCGGGCATCGCCGGGAACGTGCCGGCGCTCGCGTTGTTCGCAACCGCGGCGCTCATCTACGCAGGCCTGGTGGCCACGACCCGCTACACCGCTCGCGCCTAACAGACTTCTCTCACCGATCACATACGCATCACTCCTCCCTCGGAAACGGCCCGCTTCGGCGGGTCGTTTCCTTGGCGGCCGCTACCGTCCGGCGAGGAGTCGAACGCAGGAGGCGACGAGATGGACCACTCACAGCGCACCGAGCTCGAGGCTGCGGCGTTCCGTCGGCTCGTCGGACACCTCAGGGAGCGGACGGACGTGCAGAACCTCGACCTGATGGAGCTCGCGGGCTTCTGCCGCAACTGCCTGTCCAAGTGGTACCGCGCCGAGGCGGCGGAGCGGGGCGTGGAGCTGAGCGACTCCGAGGCCCGGGAGATCGTCTACGGGATGCCGTACGAGGAGTGGAAGGCGCGCTACCAGGCGCCGGCCGGTACCTAGCTAGACGGGCTCGAGCATGCCGCGCGGCGCGAGGATCGCCTCGGCCACCCGCTCGGCGATCGCCTCGGGCGTGAGCCCGACCTCCTCGCGCAGCAGCGCCGGCTTGCCGTGCGCCACGTAGCGGTCCGGCAGCCCGACGCGCAGCACGCGCACGCCCACCGGCGCGTCCCCGTCGGCAAGGCGCTCGAGCACCGCTGAGCCGAAGCCGCCCTGGAGCACGTTCTCCTCGACGGTCACGAGCAGCTCGTGCTCGCGCGCAAGCGAGTCCACGAGCTCGCCGTCGAGCGGCTTGGCGAAGCGCGCGTCGGCGACCGTGGCCTCGACGCCGTGCTCTGCGAGCCGGTCCGCGGCGCCGATCGCGAGCGGCACGCCGTAGCCATAGCCGAGGAACGCGACCCCCGAGCCCTCGCGAAGGAGCTCGCCACGCCCGACCTCGATGCGCTCGGGGCGTGCCGGGAGCTCGACGCCCTCCGCCTCCCCGCGGGGGTAGCGGAGCGCGACCGGCCCGCCCTCCCAGGCGATCGCCGTGTGAAGCATGTGGGTGAGCATCGCCTCGTCACGCGGCGCCATCAGCGTGATGTTCGGCAGACAGCGCTGGTAGGAGATGTCGAACGCGCCGTGGTGGGTCGGCCCGTCGTCGCCCACGAGCCCGGCCCGGTCCATCGCGAAGACCACGTTGAGGCTCTGGAGGCAGACGTCGTGGACGATCTGGTCGTAGGCGCGCTGGAGGAAGGTCGAGTAGATCGCGGCGACCGGCCGCATGCCCTGGAGCGCGAGCCCCGCGGCGAACAGCGCGGCGTGCTGCTCGGCGATGCCGACGTCGTAGTAGCGCTCCGGGAGCGCCTTTTGGAGGATGTCGAGCCCGGTCCCCGAGTTCATCGCCGCGGTGATGCCGCAGACGCGCTCGTCGCGGCGGCACTCCTCGACGATCGCGTCGCCGAAGACCTTCGTGTACTGCGGGACGCTCGGCTTCGCCGGCCCCGCGGGCGCCTTCTTCGGCGCGGGCGCCCCGTTCACGATCGACGACGGCTTCGCCGCGTGCCACTTCTCCATGCCCTCGAGACCGCCCTCCTCCGCCGGAGCGAAGCCCTTGCCCTTGACAGTCTTCGCGTGCACGACCACAGGGCGATTCGCCTCGAGCGCCTCTCCAATCGCCTCACGCAGCGCGGCCACGTCGTGCCCGTCGATCACGCCGACGTAGGCGAGGTCGAGCTCCTCGAAGAAGAGCCCGGGCGCCCAGTAGGCCTTGAGCGACTCCTTGAGC
>Ga0136616_10002210_pt1 | contig 10305 bp, 6 predicted proteins | sample AntDrymUQ2992106_2_FD_106648 | JGI IMG/M metagenome (GOLD analysis project Ga0136616, IMG submission 106648) | Polar desert sand microbial communities from Dry Valleys, Antarctica - metaG UQ299 (21.06) | ecosystem: Environmental > Terrestrial > Soil > Desert | place: Antarctica: Dry Valley... | reverse complement strand
CGCTGCGCCGGGCGGCGCGCACCTGCGGGTCGCGCGCGATCGCCGGGTCCGGCGGGCGGACCTCCGGCTGAGGCCCGCGCAGGCCGGGGAACGGGTCGAAGCGGGCAAGCGTCTTGAGCAGCGGCCCGCTCGGGGGCAGCGCGGTGTTGAGGCGCTGGAGGATCGAGGAGCGCTGGATCGGCTCGCGCAGCTGGCGTGCTCCCGGCGTGTTCAGCGCCACCGCGCCGGCCAGCCAGACCAGGCCGAGGCCGATGGCCGCCACCAGCAGCGCGCCGCCGAGACCGTCGAGCGCACCGAGCTTGCCGCCGAGCCGGCCGCGCAGGCGAAAGCCGAGCACCTCCAGGCCGGCTGCCAGCACCCCGCCCACCAGCAGCGCGCCCATCAGCGCGACCAGCGGCCCGTAGGGCGATCGCGAGCCCTCGGAGAGCAGCATCGGGCTCAACCGCGAGCCCAGGAACCCACCCGCGACGAACCCCACCAGCGACAGTCCGCCCACGATCAGCCCCTGCGCGTAGCCCCATACGGCCATGAGGAGCGCAAAGCCCAAGATGATCCAGTCGACTGTGGTCACGGTGTGCGCAAACTAGCGGGGCCACCGGGTTACCCTGGAGGGCCGAGCGCCCGCCCTTGAGTCCTCTCCTACCGATCGATCGAGCCGGCGAGCGCCACCGCCGCCTGACCCACCGCAGCGTCCCGATCGCGGGCCTGGCCCTGGCCTCGCTCGTAGCCGGTCTCCTGGTCGGGGGCCTCGGCGACTCATCGACCGAGCGGACGGGGCGCGCCTTTGCCGACGCCTCGCGCCGCGGCGACGTCAACGCGATGCGCGCGCTCTTCACCCCCGAGGCCCGCCGGCGTTACAGCGCCGAGGACGTCCGCCGGACGCTTGCCCGGGCGGCGGACACCGCCACCGCGAGGAGCTTCACGATCGGAGAGCCCGACGGCGAGCGCGACGGAGCGGTCCTGCTCCCCGTGCGCGCGAGCACGAGCGTCTTCGGGGAGGTCAGGGGCGAGGTAGCCGTGCCGGTCACCGACGAGCTCGTGGAGTGGAGCCCCGCACTCGCCTTCCCGGGCCTGAGGCGGGGCGAGCGGCTGACCCGTCGAACGAAGGCGCCCCGACGAGCGAAGCTCCTCTCGCGCGACGGCAAGGTGCTGGCAAGCGGCCCCGCGGAATCGCGCTCGTCGCCCGAGGGGGCGGGAGGCTCCATAGCCGGCACGCTCGGGCGCGCGGACACTCGCAAGGGCCGGCTCAGCGCTCGCGAGCGCGGGCTTGCGCCCACCGTTCTCGTGGGCAAGACGGGGCTGGAGCGTGCATTCGAGCCCGAGCTCGCCGGCAAGCCCGGCGGCGAGCTGCTGGCCGGGCGCCGCGTGCTGGCGCGCTCGAAGCCCAAGGCGGGGCAGCCGGTGCGCACGACGATCGACAGCAGCCTTCAGCAGGCCGCCGTCGCCGCCCTGGGCGACCGCTTCGGCGGGGTGGCCGCCCTGGACGCCCGCAACGGCGAGGTGCGAGCGCTGGCCGGCGTGGCGTTCTCCGCCCCCCAGCCCCCGGGCTCCACCTTCAAGATCATCACTACCACCGCCGCGCTCGAGGCGAAGCTCACCCGAACGAGCAAGCGCTACCCGGTGCAGACGGCCGCGACGATCGACGGCGTGAGCCTCGAGAACGCCAACGGCGAGTCCTGCGGGGGCACCTTCCGCCAGAGCTTCGCTCACTCGTGCAACTCCGTGTTCGCCCCCCTGGGCGTCCGTGTGGGCGCCGAGCGGCTGGTCCGGACCGCCGAGCGCTACGGCTGGAACGGCAAGCCGGCGGTGGACGGCGAGCTCGTGTCCACCCTTCCGCCCGCAGCCAGGATCGGGTCGCCGCTCGAGCTCGGCTCGACGGCGATCGGACAGGGCAAGGTTCTGGCCACCCCCTTCCGCATGGCTTCGGTGGCGCAGACCATCGCGCAAGAGGGGGTCATGACCGAGCCCTCGCTGAAGGCCGGCGCAGCATCGCCCCGCAGGCGCGTGACCTCCGAGAAGGTCGCCCGAGCCATCCGCACGTACATGGTCGACGTGGTGCGCTACGGCACGGGCACCGCCGCCGCCTTGCCCGGCATCCGGGTGGCCGGCAAGACCGGCACGGCGGAGCTGGGCGACACCCGCGGGCCCGGCGCCATGGGCAGCGACCCGTCGAACACCGACGCCTGGTTCACGGCCTTCGCCCCGGCCCGCAAGCCGCGCCTGGCGGTGGGGGTCCTGCTGGTCAAGGCCGGCTCGGGCGGCGAGAACGCCGCGCCGGTGGCCAAGGCGGTCTTCCAGGCGGGTTTGCGCCGCTAACGGCCGGAGCGCAGCCCGAGCGTTGGTCGGGCGAGCACCGCCCGCTCTTCCCTAACGGCCGGAGCGCAGCCCGAGCGTTGGTCGGGCGAGCACCGCCCGCTCTTCCCTAACGGCCGGAGCGCAGCCCGAGCGTTGGTCGGGCGAGCACCGCCCGCTCTTCGTTTACCTAGAAGTCGAGCTCGAAGTCGAGCTTGTCGCGCTCGCCGCGTATGAGGTCGTAGCTGCCTTCGATCTCGAGCTCGAGCGGGCGGTTCTCGAGGTTCTCCACGGGGAACTGGTAGAGCAGCATGGCCCCCGCGGACGACTGCTGTTGGGCCACCGAGCCGGCGGCGGGGGTGCATTCTTCGGGCTGAAGGGTGCGCTCGTTGTAGGCGAAGTCGTTGTCGCGGGGCAGGGGCTTGGGCACGAACTCCGCGCCCTGGCTGTCCTTGATGACGAACCTCTCGGCCGGGATGGACCGTGCCGCCTCCTTCTCGCGGTTGCACACCTTGATGAACATCCCGTAGAGCGTCTGGCCCTTGCCCGGGTCGGGCCCCTTGTAGAAGGCCTGGTCGGGCGTGATCGACGGGTTGAGCTGACGGGTGATGAAGACGTTGTACTCGAGCCCGTCGAGCTCCTCGGCCAGCCCCTCGCGGAAGGCCTCTTCGGGCTCGCCGCAGGCGCTCGCACCCAGGCTGAGGACGAGCAGGCAGAGGAGCGCGGTGATGCGGCGAGGCACGGCCATGCGCGGCGGAACTTTAGTGGTCCCGTCCGAGCTCGAGGACGGGACCACTCACCCGCCCGCCGGGCTCTGCCCGGGCCGCGACGGGTCGCTTCCGGCGGCGGTGCCGAAGCGAGGTGACTTGTAGGCGTCATAGCCCGCCACGGTGGCTCGGGCGAGCTGGCCCTCCGGCGGGTCCTCGAAGATCATCCGCAGGCGCTCGAGGGCCGTCTTGGTCTGCCGACCCATCCAGCGGTGCACGCCCGCCTGCTTCATGCGGTCGATCAGCGTGGCCGGATCGCTGAGCGTGGTGAGCTCCACGCGCGTGCCGCCGGACTCGGGGATGAACTCGTACAGCGCCATCAGGCGCGAGCGACCCAGGCGGCCGATCCGGCCCTCCTCCAGGATCCGCCGCGGGCGCTCGGCCTCCTTGATCGAGAACTCGCCCCGCTCGCTGCCCAACGGGGCATCGAGCAGGAAGCGGGCGGCCGCGCCCTTGCCGCACGCGTTGGCCCGGGCCAAACGGTAGTCCTTGAGGTAGTGGTCGGTGTAGGCCGGGCGGCCGCTCAGGTCGGCCACGAAGTCGTAGACCTGCTCGCGCGGCGCCGAGATCAAGACGCTGACGGATACCTGCCGCATCGCTGGGCGGATCCTACGAGGTGTGGCCTCCTGCGGGCCCGCAGGTCAGGCGGCCTTGGGCGCGACAGCGAGCCGGCGCTCGCTGGCCCCGACCCGGCGGCTCTCCACGGCATGGCGTTGCTCGTCGGGCAGCGCGCCGAAGCAGAGGTCGCAGAGGAGGCGCCCCTCCTCGATCTCGTGCATGCGCTCGCCGGGCAGTGGGACCCGCCGGCAATTGCCGCAGTGGGTGGTGGCGGGCTTCAGGGCGCCGATGCTCCTGTGCAGCATCGGGGTGGCGAGATCGGGCATGAAGGTGATCTTCTCGCTATCCGCGGACGATCCTTCTCTCCCGATGCCCGTCGCGACCTGACACGAAGGGGTACAGGGGGCGGCGCCTGTCCTTCTACTTCCTGAAGGCGGCGGCCGAGCCCTCGACCGCGGAGGCGGGCAGCGCCGTCGGCTGACCGCCCCGCGGGGCTGGTGGACGCCCCCGTGCCGCGCTCACGCCACAATCCAGCGCCGTGAGCTCCCTCACCGCCCCGCGCCGGGGGGCCTTGTCGCTGCCCTCATCGCTGCGCGCTCACCCCTGGACGGTGGGCCTGGTCGTGGCCTGCCTGGCGCTGGCCGCCCTTTCGCTGGTGACCCCCTCGGTCCCCACCACCGACCCGTGGGGCTGGATCGTCTGGGGACGCGAGGTGGCGCACCTCGATCTCGACACCTCCTCGGGCGGCTCGCCTTCGTGGAAGCCGCTCCCCGTGCTGCTCACCACGCCGCTGTCTGTCCTCGGCGATGCCCTGCCGGAGCTGTGGCTGGCCGCGGCGCGGGCGGGCGGGCTGATCGGACTGGTGCTTGCGGTAGTCCTGGCAGGGCGACTGCTCGAGCGCCCCCGAGGAGCGGTGGCGGTGACGGCGGGCGGGGCCGCCGTGCTTGGGGTCGTCCTGAGCACCGGCTGGCTGCGCTCGCTGCTGCACGGATACTCGGAGCCCGTGGTGCTCGCGCTGCTCTTCGGTGCCGTGCTGGCCCACGTGGGCGGGCGGCGCACCCTGCCGCTCGTGCTGCTCGTGCTCGGCGGCCTGGCCCGGCCCGAGCTGTGGGCGGTGATCGGCCTCTACGGCCTCTGGGTCTGGCGCAGTGGCGCGCTGAGCTTCACCAGGACGCTCCTCCTGGTCATGCCGATTCCCGTGCTGTGGTTCGGCGGCGATCTGTGGGGGGCCGGCGACGCCCTGCACGGAAGCTCCGAGGCCGCCTCGATCGCCAACCTGCGCAAGATCACCCTGGGCAACATGCTCTCGGAGACCTTCGGCGGCGGGATGCTCGCGGTTCCCGTTCTCGCCCTGCTCGGCGTGGCGCTGCGCCCGCAGGATCGCACCCTGCGCCTGCTGGCCGGGGCCTGCGCGGGCTACATCGGCTACCTGTGCCTGCTCGTGGCGCTGGGCTATCCGAGCACCTCGCGTTTCCTCGAGCTTCCGGTGGGGATGATGTGCGTGCTCGCGGGCGCGGGCGCGGGCGCTGCGTTGCAGGCGGCGCTCGAGCGGGGTCGGCGGCCGCGCTACGTGGCAGCCGCGCTCCTCCTGGCCGCGGCCTGTGTGGCCGTGCTCGGCATCGCCCGGGGCTCGACCGTGCCCAACACCGTCTCCGGCGCCCACGAGCGGGCCGTGCTCCAGCTCGACCTGCGCGCCACGGTGGCGACGCTGGGCAGGGAGCGTCTGATGCGCTGCGGCGATCCGATCCTGCCCGCCGACCTGCACTGGAACGAGGCTGCCGTGGCCTTCACGATCGACGATCACCTGAGCAGTGTGCGCCGCGCCCTGCCCTGGAACGCCCTCGACGGGGAGCTGGCCCGTCCCGCGGTGATGCTGGCGCCCCTGGGCACCCCGCCGGAGCCCAAGCCCTGGCTGGCCCGCGCGGAACCCATTGGACGAAGCGGCAAGTGGGGCCTCTACCGCATCAGCCCGTCGACGGCGGCCCCACCGCCGCCCTGCCGGGCCTAGTGCGGGCAGCCTACGAGGGCGCCCCGGCCGGCGCCTACTCCGTCGACACCGACGGGTCGGTCTGCTCGGACTCGGGCACGCTCATGAGGAAGTGCGATCGGGGGTCGGCGGACAGGGCGTTCACCCGCTCGGACTCCTCGGGCTGGCCGGTGCCCGCCAGCTCGTCCGCGTAGCGGTCGAGCAGCTCCTGGACGTCGAGAACCCCCTGGGCGTCCAGCTCCCCGATCGCGATCTTCGCGCCGCGACTCCTGCGCCGCTCCAGCGCCTCGCGGTCGAGGTTCCACTCATCGTTCACGCGCAGGTAGACGCGCCCGCCGGTCTGGCCGGCGCACATCCACGGACCGGGGTCGCCCATCACGACGACGCGCCCTGCGGTCATGTACTCGAAGGCGAAGCCCTTCACGTTCGCCCGGTCGGCGAGGCAGCCGCGCGAGTCGTCGAGGGGCTCGCGCGGTTCGCCGCCGATCACCACGTCGGCTCCGCTGAGGCGGATGCAGAAGCGCGTGTCGGCGTCGCCCTGAACGAACAGCCGGCCACGCTGCGCGCCGTAGGCAAACGACTTGCCTACCGAGCCGTTGACCCGCCGGCCGAGACGGTTGCGGCCCTTCATGACCGAGACCGTCCCGCCGAGCATCCCCTTCGCCACACCGTCCTGAGCGCCGCCTTCGACTGTGATGTCCAGGCCGTAGACGTTGAACGCACCCAGGCCCTGGCCACCCACCGCGCCGTCGTCGAAGCGAAGGTCGGCCAGGGTGTCTTCGCTGGCCTCGGGCCCCGTTCCGGCGATCCGCATGCGCGCGAGCTCTCCCGCGAGCCAGGTCCCCAGGACCCGGTCGCCGGCGCCGGCCGCATCGGGCCACCTGCGGGTAACCACCTCTCCCGCCGCCAGAGACCCCGCCAGCTCCGCCACCTCGGCCGAGGCCTCCTTGGGTCGCATGGCGATCGGTCTGCTCGCCACGAGACCGGGCGCATCACGGTGGTCGGCCGGACTCGGAAGGTCGAGCGGCTCCAGGTCGAGCATCTCCTCGAGCGGCTTGATCAGCTCGGATACGTCTACGCGGTCGGTCGCGCGCGCCTGGACGAGCAGGTCCGAGCGGCCCACCAGGTCCTGCGTGCGCCCGTAGCCCAGGGACGCGGTCAGCTCGCGCACCTCCTCGCCCATGGCAGTGAAGAAGCGCGCGCAGTTTGCCGAGGCGGTCTCGAGCTCCTGCGGCGTGAACTTCTTCAGCCCCTTGAGCTCGGCCTCCTCGCGGTTCTCGATCTGCGTGGCGATGCCCACGTGGCAGGTGTCGAGCTGGCAGCCCCGGCAGATCGTGCAGCCCAGGGCGACCATCGCCAGCGTTCCGAAGCCCGCCCGGTTGGCGCCCAGGCAATGCATCTTCACGATGTCGTGGGCGTGGCGCAGGCCGCCGTCGGCCCAGATCTCCACGCGGTTGCGGATGCCTGCCTCCATCAGCGCAAGGTGCACCGCGCGCGTGCCGATGTCCGCCGGGAGCCCAACGTGGCGAAGGGCGTGCGCCCGCGCGGCGCCCGTGCCGCCGTCGAATCCGCTCAGGGTGACGATGTCCGCACCGGCTTTGGCGATGCCCACCCCGATCGTGCCGATGTTCGGCACCACCGGCACCTTGACCGACACGCGCACGTTGGGGTTCGCCGTCTTGAGCTCGTCGATCAGCTCGGCCAGGTCCTCGATCGAGTACAGGTCGTGGTTGTTGGAAGGTGAGATGAGGTCGGTGCCCGGCGAGGCGTTTCGCGCTCCGGCCACCCGGTCGGTCACTTTCTTGGCCGGCAGGTGGCCGCCCTCGCCCGGCTTGGCCCCCTGGCCGATCTTGATCTCCACCAGATAGGAGGAGTTGAGCATCTCGCCGGTCACGCCAAACCGGCCGCTCGCCACCTGCTGGCCGCGCCACAGGGGGTAGCGCCCGTAGAGGTCCTGGATCTCGCCGCCCTCGCCGTTCATCGCGATCACGTTGGCTCGCTTGGCGGCCTCGGCGTAGGCGCGGTAGGCAATCTCGCCCTGCGAGCCGAAGCTCATCGAGGAGATCACGATCGGGTAGGAGTGAAGCCCGACGCCGGGGTCGACGTCCGAGGGGGGGATCGCCTCGCTGTCGGACTCGAGATCGAGCAGGTGGCGCAGCGAGACCGGCTGCTCGAGCTCGAGACCACGAACGCGCGCGGAGTAGTCCGAGTAGTCGCCGTTGCCGGCGGCGGCGGCCACCGCCGCCTTGTAGACCTTGGGGTAGAAGCGAAAGGTCTTCGCCGGCTTGGAGTCCTCCTCACCCGCCAGGACCCGCTGGCGCCGATCACCATCGAGATCCAGCTGGGCGAAGCCGGTGCCGCCGTTGCGAGAGGCGCCGAAGCCCACGGTGTCGAAGACCTTCGTGATCTCGGGCTTGAGCCCGATCGACGAGAACAGCCGCGCGTAGCCGCGGACCTCGTGGATGCCGATCGTGGAGATGACCTTCTCGATGCCCTTGCGCAGCCCTCGGGCCAGGTTGTCTATGCCCGACGCGTAGTCGTCGAGCAGGGCGACCTCGATCATCGTGTAGGGGCAGACGCCGTCGGCGCCGAGCCCCAGGGCGAGCACCACGTCGTGCACGTTTCGCAGCGCGGCCGACCTGAGCACCAGGCCGCAGCGCCGGCGCAGGTTGGGCTCGTCGCTGGCGGTCCAATGCTCGCGCAGCGCGAGGTCGACGGCCGCCAGCGCCAGATGGGGGTCCAAGTAGCGCCGCCCGCCGTCGTAGGCGGTGCGGTCGTCGATCACCAGCAGCCGCGCGCCGTCGCGCACCGCGCCGGTGGCCTCGTGCTTGAGACGCTCGAGCGCCCCGCTGGTGGACTCGGAGTCAAGGCACGAGCAGTCGAGCACCTTGGCCCGCCCGCGGAACCCCTCCCACAGGTCCTCGAGCAGGTAGGTCTTGTGCTCCCGGGCGATCTGCCGGTAGCTCTCGTCGCTCAGGGGAGCCAGGCCGTCGTGCCCACCCAGGATCACCGGGAATGCGGTCTCCACCGTGTGCACCGCGTCGGGGACGGTGTGGAGGCTCGGCCGCGGCCCGAGCACCGCGCGGCAGGAGAAGTGCTCGACCTCCCGTTCACGGTCGATGGCGGGGTTGGTCACCACGGCCACCGACTCCTTGAAGAAATCCGCGAGGTTCTGGCGCTCGGGGCTCAGGCAGGCCAGCGGCCCGTCGTAGCCCAGCGAGCTGATCGGCTCGGCGCCGGTGTTGGCCATCTGCTGCACGAGGCGCATGTCCTCGCGCTGCCAGCCGAAGCCACCCAGCACCCGCGACTCCACACGCACGGGCTCGGCCGGCCCCGCGCTCGAGTATCCGGGTATTTCGGGGCCCTCGAGCGGCCCTCCCACGGGGATCGCCTGCTGGAAGCCGGCGTCGTGAGCGCCTCCTCCGGTGCGCGTGAGCCAACGCTCGCAGCACAGGCGCTGCACCCTGTGGTGGTCCACCAGCTTCGACTCGCCCTTCCTGCGGTCGATCGCCACCAGCAGCTTCTCACCGGGCGCGAGCGGCTTGGGCTCCTCGATCGTATCGGCCACCGCCACCACCCCCGGCTCGGAGGAGAAGACGTGGGCGGAGGGGGTCTCGAGGTGCCAGAGCGGCCGCAGGCCGAGGGCGTCGGTGGAGAACATGCACTCGTCGCCGTGGCGCGCTACGAGCGCCACAGGACCCTGCGCGAAGGGCCCAAAGGCCTGGCGCAGGTACATGTAGAAGCCGCGCAGCTCCTCCGGCATGCCCTTGATCTCGTTCACGATCGGAGGAAGGGTCAGCTCGAGCGCCTCGACCAGAGTGAGGCCGCCGCGGTGCACCAGCGACTCGACCGTCCTGTTGAGGTCCTGAGAGTCCGAGCCGCCCTGGGTCAGCGGCACGCCGATCATCCTGGCCTCCTGGCGAAGGCGTGCGATCGTGTTGATCTCGCCGTTGTGGGCGAGCGTGCCGAAGGGCTGGACACGCCGGAGGGCCGGCCAGGTGTTGGTGGAGTAGCGGTTGTGGCCGAACACCGCCGCGGTCTTGGCACGTGGGTCGAGCAGATCGGGAAAGTAGCCGCCGAGGGCCAGCGGACCGCCGAGCACCTTGTAGATCGCCGTGTCGGTGGAGCAGCTGGCCACGTGCAAGTCGAGCTCGGACTCGAGCTCGATGGTGAGCTCGAAGGTGAGCCGGGGGTCGTCGATCACGCCGCCGACCTGCCAGAAGCGCGGCTCCTCCTCTCTCGCCGTGGGGCCGAGCGCGCTGGACTCGACTACGTCATGGCGCTCGGCCAGGATCCGCAGGCCCGACTTGCCGACGAGCTCCCTGGCCCGGCCCTTGACCTCCTCGAGGTCGGCCGCGCGCGGGATGAAGACGTGGATGACCGTGAAGCACGGGTCGAGAGCCAGCCGGGAGGCGTGGCCGCCTCGGCGGACCTCCTCGCTCCAGATCTCCCGGGGGATGTCCATGAGGATCCCGCAGCCGTCGCCCTCGCCATCCACGCTGCCGGCGCGGTGGAGCATCTTCTCGAGCGCCTCGACCGCAGCGGGGATCGGCTCGTGGGCGGGCTGCGCGTCCTTTGCGATCGACGCGTAGAGCGCGCACGCGTCTCGGTCCTCGACGGTTTGTGGAGCCCGCTTTGGGCGGTAGGCCCGCGTGGGCGAGTAACGGTGCTCCATGTCTCTCCTCGGGGTCCACGCCTTCT
>Ga0136616_10002207_pt1 | contig 10308 bp, 8 predicted proteins | sample AntDrymUQ2992106_2_FD_106648 | JGI IMG/M metagenome (GOLD analysis project Ga0136616, IMG submission 106648) | Polar desert sand microbial communities from Dry Valleys, Antarctica - metaG UQ299 (21.06) | ecosystem: Environmental > Terrestrial > Soil > Desert | place: Antarctica: Dry Valley... | reverse complement strand
GCAGCAGCGGCTCCAGCAGCGCCCACTCCGCATCGGTCAGATCATGACGATCCTGCATGACGCCGGTCTACAACGACGCGCTCCTCCAGCCCCGCAACCCCAACCACCAAACACGCCCTAGGCCCGTGACTGCCGCTCGGTGTACTCAGCCTGGATCCACCGTTTGAGCGGTTGAGGGGTGGGGGTGGTTACGCAGAAAGTGCCTCGTGACCTGGGAGGATGCCGGTTCTCACGCCTGGCATGGACCCTGATCAGGAGGCACTTTCTGCGTAACCACCCCGCTCAACCCACCCCGACGCGGTGGATCCAGGCTGAACTCAGATGCCGGCACGTTGCCGCAGATAAATCGCCAGGCGGAGGCGCGCGTGGAGCTGGAGTCCCAGCGGGTGCTACTGAACCGGCTGATCGAGCCGAAACGGCAGCCCCTGCTCGGGCAGGACTGGTCCGAGGCCGGTGGAGATCTGCTGGGCGAGGGGCGCAAGGCCGTTGTCGAGATGCTGCAGCAGGGTTCCCTGTTCGCCCTCCAGGGGCCGCCAGGCACCGGCAAGACCCAGGTAACGTCGCAGGCCGTTGCCGACTACGTGCGCGCCAAGCCTGAGTCGCACATCCTGGTCTCCGCTCAGTCGCACGACGCCCTGGAGAACCTGGCCGGCCGTATCCTCGACAAACTGGAGATGGTGCCCGGTCCGGGCCGCGAGGCCCGTCTGGACCGGTTGGCACTCCATGTCGGGCGAATGCCCAAGTCCCGCGAGATGGACCCCCGCGTGGCCCGGTTCCGCTCGGCGCCACTGGTTCAGGGAGTGCTGCGATACAGCCGGTCGCGGGCGCTGGAATGGCAGACGTCGCGGCGCTCCGAGCGACCGGCGCTGATGCCCGTGGTGCGCGACTGGCTCACGTCCTTGCCACTCACGCAGGTCGAGCTGAACCGCCGGGCCAGGGTCGCTGCGAACATCGTGTTCGCCACCACCGGCGGCTCGACCCGTAGGAACCTCTCCGAGGACGCCACGGACGAGCCCTTCCACTGGGTGATCGTCGAGGAAGCGGGCAGAGCATGGCCGTCCGAGTTGATCCAGCCCCTCGTCCGGGGACTGCGATGGACCTTGGTCGGCGACCACGTCCAGATCGGTGCGTACCAAAAATCGGAGATCTATGCCTATCTTCAAGGATGCGAGGATTCGGAGGACGCAGAGATCAGGGAAATGTACGTCTCGCGGGACGCCTACGCGGACGCCTTCGAGACCTTCGGCCGCATGTTCGCCGGGCCGGAGCAATCGAAGCCGCGCCGGACGCTGATCGAGGAGTACCGGATGGACACGGACCTCACGAGTCTCATCGGCGACACCTTCTACGCCGGCACGGGCGGCCTCGTTCCGGCTCGATCGCGCAACAGACATCCGTTGGAGAGCCCCGACATACTGGCCGGCTCGCGGCTGGTGTGGATTGATACTGGGGTGGCGGAGCGCTGTGTCGGCTACTGGTCCAACGACTACGAGGCTGAGCTGTGCGCGGAGCTCGTGCGGTCCATGCACCCAAACCCGGGCCGGCCCGGTGGCCCGAGCCTGGCCGTGCTGACCCCGTACCGGCAGCAGGTAAAGGTGCTGAAGCGGAGGCTGACTGAGCTGAGCACACCTCGCGCATCCACACTGTTGACGGCTTTCAGGGCAAGGAGTCGGACGTCCTGGTGGCGTCGCTGGTTCGCGACAAGCTGGGGCGGAGCGCCACAGTACGTTCGACCGTAGGGCACGTCGCCTCCTCGCCCCGCGCGAATGTGCTGCTCAGTCGCGCTCGCGAACTGCTCGTCGTGGTGGGGCGTTTTGAGATCTACGCCCAGCACGCGGGAACGACTTGGGCACAAGTGGCCGAGCACTTCGACCGGCACGGGACAATCATTCAAGCTGGCCAGGTTGCTGGGCTATGACCGTGATGGAGGTGTGGGCGCAGGCCGATCTGCTCTCGGTCCGAATGACGCTGGTCCCAGACCAGCAGGCTGGCACGCTGGAAACTCTTGTCCTCCGCGCGATCGTGGCCGGTGTGGACACCCGCGACGACCTCGCCGACATCTTTGGTCTGGCCCCGCGGCTGGTGGATGGCCTGCTCGGCGATCTCTGGCGGGCGGGCCGGATCAGCGTCGACCTCGGCACCGAGGACGAACGGGTGCGGGTGACCAGCGGGGCGAAGGACGAGCTGAAAGAAGCCGAGAAGGGCGAGGGAGCGGTGCGCAGCGGATCGCAGCGCGCCCATTCCGAGAATCTCGCATTCGAGCGACTCACGGGCCGGGCGCTACCGTTCTTCCGCACCGAGCCCTACCCGAAGGATCGCCGTCTCGTCGTCCCCCGGATGCTCGACGACCCACCGGCGACCAAGCTCGCCAGAGGGGACCTGCTGGAGGCGCTCACCGCCACGCTCGACCGGGACGGCTCGGAGGCCGACGGATTCAAGGTGGACGAGGCGTACCTTGCTCCGGATGTGCTGGGGTCCACGAGGAGCCGGCGGTACGTCCAGCTACGGGTCAGGGTGGCCACGGACCCGGCCGGCGACCTGAAGATCCAGGTCGTGGACGATGACCTCTCCCTTTGGCAGCGCGATCTGGCCACCCGGCGCCTGCAGCGGTTGATCAATGACGAGCCTACTTCGACCTTCGTCAAGCAGCTCTCGCAGGGAGCCAAAAGGGAGCCGCTGGAGGAGCGGACGCTGCAGCACGTGATGCGCGACCTGAGCGGCGTCGTGTCCGCACTCGAGATATGCACGCCAGCGCACCGGCAGCAGGCGCACGACCGCGCGACGTACCTAGCGCGACAGATCGAGGCCTACGCCAACGCGTTGGTGCTCCGAGAGATGGACGCCGAGGTCATCCGGACCGGTTCCCGTCATCGCGAGATCATCGAGAAGATGCTCGAGGAGGCTACGCGGCAGGTAGTAATATCCGCTCCTTGGGTAATGGTCCGCGGTGTCGTGGGTTTTCGCGACTCGATGCTTGCCGCGGTCCAGCGCGGTGTCCGAATCACCCTGCTCTGGGGGATCGTTGAGGGACCGAAGGCCCTGGAGCCGGAGACCCTGAGCGCGCTCGACGTAATCCACGAAGCAGGCCGGAGTGCCGGCCGCGGCGGCGGCCTCTTCTTCAGCCGGAACCGCGGGTCGCGGATCCACGCCAAGGTCGTCGCCGTCGATGACCGCCAACTGCTGGTGACCAGCAAGAACTTCCTGAGCGGCTCCGACAACGACGAGCTCGGCCTGTTCCTGGAAGCGGTGCCGGGCCGGCCGAGTCCGGTGATCCGACGAGCTCCATCAGTCGGTGACGGTCGCGGATATCGCCCTGTTCGCTGGGCCCGTCATCGGGTCGCGAGGGCCGCCGGACGAGCACGGTGACCCCGTGACCGTCCTCGCCCAGTCTTCGCTTGAGGACCTTGCCTGGAAAGCCGCCGCCTCCGGTGACGAGGATGTTCATGGATCCCTACCCGCCGAGGATTCGCTCGCGGTGACGCCACGTCAGTGCGATGCATCCTGCTGCCGCGGGAGCGAGCGGCTCGGAGGCCAGCAACCTTCCGTCGACATCCGCGGTGAAGGGTAAGCCCACCACCCTGGGGTCATCGCCTCGAGTCACGGCGCCTTCGCTGTTCGCGCCGACGAGGTCGAGGAAGACCTCATCGAAGACCTCGGAATCGATGACGACGGTGAGGATCTCACCGGCCAGGGTGAGAGCATCTCGTGGTTCGTGGACGACGCCTGACGAGCGTCCCGTAGACCGATGGGCCTGCCGGACGGACCATCCGGGCTATCCCGTCTCGACGGCCTCGATGAAGCGGACGAGCATCGAGCGAAGGCTGATCAGCTCCTCTGCAGAGAACTCATGGGCGATTCGCTGCTCGACGGGTTCGGCCCGCCTCCGGGCGGCATCGAGCGCTTGGCGGCCGACGTCGGTAAGGCGTACCTCGAGGACGTTGTGGTGGCGGGGGTGGGGCGATCTCTCGATCAGGCCTTGCTCCTGCATCGAGGTGAGCGCGACCGTCATTGCCTGCGGGGTGACCAGGCACGCGCGGGCGAGGGCCGCTGCGGTGACGCCGGGATGCCGGTCGAGCTCGGCGAGGGCGACGTACTGCGGCAGGGTCAGCCCCGACGGCTTGATCGCGGTGCTCTTGGCGCGCAGCAGGCTCTGATCGGCGCGCTTGAGCACCATGCCCACGGAGTGGTCGGAGGGCACGGGCGCCGACCGGTGGGTCACGGCGCCCACGGCAGTCGCTGGCCGAACCGCACGAGTTCGCCGTAGAGGCCCTCGTCCGGTGTCGGGCCCAATGCGAGATCGAGCAGCGGGCCGGCGGCTTGGGTGGGGGTCTGCGCTCGGCTCATGTCGAACCACGGCCTCGAGGCCGCGGTGTCGATCATCCCGGGGCACACGGCGGCTACGAAGGTGCCCCGGCGGAGGTCCTGGTCGTGGCGCTCTCGGGCGAGGGTTCGCACGGCGGCGACCTGCGCGATCTTGGAGGGGATGTTGATGAACGCGGGCCAGGCCTCGACCGCTGCGCGGCCGTCGAGCACCGCGTCACGCCAGGCACGGACGGACTGATCGACGTCGTCGAGCGAGTCGAGGTCGTCGAAGCGCTCGTGCAGCACCGGCGCCAGGTAGTGCAGCGTGCCCAGAGTGCTCGCGACGACGATCAGGCGGCCACCGTCGCGCAGGAGCGGACCGAAGGTCCGCAGCACGCGGGTGGTGCCCAGGTTGTTGGTCTCGACGTAGTCCGCGACGACTTCGGCCGGCGTGTCACCGGGGTCCACGCGTCGGTAGGCGTTGGAGAACGCGATGTCGATCCCGCCGTGACGCTGCTTGAGTACTGCGGCCATCCGCTCGACGGACTCGTCACTCGCGACGTCGAGAACCTCGCCGCGAACCTGGGCCCCGTCGACAGGTAGTGCCGAGACAGCGTCGGCGACCCGGGCGCGATCACGACCGGTCAGGTACACCACGTCGTCCTCGCCCATCCGCGCAGCCAAGCCAGCGACCAGGGCCAGGCCGAGCCCCTGGGTCGCACCAGTCACCAGCGCAACTCTCACCATGGCTCAAGCGTATCAATCATCTGATGGCCAGCTAGATGTTGAGGGCTGTCCTCAGGCTGATTCTTGGACAGTGACCGATCCCCTCCCAGGTCGGCCCGCCCTCGGTCGAAGCGGGCGTTTGGAGGGTCGATCCCGAGGGCGGCGCGAACGTGAGTCGGCAGGGTCTCGGGGAACTCGCGCACGATGAAGTCGATCAGGTCTGTCGGTCGACGCCGCTGTGCGCGGCCCCCGGGCCACCGGAGAGCTCAGCGTCCGGGTTGTCTCACGTGTGATCGCGGATGCCGTGGTTGATGCCGTGCTCGGCACCCGTCAGGCGGCAGTGGCGGCCGGTGCCGTCCAGGGCGTGAAAGCACCCGGCGAGGTGGCGTCGGGGGCGGGTCTGCTCCTCGGTCTGCTCGACGCCTTGCAGCCGCGGGTGGGCGCCCCAGACGTCGACGCCGCCGTCGTGCTCGTCGCGCGGGAGACCCCGGTGAGCGTCCGGAGCCTTCTCGACCGGCTGGACCGGGGCTCACGGAGCGCCAAGCAGGTGCTAGCTGCGGTCGCGCTGGCCTTGCGCACCACGCCGTTGGGGAAAGAGGTATCGATCCACCCCGTGACGAAGTCGTTGCTCGGCGCGGTGTGGGTCGAGGGCGCCTGGGCCTGCGCCGATGTGCTGAGCCGCGGCTGCGCCGACGAGGCCGCCGTCCCGGGCCCTTTCCTCGCCGAGGCGTTGGCCGCCCCCCGCGAGCGCGCACGCTACCTGTTGTCCGCGGCGACCGGCTCGCCGCCAATGAGCGATGACGCGATCGATCTACTGCGGGTATCGACGTGCCTCGGCCTGCTTCGCGACGAGATTGCCGACCCAGATGTGGTGGAGCTCCTCAAGGCCTGGGACGGCACCGGACGCACGACCGAGCTGACCCGGGCGGCGCTGGACTACTGAATGACCTACGGTCCGTTGCCCCGGCGTTTGCCGGACCGGCCGCCCACAGCAGCCATCGAGCTGCCGGGCCTCTGGTCGGTGCTGCAGGGAGCGGTCAGCGATCTGCATCGTTACGACTCACACTCCGGGGCCGGCGAGGCCGTGACGGAGTACCTGTTCGGCCGGGGAGGAGAGATGACAAAACTCGCGGAGATTGCGTCGAACCGCGATGGGAGCGCCCTTCGCGTTTGGCATGAGAGGCATGGCCAGCCGAATGACTCCCGCTGGCTGGACAGGGTGACCAGAGCGGCCGGGCAACCAACGATCGATACCAACCGGCGCGTCAGCTTTACCTCGAAGAGAAGGAGCATCCGGCTCGCCGTCCGCCAGGTGACCAAGTCCCTGGAGATCATGGACGAGGAGGGGGCCGGTCCGGACTCCCCGGCCGACCAGGTGATGGCCGTCGAGATCCTCCGGACCGCCGTGCGGCGGGCCATGGAGTCCGGGACCTCCGCGCTCTCGCCATTGAACACTGCGCTACGACTCGAGATCGGTCGGCTAGAAAAGCAACTCGACGGCACGCCGGCCAGCACACTCGTGCTGCCCGGCGCCGCCCTGGACTCATGGCCCTGGCCACATGTGCGCGCCGTCGATTCCCGACCGATCGGCGCAGATGAGGTTCGCCCGGACCGCTCGGAACGGGTCTTTGATGCGTTGCTGCGGGATCTGGCCGGCCAGTGGGCACCCACCGACGCCGTCCAGATCCTGCTGGATCTCGGTGAGTTCTGGCTCGCCGACCTCACCGTCGACGAGCTGATTGCACTCGGCACGATCGAAGGGCCGGAGGGAGAGGCGCTCTGTCGGGCCACCGCGGTCACAAGGGCGCGGGCGGTGGCCGATCTCAAGGCCCATGTGCAGGAACTGCGGTTCCAGTGTGACCGGTCGGGGCTCGTTGACGACCGCTTCGGCGCCAGCGTCGACGAGCTCTGGGGCGACAGCGTGGCGACCAGCCAAGCCTACTGGAATGAGGTCGAAAAGGACGTGATGTCGGCCGCGCGTAAGCGGAAGCTGGAGTTAACGTCGTTGCTTGAGAAGGGCTCCGCGGCAATGGACCCGGGGTGGGTCGAGCACATCGAGGCCCTGCTGGCCAGCGGAGAATTGTCCACGGCCGCCCTAGCGCTGGCCGACACGGACGGCAAACCTCTACTGCCGCAACAGGATCCTCTGCAGCGCTGGTCGTGGCGAGGAATCTCCGTGGCGCAGGCATCGCGCTGGTTCCGGGGTGTCGGGGAGGACGTGCCCCGCCGGGTCGCCGCGGAGTTCGTTCCCGAGGAGACAGATCATGCCGGTCGTCGCGTGGTCGACGCGCTGAACGCTCTGGCAGCTACAGCACCCGGTGCACTGGAGCAGTGGGTGGCCGCGGTGCAGGCACTGGTCGCCGAGACCGACTTCGAGCCGGAAGTCCGGATCGACGCGCAAGGAGCCTGGGCACAGTTCGTCCTGCCCTTCGATCAGCGCCTCCCCCGGTTGAGGTGGGCAGGCACGGGGCCCATCCACGTGACGGTCGGTACGGTCGCATCCCACGCGACGCTGCACTTTTCGCCCGACCTGGTGGCCCACGCCCCGGCTGGCCTCCGCGACGGCGCCAGTGCGGTGATTGATGTCTCGGACGTGCTCTCCCTCCTCGGGCGGGGACCGGGCGGCGTCGCCACAATGAGCAACCGGTCACTTCATTTCCTTGGCATGATCGGCAGCCGGCTGCCACTCGAGCGGGTCATCGCTCCCCGCGACGTACCCGCCGGGCAGGACGCCAGTCGGCGGATGGCCCTGGCCTGGCTGCTCGCTATCCTCGGGTTCTCCGTGACACCAGAGGATCTCGATGGGCTGCGGGTACTCGGTGGAACTCATTCCGTGCCGATGTGGCACCTGATCGAGGCGGCTCGAGAGGACCCGGTCGCAGGTCTAGGGGACTTGCGCCGACGCGTCGACCTAGACGAGATCCTGCGCCGGGGGCTCGCCGCGGACTTGGACAGCGACGCCGCCCTGCTTGTCCTCGCCTCGGTCCTGAAGTGGGAGATCCATGACCGTGAGGACCTGCGCACAGCTGTGGTAGCGGAGTTCGAGCAGCATCGCGGTGAGATCGGTCTCGTTCACAAGATCGACTTCGACGCGGCCATCGACCGCCTGCTGAGCACGGGGCATCTAGTCCATCAGGATGAGCGGTTCACGAGTTGCGCGTGCATGGTTACGAGCGCTCTGCTCCGGAATATCGACGACGTGCTGGCCGATCTGGTCGGCCGTATCGACGCGGCGATCGGTGTCCAGGAACAAGCCTATGAGGCGGTGCTCGCCCTCGCCCTGCATCATGCTAAGGATTCATTGCTCTCGGAGGAGGAGATCCGGAAGGAGGCGTGGACGGACGTCCGCAGGCTGTTTTCGGCTCCTCGCTGATTTGAGTGGGTAGGCGGGGTTCCGCGGGTCTGGTGGTGGTGCTGTCTACGGTCGTCTCGGGCAGTTCGGGGTGGACCGGGAGGCGGGTCGTGGAGGACAGGCTGGGGTTGTTCCAGGCGGCGTTGGGGATCGCTGCGCCGTGGCAGGTGACTGATGCGGTGTTCGACCCGGCGGCGGGCCGGTTGGACATCCGTGTGGATTTCCCTTCCGGCGCGCGGTTCGTCTGCCCTGAGGGCGACGCCGACAGCTGTGCGGTGCACGACACGGCGGACAAGACCTGGCGGCATCTGGACTTCTTCCAGCATCAGGCGTATCTGCACGCCCGGGTCCCCAGGGTGCGCTGCGACACCCATGGGGTCCGCCAGGTGGCGGTGGCGTGGGCGCGGCCGGGCAGCGGGTTCACGTTGCTGTTCGAGGCGTTGCTGTTGGAGTTCGCGCCGCACATGCCGGTCGCGGCGATCGCGCGGATGGTCGGTGAGCACGACACCCGGGTCTGGCGGGTGCTGGAGCACTACGTCCAGCAGGCCCGCGACCAGGTCGACATGTCGCAGGTGACCCGGGTGGGGATGGATGAGACCTCCGCGCGGCGCGGGCAGGACTACGTGTCGCTGTTCATGGACCTCGACGCCCGCGCGGTGCTGTTCGCCACCGAGGGCCGCGACGCCGCCACCGTCGCGCGGTTCGCCGCCGACCTCGCCGGCCACGGCGGCGACGCGGGGCGGGTGACGTCGGTGTGCTGTGACATGAGCCCCGCGTTCATCGCCGGGATCGCCGCGGACCTGCCCGCCGCACAGGTGACCTTCGACCGCTACCACGTCATCCAGGCGCTCAACGCCGCCGTGGACGAGGTCCGCAAAGCCGAGCGGCGCAGCCGTCCCGAGCTGGCGGCCAGCAAGTACCTGTGGCTCAAACGCCCCGAGCGGCTCAGCGGCCGCCAGACCGAACGGCTGGCCTGGCTGACGCGTCCGTCGTCGCGGCTGGCGACCGCGCGGGCGTACCGCTGGCGGTGGGACTTCGACGGCTTCTACGACCAGCCGCCCGAGCTGGCCAAAGCGTATCTGGCGCGCTGGCGCCGCGGCGCGAGCCGCTCGCGGCTGGAGCCGATCAAACGGTTCGTGCGGATGGTCGACCGCCACTGGGACGGCATCGTGGGCTGGCACGCCAACCAGGTCAGCAACGGCATCCTCGAGGGCGCCAACTCGCTGATCCAAGCCGCCAAACGCAAAGCCCGCGGCTACCGCAACAAGCACAAGATGATCACCATCATCTACCTCATCGCCGGACGCCTGCCCCTACCCACCACCCACACGATCTAGCGAGGAGCCATAACTGGCGACAGCTGAAAGCTGCTCGAAGATGCTGGACTACAACTCGATCTCTTGCGGCTGGGCAAGGTTCAGCTCGGCTGAGAAGGTCTCGACCATCACCCGGTCGTCGTCGAGCAGCCAGAACCCATGAGCTGGCGCCACGACGTACTGCGCTTCAAAGCCGACGATGCCGAGCCGCACGTTGGGCAGTTGGGATAAAGAGACCAACCGATCAAGTTGCCCAAGCATGACGTCGGGTGAGCACAGGCGGTAGCGCAAGGCCGCTTCCGTAGGACGAAGTGGAAACGCTTGTCCAGCCGATACAACATGTCCTGGCGTTTCACGCGAACCCGCACAGCCTCGTTGATGGGCCCGGAAGAACCTCGTCTCTTGATCAAGCTCAGCGATCTGATCCTGGTGCGGACGCAAGCCACCCTTTAACTGGCGCTGCCACTCGGCGTGCTGGACTTCCAACGTGTGCAGTGACGCGAGCAGTGCTGCCGTCGCTGCCGCGCTGTTGGTCTCCCTCGTCCAACCAATGATGTCCTCGTCGGTTGGTGTCTGGCGTCCGTTCTCAAGCTTGGAGACCTTTGAAGGCGG
>Ga0136616_10002206_pt1 | contig 10308 bp, 10 predicted proteins | sample AntDrymUQ2992106_2_FD_106648 | JGI IMG/M metagenome (GOLD analysis project Ga0136616, IMG submission 106648) | Polar desert sand microbial communities from Dry Valleys, Antarctica - metaG UQ299 (21.06) | ecosystem: Environmental > Terrestrial > Soil > Desert | place: Antarctica: Dry Valley... | reverse complement strand
GCTGCTCCCAGACCTCGAAGGATGAACGGTGATGGCGAAACCAGGCAAGAACGGACTGTCCCCCAGCGACTGCGTGTGGTCGTTGCCGGAACCGAGGCTGGACTCCAGCGAGACCGGACCCGCCGACGATCTGCGCCGGATCGAGCTGCGGCGTTCAGCACTCGCGATCGCGGATCTCAACCCGGTCGCCGAGAGCCTGCTGGTGCGCGCGGTCGCCGAACACGTCCGCAACGACATGCCGATGACATGACCGGAGACGAGCAAGGGTTCCTCCAGTTCGGCAAGGACACTGGTCTGGCGTCGGCGGCCGGTCTGCACAAGCAGGCCGAGATCCTCGGGGTCGACGTGCCGGTGGCGCTGCCCGAGCTGGCCGACCGGGCCGCGCCGAAGGTCGAGATCGACGGCATCGCGGGAAAGCTCGCCCCGGTCGCCGGGGGCCTCGTCATGGGCCACGATCCGGCCAAGCTCGAAGAAGGGCTTCGGGCGCTGGAGCGGCAGGAAGAGGACGCGAAGCTCCGCCAGCTGCTCGATCAGGCACAACGCCTGCTGAAGAAGAAGGGCTACCGCCTGGCGCTAGCACTGGTCGGGCAGGCGCTGGAGATCGCGCCGAAAAGCTCGACGGCCTGGATTCTCAAGGGGCGCTGTCATCTCGGCCTCGGCGAGTTCGAGCACGCGTTGGCCGCGCTGGACAAGGCGCGTGAACATGCGCCCGACCGGGACACGGTTCTTCTCACCATCTCGCTGCGTGAGGTATGGGAACGCCAGATCATACGAGAGCTTGAGCATGAATTCGCCACGCTCGTCCAGAAAGGCGACTTCGCCGGAGCCGAGCGGAGCATCGACGTCTGGCTGCGCCGGATGCCCGGCCATCCGGCCCTGCTCTACTACCGCTGCGCCGTGCTGCTGCTGACGGATCGGCTCGACGAAGCCAAGGAAGCCATCGAATCGGCGGCGTTGCGGATCGTGACCGGTGACGCCAACCTTGGCGTCTTCCGGGATTTACGCAGCGTGATCGCGCTCAAGGAGTCGGGCAGGTTTCTCGACGCCGCCCGGGAATCCCTGCGCAAGGGGAACCCAAAGCAGGCAGTCACCGAGCTGGCGGCGTGTCGAGCCGAAGTGAGCGGTACCGAACGGTTCGAGAACCTGTGGTCGTACGCGCACGAACGGAACGCGCGCAACGCACGATGGGCGTTCATGCAAGGTATGCGCATGCGGAAGGCGAAAGGGACGAACGTCCGTCCACTCGTCGGTGCACAGCTGGAGGAGTTCCGGTGCTGGCTGGTCGGCGAGGAGATCGCTTCGGGGCTCGAGGCCATGAAGAAAGGCGACTTCAAGCTGGCTGAACAGATCTGCGGCGCCGCCGAAAGAATCGACGACGGCTGTAACTTCATCGCCTACCTGCACGCGGCGGCCATCTACAGGCTCGTCGACGATACGCTGGCGCGGCCGTCGGCGAACCTGGGCGAGGCCGAAACAAGGCTGTGGGCGGCCACTCATCTCGCGGCGCAGGCCTCGCAAGACAAGCTGATCGGGAAACTCGGCAACACCCTGTACACATCGGTCACGAAGTTGCGGGAAGAGGTCGAGAAGGCAAACGCGATCAGCAGCTACTTCAGCGATTTCAACGAGCTTATGACGAAGTACGGGTTCAAGGTCGCCACGACGCTGTCGCGCTACGAGCGGGACAGCGTCGTGGCGACCTTGGAGCGGATCCGGAGTGATGTGGCACAGCTGCGGCGTGACTATCACCTGGCACCGCAGGAAGACGAGGTGCTCAGGAAGCTCACGGCCACAATCACCCGCGTCATGCCACCGCGCTAGCCACTAGCCTGTGGGGCTCGAATACTGGATGGTGGGTGTGACCTGCGGGTTTCGGGTGCCCGGTTGGGTCATGCTGTGATCTGATACTCGCTGGTGAGCCCGTTGAGGATCGCTCGGCGGCGAACCTGATAGCCGATCAGGTTGATCACTGGTGGTGGTTGGGTCTCGGCTTGGGCCGGTGCGAGTTGCCCGAGCGTCCGGTGTGGCCGCGCGGTGTTGAAATCAATGCCGCTAAGTTAGGGAGCCTTCAAGATCATCTGCTAGCGTCTGACCTGCGGGAACACGGGCCTCATCAAGATCGTTAGCGGCCTAACTTAGCGGCATTGGTGTTGAAATGGTGTAGGTAGATCGTGAGGATTCGGCGTAAGTGGCGTTCGTTCACGACCAGGATCCTGTCGAGCAATTCCCGGCGCAGGGTTCCGATCATCCGTTCGCAAATCGAATTCGCTCGGGGTGCTCCGGGTGGGCTGGTGAGGATCTGGATGCCATCGTACAAGCGTTTCAGGGCCTGAGCCTGCCGGGACCTACCCGCAACCTCTCTCAGCTTCCAAATGCCCTTGCTGGTGGCCTCGGTTGCGGTGCCGCGCGGGAGACGTCAGTGAGAGCGGCGGGCTGACGGGAGGCTGCATCGGGGGCCGTAGTTGGGCAGTTTCGTGACCGCCCACGTCTGGCCAGGAGGCAAGACATCGGCGATCCGTGGAACGGATCGTGGAACGAACTACGGGACACGACGGAGCGGCGGGGATGCCAGGGACCCTGCACAGGCCGCCGGTCGGACACCAGAGCCCGTGGAGCACACGCCTAGTCCCGGCCTCCGGAGGCGGGAGCGCAGGTTCGAATCCTGCCGGGGCACCAAACCTGTCCCTTTCAAACCCGCGAGACCCACACCATCGCGGGTTCGTTCATGATCATGCCATGCGTCATGACATGGAACGTTCGTCGAGCGGTACCGGCCACCGATGGTGGCATGTCTGAGCCTGGTGCCCGGTGTCTGTCGCCGGGACGTATGTCTGGGTGCGGTCGGCATGATGGGTTCAGTCGCTCCGCCAGTCGTCCGCCATCGCCAGCAGGCGTTGGACCTCATGACAGGGGTTCGCCAGGGCCTCCAGAAGGTCCGCCAAACTGTCGTAATGCGAACCAACCCTGACAAGATCATCGTTGAAGTTTATCGGTGTCCCACCAGCGGTGACGGACACCAGCGTGCACCCCGGGCAATCAGGGGCGGTTGGGGCGTCTCGCTCAGTGTTCTGGGCGTTGGGAGGTGCCCGGACGCGTTGGGGGTGTTCGGGGTATCTCGCGTCGCCTTCTGCCAGTCGGGCGTGAGGAGCTGGGTGAACGGCTCGGTCCGCTCAGCGCGCTCGACGATGTCGTCGCTGTTGATAATCAGCCTCCGGAAGAAGCCCCGTTGATTTGCTACTTGACGAAGTCAGGCGCAGTCTCGTAGTGCCGGTGGCAGTCGCTGGACATGGTCAGGGCGTCCCCGAGGGTCTGCTCGCTGCTGGCAGGTCGGCGATTTCGGCGGCCATGTCGGCGCGGACACCGAGCCGGGCGGCCGTCACGGCGGCGGGAGTGAGTTGGACGCGTCCGTAGAACGCGGCGACGCCGTGTTCGATCTTCTCCAGGTGGATGGCCGGTCGTGGCAGTTCGCGTAGCGGGTGCGTTTCTTGATGCAGACGAAGTCGCAGGAGCCACCGTTGCCTGTGTTGCGGTTGAACAGCCGGGCGCGGCGCTGGCCGCAGAAGACGTGCCGCGCAGATAGTGGGTGTTTGTGGTCCTTCTCCCCGGCGTGGGCGTGGGCGGTGAGCATGTCCTTAGACCTGCAGCCACAGCTCAGGGTCGAGCAGGGCCTCGTGCTTGCCCTCGTAGGTGACGTCCTGAACTTCGGCGGTGCCCCTGGTGTCCGAGACGAGAAGGCACTAGTCGTCCGTGCGTAGACTGCGCCAAGAAGTTCATTAATCAAGCTATCGAGCAGCTACAGGAATCACAGGACGGTTCGAATCCTCATAAAAAAATTAGATCGGCTCTGCTGAACCGTCGAGACTCCCAGGCAGCTGGCAGTGGTGACGGCGGTGATGGTGTCGAGCTGGGCCGTCACCGCGGCCCGTCGAGCACGAGGCCTCACACCGACCCGCGACACCGCTTCGGGGAGAGCGAGCTGTGCAGCAAGCCCGGTTCTTGACATCACACCGATCTGTAGCAGCAAAGGCCGGACAGTTTTTTGATGATGTCCTTGGCTGTCTTCTTGTCCCATTGATCCGGTCCCGGGCCGAAGAGGTCAACGACGCCGTTCTGGCAGCAGAATCCGGCGAAGTTCGCTGAATCGAATTGCTGCTCGAGCCAGGCGACGGCGCCCTGCACGGCTCCGTGTAGGGATGTTCCGAACTTATCATTCGGCACGTTATATAGTAAGCATTCGAGAAAGTACGACGGCGCGTCAACAGCTTTGAGGGACTCTTCGTCGATCAGGTGGTTACGGGCGTTCTTGAGGACACGGATTACTGGCTTGAACAGATTGCGGGTGGCCTTGTCCTTCCGTCGCCCGTTGCGTAGGTGCTGCTTCGGGAAGTTAACGATCGCCGTGCCGTTCGAGGCGCGGAAGAAGACGCCCTCCTCGTACTTCTCCATGCCCGGAAGGTAGAAAGATTGATATCTGCGGTACTCGATCGCGGGGAGGATGTCGGCGGGAACGCGGAGTAATGAATCCCAGTGACGAATATCGATGCACTTCGTACCTTCCTTCACGTACAGCCTCTTCCGTAACGTCGCCAGGACGTCCTCTCGGAACTCCTCCCAGCCGTAGGAGGTCTCCTCGTAGCGTGCGTGAAAGTTCGCCCGTCCGATGGCGTCCAGTGCTTCGATATCCTCCTCCAGCGGGAGCTTCATGAGGATCACGAGGTCGACGTCACTGGTGCCGCTGATGTGCGTTAGATTGGCGTAAGAGCCCTGCAGGAAGATTTCGTACTCGCAGGCGTCCAACCGTTCGGCTTCCCGCAATGCGTCCTGCAGTACGCCCTTCGTCCAGGACAGCAGGAAGCTGCCGGGCATCTTCGCCCACTCCTCAAGAGTCTCGCGTGACAAGGTCATGCCACAGCCTCCGTCGATCGGCGCTCGTTCCTGGTGAAGCGCAGGGTTCCGTGAGTCCTGCGGAACCGGTCGCTCTGGTAGCCACCGCTGAGGGTGTCGACGCCGTCGGAGAACTGCAGGCGCGCCGAGCCGCCATGGGCGTTCATTGTGTGGGTTGCTCCCTCGTCAGGCACGTTCCGGTACAGGTAGCGCAGGCCTTCGTCTGGGCCCGGCGCCGCCGAGACCCCGGCCAGGTACGAGTGTGACCGGGAGGCTCCCGTCCTCAGCTCTATGAGGATGCGGCTCGATGTCTGGCGGACAACGAGCGTTGCGTCGTATGTCTGTTCGTCGAAGCTGCTGGTCAGCGTGCCGCGCCAGGTCCCCCGGAGATTCGGTACCCCGCTCAGGGTCCGGTCGACGGGGCCGAGCTGCCAGAGGATCCGGTCGTAGAGCTGCCACAGGCCGCCGTAGAAGCCGAGCACCGCCGGGGTGTCCAACCACCATGGGGCGGTGAGCTGCAGTGCCGACAGGGTATGTCCCAGGCCCCACGCGAGCAGGATCGCGCCGACGGCAAGGACGAGGAGCACCAGCCGGAGCCGGTTCACGTCGGTGGAGTATGGGTGCATCGGCGTGCCTCCTGCGGTCGGTGGGGAACGATTGCCGTGTCCGTTGACGATGGGCGCGCGCTCGTGGCGCTACTGCGGGAAGTACAGTCGGGCGTACCAGGTCGGTAGGCCACGCCCGGCGATCCATTCCTGCCACTGGTTGCTGGCGCCACCGCTGACGATCATCAGTAGCGCTGCGGAGAGGTTGCCGGTGGCCATTTGCTCCATCGCAGATTGATCGACGACGCTGGGCCCGGCGGGACCTCGCGGGTGTGTGTGCCAGGCGCCGACGAAGCCGACCAGCCGCCGGCTTCCGACCAGTCGGTCTTTCACCGCGGATCGCGCGTGTGCCGGGTCGATCGTCAAGCCCTCTGCAGATGCCTCACTCCCGAGCGGGAGACCCTGTGCCTCGCTCACCCAGACGACGCGGCTGGCGTGGTCGATCTGTCCGAGCAGGAGCCCGCCCGTCTCGACTGCCGGACCGCGTTCGTCGGTCATGCGGAGCACCTCGCTGCGAATGGCGGCCAGTGCCTCGAGGTCGAGCCTGATCTCGTAGTCGTGGTCCAGGTCGCGGGTGATCAGGTCGTTCGGCCAGCTCAACCGCTGCGGCGCCGCTCCTGGCCCTGCCTCGGTCGGGGAGCGCAGCACCGTCGCCCACCGGGACGGTGCGGCAGGGTGCGGGTCGGCGTCGAGGACGATCAGTGCTTCGTTGAGCAGATGCCCGGCGAACGAGGCCAAGTCGGCGGCGGACCCAACGTAGGTCGGGTCCGAACACCCTGGCTCCGGCTGGAACACCTCGGCGCGGGGCGGGTCGGGGTGGAAGTCGTCGAGCAGATCGGATAGCAGCTCGTTCTCACTCGCCGTCACCGCCAGGCAGCGCAGGATGTCCGCGCCTGCGCCACTGGCGTGGGGCAGTGCCAACGTCGCGGCGGCGAGCTCGCACCAATGGCCGACCATCACCGACAGGATCGGTGGCCAAGGATCGGAAACTGACCAGCGTGCCTTCTCCAGCGCGGCGGCGACCGAGGGCGAGGCCGTCGCGTCCACGATGAGGTCGGCGGCGAGCACGCCCGGCACATGGGCGACCAGCTCGATCGCGTCGATGGCCTCATACCACACGTCGATGTCGGGCGACAGGCCGCTCAGTCGACCGAACAGCACCTTGGCCTTCGGCGCTCCGATGTCGTCGGGGTAGTACGGCTGGCGGACGAGGATGCCGGGGTGGACAAGGCCTGAGTCGACCAGGCCGATCCGACCGGCGCCGGCCCGCGCGCAGAACTCGGCGATCGGCGCCCCGAGCCCGCCGCAGCCGAGCACCAGCACCTGCTTTCCCATAAGCCACCCGCTGGGCCTGGACCGGTCCCGGCGCGTAGTGACGCGCGGACGCTGGTCGTAGGCCTTCATCCAGTTCACCGGATCGTCTTCCGACGGATACTCGATGCCAACGACGTCGATGAGCCAGGCGGCAAGGTGGGCGACCCGGGAACCGCCTATCACATGGCGTGGAGCGGGGCTGCCCAAGAGAACCAACGGAAGGCCCGGATTCGTAACGGCGCCAGCGGCCGGCCGCATGGCGAGAGTGGTGTCCCTGGCCACCACAAGCAGTCGCCAGAACAGTTCGTAGTCTATGCCCTGCTGCCACATCGCTTCCAACAGCTCACCGAGATCTGTGGGATAGCTGAAGTCCACAGGTTCGGGGAGTGCCACCAGGGGAGCGAGGAAGGCGCTCTCGTCGGCGAGCTCGACAACCTCCAGGGACTCCGATGCCGTCAGCCAATGCCTGACCTCGAACCGGATGGGGCCGGTTGGCTCGACGACGGCCATGGCCACCCATGGTGCTTCGTCGTGCTCTAGATGGGACGGAAGGTCCGTGTGGACGACGAGAAGGCCGTCCGCCCGTGAGGCCGCGGTGATAGGCGGATCCCAGGGCAGGTCCGGACCGGTGATCGTTCCGTCGGCCACGTGGCGGAACCAAGTAAGCAGGCGCTGGGTGAAGCCGAACATGCCTCGACCCGGATCCCAGTCGTTGGGGGAGAGGTAGAGGCAGATATTCGTTCCCCAGACTACGTGGGGCAACCGGGCGAACCGCCGATGCTCTGTCGAGACAGAAGGCGGGTGGAGCGGGTAGTCGGGCGGTACCGAGACCGTGACCTTCTCCCAGGGCTCCAACTCGACAGCCGGGCACCCGGGCTCCGTGCCAATGCAGTCGACGAGCAGGTCGATCAGCAGCTCGTCGTGCTCGTTGCTCCGCAGGCGGGCGACTTTGACCCCACCCTCAGTTAGTCTGCCGACGTCCTGCAGTTCCCGCTGCGCCTGCCATTGCCCGTGCGTGAGACCGGTGGTCTCCTTCATCGCCGGCCGAACCTCGACGCCGTATCGGGAGCGTCGACAAGGTTCTCGAGCCGCTCCAGGTTCCCCACCAGTCCGGAGGCGAACGTTCTCGCCGCCGACGCAGATGCCGGCACCTCGGTCCTGCTGAACCGGGGTCCGGGCAAGCGGATGGCAGTCTGCTCAGCGCCGTGCCCATCGAGCGCGCGGAGGAGCTTGAAGGCACTTGAACCGGCGAGCGAGCCGACGGTGGGCGGTGCCGACAACTCGCCGAACTCGGCGTGTGCGATGCCACAGGCAACGGCCTGGCCCGCCCCCACGCATACAGCAGGGCCGAGCGCGCGAACCAGTTCGGCGGCGGGTAGAACCGGACGGCCGTCGGCGAGGAGCGGGCGGGTCACTACCACCGGGAGTAGAGCGGCGACGACCGGAGGGAGCCCGACCAGTCGGATTTGAACCCGCGTTCCGGTGACGGCCGCCGCGACGACGTGAGTCCACACGTCGTCCAGGACCGTAGCGAGCGCGGTGAGAATCCCGCAATGCCCGGGCTGCCACGCGTCGGTGACGACATCCCAGCCCTCGGCACCGAGCCGGTCCGAGAGCTTCGTCGCCAGGATCCGTTGCCAGCCGGAGTCGACCGCCCGGGCCTCAGCCAGGTCCGAAACTCCATCCGGAACCCCGTCCGGGCGGTAGGCCGCGATGCCACACTCGCGATCGACCACTAAGGCGCGCCATCGAGGCGCGCCGTCGTTGCCAGCCGCCCACGACACCTTCACACTCCGGCCACTCCCGGCGCTGGACCCCCCAGCAGGCCCGTCGGGCTCGGCACTCGGGTTGCACTCGCCGCATGTCCGGCCGCGGACGTCGACGACGAGCGCAGACTGCCTGACCGTGGTGACAACCTCAGTGTTGCACCGGCCGCATCGCCTGCTGATCGGCGACCTCTCAGGAGCGCCGCTTGCGCCTCCGGACCCGCCACGACCAGAACTATCAGGTACCCTGGCATGGCGGCGATACGTGACGGTCACCGCCAAAGTATGCATTGATCAAATCGTTCTGACCAGAGTCGACTCAGGATCGACGCTCAGGTAGGATGCAGCACATCGACCCTGTGGTCATTCTTCCTCCTCGCAACCCGTCAACAAGCTGCTCACGATACTTCAAGGCAATCGATTCACGACGGTTCCGTGAAGCGTAAGGGGTTCTGGCTAGCGGTGGGCTCGTTGACGTGGGACGCGATGGCGGTGGTCTCGGTCGTGCTGCGGCAGAACTGAGCTCATGTGATCTTCCTGCCGGCGTAGCGGGCGCGGAACCACCTGGCGGTCGGGGTCGTCGTCGAAGTCGTGTAGCAGCCGGACGATGCGGGCGGCGCTGCCCAGTGCTGGCGTGAGCGGGCGGTCCGAGGTGGAGACCTGCAGCCGGGCCTGTGGGGTTGGGCCCGCTGGGTGGGAGCCGGCCGGGTGGCTCATCTCGTCCGGGTCTGGCAGGCGCAGTTCGTAGATGTCGCCGTCGCGAACGACGGTCCCTCGGGTGTCCTGGATGACGCGCTCGGCACGGTTCTTGAAGTCGTAGTGGCGACCGGGGTCGTGCTCGCCGCGCTTGGTCACCGCGTAGTGCGCCATGACCTGGGTAACGCCGCCACCAGGTGTGCGGCGGATGCGATCGGGTCCCACGACTCCGATGGTGCAACCACCGCAGTTCGCGGCCCTAGCGCCCCTTGGGCGCTAGTGGCACAGTCGCAGGCATGATTATCGCCGATCTCATCGGCGGCCGCGACAATCCGTGGCTCAGGTTTTCGATGCAACCCGTATCGGAACCGGCCGGGCCGCCATGAAATTCGTGAAAGAAAATGCGTCTGTTGGGATGTACTTCGTCAAGGACCGCCTGGCGCGGCTGCGCGCTGGAGATGTCTATGACCTAGCCCCTGGCACAGGCGGGATTGTCAGGGTGGAGGGCAATACGATCGGCGCCTACCGAGACGAGTCGGGGAAGATCCACGCGGTGAGCGTCACATGCGCGAGGGCCGCTCGTGCCGTAGGCTTCTTGCGGCCAGTTGAGGGGCCGGGGCGAGCAGAGGATAGGCAACTTTGGTTAGTGGTGCCTGCGTTAGCTTATTCGACGACGTTTTCGGCTCCCAGTAAGTTTAGCAGCTTCCGGACAGACTTATCATGGACCGCAGGATATGTCGCGGGAAAGGTCGGTTTACTGCGTGATTTCGAACGTGACCATGTGATCGTGGGCTTGGAAGCATCGGTGGTATCGGCGCCAGATTGATGTACTCCGGCCACCGCATGCGCGGGTCAGAAAACACCGCATCATATGCCTCACGCGCGATCTGCGTCGGACTGCTTCTCGCATCTATTCCACACTTGGGCCGCAGCGGCGTAAGCTCTATCTAGGCTCGCGGGTGAGATTGGGGTTGGGTCGATCTCCATCGTCGCGATCGCCCGGTGCAGCAGCAGGAGGGGGCCGAGGTGGCGGTCGAGCTGTT
>Ga0136616_10002204_pt1 | contig 10310 bp, 7 predicted proteins | sample AntDrymUQ2992106_2_FD_106648 | JGI IMG/M metagenome (GOLD analysis project Ga0136616, IMG submission 106648) | Polar desert sand microbial communities from Dry Valleys, Antarctica - metaG UQ299 (21.06) | ecosystem: Environmental > Terrestrial > Soil > Desert | place: Antarctica: Dry Valley... | reverse complement strand
TCCTCCCGGTTCCATACGTCGATTGCCAGCCTGGCCAGTTCGTCGATCGTGCGGACCGGCTTCACCACGTCAAGAAACTGCCAGCCCACCCGCAGCCCGGTGAGAATCGCGTTCTCCAGCCTACTCATCATCTGTCACCTCCCGCGCCGTCGGAAACCGACGGTCATCACTGTCTTCAACCGGCAGCCGCACCCTTTGCTGCGCAACCTGATCTTCTCCGGCGTCTTCAGCATGGTGCAGCCACTGGTCTTCCTCGCCCTCTTCACCGCGCTGCTCCTGGGCGTCGGGATCCGCTCCTCGCAGTGGTTCGTCCCCGCCATCCTGGTTATGTCCTGCCTGTTCGGGGGCTCGACTACCACCCGATGTACTTCTCGACGGTTTCCTCGTAGCACTCGAACTCGCTCTCGGTGCTCTCGACGACGGGACACCGGCAGCGGGTGATTTTACCTTGGCGTACTCCGCGAGCGCCCACACCCCCCAGAGCAGGGGGTACAAACTGTTCCGGTAGACCCAGATGGCGCCCACGGTGTAGCTGGCCTCGGGCCAGCCGCGTTCCGGGTCGTATTGTTCAAGCAGGAAGTCGATGCCGCGCTCGATCGCCTGACTGACTTCTGATGTCTGACGCACCGCGAGCAGGCCAAACACTGTCCACCCGGTCTGTTCCACTGTGCTTACCGCGTTGTTGGTGGCGGTGAAGTCGAAATAGGTTACATAGTTCTCACCCCAGCCGCCGTCGTTCTGCTGAGTGCGGAGCAGATACTCCGTTGCCTCGTCTACCACGTTCGCGGCTATCCTGGCGTTGGGGCCGAGATGCCTGACGTCTCGCAGGCCGCTCAGCACGGCCGCAGTGCCGTAGGTGAAGGTGAGACCCCATCGGCCGAACCAGCTGCCGTTGTCCAGCTGCATCGACTCCAGCCAGGACACACCTCGCGCCACCCGGTCAACAGTTGTCTCCGTATCGCCCGGTGCTCCCAGAGCGAGCGCGCTCAAGACGTGACCCACAACGTCCGCGGTGGGCGGATCGTCCTTGAAGACGGGGAGCAATCCCCGCACCGCCTTGGCCTGGTCTTTGGCGAACGCGGCCCAGCCACCGTCACTGCCCTGCATGAAGTGCAGCCAGCGCAGCGCCCGGCCAATTACGCGAGCCTTCTCCTCCTCCCGAGCCCCCATGTCCACCTGATTTAGGGCGAGAACGGCGAAAGCCGTGTCGTCGGTGTCCGGGTAGCGCACGTTCTCTCGCTGGAACGGCACGCCACCGTCCGGTCCCTGGCAGCTCAGCAGGTAATGCCCCGCCCTGCGCAGTGGCACAGCGGCGGGATCCACGCCGGCCGAGGTGAGCGCCAACATGGCAATGGTGGTGTCCCATACCGGCAGCTTGTACCGGGACACGTAGCCGTCTGCGCGTTGCAGGCCGTGCAGAAACGAGAGTGCCTTACGCATCACCTCCGTCTCTGGTCCGTAGCCGAGCAGATGCATCGCGATGGTGCCGGCGATCGTCGGCAGGAAGGTGTCGTACCAGCTGCCGTCCTCGTTCTGGTTGGCCAGCAGCTGGGCTTCGGCCTTCTTCAGCAGTACCCGCTCAAGTGGATTCAGTTTGCGACCGGAGCCGACCGTCGTCATCACCATGAGGCCCACTAGGGCGTCCTGTCCCCACGCGCCCGCCAGTCGCGGCACACTTGACCTGACGAAACGCGGCACAAGCAATAGTTCGACCGGTGCCGCCAGTATTCCCGCCATGTCATGGTATGGCCCGTATCCCGGGGGCGCGTATGGATTGGCTAAAACGGCGAACGCCTGGGTGAATGGATCCGCCAGCGAGAGACCAGAGGAAAGTCGCCCTGATGCCTGCTCACTGATGAACGTCCACGGCTCTTGTCGCCGGCCGCGGCCCCATATTTCCAGCGCTATCTCGGCGGCGATGGTCCCTTCCAGGAAATTCAGGCTTGGTGTGTCGATGATTCCCCAGGTACCATTGGGTTCGCCGTCTTCATCGTGCCCGGTCCGGTTAGCCTCCAGCCAATTTAGCGCTGCGGTTGGCTCGTGGTAGGCACCGAGTAGGCGCTGCAGAACACAGTACATCCCGTTGGTCCAGGCGTTGTACATGATAGCCCCGTGCCAAGTACCGTCCAGCTGCTGCTCGGCGAGTAGACGTTGACACGCGTCGCTCAACACTGTTTGTAACTGAACGTAGTCGCGAGGACTCTGCTCTGCTTCTGGCTGTACTTCCGTAGTGGTCATTGTCTTCCTGTCTCCGCTCTCATCCGCGATCCACTGGCTCCCCGCCATCGCTCACGCCGAACTTGATGGCGAGAACATTGCCCTGCCGCTCGGCCCCAAGCACCTCACGTGCCACCAGCGTCTCCGGGCAGTGCAGCTGACGCCGGTAACCGTCGAGCTGTATAGTCAACATGGCCCCTTCCTTGTAGAGTTGTACATCCGACTCGTCAAGCACTGGCACCTGCACCCGCATTACAACAACGTCCGAGCTCTCTCGTTCGAGTCCGAAGAGATCGTGCTCGGTCAGTCGGTGGAGCGGATCAACGTCCTGGTACAACGAGTTTGCGACCGTACGCAACATCGGCAGCCCGAGCACCTCATTGTCATAGAGTGGCACCTCGAAGATTCGTAGGGGATAGAAGGTCTGCCGCGTCTGCCTGAGATAAGTCTCTTGCAGCTTCTGCCAGTTCTTGAACAAAGGCTCGTTCATGTTCGGGGGGAGCACCTTATTCGCGATCACCGCATCCACCGCATACCCTGACACGTTCAGGAAGGACACAGCTCGTTGAGTCTCTATCACCGCGAGCTTCTCCGGCACCAGCACGAAACGGAAGTAGGTATCTCCACGTAGGAACTCCTGCCGGGCGCGTTCAATATCGTCGAAGAGGGCGAAAATGGAGGTGAAGAAGTCATCCTTAGGGACCTCGCGACCCAACACGGTGAGGAACGGTCGGACTGTCTTCGTGTACGCTCGATCGACTGCCAGCGCCCTGCGGACGGGAGAAAGGAATTCTGGGAAGTGCAGGAATCTGAGAGTGTTTCCGGTTGGCGCAGTGTCTACGACAACGGCGTCGAACTCGCCAGAGGCCTTAACTTCGGCCAGTTTGAGCAAGCCGAACAGCTCGTCCCCTCCTGGAAAGTTGACGATCTCCTCAGCAAGCGCGCTTGTCACGCCTTGCCGGGCCATCTGTTTCATCAACACGTCGCGCACACTGCCGAACCGCAGGGTCATTTCCTCGCGCGTATCCAGCTCCATCGCAGCAAGGTTGTCGGCGATCTCGCGTGGTGCCGAGTCGAGCGAGACCTGCAGGCAGTCGCCGAGTGAATGAGCTGGATCAGTGGAGATCACGAGCGTGCGGATGCCCTGATCGGCCAGATGCACCGCGGTAGCGGCCGCAATCGTGCTCTTACCGACACCACCCTTCCCGGTGAAGATCAGCGTGGCTGCCTCGTTTCCACGTTCGTGCACCACTACTCCTTACGTGCATGTTTACCCGATCCGGATGCTGTTTGACGTTTCTTGGTCGCTGCCAGAACGCGCTCCGCTGTACGATCCGCCACCGCAGCTATAGTGAGGCTCGGATTGGCTCCCACCGGTCCCGGTAGCACGGATCCATCCGCGACAAATAGACCCGGATGGTTGAATACTTCGCCATGTGCGTCAACCACGCCCTGTCGGGAGTTGAGCCCCATCGGGCAGCCGCCTAGTGGATGCATGGTCACGCCATAGCTGAACGGGCCGGACTGTCCGTCCCAGTAGTTTCCCCCAAGAGCGCCGACAACGGCACGCGCCATAGTTCGAGCGCGTTCGAAATATGGCGCAGAGCGGCGCTCGTTCCAGGACAGCTCCAACAGTCCCTCGTCCAAATACATCCGCCCATTCGGCCTGTCCCGCCCGACGCCGATCAGTGGCAGTAAGCCGGCGGACAATTCGGTGGAGCCAAACAGGGTCGCCAGGTCGCCGTTGAGCGCATCGCCGTTCTTAGCCGAACCCAAGTCCAAACGTCGTGCGATGATCCGTGGCAGGAGACGAGAGATTGCGCTCGCCGTATTCGGCAAATCCGCGGCCTGTAGCAGCCAACTCACGAAAGCCGGATAGCCGAGATCCTCGATGTACGAGTCGAGGCTCGCGGTCGAGCCATCCGGCCCCGGAATCCGGATGGCGCCAGTGATTGCGGTGCCGAAATCACTCTCGATGATCCGTTGACGGCGCCTGCCTTGATGCCGCCAGCTGCATTTTGTGCCGAAGGCGAGGTAATCCCCGTTCGTGGAGAACTTGGTGCCGAGGCAGTCGCTCAAACCTGGAAGCGCCGAGCGGTTTTTCATCAGCAGGAATGTCGAGCCGTAGGTGCCGGCGGCCAGCACCACCTGATCGGCGCTCAATGTGTGCAGTGGTAACATATTCGGATCATGCGTCGCGGTTCTGCGACCCGCTCTTTCCAGATCGTGCTGTACATAGCGGACCAGGTAACCGTGCTTGTTGTCGGCACGCGGACGCAATTCCCTGACCTCGCAGAGAGTGCGCACGTTTGCTTTGAGGTGCTTGGCAAGAGATATGTAGTTCAAATCGAGGGAATTCTTGCTGCCGTAGTTGCAGCCAAAGCAACATTCGGCGCACAACCGACACGTCTCCCGTGGACGGCCGTGAAGGTTTGGAATAACTTCGTCGATCGGCTCCCCTGGCGACGGGATGTCCCCGGCCGCGAACGTGACAGCGAGCTTGGGCGCGAACCAATGCAGCCGAAGCGATTCGGCGGCTGATTTCAGTGCCAGAGCCCGATGGGTCCCATTGTAGGGTGGCAAGTCGAGTGGGTAGGGCTGCGGTGTCAGCATCTGCTCGACGCGGTCGTAATGTGGTTCGAGGTCGGCTCGGGTCACCGGCCAGTACTCGTATCCTTCCTGTGTGTGGTCCTCGGTGACGAACGAGCGCTCGTCCTTGCGGAGCAACACGTTCGCGAAGATGAGTGAGCCGCCACCCAAACCGCTGGCGATCACGCCGGCGACGGTCGAGGTCGCCCATACGTCGTAGAGACCGTAGTAGCCCTCGCTTGGATCCCAGAAATTCGACTTCATCCGGTACGGGTTCCTGGGGAACGACCCTGGTGGATAGGCCTGGCCGCGTTCAAGCAGACAGACGGATTGACCCGCTTCGGCCACCCGATAGCTGACCACCGAACCGCCAAATCCGGAACCGATCACGATTACATCGTAGTGCGGGGTCTCGATCGTTGTCATGTGCTGCTCCCAGTTCCGAGCAGCTGCAGCAGGCCGCCGGCCTCCCAGACTGAGCGCACGAACGATCCAGCCGGGTCGAGATCGACCCGGTCTCCTGCATCGGTGCACAGGGTCCATTCGTCGAAGCAGAGCTCGATCCGTTGGCCAGCGTGGATCTTCTTACGATCTGCTGGGTCGGCGAAGTTCACGCACGGCAGCGCGTTGTTCGTGGCGTTACGGAAGAAGATGCGCGCGAAGTCCACCGCGACGACAGCCCCTATTTGGTTGAGCTGGAGGCTCTGGATCGATGTCTCCCTGCTGGATCCGCAGCCGAAGTTCCGTCCAGCAACTACGATGTCCCCGGGTTCCAGGCGCCCTTGCAGCTCGGGATCGAGGCCATTGAACAGCCCTCGCCGCACAATGGCGGGATCCAAGCTGAAGAACTGGGGCGGGTGGATGACATCGGTGTTAATATCGTCACCGAATACCCATGCGCGGCCGCTGAGCTGTTTCACGCCATCTCCCCTACGTAACCTCGCAGCGCCGCCGTCGCCACGGTTCGCGCACTGGCAAGGTAGGTAGCGCTGTCCCAATGGCCCATCCGGCCGCGGAAGTTGCGGTTCGAGGTCGAGACACATACGTCTTGTGACCCGAGAACGCCCTTGTCAATCCCACCGCATGGACCACAGCTCGACTGGTTGAACACGGCGCCGGCCTCGGTGAGGACTTCTACATAGCCGAGCTTGAGTGCCTGCTTGAAAACCTCGATCGAAGCAGGGATGACCACGAATCGCACCCGCTCGTTGACCTTCTTGCCGGCCATGATCTCGGCAGCGACCCGGATGTCTGCTAGCCTGCCGCTGGCGCACGAACCGAGAAACGCCGTCGTGATCGGAGTGCGTTCGAGTTCGTCCACGGGCGTCACGTTCGCCGGCGACCATGGCTTCGCTACTAGCGGGCGAAGCGTCGTGAGGTCGACGTCAATCTCTCGTTCGTAGCGGGCATCGACATCTGGCAACGTCAGCGCAGTCGGTGATACCCCATCGCGCTTGGTGCAGTACTCCACTGTGATCTCATCCGGCACGAAGATGCCGAACTTGGCTCCCATTTCAACGGCCATGTTGGAGATCGCGAACCGCTCGTCCTGTAGCAGTTTCGACTGGCTCTCGTCGTGCAGCTCTAACGTGCGGTATCGGGCCTCGTGCTCGCCTAATAGCGAGAGCAATTGCAGGACCACATCGCGGCCATTGCAGGCGTTCGGCAGCAGACCACGAAATGTGATCTTGATGGTCTCCGGTACCCGCATCCAGGTCGTCCCGGTCGCCAGTGCGAAAAGGATGTCGGTGGAGCCCATGCCCGTCGCGCACACACCGAGAGCACCAGCCATAATCGTATGGCTGTCCGCGCCGACGATGAGGCTGCCAGGTTGACACAGCTCATGCTCGACGAGCAACTGGTGGCAGATTCCCTTATCGATCAACAGGTGGTTCAACCGGAGACGACGGGAGAAGGCGAGGAACCGAGCCGAGATGTCGGCGCGCTCGGCATCAGCTGGCGGTGAGAAGTGATCGTTGGTGAAGATCACTCGCTTGGGATCCCAGATCGAAAGGCCAAGCCGTTCGAAGCGGTCTATCAGCAGGCTGATCGTGGCGTCGTGGCCGAGCAGCGCGTCGATGCCCACCCGCAACACCGAGTCCGACTCGTGCCGGTCGATCGCATGTACGGTGAGGACTTTGTCGCTGATGGTGAGTCCCATGGTGTCAGCTCGTCGCCCGCTCGTGACTGTCGATGATGAGCTGCGTGAGCTCTGCATGGTCGATGCCGGAGAGGCGGTCGGCGAAGAATTGCTGCCGCTGGCCGTAGAGCCGCTCGTGCTCGGTTTTGCTCGACTGCGTGAGCTTGTGTTTCACCATCGTGAGTAGCGACTTCACCGTGTCGTCGTCGGCCGCCACTACTCCTGACTCATCGAGAATAGATCGGATCAATGCACTGCCCGAGTGCTTACCGAGCACGAACTCCGTCTTACGACCGACAGCGGAGGATGGAAGGAACTCGTAGCTTTCCGCGGACTTGAGCATCGCGTCCACATGCACCCCCGACTCATGCCGGAATACGTTGAGCCCAGTCACTGGCTTGGTGAAGCTCGTGTGGACCCCGGAGAGGCGTTCAACCAACTGCGCGAGTCGCTGCATTTCGACCAGGTCGATCGAATGCTCGATTCCGTAGAGGTAGCGCAGTCCGGCAGCTACCTCGGCGAGATCGGCGTTGCCCGCGCGTTCGCCGAGGCCGTTGACCGTGCACGTCACCGACTCGGCTCCGGCGGCCACGGCAGCGAGCGTGTTGGCTGAGGCCAGACCGAAATCGTTGTGACAGTGCGGACACACTCGCACGACGGGGTCCAGCGCGGCACGCAGCTTGCGCGTGAGCGAGGCCATCGTGTCTGGTCTCGCGCATCCGACGGTGTCCGCGATGATCACTCGTGTTACTGGCACGGACGCCGTGATCTGTTCGACGAAGTGACGGAGAAAACGGGGATCGGCCCTGGTCGCGTCTTCGAAAACTACGTTCAAGGCCATGCCACGGCCGACGACATCTTCTGCACCGTCACGGAATAACTTAATCGCACGCTCGCGGGTCATGCCCAGTGTCTTCTCGATGCGCGAGTCACTAGTCGGCATGAACAAGAACACTTCCTGAGCCATGGCCTTGTCGGCGGCCGCAATGTCATCACGGAAAGGGCGTGCGGTGGCGCCAATTCCAGCGTTCAACTTGAGGCGTCTGAGTTCTTGCAACGTTTCGATCTCTTCGCCGCTACCTGCGGGAAACCCGGCGTCGAGCAGGTTAACTCCCGCCCGGCTGAGTGAAGTCGCGATCTGCAGTTTTTCATCGATGGTGAAAACGACTCCCGGAGCCTGCTCACCATCACGCAGAGTGCAGTCGATCACCTCCACCCGCTCGGGTGCTGGTGGGTCCCACGGAGACCGCGGGGGCTCTGCTGACATCTTCTGCTTCTTCCGATTGTCCCCTATTGTCCCTCCTGCTGCCATGTTCCCCAGGGGTGCATCTCCACGTCGCACCATCGAACGAGGTCGGCGACACACATCCGGCCGTCGTGTCGCCACGTGAGGCTGGGATCAGGCATCCGGCCAGGGGAGCATAGCCGAGTGGCACCGAGTTGCGCAAGTGCAGCGGCCAGTAGGGGCATCTCGTCGTCTAGCGCGCCTACCCCAACGTTCTGTAGCCGTGTTCCGAGCGGGCGCAACATCTCGATGGCCCGCTCGATACTTGGCACGGCAACAATCTGGAGCATCCTGCTGCCACTGCCGGCGCCCCCGTCGAGTGCGTCGTCCAGCAGGACGGTCCAGTCCTTTTCGGACCAGATTCGTCGTGCGGCGGACTCTGCAGCGCGGTACTGGATCTCTGCCCGACGTAGCTGCAACGCCGCCGCGGCGCCCAATTCGAGGTGGCCAAGTGGACAGTCCTCCGCGTACTCGGCCATCGCCTGCGCCACCCGCGCGGCGAAGAGCGCGACTTCGTCCGCGTCGCCCTCGACGAGGTAGGCCTGCGCGGCAATACATGCCTGCTGATCGAACATCGATGCGTCGTGGGCGAGCTTGGCGGCAAGCCCCTCGTGGTCCTCACCCCGCAGGAACCCGCTGGAGAGCAGGCCGACCGACAGCTTGTTGCCGTGCATCACGAAACGCTGCTCGAGCCCGATGGAAGCTTGGATGACGGCGCAGGCCTCGTCGCCGCCGTAGGCCACCACCACATCGGCCACACCGAGCGCCACGGTCCTGGTCGACACATCGTCGCGGTCCCAGTAGGTGACGAGCACGGCGTCCGCAAGCCTCGGCTCGACCTGTCCCAGCGTCGCGACGAACCGGGCGGCGAAGGTGGGCTCGCCACTGGCCACCTTCGCGATAACCGCCGATTTGACCAGCAGTGACCGCACGATGCCGAGCGCCGGCAACCCGGGAACATTGCCCGTAAAGACTTGGCACACGATATCGGGCCCGATTGCCATCGTCCTACCGCCCAACCATGCGTCCGCGCAGGGCTCGTCGAGCACCTTCGGATCCCCGAGCTCTCGAGCGAGCACCCGCCACAACGCGTCGGCTTGATAGTTCCGTAACTCCACGTCGAAGCTGCGCTCCACCGTCGGTGCTGAAAGGCCGGTGGTCATCACCACCAGGTCCCGCGCCGCACACCGATCCGGCCAGTCACGGTCACACCACAGTCGCGCTGTCGCGTCGATCGCTTCGACGATCTCTGCGATATCAAATTCTTTCAGCACCACGCTGGCCTGTCGTAGCCCTTTCGCCACAGTGGACCAGCACTCGAGTCGAGGACGGACCAGTTGGAAGCCCCGCCCTTCGCCTACTGCGTGCACTCGTTCGACCTCGGCGGGATCGACCCAGCTAGGCAACCAGGAGATCACCGGCTCGGCGGGCGTCGGAGGCTCGCGCATCGGCTCACCCATTGGGAGCGTCCGATGTGGTGATCTCATCGAGCGTGAGGGAGCACCCTCGACTGCGGGCTTTCTCCACCCGCCCGACGATCGCGACACCTTGCTCAGTGGCGATGCCCAGGTCTCCGGTGAGCAGTACCGGTGGGCGATCCAGCACGCACAGGTCGATCACTTCGAGTAGACCCGTGCAACCGTCCACGAACTCCATCGTCTCGGTGCTACGGACGCGTGGCTCGACGAAGGGTAACCGGCCCTTGGGGCGCTCACCGAGTGGCCCGATCGGCTGGTCCACTGAGTCATAGAGTTGGCTAGCCAGCTCGGTCATCCCGAACAGGTTGACGAAGCCGTCATCGGCGATACCGAATGTCGCGCTCAGCGCCTTACGCATGGCGTCGATCCGGATCGTGGTGGACACGCCCTTGAAACCGCCGGCGTCGATCACCCGCGAGCCGACGGGAAGTTCGAAGGAGACGTTCTCGTGCGCCAAACTGGCACACACGTTCACGAAGGCGGACGAGCCACCGATGAGTACCGCCGGTATCCCTTCGGCGATCACTCGTTTGAGCGTACGGGCCAGCCGGTTGCAGTCGACCCCGTGCGGCCCGATCACGACGTCACTGAGTTCCGGCTC
>Ga0136616_10002203_pt1 | contig 10310 bp, 14 predicted proteins | sample AntDrymUQ2992106_2_FD_106648 | JGI IMG/M metagenome (GOLD analysis project Ga0136616, IMG submission 106648) | Polar desert sand microbial communities from Dry Valleys, Antarctica - metaG UQ299 (21.06) | ecosystem: Environmental > Terrestrial > Soil > Desert | place: Antarctica: Dry Valley... | reverse complement strand
TCCGTCACTTCTTATCTTGGGAAGCTCGGGCACCCTTTCATCTTTGGTCGGGAGGCTTTCGGGGAACTGCGCCAGCTTCACGGGGACAAGGCGGTGTGGAAGTTGATCGAGGCTTATCCGGAGCGGGTTTCACGGGTGGGGATCGAAGCTCCGCTGCCGCCGGACGTGGATACTCCGGAGGACTACGAGCTGGCCCTGGCCCACTGGCGGAGAAGTGCGTAGCGGGGTCTCGGCGGTCGTGCTCGCAGCGGGAGCGGGGAGCCGGTTCGGGGGCGGCAAGCTCCTGGCGCCGTACAGGAGACGGCCCCTGATCGAGGCCGTCCTCTCCGAACTGCGCGAAGCGCCGGTGGATGAGATAATCGCCGTGGTAGGGGAATCCGCTGGAGACGAAGGGGAAAGACTACGCCGCGTGTGTACGCTATATGGAGCCCGCATCGCCGAAAACCCGCAGTGGCAGGAGGGCATCTCGACCTCGGTGAAGCGGGGCCTCACGGCCTGCGCGCCAGATGCGCGGGCGGCGGTCGTCCTGCTCGGGGACCAGCCGCTTGTGGGGGAGACTGCGGTGGAGCTTCTCGTCCGGGCCTTCGAGGAGGGCGCGGATGTGGCCGTCGCCACCTACGGCGAGAGGCCGCGCAACCCGGCGCTCTTCGCCCGTGGCGTGTGGACGATGCTTGGAGAAGAGTTATCCGGGGACGAAGGGGCGAGGAAGTTTATCCGGCGTCATCCGGATCTGGTAACGGAGGTGGCGTGTGATGACGTAGCGAACCCTGCCGACGTGGACACCGTGGAAGACCTGCGGCGATTGGAGGAGCGTTCGTCTACTTCGGACGCGGAAGAAAGGAGAAGGGCATGAAGCTGGAGAATGAGTTTACGGTCAACACCTCGATGGATGAGGCATGGAAGGCGTTGAACGATCTGGAGCGGGTGACGCCTTGCCTGCCGGGGGCGCAATTGACGGCCGAGGTCGGTGATGAGTACGAGGGGACGATGACCGTCAAGATGGGTCCAGTCACCCAGAAATACAACGGGACCGTCAAGATCCAGGACGCCGACGAGAGCGCGCACCGGGCCGTGATCCGGGCCGATGGCAAGGACGCGCGAGGGCAGGGCACCGCCTCGGCCACCATCACCTCCACGCTGGAAGACGGAGGCAACGGCAGCGTCCACGTACACGTGGAGACGGACATGAAGCTCACGGGCAGGGTCGCCCAGTTCGGGCGGGGCATGCACAAAGAGGTGGCGAGCAAGATCATGGGCCGCTTCGCCGACTGCCTGGAGCGGGAGCTTTTCTAGAGAGGGACGCCAGTGAAGATAGAGAACGAGTTCACGGTGCAGGCCCCCGTCCAGCAGGCATGGGAGACCTTGCTCGACCTCGAAAGGGTCACGCCGTGCCTCCCAGGCGCCGCCCTCACGGAGGCATCCGGCGACGAGTACAAGGGGACGATGACGATCCGTCTCGGTCCCGTGACCCAGAAGTACAACGGCACGGTGCGATTCGAGGAAACAGACGAGGAGGACCGCCGGGCGGTACTCAAGGCCGATGGCAAGGACGCCCGGGGACAGGGCACCGCCTCGGCCACCATCACCTCCACCTTGAACGAGGAGAGCGGCGGGACGAAGGTGCGGGTAGAGACGGACATGCGCCTCACGGGGAGGGCGGCCCAGTTCGGGCGGGGCGTCCAGCAAGACGTGGCAACGAAGCTCATCAATCAGTTCGCCGAGTGTCTGGAGAGGGAGATCATGGGCGAAAACGTCAGGGAAGAGCCGGAACCGACCGTGAGCGCCAACGGTTCAGCGGACGAAGCAGGCAGTTCGGAGGAGCAGCTGCGGCGCAGGGTCATCCAGCAGGACCACGACGTGGAGCCCCTCGACCTCGGGGAGGCCAGCCGCGACGCGGTCCTGAAGCGCGTCGTCCCGCTGGTGGCCGGCATCGGCGTGCTGGTCGTCGTGTTCTGGCTCCTGCGACGCAGGACGTAGACGGCCCTATCCACGCCGATACTCCGCACGGCCCCGCTAAAGAAGATCGGCGGGGCCGCATTCGCGCGAAGGTGAAGATAGAGCCGCCCCGTATGCACGTTCACTGGAACTCGTTTCGTAGCTGATAGTTTCATGAGCGACAATAGTAGCGAAAGCCAGACGAGGAGAAATTTTGCCACAGCGAGTACACGAGAGCGTGGAAGTGCAGGCTCCGCTCCAGGACGTCTTCACCTACTGGTCGGACTTCGAGAACTTCCCGAAGTTCATGAGCAACATAGAGGAAGTCCGCATGACGGGCCAGGATACCAGCCACTGGCGGGTGAAGGGTCCTCTGGGCAAGAGCGTGGAGTTCGACGCGAAGACCACGGAGATGGACCCATCCCGCGGCATCGGCTGGAACACGGTGGACGGCGAAGTCATGACCAGCGGCGAGGTGCGCTTCGACGAGGTGTCCACCGACCGAACCCGCGTCGAGGTGACCATGAACTACGCCGACCCGCCCGGCGGCAAGGTGGGCGAGGTCGTGGCGAACGTGCTCTCCGATCCGGAACGGAGCATGCGAGAAGACCTCCAGAACTTTGCCGGGATCGTCGAGCGCGGCGAGTTGGGCGGCTCCGGGAGCCAGACCCCGAGCCGATAGCCCGGCACCCGCCGCGACAATCGGACACAAGAGGGCGCGCCGGATCTCCGGCGCGCCTCTTTCGTATTCCCGCGAAAGGCGTGTCCGGGCAGAGAACTCTCCATAGGAAGATAATGCGGGCATGGAAAATGCTACGGAGCGCGTCCGGCGCATCTATGACCGGGAGGCTGCCCGCTACGATAAAGCTATCAAGCTCTTCGAGAGGCTCCTCTTTGGCGAGGGCCGCGGGTGGGTCTGCTCTCGGGCTCGCGGCGACGTGCTGGAGGTGGCGCTCGGGACAGGCAGGAACCTCTCCTTCTACCCGGAAGGCGTGCGTGTCACTGGCATCGAGTTGAGCCCGGAGATGCTCGGGATCGCCCGTGACCGCGCTCGCGGGCTGGGAATGGAGGCGGACCTGCGCATCGGGGACGCCCAGCGACTGGACTTCCCCGATGCAAGTTTCGACGCGGTTGTCTTCACCCTGGCGCTCTGCACGATCCCCGATCCCGCCGAGGCCGTGGCCGAGGCCCGCCGGGTGATCCGTCCCGGCGGGCGACTTCTGCTGCTGGAGCACGTGCGGAGCCCGCTCCTCCCCGTGCGCGCTCTCCAGCGGGCGCTCGACCCGGTCTCGGTTCGTCTCCAGGCAGATCACCTGCTGCGCGAGCCCCTGTGCCATCTCCGTGAACAGGGCTTCGAGGTCGAGACTCTCGAACGCTCGAAGCTGGGCATCGTGGAGCGGGTCGCCGCCCGTAAACCAGGATAGCGCCGAAGACACTCAGTGGCCGTGGTGCTCGTGGACCACGGCGTGTCCTTTGCCGCGGGCGATGAGGTAGCGGTTCACCGGGAACGCCGCCACGAAGGCGACCGCCAGCGCGAATGCCAGGGCTCCCCAGAACAGGAGGCTCAACGGCCCCGCCTCCATCGCGCCGGGAACGACGACCATCACCAAATTGTCCACGATCTCCATGACCGTGATCGAGAGCGTGTCCGCTGCCAAAGCCAGCGGCAACGCCGCCGAGAGCGCGATGCCGGAGCGCAACAGGGGCACCATCGTCAGCGAGTACCCGAAAAAGAACGCCAGCGCCACCGCAAGCACGATGGTGGCGAAGTTGCTCCACCCGAGCGCCGTGCCGATCACCATCCCCAAAATCTCACCGATCGCGCATCCCGTCAGACAGTGCGCCGTCGCGCTGAACGCCGTCCTATTCAACGAAGAGTCTTTCGTCGCCATAACTACTCCTTTCTGAGCCAGATCGCCTAAAAATGTGCCTTGAAAGATCCTTCCCTAGCTTTCCGGATACCACTCCTCTCGCCAGGTCTTCATCTGTTCGATCTCGCGCGCCTGCGCGGTGATGATGTCTTCGGCAAGGGTCTGTATACCGGGGTTGCCGCTCCTTTCGGCGGCGATACGGGCCATCTCCGTGGCCGACTGGTGGTGTGGGATCATGGCGTCTATGAACGCCTTGTCGAAGGGCTCCCGGTTCGCGAGCTCACCAGGGTCTGTCATCATGCCCATGCTCTCCATGTCCTTTTCGCTCATCTGCATCGGGGCATCCGAGGCGCCGGATATCTCCTCTTTCAGGGAGCGTAGCTCCTCGATCTCGGTTCGCTGGGCGGCGATTATGTTCCGGGCGAGGCGTTGGATCTCCTGATGTTCGGCGTTTTCCAGTGCTACCTCCGCCATCTCCACGGCGTCCCGGTGGTGGGGCACCATGGCGTCTATGAATGCCTCGTCGGAATACTTGCCGTTCTCCATCACCATGCCGCCGCCGGACTCGTCGCCACCGTTCATCTCTTCGTGGTCCATGCCCTGCATGCCTCCGTCTGAGCCGGAGCTTCCGCAAGAAGCCAGCGCTAGCGCGGTGGTCAAGAGCAGAGCGGCCAGGGCGAGCCTGCCGTGCATCTTCATGTGTAATTCCTTTCTCTGAAGTCGAAGCCTGTCTCTTCGGTTCCAGAGATGCTCAGAGCCGGAGCACCTGCAAGGCAGGGAGCGTCGGTCCTCGCGGAGGGTGGACCCCGGTAGGTACGACACGGAAGCGCCGTCCGGCGGGATAAAGCACGGTCGTCGCATCCGGTGAGTGGAAGGCGCGCGGTAGTAACCCGAGCGCCGTCCCGATGAGGATGCTGACCAGTACCGCAGCGTACTCCGCGCCTCCGGCGAGATGTCCGGCTTCGTGATCCTCGCCGTGGGCAGCCGCCTGCGCGTGATGGCCGTGTGCTCCGGTAGCGGGTGTGAAAGTCTGGTGCGCGGCTCCGAAGAGCCCGTGGCAGACGAGGATCGCCACCACGAGGAGGACCGCCGGGAGCCTGCCGGGTGTCATCGGGAAGGAGATGCCGGCGCCTCCGGTCAGGCTTTCACTGTGTAGCCGGCGGCTTCCACTGCGCCTTCGATCTCTTCGGGTGACACTCGATCTTCGTCGTAGGTGACTTCGACGACTCCGGACTCGAAGTTCGCGTTCGAGCGTTCGATGCCGGAGAGAGCGTTCAGCGAGCCTTCCACGGCTACCTTGCAATGGGCGCAGCTCATGTCCGGTACGTTGAGCTTCGTTTCGGTCATGTTCTCCTCCTTCAGACTTTCAGGAAACGTTCCACGGCTGACATCAGTTCTTCGATCTTCTCGTCCGCCTCCTCGCCGTGCTCGATGGAGCGGCGGACGCAGTGCTGGGTGTGGTCCTTGAGGACGAGCAGCGCGACCCTCTCCGTGGCAGAGACGATGCTCCCGAGCTGGGTCAGCACGTCCACGCAGTAGGCGTCCTCCGCGAGCATCCGCTGCACGCCCCGCACCTGTCCCTCGATGCGGCGCAGGCGGTGCCTCAGCTTCTCCTTGTCCCCGGCCTCGATGTAGCCGTGCGCGGTTTGCTCTATTTGCTCTTCCACTACCGGATCTCCTTTCTCTTTAGCCTCAATGCGTTGCCGACAACCGTCACCGACGAGAGCGCCATCGCCGCCGCCGCGAGTACCGGGTTCAGGAAACCATGCTCGCCGAGGAACGGCTGTAGAACTTGCGGCACGCCGCCGTCCGTGAAGAGTGGATAGAGAATGCCGGCGGCGACCGGGATCAGGGCGACGTTGTACGCGAGGGCCCAGAACAGGTTCTGCTTGATGTTCCGTACCGTCGCCTTCGATAGCTCGATGGCCCGCGCCACGCCGCGCACGTCTCCCCCGATGAGGGTCAGGCCGGCGGCCTCCATCGCCACGTCAGCGCCCGTGCCGATGGCGATGCCAACGTCGGCACGCGCCAGCGCCGGAGCGTCGTTGATCCCGTCCCCGACCATGCCAACGACCTTGCCTTCTCTCTGTAGACGTTCGATCTCCGCTGCCTTGTCCCCTGGCAACACCTCTGCAAGCACGCGGTCTATGCCCAGCTCGCCGGCGACGGCCTCGGCGGTGCGGCGGTTGTCGCCCGTGATCATGGCAACCTCCAACCCCATCCGGCGCAGCATCGCAACCGCCTCGCGGCTCTCTTCCCGTATGGTGTCCGCTACCGCGACGAGTCCCGCCGGTTTCCCGTCCACCGCAACGAGCATCGGAGTCTTGCCGGTTCGCGCGAGGGCCTCGATCCGCGGCGCGAGACCGTCCTCGTCCACGCCGAACTCCGCGAGGAAGCGGCCCGTGCCGATGAGGACTCCGTGCCCCTCGACCCGCGCCTCTACGCCGCCTCCACTCACCGCGCGGAAGCTCTCCGCTTCGGTGAGATCCAGGCCGCGGTCCTTCGCTCCCCGGACGATGGCCTCGCCCAAAGGGTGCTCCGAGCCGCGCTCGGCGGAGGCCACGAGACGCAGAAGCGCGTCCTCGGAAAGGCCGTTCGTGGCGACTACGTCGGTCAGTTCGGGCTCGCCTTTCGTGAGCGTGCCGGTCTTGTCGAGGACTATGGTGGTGAGTTTGTGGGCGGATTCGAGGGCTTCGCCGCCTTTTATGAGGATGCCGGACTCCGCTCCTCTGCCGGTGCCGACCATGATCGAGGTCGGCGTCGCCAGCCCCATCGCGCACGGACAGGCGATGATGAGCACCGCCACGAAGTTGAGGAGCGCGAGCGTGAACGCCGGCTCCGGCCCGAAGAGGAACCATAGGAGGAAGGTGACGAGCGCCACCGCCATCACAACAGGCACGAAGACGCCGCTGATCCTGTCGGCCAGCCGTTGTATCGGGGCTTTAGATCCCTGCGCCTGCTCGACCATCTCCATGATCCGTGAGAGGACCGTATCTTTGCCGACCTTCGTCGCCTCGAACCTGAATGAGCCCGTGGTATTGATGGTCGCCCCGATGACTTCATCGCCCGCTTTCTTATCCACCGGGATGGGTTCGCCGGAGATCATGGCCTCGTCCACCGCCGACTCCCCCGCGAGGACCACGCCGTCAACCGGCACCTTCTCGCCAGGCCGCACCACGACCACGTCCCCGGCCTCGACATCCTCGACCGGGACATCCATTTCTTCCTCATTCCTAAGCAGGCGGGCGGTCCTGGCTCTGAGTCCGGCGAGGCGTTTTATGGCGTCGTTGGCGTGGCTACGGGCGCGCTTCTCCAGGAACCGGCCGAGCAGGATGAGGGTGATGATGAGCGCGGACGTATCGAAGTACACGCCGTCCCGCCCGGCAAAGAGCCCAGGCGAGATCACTGCCGCCGCGCTGTATAAGTAGGCGGCGCTCGTCCCAACCACCACCAGGGTGTTCATGTCGGCGCTGCCGTGCTTCAGCGCGCCCCACGCGCCCCGGTAAAAGCGGCGCCCGGCCCAGAACTGCACCGGCGTCGCGAGGACGAGCAGCCCGAGGTTCAGCCACGCCACCGGTACCGGGACCATGAAGCCGAGCATGTGCGGCAAACTCCCGGCAAAGACGAGCGCCGTGAGGACGGCCGCCAGCAGGAGATCCCGCCTCAGACCCCGGTATTCTCGCTCACGTGAGTCCCCGGAAGGTTCTTCAGCCTCCGCGCTGACCGTAGCCACGCCGTAGCCCGCGTCCTCCACGGCCCTCTCGAAATCGCCTATCTCCGCGACCCCGTCGGCGTACTCGACGGTAGCCCTCTCCGTAGCGAGGTTGACGTTCACGTCCAGCGCGCCCGGAACGCCGCCGAGCGCGCGCTCCACCCGGCCCACGCAACTCGCGCACGACATCCCCGTCACGCCGAAGCTCGTCTTGCGCGACGCGACGCCATACCCGGAATCCTCGACGATACCGGTGAGGTCCCCCATCCTCACGGAGGACGGGTCGTACTCGACCGCCGCCTTCTCCGACGCGAAGTTCACGTTCACAGCGGAGACTCCATCCGCGCCCGAGAGCGCCTTCTCCACCCGCCGCACGCACGCCGCGCAGCTCATACCGGTGATCCGGATATTGACGCGCTCCAACTCAGAACCTCTCAAAACGTCCGCCTCCGCTAGCCTGCGAACGTCAGTGTAACATACCCCCCTACCCTATGTGTCGAGGTGGGTAATCTTTGGGAGGAGCTTTGGTCCGGGAGGGTTGGAGATCAGGGATGATGGGTCGAGGCAAGTGTGAGTTTCGACCCTCGTTGGCTATCTATTGCGGTCGTCTTTCAGGATCTCGAATACGTCGTTAATGAGGGCTTCGCGTTTGTCGGGCGGGAGGTCGCGAGGATGGATGGTCTGCTTGTCGGACTGGAGGTTGCGCAGGGTGGCCTCTTCGGACAGGTACTGGTCAATAAGGCGGACGATGGCGTCGACTTTCTCGCGGGGTAAGCCGTCGCCGCCGCGGGTCAGTCTGCTCCACATGTGGGGTACGCGCTCCTTTTCCGGGGGCGATGTCACGCGGATTATACCCGGCGAGGCGGGCGCTAGGCTTCGGTCGCGACCTTCCTGCGGAAAGAACGCTCGGCGGCGGGGAAGAAGCCATCGGGGTCTCGCCAGATGTGGGTGGTTATGCGGAGGTTGTGCTCGTCCAGGTCCACCAGGTTGAAGCTGGAGGCGCGTCCGGGGCGCAGGCGGTTCGAGATGGTGCCCGAGGTCGAGACGACAAGACCTGGCGCCGTCTCCTCCACGGCGTGGACCGCCTCCTGATGGTCGTGGCCGCAGAGGACCAGCTCCGCACCGAGGCTGGAAAAAGCCCGGAGAGCCTTACCCGTGTTGGCGAGGCCGTGGCGGCCAGACGACGCGCCCCGGACGGGATTGTGGTGGATCATGACGATGCGGGCGGCGTCCGACGCGGCGTTCGAGAAGGCTTCCTTTACCCGTTCGATGTCGCGGCGGCGGACGTGGCCGATGACCCCGAGGTCTTTGAGGCGCGTCGTGAGGGAACCCCTGGTTATGCCGTGGGCCGTGTTCAGCCCCGCTATCACCACGCCGGGCACCTCCAGTGAAGGGGTCAAATCCTCCGAGATGTGACGGGTGTAGCGGGAATACTTGAAGTCGTGGGCCTTGCGGCGCAAAAGGCCCGCGAAGTCCAGGTTGCGCGCCACCGCCCCGAGCCAGCGGATGTCGTGGTTGCCGGGGACGACGATGCAGGGCGAGGTGGTTTTGATCTCGTCCAGATACGCTCGGGCACGGGCGAACTCGGCGTTCGTGCATCGTTGCGTCAGGTCGCCCGAGATCGCCACCGCGTCGGGTTGCATCTCCTCGACGAACATCTTCAGGGACTCCAGACGTTCGGAGACCGCGGGCCGCCCGAAGTGCAGATCCGAAATATGCAAAACCGTGGTCACGGAGACGGATTCTACCCGAATGCCGGGCTTATGGAAAACCTCCCGGTCTCCACTACAAATCCGCCAGGAACTCTTCCAGCACGCCGTTGAATCCCTCCGGGTCCTCCAGGTTGGAGAGGTGGCCCGCTCCCGCGAGGGTGACGTGGCGGGCGTCCGGTATCCGTCCGGCCATCTCACCCATGACCTCGGGGGTGGAGATGGCGTCCTTCTCGCCGCCGATTACCAGGGTGGGGACTTCGATCTCCTTCAGGAGCGAGGTCGAGTCCGGACGGTCTCGCATGGCGCCCAGAGCGGCGACAGCGCCATCGGGGAATGACTCCAGGATCATGGTTTTCACCAGCTCCACGACCACCGGGCTGTTCTTGTGCGTCTCTTCGGAGAGGAGGCGGGGCATCATCAGTTCGATCAGGACCTCCACGCCCTCCAGGGAGACGCGATGGGCCATCTCCTTGCGGCCCTCGCGCATCTCCCTGGAGTCCGGGTCGGGGCGGGTGTTGGCGAGCACGAGCCCGGATATCCTTTCCGGGAAGAGCCGGAGGCACTCGAAGGCGACGTAGCCTCCCATCGAGATGCCCCCGAACACCACGCGATCCAGGTCCAGCCGGTCGAGGAGACCGAGTATCCCTTCGGCGTAGTAGCGTACGTCTGGCTGCGCGGGCGTGCGGGGAGAACGGCCAAAGCCAGGGTAGTCCGGCGTCACGACCCGCCTTTCCCCGGCCAGGGCCTCCGCCTGCGGCTCCCACATACGGCTGTTCAGCGGGAAGGCGTGCAGCAGGACCACGGGGTCCCTCGTGCCCTCCCCGCGGTCCCGGTAGGCCATCGGCCCGTTCGAGGTACTGTAATGCGCCATCTCGCTCCTTTTCTCCTCTTCTTCCGACGTCTCCACCTGCCCCTCATATACCCAGCCGGACACGTTAGCATTTAATTCGGCACGGAATCGGCGCTGACTACCGGTTGCGGAGGGATGTGCTACGGTGAGTCGAGGTTCTTATGATCTTACTGCGCAGCAAGAGCGAGGTAGGTGCGATGCGTCGGGCGGGGGATCTCGTCGCCCGCGCC
>Ga0136616_10002200_pt1 | contig 10317 bp, 6 predicted proteins | sample AntDrymUQ2992106_2_FD_106648 | JGI IMG/M metagenome (GOLD analysis project Ga0136616, IMG submission 106648) | Polar desert sand microbial communities from Dry Valleys, Antarctica - metaG UQ299 (21.06) | ecosystem: Environmental > Terrestrial > Soil > Desert | place: Antarctica: Dry Valley... | reverse complement strand
GAAGGCAGAGTTCTCGCGCCGCACGGTCGAGGCAGCTGATGCCCTCATCGCCCGTATCTACCGTGACCCGCAGGACCTCCCGGCAACCGAGCTCGGCGAGCCCACCCACGGGCTGGTACTCGGAGGTCGTATCAACAGCTGCCTACTGCGCGCCGAGCTGCTGGCCGATCTTCTCGAGCAAGGCCTGCAGGTCGGGCACCTCTGGGGTCTTGGTAGCCGGCGGGATGTGGTCGATATAGAACGCAAGGTCGCGTCGGAACTGCACTTCGGTCCTGTCGATGATGAGCTTGACGCCATGTGCGCGGCGCTACGTTACGCGCTGAATCTCCCCAACGGTGCCGAGAAATCGCGGTCTCCCCGCGAGGTGCGCTGGCTAACCATGTCTCCGACTCCGGTCGCCGGCCTTGCTGCCGAGCCCGGGGAAGGTAACGCGCGAGCGACGACCAGTGACACCTACAGATTTTTCCTGGAGGCGGCCGGAAACGTCGCCAAGAATGATCATATCCTCATCATCACCTCTGCCCTCCATGCTCCTTTTCAGCACGCCCAGGCGCTCGCCGAATTAAGTATCCCTACTGGCGCCACGATCACCTCGGTCGGCGCCCACATAGCTACCAGTCGAGAGGTGGCCATCCGTGCTGAGTGGACGACGGCGGAGTGGCTGCAGGAGATCCGTTCAGCGATCTGGTCGATGCGGGTCATGTACGACAAGCTGCTGGCCGCCTATCCCGACCTCGAGTAGAACGAAAACTCCTAGCCGAACTTACAGTTCACGAGGTCGCATTCCGGTCCGAGGCGGATGTCGAACCGCTGCTCAACGCCCTCCCGGATGTGGTCTGCGAATCTCATGACCTCGGCGGTCGTGGCGTCACCCCGGTTCGTCACGGCCAGGGCGTGCTTCGAAGACAGCGCGACCGTTCCGCGGCCCCAGTCGTGGCCGTATCCACGGGGAAATCCCGCATGATCGATGAGCCACGCTGCCGACAGCTTGGTTCCCGCTGGATCGGGATATCGTGGACAGTCTCGTGCCTTGTCCGGCACCGAGGTGAGCACGGGATTGATGAAGAAGGATCCGACGCTCCAGGTATCGTGGTCGTCAACATCAAGAATCATGCCACTCCTACGCCGAAGCGCGAGGACGGCGTCTCGTACCTCTCTGGTCGGCGCGGTGGCGCCGGGCGTGATGTCCAGCCGTCCAGCGAGACCCGCATAGTGGATGGGGCGTGATCGGGTGGACCGGGCCAGATGGAAGGTCACGTCGAGCACCACATAGCGGTCGGTGTGTTTGAAAACCGACTGCCGGTGACTACCGAAGCCGCACCGGTCCGGCGTCCACCGCTCGATGGTGCCGGTGACGCGGTCGTAGACGGTCAGGTGAGTGAGCAGGTCGGACGTGAGGGTCCCGTAGGCACCCACGTTCTGCACGGGGGTCCCTCCGGTCGAGCCGGGGATGCCCGACAGTGGCTCCAGGCCGGCGAGTCCCGCATCGAGCGAGGCCGTGACGACGGTGTCCCACTCGACGCCAGCCTCCACGGTGACACCTTCTACGTGGACTCGCAGTCCGGACGTCGCGACCTGCACGACCAGCCCTTCGAAGCCTTGATCGCTGACGACTAGGTTGGAGCCGCCCCCCATCACGAGCACCGGCTTGCCTGCGGCGTCGGCTCCCCGGATCAGCGCGACAAGGTGTTCCGTCGTGCGCGCGACCTCGTACTCGCTGGCAGGACCACCCAGGCGCATCGTCGTGAGCTCGGCGAGCATCGTCTGCACGGCATCGCACACTACCGTCGCACCAGCTGTCGGCTATCTGCACCCGAGTCCAGATGCCTCAGCGTAACGACGAGTACGCTCAACCATCCGCGACGTGTAGTCGAGCGCGTCGAGCTCGGGGCCAGCCGAGGCGAGCCTGAGCTGGACGTCGACGTCGCCGGTCCGGGCTACTGTCGGGTAGTCGGAGGATCTCACCTCCGACTACCCGACAGCGGGCTCTTCGGGCAGAGTAATGACGCTCAGCCAGGACTCGTCGTGCCGCATGCTGTGCTTCTGCAGTATGTTGTGAACCCTGGAGAAGGTGATGTTGTCGAACATTCCGGAGTCATGGTCAGCATTGATGAGCTCATACGAGCAGCGGGCAACGTCGAGCATCGGTGCGTGACCATGAGGTACTCGGCACCGTGTCGACCAGCTTCTTGGGACGTCGAGGTTGACCAGTCGCAGTGGTGCCTGAAGGGGTCGAGCCAGTGTCGATCCGCACCCTCACCCTGGAATTGTCCACCGAACGAGACCCGTCCGGGGCGCCAAGGAGATCGCGTCCGCGGAGTTGGTCGGCGAACTGCTCTGGGTTCCCGCTGACGGGGCGGACACCTGGTTGTCAGTCCACGGCCTTCCGCATCGCATGCGCCAGGTCGATGTCGGGGGCGGGTCTGACGTGGTGGCCCGGGTCACCCGAGAAAGCGCTGTGGACGTGTACGCCTCGGCCGTACGCGCCGGCAATCCATCGAGGGATACCCAGGTGTCCTGCAGGTCTGCGAGGTCTTCTCCCGGTCCGTACCTCCGATCGGCGAGGGTCCCAATCGAAGGCGGGAGCACGAATCATGCTTGAACAGGCAACGTCGGCACAGCCCGACAACTTCCGGGAATGTCTCGTCGTGGTCATTCCGGGTATCGGCGGCAGCACTCTGCGGCGACCGGACGGAAAAGTTGCGTGGGACGGGAGCTACCACAGCATGGCCCGGCTTCTGGCCAACCCGAAGCGGTTACGCGATCTCGATGACGGACTCGAGCCAGCTGGCGTGATTCGTACACCGACTCGATTCCTCGGGCGCGCCCCGTTCTACGGTTACCAGGTTCTGATCGATCGTCTTGCGAAGGAATTTGCGACGGTGCCTGACTACGGTGACCGGACTGGAGACGTCCATCCGGAAGCTCGGGTCGTGTCCTTTCCCTACGACTTTCGCCGTGACTGTGAGCACAACGCCGCCAAACTGGAGGAGTTCGTCTGCCGACGGTTGCGGCACTTCGGGCTCGGGGACAAGAGGAGCGTCATCGTCGTAGCGCACTCAATGGGCGGTATCGTCGCTCGCACGTGGGTCGACCGGTTTGACCGGTGGGCAACCTGCCGCTATCTAGTCACGCTGGGGACACCGCATCACGGCGCCCCCAAGACGCTCGAGATGCTGGTCAACGGCTCCCCGGGGTGGAAAGTCGGACGCATACCGGGCATTCGCAGCACCCTCCGTGCGTGGCCTTCTACCTACGATCTGTTGCCCATGTATCAAGCCATAGAATGCGACGGCGAACACCTCACTCCCTCGGATTTCTTCAAGAATCAGCTGACCGCGTCCGTTGAGCAGAATGAGATGGGTAAGGCGTTCGACCGATACGAGCGTACGACCGAACAATGGACGGCTCAGGCGTGGAGCCTCGGCAACGCCTACTTTATCGGGACGGGCCGCGCCACCTGCCAATTCGCGCAGTGGAACGGGATGAGGCTGCGCACGTACAAGTCGGTGTGTCCCTGGCTACAGGAGCCAAGTAGTTCGAAGATCGGCGACGGCACGGTGCCGCAGATCAGCGCGATTCCGATGGAACATCAGGCGGATGGCTGGTGGCACGAGGTACGCGAAAAGCACAACAGGATGCCTGACGCCGAGTTGATGGCCGAGCGCGTCATTAAGGAGCTGTGCCTACTGGCCGGCAAGTCGGAGTACGGGATCTTCGACTGGTGGCTCGACAAGGGCCGCCGAACTCGCGGCGACGAGAGCGACCTGCAGATCGACATCGAGGACGCGTACTTCATTGACGGAGATCCGCCCCCCGTCGCGCTGGAGTGGTCCGATCACGGAGATTTCCCCGATGACAAACCCTACTACCGGATCACGCTGCTCAGCGACCCTGGTCAGCCCGCGGTGGAGGGCTGGTTCACGAGCCGGAAGGAAGAAGAACTCCGCTGGGAGTTCACATTGCCGCCGCTGAGTCGGGGTATGTACCGCATCGAGACATCACCCAGCCCGTACTGGGAAGATCACCAGCAGTCGGCCGAGGCGCTCTTCGACGTCTTCAACGACGCCACCATCGAGAAGGAGTCCGATCATGCGTAGCCCGGACGAGTTGAACGCGCTCTGCATCGCCATCCGGACCAAGGAAGACGCGCCGCCGACGGAAGAGCTCCTCGCGATCGCCACCGAGGAGTTCGATCAGTTCTGTAAGGCGGTACCGTACGAGATCCCGCAGCTGCCGCCGGACGAGCTGGTCGAGCCGCTGTGGAGCTTCGGTTGGCTGCTTTACGAGCTGAGCTGGTCGCTCACCCCCTCCGTCCAGGCCCGCTACGAAGCTCTCGACGACGAGGCCGCCCGGACGAGCGTCACGGCCGCCGAGCAGATCGATAAGCTGGCCGACATCGCCCGGGACCTGCCCTGGCCGGAGTACGCGCCGCGCGCGCTGGGGGCGTTGCGGTCGCAGGCGTTGGCGCACTCCAAGCGGGACACCGAAGCGGGTTTCCGCCGCGCGTGGATGTTGCATGAGGAGGCCAATGAGCTCTGGGCCAACTACCGCGAGAACCACAAGGGCGACTCGCGCTACGAGAAGGCGCTCGACGAGGTGATGATCCAGCTGTGGCTCGCGCAGACGGGCACAAGTTGCCGGACCATCGAGCAGACGGTCGGTCGGTGGGCCGAGAGCGTGCGTGACAAAGAATTCGAGCCGTCCGACGAGGATCGGCTGATGCAGCAGATGTTCGACCGGTTGTGGAACGGCGTGAGCTTCGGCGAGGAAGCGCTGCGGGTGGCCGCGGAGATCGAGGCCACGTACGGTCTGGCGCATGAGGTGACCCGGGAGGACCTCGCACTGGTCACGGCCTTTCGTAACCCCGGCATCATGACCGCGCGGGCTGCCCTGCTGCTGTTGCCGCTCTCCCAGGCTATGCAATCGCTCGGGCGGCTGGCGCCGCGGGGATACGCCGACTGGCCGGCGGCGCGTGAGGCGCTTTTGCAGCGGATGCGGGACAGCTATAAAGAGATCGAGAAACCAGTGGTCGACGACCACGGCGAGCCGGTGGACCTCGTTGCCGACCATCAACGCTCAGTGGTGCAGATCCGGCTCAACTTGGCCCTCGTGGCGCCGAACACCGAGCTGGCCTCCAAGCTCGACTTCGCCGAGTGCGTCACCCGGACCCGACTGGACGATGCCGCGGTGCAGTCGTTGTCGGAGTGGCTCGCAACGCCGCAGGGCACGCGGCGCAATAACGCCAACGTCATCGGTACCGCCACCATGCCGAGCTACATCATTGGCGTGGAGGCGATGCGGGCCGGTTACGGCTTTCCGTCCGGCTACCGAGCCTGGCGTCGGCAGTGGTTCGAGCTGGACCGGTACGCGGCCGAGGAGGGTCGCTGGGCGCTGGTCGAGAAGGCCCTCGGCAGCGCCGACTGACCGGCCCTCGGTGACGCTGACGCGGCGGTCAGCACACGTAGGTGGTCAGCAACGCCCATTCGTTGAGTGGCCGCTGGTGCTTCAGCAAATCCAGTTGGGCCGTGCGCAGCGCCTCGTCGATGGGCACCGACCCCGCATGGGCTTGCATCACCATGCTGGACGCGATTGTGCCGGTGCCGCGGTCATCGATCTCGCCGACCCCGGCGACAACGCCACGGGCCTTCGCGCTGAGCAGACAGATCACGAAGCCGAAGGGCTCGGTGTCCGGGCGGTTGTTGACCCGACCGAGACGGCAGCACGCCATCAGAACGGCCGGTGGCCAGCGCAACCCCAGCGCGGCTCCCGCACTGAGTGGTTTCGGCAGGTATACCCGCTGAGCCAATCCGTCTCCGGTACCGTGCGCGGCGACGTGTAGGAAGCGGTAGTTCTTCGCATCCAGAGCTGCGGTGAAGTTCTCTTCCAGCTCCGTGGGAACCTCTCCAATCTGTTCGACCCTGTACATCGGCGGGGACGAGCCGGAGCCAGGACCGCTCACCCCCCACGCCGCACACTCCGCGCCGACGTCGAGGGCACCGAAGGAAGCGATCGGTTTCGCCACGAGTCGCACCAGCGCTGGACCGGTGATCTCGGCAACCGGATCCCCGGTGAGTCCGGTGAGATCAAGTGCCTGGGCGATGATCGCCTTGTGCAGCAGCCGGGCGCCGTCTACCTGCAGCGCGGCCCACGGAAAATGACTCAAACGCCCGTGGCCGGAGATGACGAGCCGGATCGGGGGGGCGGGGTCCGGCTGGTTCAGCCGCTGCCACAATGCGTCGGGCAGCAGCTCCTTACCGAGACCGGCCCATACCTCGCTGGGTATGGCCCCGCCTTCGTCGAGTCTGGTCACCCATGCATCCGCATCATGGAAGAACGCGTCGAACGCCGCGCCGGGCAGCATGCGGCCGAACTCCACCCCACTGCCTGGGATGAACAACGTCCGGTACCAGCTCGGACGATCCAGCCGTTCGGAAAGGGTGTCCTGCAGACCGACGAAGTCGAGCGCGACGTGGTCGCCGAGGTTGCGGGAGATCTGGTCAAGATCGACCGGGCGGGGCAGGACGAAATCGGCGAGGACGGGCGTCAATTGCTTCCGCAGGTGTCGCAGCTCCTCCGCGACATCTTCTTGCGTACGCACTCTTGCGCCCAGCTGATAGTCGATTCGTTGCGCTTCTCGCTCCGATATCTCGTCGATGATGCCGACGATGCCGACGACCTTTGTCCTCGGCCGATCGTTGCCCCCGGCCCCTTCGCGCCCGTCCGTTATGAGTAGCGAGCGCTCGGCTCGCATGAGACTGGCGAAGCCCGACTGCTTGGCGGCGAGTACGATCCGCGCGCCCAGCCGGTTGGCATCCTCGCCGCCGAGCTCGGCGGTGACGCGGGCCATGTCGCCCCAGACCCGCTGGATTACCGTCGACAACGGGCTGCGCGATCGGATGATCACGCGCCACCGGGCGCGCATCTGTTGCGTGAGGCCGCGCGCCTGGTCCAGCCATTGGATGCTCTTCGCGCGGTCGGCGGTCGGACTGTCGGCCCGGCCGTCGGCAGGTCTGCTGGCGAGCTCTAGGTGCATCTCGGCGAGCGCGAGGGTGAGTGAGAGTCGGCAGAGCTCGGGCCAGTCGTCGATCGCGCCCTTCGCACCCTCGTCCAGCTCGGCCAGCGAGCGGTACAGCTCGTGCTTGGCTTCGGCCAGCCGGCCGACCTCCCAGTCGGCGATGGCGATCGCGTAGCGGTATCGATGCCGGTCAGCAAAGCGGACCGCGCGGCCCTGCTGCCAGAAGTCCTCGGACTCGGTCAGGGCATGGCGTACCTGGTTGGCCTGACCGTCCTGGATCAGGCCGACGATAAGCTCCTGCTCGTAGCGCGCCCGCATCCGTTCGGCGCCGGTGGCGAAGAAATAGCCCTCGGGTTTGGCGACAAGCGCGCGGGCCGCATCGGCGTTTCCCGCCAGGCGCAGGCTGCGGGCGGCCAGCTGCCCGATCAGCACAGCCCGGGTGGGCTCGCGGCGCAGCTGCCGACGCCGATCGGCCGAAGTAGCATCGGCTAGCGCCTCGGTGAACAGGCTGTCCGGAGTGTGACCGTGACGCTGGAGCGGATAGTCCGTCTGGTCGCAGAACTCCAGGATCTTACCCGCGTAAGACAGCGATTGCGCGCGGGTGTATCGCGTCTGGTCTCGCTCTCGTGCTGCTGTCAGATGGAGGTCGAAGGCGAGCTGGAACAGCTCGCTGCCGTCAACCGCGCGGAGCTGCTTGTCGCTCAGGGTGCGGGCGATCTCGAGCGCCGCCTCGGCTTCGAAGGCGAGCTGGAGCTGATCGTCGCGTTTGATCACCCGTCGGATGCCGGCAGTGACGTTCGGCTCGCTCGTCCCGGTGGTCGGCGCAGCGGTCACAGCCGGTGACCTGCCGCGAGGTCGGCCAGGTGGAGCAGTGCGTCGCCGCTGTGGCAGGGAACCGGCTTCGAGAAGTGCTGCTGCACGTATCGTGTCACCTCGGCGCAGGCTTGATAGCCGGAAACTCCGGCCTGCGGATCGGCCCAGGTCAGCCGACGAACCAACAGCGCCAGTCGCGGCAGCTGCACCTTCGCCACCGCCGGGTCGCTGCACCATCCGTCCGAGGCGATGATGCAGTGCGCTGAGCGCATCACCGAGGTCTTTCCCCACCGGCGGATCAGCTCGGTGAGGCTCGCGCCGAACACGGTGCCGCCGCCCCAATCGGGTATCGCGCCGCCTCCCGCCGCCAGCGATACGTCCGGGTCCGGGTTACTCAGCTGCGCGGTCAACCGGGTCAGTCGCGTGCCGAAGCTGAACACTTCGCTGCGGCCGGGCCGGGCTTGCACCAGGGCGTGGCCGAGGCGCAGCAGCGACTCGGAGTAGGCGTTCATCGACTTGCTGACGTCGATCAGCAGCAGCGTGCGTCCGGCCTGGCGCCTCGGGCGCCGGTAGTGCAGCCGGGCAACCTCGCCGCCGTTGCGGAACATCTCGCGGACGGTGCCGGGCATGTCGATGGCACCGGCCGAGGCAGCGTGGTCGCGGCGCGAGCGGCGCCATAGCCGGACAGTGGCCATGCGCTCGACGTACGCCGCGACCTGCGCGCGTTCCTCCGGCGTCAGGTCGCGGTGGTCGCGGGCGGAGAGACGATCCGCCGAGCCCGGAAGCAGCGCTGGCAGATCCGACTTTTCGGACGTCGGCTCGTCCGCCTCGCCGGCTCCGACAGGCGTGGCGCCGCGGCTCTCGGTGCTCTCGTGGGCGTGCCGACCGTCGTCCGCCGACACGATGCGGATACCGAGCCAGCTCATCAGAGCTGCGTGCACGGTCGCTCGGTCCGATCGGGACACGGCGAGGATGTCAACACTCGCGTCGACGAAGCGCTCGAGGGCAAGGTCGGTCGGCGTCAGCGTGTCCAGCGCCCGCAGGACGCTCAATACGCCGTCGGCCGTTGCGTGGACTCCGTGCCGCCGAAGCTCGCCGAGAAAGTCGACCAGCGGTGCGAGGTCGGCGTCGGCGCTCACGGGAGGTACCTGCCCTGGATCACCTTGGCGATCCGCTGTTGATCCTTCTGCGACTTGGCGATGAGGCTGAGCGCATCTTCGAGGAACTCGCGGGTGAGCGAGGTCGTCCCACTAGCCAGCGCGGCGGTGGCGACGTCCCGGGACGCCGACACACCCGGGATGAAATCCAGCTTGTCGCTCTTGTCGCTTGCGCCGCGGACCGCCGCGAAGAAGCCGGCGATCTCCTCCGCCAGACCCGCGGTGACGTCGCCTTTCAGGGTGATCCGCAGAATCTCGGCCTCACGCGTGAGGCCCGGGTGCTCGATCCAGTGGTAGGCGCACCGGCGGCGGAGAGCCTCGTGGATGTCGCGCGTGCCGTTTGAGGTGATGACGACGAACGGCAGCTGCATGCCCTTCAGCTGGGACGACATCTCCGGAATGGAGATCTTGCCCTCGGACAGTCCTTCGAGCAGGTAGGCTTCGAACTCGTCGTCGGCGCGGTCGATCTCGTCTATGAGCAGGACGCTTCCTTCCTCTCGGAAAGCCCGCAGCACCGGACGCTCCAGCAGGAATTGCTCGCTGAACAGATCGACGCTGTCCCCGGGCTGGTGGTCCAGCTCCGCTTTGCGCAGCTCCAAGATCTGAGCCCGGAAATTCCAGTCGTAGAGCGCATGCACCGCGGTGATGCCTTCGTAGCACTGCAGCCGGAAGGGCTCGCGGTCCATTACCACATGCGACAGCGCTGCGGCCAGCGCCGTCTTGCCGACGCCGGGATCGCCTTCGAGTAGCAGAGGAATGCGGGCGCATGCGGCGTGGAACACAGCTCGGGCGAGCAACGGGTCGGCGAGGTAGTTCTTCGATTTCAGGTCGTCGATCACCTGTTGCACTGTCGCCGGCTTGTACACCAGTACAACTCCTCTCGCCAGGCAGTCGCCGAATAAATCGCCGTGGTCAGCGATCCCGTTACGGCTCGTCCTTGGCGATTCACAGGACCCCTCAGCCTGGATCCACCGATGACACTCGGTTGTTGATCGTGTCGTGACAGAGCAGATGCCCTCTGAGCTGGGATGATGGGAGGTAAACTGGTCAGGTCCTCAAGATCGTGCGGCAGCCAGGGGCGGCCCTGGGCTTGATCCGGCCCGTCACGCTCCGGTGCGCGCGGCGCGGATCTCGTGGCCGGCGGAGGTGAGGCAGCGGCCGGTGGGCAGGTCGAAGCGCCAGCCGTGCAGCGCACAGGTCAGCACCCCGTCCTCGACGCTGCCGAACTTGGCGAGGTCGGCACGCAGGTGGGGGCAGCGCCGCTGCACGCGCCAGCCGTCGAGCTCGATGTCCTGGCCGTCGTCGTTCTGCTCGTCGTACCAGTTCTCG
>Ga0136616_10002199_pt1 | contig 10317 bp, 12 predicted proteins | sample AntDrymUQ2992106_2_FD_106648 | JGI IMG/M metagenome (GOLD analysis project Ga0136616, IMG submission 106648) | Polar desert sand microbial communities from Dry Valleys, Antarctica - metaG UQ299 (21.06) | ecosystem: Environmental > Terrestrial > Soil > Desert | place: Antarctica: Dry Valley... | reverse complement strand
GAGCAGGGCGACGTAGTCGGTGCCGGTAAACCACTCCACGATGTCGTTGATCATGAAGACGACGTCGGCGACGAATCCGTGGGAGTCCAGCACCGGCGAGAGCACGTGGATCGACTCGAAGCCGGTGGCGTGCAGGGGCTGCGTGGTCGGCGGCAGGTCGATCCGATAGGTCAGGTCGAGCCCGAAGGCAAAGGAGAACCGCGGGTCCGCCCACTCGCCCAGGTCTGTCGGGGTTGTCGAGGTCGCCTCGAGATAGGTGGTGCCGGTGACCAGGTGTACAACGAGATCGCCGGCGTCGTCGCGATCGACCGTGAGGTCCACGTCCTCCGCGACGTTGAGCACGATGTCATACAGCGTCACCCCGGGGCTGATGAGATCACCCTTGCCGAGCTCGGCCAAGAGCAGCTGCCTGAGTCGGGCGCGGTACTCCGTCCATGCCTGCCGAGCAGCGCCTCTGATGAGGTCGGGGAAGTAGCTCTGCGGAGTGCTCTGCGAGTCCGGGGCGCCGTCCGTGCGGGTAGCGAGACCGATTCCTCCGGCGATGGGCAGGACCATGGGTGCACTCCTCACCTGCTGCTCGGCAACGTCCTCCGGCTGCCGATGTCGTAGCGCGAGAAGCAAACACCCACACTGTCCGTCACCGCAATGGGCAATTTCCTCATCGCTTGCAATGTGATGCCAGCAGCTGCACTACGAGGACTGGTACGCGCCTCGACCGCGAGCAGATCCTGGCCGACCGAGACGGTCTACAGCGCGGCCGGCAGCGTCGCGAGCGCCATGCGGCGGGCTCCGGCATGCAGACGGGAGTCCCACGTCGCGACGACCGGATCATCGGCGGCCAGCAGGGATGCGCTGGCGAGATGGATCGCGTCGAATCCGCTCAGCGCGTGCTCCTCGGCGAGCTGACCGGACAGCTGACCCACGTCGACGGACACCTCGACAACGCGCAGCGCGTCCCACAACGTCGCCCAGGTGTCCTTGGTGGCGGCCAGCTGCCGGTCGGTGAGCCGGCCGGCTCGGTGCGCTGCAGCCATCGCCGCGCGCACCTCGGCGTACGCAACACGACTCGATAGCACCGCGTCCGCGCCGTCCCATAGCGCGGCGACCTGGTCGCTACCCGCCTCCTCGACCACCAGCTTCACCAAGGCGCTGGAATCGAAGTAGCTGATCACCTGCGACGGGCCTCGCGTTCAGCGACGATGTACTCAGCTACGGGTCCCGCTGCCCGTACCCGACGCAGACCGCGCGCGTCCGGACGGCTGCGTCCGGGCTGGCTGATGTGGCCCTCAGTCACCAGGCGCTCCAGAGCGGACGGGACGTCGACGCCCGTCAGCCGGGCGACCGGTGTGCCGCGATCGGTGACGAGGATCTCGTCTCCGGTCTGCGCTCGCGCGAGCCACTCCTTGAGATCTCGTCGTAGCCGGGCGACGCCCACTTCGATCATCGTCCCCTCCTGTACATGTTCCTGGCCAAGCAGTGTACATCCTGGCGGAACGGGAAAGGAGGCGCCGCGATGACGGTCCCGTTAGGGTGCAACTCCTACTTGGCCCGTACGTCGACCCACACCAGCCGGTGGTCGGAGCTGGGGAAGGGGAAGCTGCCGGTCAACCGGGACAGCGGATTCGACCGAACCGGCCAGAACACCGCGGAGTTGCTGATCCGCAGGTGCTTGCTGGGCAGCACATAGTCAACGCGCAGGTTCCCCGGCGGCTCGGCGAAGTCCGCGGTGTCGAAGCTCGGCGGCCCGCGGTGATCGAGATTGACCCCTTGCTGCCGCAGCGTCGCCTCGACCGCTCCCTTGCTCTCCGGGGTGCGCTTCGTGGTGATCCGCGGGTGGTCGAGCAGTTGCTGCGCCGCGCCGGCCGTGCTGTCACCGTCGAACGGGTCGGCGTTCATGTCACCGGCAATGACGAAGCGGGTGCCTGGCTGCAGACCGCCGCGCCGGCCCTGGTCGTCGTAGATGTAGCGGCTGGCCTGCCCGGGACGTACATAATCCGCCCAGAACCGGATCTCGTCGTGGTTGCGGCGGCCGTTGCGGTCCTCCGGACCGTCGAAGACCGGGGGTGTCGGGTGGCTGACCAGGAAGTGCACGGCGCGCCTGCCGACCCGAACGGGCAGGTCCCAGTGGCTCTTCGACGACAGCCGGAAGACGTCGAGCTCCTCGGGGGAGTAGAAGTCGGCCGGCTCGGGAGTGTCCGGGTCGTCGGGCAGCAGCGCGCCGGGCATGTCCTCCCACTCGAACAGCTGGAAGGTCCGTACGCCGGAACGGTTGATCGGGTACTTCGAGTACACCGCCATCCCGAACTGGCCGGGGAAGAAGCCGAATCCGAACGCGTCGTTCGGGCCGCCCACCGACCCGTCGTTGTCCAGGTCGAACCCGGAGGGCACGCCGGTGTTGGACGGTGCCGTGTAGCGGTACGGGTAACGGATCGCGCGGGCGCCGTTGTGCGGCACCGACAGGTAGTTGCGCTGGAACAGCCGTAGCGCCTCATGTGCCGCGTCGAAGTCGAACTCGTTGACCAGCAGCACATCCGGACGCACCCGCTGGATGATCTCCGCTACTGCGGCGGCCTGCGCGTCGTCGGGGGTGGACAGGTCGGCGACCAGCTCCCCCTCGGTGAAGCGGTTGAGCGATGCGTTGAACGTCGCGAAGCGCACCTCCCGGTCGTTCTGCCGCTGCTGCCCGGGACCCTGGCCCTCAGCCTGGCCCCGGCCCTGCAGCTGGGCGGTATCGACTGCACTGGCCGGTCCCGACCACGCGGCCGCACCCATAGCGAAAGCAGCGACGGCGACAAGCGGCCGGCGTACCCGGTGAGTCCTTGACGTCATGGATTGCTCCTTCAATGTCGCCGTTCAACGTGTCGCCGTTGACGTGTCGCCGTTCAACGTCGCCCTGCTGCCACCCTCGTCGATCCAAGTGATGTACGGGCGACGCTGGCATGACTGCTCGGTGGAGGGCAAGAGTCTCGGGCCTGCGCCGTTCGTAGACTTGAGCCAACCCGCAGGCACGGCAGCAGGGAGGCGTGGCGTGGCCGTCCAGCCGATCCGCCTCTTCGGCGACCCCGTGCTGCGCACTCCGGCGGACCCGGTGACCGACTTCGACAAGGAGTTGCGCAACCTGGTCAGGGACCTCACCGAGACGATGCTCGCCGCGCCCGGCGTCGGCCTGGCCGCTCCGCAGCTGGGCGTGGGGTTACGCGTGTTCACCTACGACGTCGACGATGCCGTCGGTCACCTGGTCAACCCGCGGCTCGACCTCTCGCTCGAGGAGCAGGACGGCGAGGAGGGCTGCCTGTCCTTTCCGGGGCTGGCCTTTTCCTGCAAGCGGGCCCTGCGGGTGGTGGCCCGCGGCATGAACATGTACGGCGACCCGGTCAGCATCGAGGGCAGCGAACTGCTCGCCCGCTGCGTGCAGCACGAGACCGACCACCTCGACGGGGTGCTGTTCATCGACCGGCTGGACCGCGACCAGCGCAAGCTCGCCATGAAAGCGATTCGCGAGGCCGAGTGGTCAGGGGAGCCGGCACCGCAGGTCAAGGCGTCACCGCACCCCACCTTCGGCCGCGCGCTGTAGCGGATGCGGCTGATCTTCGCCGGCACGCCCGCGGCGGCGCTGCCCTCACTGCGGATTCTGCTGGACTCCCCGCATGATGTCGTCGCCGTACTCACCCGCCCGGACGCGGCCGCGGGCCGGGGTCGACGGCCGACACCCAATCCGGTGGCCAGCGCCGCCGCCGCGGCCGGGGTCGCAGTGTTCACCCCGACCCGCCTGCGCGACCCGGCATTCCTCGACCAACTGCGCGCTCTTGCCCCCGACTGCTGTCCCGTCGTCGCCTACGGCGCGCTGGTCCCCCCCGCGGCCCTGGCGGTGCCGGCGCACGGCTGGGTCAACCTGCACTTCTCGCTGCTGCCGGCGTGGCGCGGCGCCGCCCCGGTGCAGCACGCGGTGCTGGCCGGTGACGAGGTGACCGGCGCGACGACGTTCCGCTTGGAGGAGGGGTTGGACACCGGCCCGGTGTACGGCGTACTTACCGAATCCGTGCTGCCCACCGACACGTCGGGGGACCTGCTCGACCGGCTGGCGCTCGCCGGCGCCCGACTGCTCCTCGCCACGGTGGACGGCATAGCGGAGGGCCGGCTCGCCGCGGTGCCGCAGCCGACCGACGGGGTGACGTCGGCGCCCAAGCTCACGGCCGACGACGCGCGCGTCGACTGGACCGCGCCGGCGGCGCGCGTCGACCGGCTGGCGCGCGCCTGCACGCCGCAGCCAGGGGCGTGGACCACCTTCCGCGGGCAGCGGATCAAGCTGGGGCCGGTCACGCCAGCGCCAGCAGGTGCTTCATCGCTGCCGTCCGGTCAACTCGCGCCGACGAGGTCCGCGGTGCTGGTCGGCACGGCGACCGCTCCGGTTGCGCTGGGGGACGTCCAACCGCAGGGCAGGCGCCGGATGCCTGCCGCGGACTGGGTCAACGGCGCCCGGCCGACTCCCGGCGAACGGTTCGACTGAGGTGCCGGCCGCGGTGGATCCCGCCCGGCGGGCGGCGTACGACGTGCTGCGCGCGGTCGACGAGCGTGGCGCCTACGCCAACCTCGTGCTGCCGGGCCTGCTCCGCCAGCGGGGGATCACCGGTCGGGACGCCGCGTTCGCCACCGAGCTGGCCTACGGCACGCTGCGCTGGCAGGGCACCTACGACGCCGTCCTCGGCGCCTGCGTCAACCGTCCGCTGGACCGCGTCGACCCCACGCTGCGCGACGCACTGCGGCTGGGCGTGCACCAACTGCTGGCCCTGCGGGTCGCGACGCATGCCGCGGTGAGCGTCACCGTCGACCTTGCCCGCGCGGTCGCCGGAGAGGGGGCGGCCCGCTTCGCCAACGCGGTGCTGCGCCGGGTCGCCGCTCGTGCGTTGCCCGAGTGGATCACTGAGCTCGCTCCGGCGTACGACGACGACCCGGTCGCTCACCTTGCGCTCGCCCACGCGCACCCGCGGTGGGTGGTGGCCGCCCTGCGCGACGCGCTCGGCGGCGACCTGGCCGAGACGGCTGCTGCGCTCGCCGCCGACAACGTGCCGGCGGCAGTGACGCTGGCCGCCCGACCCGGTCGGGCCACTCGTGACGACCTCGTCGCGGCCGGCGCGACCCCCGCCACATGGTCGCCGTACGCGGCGCAGCTGACCGCCGGCGGTGACCCGGCGGCACTCGACGTCGTACGCAGCGGTGCCGCCGGAGTGCAGGACGAGGGCAGTCAGCTTGTCGCGCTGGCGCTGGCGAATGCCCCGGTGGAGGGCGCTGACCGGCGCTGGCTGGACCTGTGCGCCGGTCCCGGCGGCAAGGCCGCACTCCTCGCCGGGCTCGGTGCGCAGCGGGACGCGGCGCTGCTCGCTGTGGAGCGGCGCCCGCACCGGGCGGCCCTGGTCGCCAGTTCGCTTGGCGGGTCCGCCGGCCGACACGGGTTGGTGGTGGCTGACGCCCGGGTTGGGGCGTGGCAGGCGGGTGCGTTCGACCGGGTGCTCGTCGATGTGCCGTGCTCCGGTCTGGGCTCGCTGCGCCGCCGGCCGGAGTCGCGGTGGCAACGCGGTCCGGCCGACGTGGCCGCTCTGGGGCGGCTGCAGCGGGAGTTGTTGGGTGCGGCGCTGGACGCCGTTCGACCTGGAGGGTTGGTCGCGTACGTCACCTGCTCACCCCATCTGGCAGAGACCCGGGTCGTCGTCGACGACGTGCTGCGGGAGCGATCGGAGGTGATCCGGGTGGACGCCCGGCCGGCGCTGCGCGGCGTACCCCGCCTCGGTGATGGCCCGGACGTGCAGCTGTGGCCGCACCGGCACGGCACCGATGCGATGTACCTCGCCCTGCTCCGCCGCCGCTGAGCCGCCCGCCCCCGCGAGCCCCCCCAAGCCGTCCTCTGCCCCCTGCGCCCGCACCCCGGACTTTGCTCGTCTGCGGGTACTTTGCTCGGCAGGACGAGCCGCAAATCAGGCATACCGGTCACCGGACCACCCGTTCGGCGAGCAAAGTATCGAGCGACGAGCAAGGTGTTGGGCTGGCGAGCAGAAGTAATGGCTGGCGAGCAGAAGTATTCGCCGGCGAGCGAAGCGTCGGCTGGAGGCAGGTCGTGGTCGGCGAGCTTCTCCTAGGCTGACGCCATGCGGCGACTACTGGGATGGCTGGCAGGGCTGTACCTGCTCTTCGCTGTGATCGGTCGGTTCGTCGAAGCCATGGGCGCGGTCCGCTGCGGCTGCTCAGCGCGGTGCTGGTGCCAGCGCCCCGGGCTTGGCGCGTTCCGCTGGGTGTTTCCGTACGGTCACCAGTAGGCACCGCGTGATCGGACGCCTGCATCACGTCGTCGTCGACTGTCTGGACCCAGGGCTGCTGGCCGACTTCTACGCCGAGTTGCTCGGCTGGCCAGTGACCTGGCGGGACGAAGACTGGGTCGTCGTCGCCGCAAACGACACGTCATCCGGTGTCGCGTTCCAGCGAGCGCCGAACCATCAGCCGCCGCGGTGGCCCGACTCCGATCGGCCGCAGCAGTTCCACATGGACGTCATGGTGGAAGACGTCAACATCGCCGCAACGCGGGTCCTGGCCTTGGGGGCGCAGCAGCTACCAGCCGGTGATCACGTGTATGCCGACCCCGCCGGACACCCGTTCTGCCTCATCCCGCGACCCGGATGGGCAGCGCCAATCGGCGATCCGCCGGCCGCGACCTGACTGACGCGGCTCGCTTCTGACCAGCCCGGGCCGTACCGTCTGGGGCGTGGCCGTGCAGATCGCGCCGAGCATCCTGTCGGCGGACTTCGCCCGGCTCGCGGAGGTCGAGTCCTCCGTCGCGGACTCCGCCGACTGGCTGCACGTCGATGTGATGGACAACCACTTCGTGCCCAACCTGACGCTGGGCCTGTCCGTCGTACGCAGCCTGCTCCTCCACGCCACGCTACCGATCGACTGCCACCTGATGATCGAGGACCCTGACCGGTGGGCAGCGTCGTACGCCGAGGTTGGCGCCCGCAACGTCACCTTTCACGTCGAGGCCGCGGCGGCACCGGTGCGGACGGCGCGGGCCATTCGGGCCGCGGGAGCGCGAGCCGGGTTGGCGTTCAAGCCCGCGACGCCCATCGAGCCGTACGCCGACCTGTTGCCCGAACTCGACATGCTGCTCGTGATGACTGTGGAGCCGGGGTTCGGAGGGCAGGCGTTTCTCGACGTCGTGTTGCCGAAGCTGCGGCGAGCGCGCGCGCTGCTGCGCGGTCGCGACAACCTCGACGTGTGGCTGCAGGTCGAAGGCGGTATCGGCCCGGACACGATCGAGCGCTGCGCGGAGGCGGGCGCTGACGTCTTCGTGGCGGGATCGGCCGTGTTCGGCGCCGACGATCCGGCCAAGGCGGTTCGTGCGCTGCGGGAGCAGGCCGACCGCGCGGCGGGTGCGGTTTCCGCGGCCGACGACCCGGACGGGTGAGCGACTGTTCCGGTAAAGCCCGCTACCGTGATCGTCGGCTATCGTTCCGCCGCCCCTCGGACTTGCTAGCCGAGCGCAAATCAGCGGCGCAACAGCAGGGCCAACCTCCCTCGAAGGGCGCACGCGTGGAGCAGGAGCAGCACCCCGAGCGGCGATTGCTGAAGCGGCACGAGAGCTACGTGGCCGAGCAGATGATGGAGCGCGCTGCCGAGCTGGCCAAGGACTCGCATGCGCGGACCCGGCACGCCGCGCTGCTGGTGAAGGACGGCAGCCTGGTGGCGTGGGGGATCAACGGGGTGTCGCTGCCCGGTGAGGACCACTGCTTCTGCAAGGTCGGCGAGTTCGACAACCACGACCAGTGCCGCACCCACGCCGAACAGCGGGCAATATCTCTCGCTCGGGAAGGCGACGGCTGGCGGATCCTGAGAGGGTCCCAGCTGCTGTACGTACGGCTCGAGTCCGACGACTCGGTACGGCTGGACGAGCCGCACTTCTGCGCCCGCTGCAGCCGCTTGGCACTTTCGCTCGGCGTGCAGGAGTGGGTCTTCGCGCTGTCCGACGGATTGGTCGGCTACTCCGCGGCCGACTACGACCGGATCGCCCAGCTCCGCTGGTAGCGGCGTGCGCCAGCGTCATGATCCAGGTGGCTCTACCCGCGGCCCGGCACGGGTAACGGCACCTCGATCATGAAGTCCTCGCCGTTGGCTGCAGCCGCAGGTAGGCCGACTCGATCTCGCGGAGCAGTGCGGGACCGTCCCGGCGGATGCGCCGGGGGACAGTGGAATCACCAGGATCCCGGCGGCGGCGAACCGGGCCTGGCGGTCCATCGTCCGCTCCCAGCTGTCGCCGTACAGATGGTGCTCGCGGGAGTTGACCTCCAGGGCGAGCCGGATGGCCGGCCACCAGCCGTCCGGTACGCCGAAGCAGCCGTCGTCATCGAGGACGGTCGAATTCCACCACGGCTCCGGAAGGAAACGGCTGGTGCGCAGCAGGTCACGCAGCTCGCATTCGGGTGCGAAACGGCAACCCCGATGAACATCCTCCAGCGCCCGCCGTGGCAGCGCGCTCCCGGCCGACTCGCCGGCGGCCAGCTCATGCTTCAGCTGCGGGACCCCGGCGAGCTTGCGCTGCACTACCTCGGCCATGAGCGCCCGCACGGCCCGTAGCTCCCTCATGTCACGGCAGGTGTCCACCGCCGCTCGGGCCACCGGTGTCCACGGCAGCCCGTCCCGCCACCACGGCCGCGGCAGGCGCGTCGTACGGGTGAAGGCGACGAACCCACGGTTCTGCCGGCTTGTCGCGTGCGCCACCAGCACATGTACGCAGCCGTCGTCGTCCGGCAGGTAGCGCACTCGGAACTGGCGCAGGGCGGTCGGACCGGTGAGCTGCGCATCCGCCCCCGCGTACAGCACCGCCGCCCGACAGCGGTCCTGAGCCGACAGCTCACCCCGGAAGGTGGCGTACAGCCCGGGAAGGACCCGCTGCCAGCGACCCCCCGACTGATGCGGTGGCGAATGGCATCGTCGCCGCGGCGGGCACTTGCGGCCAGGATGTGTACGACGGAGCAGAATCACTCGCCCGGTGGAAAGGCCTCTCCACGATCGAGGTGGGGCTGCCCAGCGATCTCGCTGGTCCCGGCGTTCTCGGAGGACGGACGGCTTACGACGCACCCGCGGACGCTCCCGCTCGCGATCGTTCGGCGGCTGCCGTGGTCGTTGGGGCGTGGCTCACGGGGTCGGACCGACGGGTCCGATGACGTCTTGGACGATGACTATCGGACCTAGCTGAGCCGAAAGACGAGTTCTTCGGTCTCGGCGTTGCGGCCGGGTGCGTAGTCGTGGTTGCTTCCCACGACGTCAAACCCAGCCTTCTCCAACACGCGTCGCGACCCGAGGTTGTCGAGCGCGACCCTCGCCAGCACCGGCCGGCCAGTCTGTTCGAGTACAAGGGCGAGCGCCCGCGAGGCGTGCCCCTGACCCCAGTGCGGCCGGGCGATCCAATAGGTCACTTCCGGGTTGCCGTCGTCGGAGGGAAAGGTTGCGATGGTGCCGATCAGGGTCCCGTCGCCGTCGGTGACGGCCCAGTAGTCGCCCCCCCGATTGGCCAGGACACGTTCCATGTGCTCATCGAAGGCCGCTCGATCGGTGGGGTCGTCGGCGGTGAAGGCAGCCATCGCGACTGCCTCCGGGTCGGCCATCATCTCGAACACAACGTCGTGGTCGGATCGGCGCAGAAGTCTCACTCTCGTCTTCATGCACATAAGTATATGATAGACGAGTGTTTACCTATTCTGGCAAGAGGGATCTAGCCCGGCTACTCATGCCGACCTGGCGTGCCCTGCTGGAAATCGAGACCCGTCGCTGCGCCGAGCACGACCTGGCTCACTGGCACTACATCATCTTGGCCGATGTACAGGAGCATCCCGACAGCTCACAAAAGCAGCTCGCGCAGCGGATCGTTCGCAGTCCGAGTCGCCTCGCCACCGATGTCGAGGACCTCTGCTCGCGGGATCTCCTGAGACGAACCAGTCCCAAGCAGGATCGCCGGATCAACCGACTGACCCTCACCGACGACGGACAAGCGCTCACGCTACGTGTCCGCCGGCTGATCCACGTCGACGAGGACCACCTACTCCGGCGGTTGGCTGCCACCGAGCAAGCGCAGCTCCGTGACCTCCTCACGCGCGCACTCGACCCGGAGACCATGTGAGGACTCGGTGGACGACTACCTAGCCGGCAACGCCCCGGCCGACGTGATCGCCGCCACTCTGTATCACTAGACGGTCCTTGGGTTCTCGCGGTGATCGCAACACCTGATGATTTGAGGGTGTTGATGACGAAGTTCTCTGACCAGATGGTGCCTGAGCT
>Ga0136616_10002196_pt1 | contig 10332 bp, 8 predicted proteins | sample AntDrymUQ2992106_2_FD_106648 | JGI IMG/M metagenome (GOLD analysis project Ga0136616, IMG submission 106648) | Polar desert sand microbial communities from Dry Valleys, Antarctica - metaG UQ299 (21.06) | ecosystem: Environmental > Terrestrial > Soil > Desert | place: Antarctica: Dry Valley... | reverse complement strand
ACGATGGTCTCGACGTGGGAGGTACCGCCCCACGCCTCCTCCGGGTCCTCGAGCAGGCACATGTCGTACCTGTTGTTCATCCAGTGCGGCTCCCAGCCGGTCCAGGCGACCCACTCGCCGTCGGCTATGCGCCGGTCCACCTCGCTGAGCATGCCGTTGGTGCTCGACTCGACCAGCTTCCAGTCGCCGAGGTCGTACTGGTCGTTCTCGATCATGTCGAGAACGACCTGGTTGCCGTCGTTGCCGGGCTCGAGGCCGTAGACGGTCGGCTCCCCGCCCTCCTCGAACCTGTCCGCGTACTCGGCGAGGTCTTCGTGCGACCGGATGCCGGCATCGCAGGCCTCCTGATTGACCGCGACGCTGAAGGTCGCCTCGTCCAGGTTCGTCGTGACGGACTCGATGTCGTCCACCGCATCGAAGTTGCTCTGCATCGTCGGGAACCACGCCTCGACGAAGACGTTCAGCTCTCCGGTCTCAAGTCCCTGGAAGACGGTCGGCACCCCGAGTTCCTGGATCTCGGTCTCGTAACCCAGGGCATCGACTATGGTCGAGGAGACGTTCGTCTTGGCTATGGCCTCGGGCCAGTCGACCGTGCCGAACTTCACGGTCTCGTCGGCGCTACCCCCTCCCCCACAGGCTCCGAACACGAACACGCTCACGACGAGCAAAAGACCGAACACCGCCGCTCTCATAAACCTACCGCCTCTGTCCACCGACCGTATCCTTTCTCTCACCAACAGATGCTTCGCGCGCCACGCCACGCTGGCGCGCTTCATTCCCCACTCCCGCGCAGTTTAGCGTAGTGTGCGAGTCCTTTCTCAGGACTCTTGCGCGTTTTCGGCGGCCTCGATCCAGGGCTGCCAGGCCTCGGGGTGCTCCTGCGCCCACCGCCTGGCGCCCTCCAGCGGGTCGCCCACCTCGTTGATCGTGCCCTCCAGGTCGTTGAGCTGCTCCTCGTCGAGCGCCACCGCGTCCATGAACGCGTAGGCCACGGGGTCATTCCCCGACAGGTCCTCGTTGACTACCATCAGTATCCTTGCTTGATTGTTTAGCTCGCCAAAAGCGTCCTTCGGGTCCTCGAGATATCTAAAGTCGTACCGCTGGTTCATCCAGTGCGGAGACCAGGCGACGAAGGCGAACTCCTCCCGGCTGTCGTAGCGATTGTCGACCTCGGCGAGCATGCCCTGCGTGCTCGCCTCCACGAGCCTCTGGTCGAGGTCGTAGGCCGGGATGACCTCTTCGGAAACTACCTCCATGACTACTGAGCTCGGCTCGATACCGAGTAGCAGATCGATCTCGCTTTCGGTTAGCTGGTCCAGGCTCGTGGCGTCCATGTAGCTGGGGACCCCTATGCCCTGTTGGGTCTGCCCCTGGTACCAGGGGCCGAGTAGTTCGACATCATCCTCGACGCTGCCGAGTAGATCCTGCTGGTTCGGCAGCCACACGTCCTGGAAAGCGTCCAGATTCCCTCGGGCCACGCCCTCATACACCGAGTCGAGGTCGCTGGTGTTTACGGTGACCCTCTCGTAGCCGAGCTCTTCCTCGAGAAGCACTTTCGTCAGTGCCGAGATCGCGGTGTTCTCGGTCCACCCAATGTCCGCGATTTCAAGCGCCTTGCCGCCATCACCACCGCCGCTGCCACAACCCGCCGCGAGTAACGCGCCCACGACGAGCAAGAAGAATAGCCCCGGGAGGAGCGTCACCCTCATGAACCTACCGCCTCTGCCATCCGCAAGAAGAGTGCCTCTTCATTCGCCACCAGTTTCCGGACCAAAGTGCCGCAAAGAGAGGGGCGACCCCGTAGAGAGGTCGCCCAAATCGCTCCATGCCGTGGCGGTCAAGCCTCGGTCTTTGGTTTTCGTCCGTTCTGCCTTACGGGTCCTCGACCTAAGACCCCTCCGCTTCCCGCGCGGCGTCGATCCAGGGCTGCACGACATCGCGGTTGTCCTCCAGCCAGATCCTGGCCGACTCCGCGTAATCCTGGGGGTTGATGTTCTCTATCTCGTTGACCTGCTCCTCGGTGAGCGTTACCGCGTCCAGGAACGCGTAGGCCACGGGGTCATCGTCCGGAAGATCTTCGTTGACGATCGTCGAGATCGTCGCCCCGTCGTTCAGATCGGTCAGGCCGTCCTCGGGGTCCTCGAGGAATCTGAAGTTGTACCTCGCGTTCATCCAGTGCGGCCGCCAGGCGACGAAGGCGAACTCCTCCTGGTTTTCGTAGAGGCTCTCTACCTCAGAGAGCATGCTCGGCGTACTCGACTCCACGTACTCCTGGTTGAGGTTGTACGTCGGTATGACCGAGTCGGGGATTCGCTCCGAGATGATCGCGCCCGGCTCGATGCCGAGGATCTGGGTGACGCCGGTCTGGTTGAGCCCGGGGATGTCCTGGGTGTCCATGTAGTCTGGCACCGCTATGCCGAACTCGGTCGAGCCATCATACCAGGGGTCGAGACGCACGACGTCGTCCCCAACCTCGTCGATCTGGGCCTGGTGGTTGGGCAGCCATATGTCCTGGTAGGCGTCCAGGTCACCGCTGGCCACGCCCTGGATCACGGGGCCCAACTCGAGCTCCTGTAGCCGGACCTCCCCGTAGCCGAGATCCTCTTCCATAACGATTTTCGAGAGGTTCCCAATCACCGCGGCCTCGTCCCAACCCGTTGCGACGCCGAGGTTGAGATCCCTGCTCTCCGGAGAGCCACCACCGCAACCCGACACGATGGCGCCCACCACGAGCGCGAGGATTACCGCCAAAAGCTTCTTACTTGCCTTCATCGACCTTCCTTCTCTAGCCAACAGGTGTTGTAATGCGCCTCCGTAGAGCATCTCTTTAAGGTCTTACACTCTCTTTACGCTCGCGCGTCCACGCCAGATCAGTTTTTCTTCCTGGCACCCCCGCGTTCGGGCATCCACGTTCCGCAATGGAGACGCTGATCGGGCAGCGGGCGGGGCTCAAGCCGAGCCACTGCCCGCGCCGACCTTCGCGGTGTCTTCCGCGCCGGAGCCGGTGGAGCCAGCGGTGTCGGGATCCACGTCCGACTCCTTCTTTCTGCCCGGGAGGATCTTCGAAAACGCGCCCTTGGAGCCCGGCTTGCGCTGGATCAAACTACCCAGCGGCCTCGTGACGCGGTCGAGGTAGATGGCGATGATGACGATCCCCACGCCGCCGATGAACGCCCGGCCCACGTCGAGCTGGCTCAAGCCACGGACCACGGCCTCGCCCAGGCCGCCGGAGCCGACGAGCGCGGCGATGACGACCATCGAGAGGGCGAGCATGATCACCTGGTTGACACCGGCCATGATGGTCGGCAATGCCTGCGGCAGCTCGACCTTGCGTAAGGTCTGCCAGGGCGTCGCCCCGAAAGCATGGGCCGCTTCGACGGTGTTCTGGGGTACCTGCTGGATACCGAGCATCGTTAGCCTCACCGCGGGCGGAGCCGCGAAGATAACCGTCGCGACGAGCGCCGGCCCGGCGCCGAGGCCCAGGAACACGACCATCGGGACCAGGTACACGAACGCGGGCATCGTCTGCATGATGTCGAGCGTGGGCCTCGCGGCGGCTTCGATGGCGCGCGACTTGGCGGCCAGCACCCCGATAGGCACTCCTATGAGAAGTGAAACTACGGTCGCGGCCAGAACGAGCGCCAGGGAGAGCATCGTCTCATCCCAGAGCCCGAGGCTGATGATCAACACGAAGCCCAACACCGAGAAAAGAGCCACCCGCCAGCCGGAGATAAAGAAGGCTATCGCCGCGAGTATGGCGACCGTCAACAGCTCCGGCGGCGCGGTCAGGGCGCCCTCGAGCGCGCCGACGAAGCCGCCGATCCCGTCCTTCACGAGATCGAAGAACTCGTCGACGGCATTAATGTCCTGCACGTAGTCGACGAAGCTGCTGGTCCAGTCTTCTAGCGGAAGCTCCGGTATGAGATTCCGCTGCAAGAAGGCGAGCACCTTTAAGACCTCCCGTCAGTCTCTTGTCCAGCCTCGCCACCCCGCAGGACGGCGCCCTCGCGGCGCCCCTCGTCCTCGAAGGGTACCGGGTCCTCGCCGTTGTACTCGGTGGTTGTAAGGCCCGCTATCAGGGCGCCGCGGACGACGACGCCTTCGAGCCGGTCGGTCTTGTCGCAAACGGCCACGGGCACGTCGTGCTCCACGAAGAGCGGCAGGATCTCGCGTAGATAAGTTGTCCGCTCGATCTTCGGCGTCCCGTCGTCCACCGCCGCTCTCAGCTCCCGCTCGTCGCGCTCGGCGAGCCGGGCGACCTCCTCGACTTCGACGAGGCCCTGGAGCCGTCGCTCGTCGTCCACCACGAACATGTGGGACTGGCCGAGCTGCCTCATCCTCCTTAGCACGACCGTCGGGCCCTCGCTCAAGTAGGCGACCTCTTTGACCGGGACCATCACGCTCTCGGCGGTGCGGACCTTGGCGTAGTCTACGTCCTCGACGAAGCGCTCGACGTAATCGGTGGCTGGCTCACGCAGGATCTCCTCGGGCGTGCCGAGCTGCACGATCTCGCCGTCCTTCATGATCGCCACCCGGTGCCCGAGCATCAGAGCCTCGTCCAGGTCGTGCGTCACGAAGACGACCGTACGCTGCACCTCGCCCTGGATCCTGAGGAACAAGTTTTGCATGTCCCTCCGGATGAGCGGGTCGAGGGCGCTGAACGGCTCGTCCATGAGCAGGATCTCCTGCTTGGTGGCCAGGGCTCGCGCGAGCCCCACCCGCTGCTGCATGCCGCCCGACAGCTCCGAGGTCATCTTCTTGCCCTGGCCTTGCAGACCGACCAGCTTCAGCGCCTCCTCGCCAGCCTTCTTGCGCTCCGCGGCCGACGCGCCCTTGACCTCGAGGCCAAAGGTCACGTTGTCCATGACCGTGCGGGTTGGCAGAAGGCCAAAGTGCTGGAAGACCATCCCGATCTTGCGCCTCCGCACCTCCCGCAACTCCTTGGCCGACATCTTTGAGATGTTGTCGCCGTCGAGAAAGACGTTCCCTTCGGTCGGCTCGTTCAGGCCGTTAATGGCACGTATGATCGTGGACTTCCCGCTCCCGGAGAGGCCGATGATCACGAAGATCTCGCCCCTGCTCACGTCGAAGCTGTTATCAAAGGCCCCGATGGTCGACCCGGTAGCCCTCTCGACCTCGGCCTTGCTCCTGCCGGAGCGTCGCATCTCCAGCGCCTGTTGGGCACGCCTCCCGAAGACCACCGAACAGTTCTCTACACGAATGACCTGCTCGCGTCCCCTGTCGTTAGCTTCCGTGACCGTCCTCCTCTACTAGCCCACTACGTATATTCTTGTAGAGCCCGCAACTTAGAGCTTGCGCGGATAGGCTCGCTACTTTTCATATTTGTCGATTCTCCGAACGATCAAATCGGCTCCTCATCGCCCATTGATACATTCGCTACCCGCCTATCCGCGCAGCCTCTTAGAGGCTTGCTCCGCCCCCACTCGGCCGCCGCAAGAAAATGCTTGCTTCCCACTTCCACTACATACAACCCTTTCTCATCGGCTGCAATCTGTAATAGTAACGTGTTTCATCATCCCCATTCAACCGATAAAGGCTCACTTTTGCTGTTATCTCGTTAAGATATACCGTTCCCTTGTTAAGTCATGAGTACAGGCCCCTTGGACGGCGAGGGGTTGTGAGGCAGAGAAGCGCGGGGTAGAGCTTCTGATGGTGCTTGGTTTTGCGTCTGCTAGGACTTCGGAACGCAAGGATGCGCCTGGTGACTGGATGTACGAGACGACTGTCGCTTGCTCGGCGCTCTGGCGGGCATGATCTCGTCGCAGGCCGGTTTACGGGATGGTGGCGTGTGGGAACACCACATACTGGGTTGTTCGGCCAGTGGCGGAACGACGCGTGGTAGCAGGCTCTGAGAGAGGATGACCAGGAATGGAGCGAGAGAATCGCGACGAGCGGCTCGCGGCGGTAGAAGACGAGTTCGCAGGCTACACCGTCTACGACGAGCACTACGAGAAGATCGGCAAGGTCGACGATCTGTTCGTGGACGAGAACGACCGGCCGGAGTACCTTGGGGTAAAGATGGGCCTTCTGGGGCTCAAGTCCACCCTTATCCCGTGGGAGTTGGCCCGGGTAAACGAGAGGCGCCAGCTCATCGAGGTCGGGGCGCCCAAAGACCAGATCAAGGACGCCCCGACCTTCGATGACGACGAGGAGATCTCGCCGGAGCTCGAGGAGCGGGTCTACCGACACTTCAGACTGCAGCGCGGGTCTGCCGAAAGGAGCGGGTACGGCGAGTACTACCAGGACGAAGACTATTCCTCCTCTCCATCCCCGACCGGAGGCGTGACCAGCGAGGAACGACGCTCGGAGGATCATCACGGGGAGCGGCGCTCTGACGACGTAGCGACGGGCGACGTCGAGCGTGGGCGCGGCGAGTACCGCGACCGCCCGACCTCTTCCGAACGCGCTGGCGCGGCCGCACGCGATACGCGAGATTCGCGTGGTGCTCGTGGCGGCGACGTTGCAGACGAAGACGAGCTGAGGGAGCGGCGCTCTGACGACGTAGCGACAGGCGGCATCGAGCGTGAGCGCGGCGAGAATCGCGATCGCCCGGACCGCGATCGCCCGGCCTCTTCCGACCGCGCCAGCGTGAACGCACGCGACGCAAGCGACACGCGTGATTCGCGTGATTCGCGGGGTGGCGACGTAGCCGACGAGGACGAGATGAGGGTACAGAGGAGCGAGGAGGAGCTCCGGGTCGGCACGCGCGAGCACGAGGCCGGTAGCGTGAACGTCCGCAAGCGGGTGAGAACCGAGCGGGAGCAGGTGCGAGTCCCCAGGAAGCGCGAGGAAGTTCACGTCGAGCGGGTGCCGGTCGACGGCCGGGAGAGGGTGTCGGAGGACGAGATCGGGGACGACGAGATCCGGGTGCCGGTGATCGAGGAAGAGATCGTGGTCGAGAAGCGTCCGGTGGTCAAGGAGGAGTTGAGGATCCGCAAAGACGTCGTCGAGGATGAGGAGATAGTCGAGGAAGACGTCCGCAAGGAAGAGGTCGAGATCGACGACGAGACCGCCGGGCGCGGCGGGAAGCCCGACGAGACGACCGGGCGCGGTGGGAGGCCCGGCGAGAGGTCCGGCGGGCGCGGCGGGAGGCCCGGGGAGACCGGCGGGACCGCTGGAGGCGGCGGGAGGTCCGGCAGGACCGCTGGGCGCGACAACGACGACCTCGAAGACGAGACGAGGCGCCGCGACAGGTAGACAGTAGAGACGGTAGTCGTCTGGAGTGCGGACCCGGGCTCTGTCCGGGTTCGTCTCTACTTTGAGGAGGGCCTTATGCGTGGGAGGTACCAAAGGGCGGGGGGCTCGGGCACTAGTTGGACCAGCGTCTTGATCGGTTGGCTCGCGGCCCTGGGAGCTAGCTTGATCCTCAGCGGCCTCGTCACCGCGGTCGTGAGCGTGATCCTGACGACCCTGGGGTTCGGCGGCGGCACGGAGGCCGGGACCACGGGGCTCGTCGGGGTTTTGTTGACGCTGTTTATCGCCTTCCTTGTCGGCGGCTACACCGCGGGCCGGATGGCAAGCCGCGACGGCAGCAAACATGGCCTCCTGGTTGCGCTGCTCGCCCTGATCGTCACGTTGATCCTGGCCCTCCTGAGCGGCGTCGCGGGGCTTGGCCTTATAAATAACTTGCAAGGAGTGACGGTCCCCGGCGTCCCGACGGAGATCGCCCAGAGCGGCCTGGGCACCGTCCTGACGCTCGGGGGCGTCATCGCCCTGCTCCTCCCATTCGTCGCGGGGGCCCTCGGGGGCTCCTGGGGGGCCAAAACCGGCCGCGGTCGTCCGTAGAAGGAGACGCCTCCTCGACCGCCACCCGGGTCGTATCAACAAACCAGTTTCTCGGAAAACGGACCCCTTGTTTCTAGCTCCGATGCTCCTCGCGAACACGCTCCTGATAAAGCAGGCCTGATCGAGGGTATAGAAGAGAAGTCTGAGCAGAGAAAGGAACCGCAGAGTTGGATGACGAGAGAAGCCGCAGGGAAGAGGAGACACGACGGGAGGCCGAGGAGCGCCGACGACTCGACCCCCGCGCAGACGATGAAGCCGTGCGCCGCAGGGAGGACCAATCGTTCGACGACGAGCGGTCCGGGACCAGAGAGGGCCGTTACAGACGCCGCTCGCAGACCGGTGGCGGTCTGTCGGAAGCAGCCAGCCGGGTAGCCGGTCGTATCTTGAACCGGGGTTCGGGGCAGGGCTCTGGCCGGGGGTCCACCCGAGGGCAGACGCAGGGCTTGTACGGGAGCCAGATCGACAGCCAGAACATGTTGCGTGCGGCGGCAGCCGAGCTCGTCGGCACCTTCATCCTGGTCTTCACGGGCACCGCCGTTGCCACCGCTGCCGTCCTGCAACGCTCCACGGCCGGTCCCCTCTCCTACAACTCGCTAGCCGTGGCGCTCGCGTTCGGGCTGGCGCTCGTGGCGGTCGTCGCCGCCATCGGCCACGTCTCGGGGGCGCACGTCAACCCTGCCGTTACCCTGGGGCTGGCGGTCACGAACAAGTTCCCCTGGCAGTTCGTGCCCATATACGTAGGGGCGCAGCTCCTGGGGGCCATACTCGGGGCCATCGGCACTTGGATCACCTACGGCAGCAACGCGTGGGAAATTGCCGAGCTAGCGGCTACATTCCCGGTGGAGGACGTCGGAGACTTCAGGGCGTTGCTGGTGGAGATATTCGTAACCTTCATCCTGGTGTTCGTGGTAATCTCCGTGGCTACCGATAACAGGGCTCCGGCAGGCGTCGCGCCTCTGGCCGTCGGTTTCGCTCTCGCCTGCGGCGTCCTGATCGCCGGCCCCGTGACCGGTGGATCTCTAAACCCGGCACGGACCCTGGGACCGATGATCGTCGCCGGGGAGTTCGATGCCGTCTGGGTCTACATACTCGGCCCCCTAGTAGGAGGCGTGCTCGCCGCCCTGCTCTACGACCGCTTCGTCTCCGAAGGCGAAGCACCGGAGTAGAGAGCCGTCGGACACTCCATCGACCGGCACGGGACCTTGGTACGCACCAGGGTCCTGCGTTAAACTAAGTGTGTTTACGCGCCTGTAGCTCAGGGGATAGAGCAGCGGTTTCCTAAACCGCGAGTCGGAGGTTCGAATCCTTCCAGGCGCACTGAAGATTTACCCGCAAATAGTGGAAAAACGAAAGAAGCCCCGGTGAGAACCAGGGATTTCTGACACCACTTTGACACCACCGGGACTATCCGAGGGCGGCGTCCATAGCGCCGGCGGCGGCGTCTCCCATGTCGGGGAGCACGTGCGAGTAGACATTCAGGGTAAGGCTTATGTCGGCGTGGCCTAGAAGATCCTGGACATACTTCGGGTTGACGCCCTGCCGGAGTAGGAGCGTAGCGCACGTGTGGCGAAGATCGTGGAAGCGGATGCTGGGCAGCCCTGCGCGCCCAAGCGTGGCTTTGAAGGCGCGGTTGAGGTTGCCGCCCAACGTGGGCGTGCCGATGCCGGAGGGGAAGACGAGCCCGTGATCCTGCCAGAGCCCAGCCTTTTGCATCCTCTCTTCTAGCTGGCGCTTACGGTGCCCTCTGAGGGCTTCCGTGGCCCGGCGGGTGAGCCGGACGCTCCGACCCTTGCCGGACTTGGGGGCCTCGAAGATGTACCCGCCCTTGGGCTCGGAGAGCGTGCGGCGTACCTGGAGGGTCCCGGTAGCTCCGGGGTCCCCCAGATCCACGTCTTCCCACTTGAGCCCCTGTAGCTCGCCGCGACGCAGCCCGGCGGTGACGGCCACGACGTAGAGGGCTTCGAGGCTATCCCCAGCTTTACCGGCAGCCTCGAAGAGAGCCCGCACCTGCTCCCGGTCCAGGGGCCGTATCTCCTCTCTGCGGGGCCGTGGGGGCTTGACCGGCCCGGCGGCGTTGCGGGGTATCAAACCGTCGTCGTGTGCTTGCTTTAGCGCCTTACTAAGGGTCCGGTGGATGTGCAGGACGGTGCGAGGCGCGAGTCCCGAATCCACCTTCTCCCGGTAGAGCCCGCGCACGTGGGCCGGGGTGAGGGTCTTTAGCTTCACGCGCCCGATGGTCGAGGCCAAATGCACCCGGACGATGCTCTCGTACCGCTTGTAGGTCCTCTGGCGCACGGTATCCCGGACGCTATCGGAGAGCCACCGGGTCAGGTACTCCCCGACGGTTTGCTTCCCGGCGTCGTAGGTTAGCCCCCGCGCCGCGTCACCCCGCGCCTCGTTCAGCTGGGATTACCACGGTTAGGTGGACAAGTATTCACTTTAGGCTACCTCCGCCTCCTTTATCATAGCTTGCTCGTAGTCAGCCGGACTCATGTACCCGATCGAGGAGTGCCTCCTGATCGGATT
>Ga0136616_10002194_pt1 | contig 10340 bp, 9 predicted proteins | sample AntDrymUQ2992106_2_FD_106648 | JGI IMG/M metagenome (GOLD analysis project Ga0136616, IMG submission 106648) | Polar desert sand microbial communities from Dry Valleys, Antarctica - metaG UQ299 (21.06) | ecosystem: Environmental > Terrestrial > Soil > Desert | place: Antarctica: Dry Valley... | reverse complement strand
GGCTCGCCCTACTCCGGCGTCATCTCCCGCTTCATCTCGGCGCTCGCCGGCGGCGACTCGCCCGTCATTTACGGCGACGGCGAACAATCGCGCGATTTTACCTACGTCGCCAATGCCGTTGACGCCAACCTCCGCGCGGCGGAGACGACGCGCGGCATCGGCGAAGTCATCAACATCGCCAACGGCGAGCGGATCACGCTCAACGAACTGATCGCGGTCTTGAAGAAAATCACCAATCGCCCCGACGCCCAAGTTGAATACCACGAGCCGCGCATCGGCGACGTGCGCCACAGCCTCGCCGACATCACCCGCGCCCGCGAGATGCTCGGCTACGAACCGCGCGTCGGGTTGGAAGAAGGCTTGCGGAAGACGATTGATTGGTGGAAGGGAAGCCGCTTCGCGCAAGGTAGTAGCTAAAACAATTTTTGAAGGTGAGCATACCACTCGCCATGAAACAAAGCGTTGCTCCTTTGCCGGGAGCGCAGGCATCCTTACCTGCAAGCTCGCCGTAGGCGAGCTTGCAGAGTTTCGCTTTCGCTCAACATTGTGTGATCACGCACGCTTTATTCGCGCTTCGCGCTCATAGCAGGCAGGATGCCTGCGCTCCCAGCAACGAGCGCTCTCTTTCCTGCTTGAATGAAGGCAGATGAAGGGCCTTCATGCCCCAGACTTTTCTTGTCGACCTACCACTAATCTCTTCAAGCTCTCCGTGTACGGCTGCCTTGCCACACCTTTATCCGTGATGATCGCCGCGATCAGTTCGTTGGGCGTTACGTCGAAGGCGGGGTTGTGGACTTCGATGCCGGCGGGCGCGAGTTGTTGGTCGCGGATGTGCGTGACTTCGCGGGTGTCGCGCTCTTCAATCGGGATTTGATCGCCGGTCGGCAAATTGAGATCGACGGTCGAGACGGGGGCGGCGACGTAGAAGGGGATGTCGTGTCGCTTGGCGAGGACGGCGACCATGTAAGTGCCGATCTTGTTGGCGGTGTCGCCGTTGGCGGCGATGCGGTCTGCGCCGACTACGACGGCGTCAACCTTGCCTTGCTTCATCACGTGGCCGGCCATGTTGTCGGTGATCAGTGTGACGGGAATCTCGTCTTTGTTTAGCTCCCACGCGGTCAGGCGCGAGCCTTGCAGGAAGGGACGTGTCTCGTCGGCGATGACGGCGATGCGCTTGCCCATGTCGCGCGCGCCGCGAATGACGCCGAGCGCCGTGCCGTAATCGCCGGCGGTCGCCAGCGCGCCCGCGTTGCAGTGCGTCAGCACCGTCGCGCCGTCCGGAAGCAATTCGCCGCCGAAGCGTCCCAACGCCCGATTGCCCGCGATGTCTTCCTCGTAAATCTGCTTCGCCTCTTTGATCAATTCTTGCTTGATCTCTTCAACATCACTCGTCTCCGCAGCCGCGCGGCGAAAGCGGTCGCGCATTCGCTCAATGCCCCAGAATAAATTAACGGCGGTCGGGCGCGTGCGCGACATTACGTCGCACATATGATCGAAGTCATATTGCAGATCGGCGACGGTCGTGGCGACCGCTTGTTTGAGTCCGACGGCCAAGCCCATCGCGGCGGCGACGCCGATGGCCGGAGCGCCGCGCACGATCATCACCTTGATCGCTTCGGCCACTTCTTCGCACGAGCGCAAGATTAGATATTTTTCTTCGGTCGGCAGCAATCGCTGATCGATCATGCGGACGCCCTCTTCAGTCCATTCCACTGTCTTGATCATAAAAACAATGCTCCTCAATATGAAGACGAGAGATCAGTCGAAAACTTGAACGGGAAAAGCAGCGTGCATCTTACCCAACAGGACACGGGGCGGCAAACGCGCGTCTCCGCAAGACCCTGCGACGAGACGACTTTTCAGAGTATGGCGGCGATCTTGAAGCCCGTTTCACCGCGACATTGGCAGAGTGCTATACTGACAAAAAAACGAGGTGAGCCGGCACACACTTCCGCGCCGCAGCCGTCTGTTTTGAGACAAAGGAGGGACTGAACAATGCGCCGTTTAAGATTCAAATGCTTGCACTTTTTCAAGCGCGCTGGTGCAGTGTTCGCGTTAGCTTGCTTGCTGCCGCTCGCGGTTGCGGCCTACACCGTGCAGATGCGCGGCGGACGGCGGATCGAAATTCCCGATCAGTTTTTCGTCACGCAGACGACGCTCACTTATGAAGCCGCGCCCACGATCTCTGTCACTTTGCAGCTCATGCAGATCGACATTGCGGCTACCGAACAACTCAACGGCGAAGCGCCGGGCAGCCTGCTCAAGCGCGCCATCGAAAATGAAAGGGAACGGGCGGCCCTCCAAAGCGCGGCGGAGATAGGCACGCAAAGAACTCTGACGAACAGCGATTTGGACAGTGCGAAGCAAACACGCTTAGAGAGCGAGAAGGCTTACGAGCGTCGGCGGCAAGAGTTGAAGTTGCCGCCGGTGGAAGAGACCGCCCGCCGCGCGCAAGCGGAGGCCGCTGCTTTGCGCGAAGCGACGCGCAACTTTGAAGGGGAGCAAGCGGAAGCGGAAAATTACTGGCGCGCTCGCGCCTCAGCGTTACGCGCAGAGATCGCCGCGCTCGACGGAGAGATCGAGTATCTGCACGCGCGCCTCGGCGAGTCGCCGGATCGATCAGTCGTCGGCCTGACCAGTGGCTTTCTCATCATTCAGCAGCCCGCGCATGGCGGCATCCCCCGATACCCCGCGCGCTCTTGGCCTGACACGCACAGGCCATCGATTTATTCTGGCAGGACTGGCACGCAACAAAGCGCCAACTTGAACATCAACGGCGCGACGCGCGGCGGAGTGTTTTTGCAACGCGAAGATTCTCGCCGCACGCTCCGCCGTCGCGCCTTCCCGAACACTGGCGTGTTCTTCCCGAACTTCTTTGCGTTCAGCATCCCTTTCAACTACGTCTCGGCCACACGCGAACTGCTTCTCGAACGGCTCTACACATTGGAGAGCGTGCGCGCCGGCTTCGACGAGCGTTGGCGTCTGCTCGAAGATGAGGCGCGACGTGCGGGTGCGCTGCCCGGCTGGCTCAGACCGTGAAAAAGGAGGTGGGAGGCAGGAGCAGGAGGCAGCATCAAGACACATTCTTTCCTCCTGCCTCCTGCTCCTGCCTCCCGCCTCCTTTCTATTGGCTACTTCTACTATGAATAACTGGGAAGCCGTCATCGGCTTAGAGATTCACGCGCAGCTTAACACTGAGTCGAAAATCTTTTGCGGCTGCTCGACGCGCTTCGGCGACGAGCCGAATGGGAATACGTGTCCGGTCTGTTTGGGTTTGCCGGGCGCGCTGCCGGTGCTGAACTGGCGCGCGGTGGAATTGGGCGCGCGGGCGGCGTTGGCGTTGGGTTTGCGGATCAACGAACGCTCGATCTTCGCGCGGAAAAATTATTTCTACCCGGACTTGCCGAAGGGTTATCAAATCTCGCAGTACGACCGCCCGTTCTCGGAACACGGCGAGTTGGAAATTATGACGGCAGCGCGCGACGAGGGCGGACACGCGCGCGACTGGCGACCGATGAAGGTTCGCATCACGCGCTTGCACTTGGAAGAAGACGCAGGCAAGAACATCCACGAAGGCTTGCCCGACACGGATCGTTATTCTTACGTCGATCTCAACCGCGCCGGCACGCCACTCGCCGAGATCGTGACCGAGCCGGATTTTCGCACGTCTTGGGAGGCCTACGATTACGTGAATTACGTGCGGCGCGCGCTGCAATGGATCGGAGCCAGCGAAGCCGACATGGAGAAGGGCAATCTGCGTTGCGAGGCCAACATCTCGGTGCGGCGCGTTGGTGAAGAGAAGTTTGGAACTAAAGTCGAACTGAAGAATCTGAACTCAGTGCGCTTCATGCAGAAGGCCATCGAGTTTGAGATCGAGCGGCACAGCAAACTGATCGAATCCGGCGGGCGCGTCGTGCAGGAGACGCGGCTGTGGGACGAGCGCGCGGGCGAGACGCGCGTGATGCGCTCGAAGGAAGAAGCGCACGATTATCGCTATTTTCCCGAACCCGATCTGCCGCCGCTCGTCGTCACGCCGGACTTCATCGAGCAAGTCCGTCGAGCGATGCCGGAACTGCCCGAAGCGCGCCGCCAGCGTTTCATGGACGAGTACGAACTGTCTTACAACGACGCTTCACAGTTCACTTCAGATCGCGCGCTGGCAGATTATTATGAACGGGCGGCGAAGGCGGCGAACAATGCGCGCGGCGCGGCCAACTGGATCAGGACGGAACTGCTGCGCGAATTGGAAACTTCCGGTCGCACGGCGGCGGAGTCGCCCATCGCGCCGGAAGAATTGGGCGCGCTCGTGCGTTTGATCGACGAAGGCAAGATCAGCGGCAAGCAGGGCAAAGATGTGCTGATCGAGATGTTCAAGTCCGGCAAGAGCGCGGCAGTTATCATCGAAGAGCAGGGACTCGCGCAGGTCAGCGATGCAGGCGAGATCGAAAGCCTCGCCGCCGAAGTGATCGCCGCTAACCCGCAACAGCTCGCGCAATACCGCGCCGGCAAAGAGACGCTCTTCGGTTTCTTCGTCGGCCAAGTGATGAAGGCTTCGCAAGGCAAAGCGAACCCGAAGCTGGTCAATGAAGTGTTGAAGGCAAAACTTAGCGAGCCGTAAATCATGGGATAGCGCAATAGGAGATCACGAATAGATAGAATCATTGCGGTGAGCGTGCGACCTCTTTGCCCCGTAAGGGGCAGCGAGAAGGTAGCCAGTGGCAAGCGGCGAGCGCGCCGCGCCGCCTCTGGTAACGATGCCCAGAGATTCCGCGCCCTGAAGGGGCGCGAGGCATTATGCGAGGCGTTGCGTTACCAAACGGTCTCCTCGCGTCCCTTACAGGGCGCGGATCGGGTTTTCGCTCTATCCAGAGGCTGCGCGCTCACGCGCTTGCCACTGGCTACCTTCTTTCAGCCCCTGCGGGGCGTAGAACGAATCACGGGTCAGTAGATAGCGGCGATTCATGAGTGACGATTCATTAAACGCTACCCGCGAGACGCGAAATGCACATTACTTTGAGGGACCAATGAATCTGACAAACAAAACAGCAATCATCACAGGCAGCACTAAAGGCATCGGTCGCGCGATTGCAGAGGCGCTCGTGCGTGAGGGCATGAACGTCTGCATCAGCGCGCGCAACAGTGAAGAAGTCGAGCAAGCGGTCAGCGAACTCGGCGACGTGGGCGCGGGGCGCGCGACGGGCGCGGTCTGCGATGTGCGCGATGATGAGGAAGTGAAAGCGTTGTTCGCGCACGCGGTCGCGGAATTCGGCGGCGTGGATGTGTTGGTGAACAACGCGGGCATCGGCATCTTCAAGCGCGTCGATGAGACCGCGCCGGAAGAGTTCCGCGCAGTGTTGGAGACGAATCTGCATGGCGTCTTTTATTGCTGCCGCGAAGCGATCCCGTTGATGAAAGAGCGGGGCGGCGGTTTTATCATCAACATCTCTTCGCTCGCGGGCGCGAATCCGCATCCGCAGATGGCGGCCTACAATGCGTCGAAATTCGCGCTCAACGGCTTCAGCGAAGCGTTGATGCAAGAAGTCCGCCACGACGGGATCAAAGTCAGCTACATCATGCCCGGCTCGGTCAATACCCGCTTCGGCGGCGACGAGCCGGACGACAGCAAGGCATGGCAACTGCAACCCGCAGACATCGCCCGCGTCGTCCTCAATCTTTTACAGCACGACGAGCGCAGCCTGCCGAGCCGCGTCGAAATCAGGCCGAGCCAACCGCCGAAGAAATAGCTTACAGTAATGCAATAACAATGAGTGGAGAGAGATGCGTGCAGTATTGCAGCGTGTGACGCGCGCCTCAGTTCGGGTGGAAGGAGAAACCATCGGGCGGATTGACGGCGGTCTCGTCGTGTTGTTGGGTGTGGCGCGCGACGATGCGCGGGAGGATGCGTCATATCTGGCGGAGAAGATCGCCGCGCTGCGAATCTTTGAGGATGCGGAAGGAAAAATGAATTTGTCGGTGCAGGAAGCGGGCGGCGCGTTATTAGTCGTGTCGCAGTTCACGCTCTACGGCGATGCGCGGCGGGGGCGGCGACCGTCTTGGAGCGAGGCCGCGCCGCCGGAGTTGGCCGCGCCGTTGTATCAATTCTTTGTCGAGGAAGCGCGCCGCCACGTTTCGCGCGTCGAGACGGGGAGCTTTCGCCGGATGATGGAAGTCGAACTCGTCAACGATGGGCCGGTGACGATTTTGTTGGACAGTCGCAAGCTGTTCTAAACGCGCAGCGAGATTACCTGCGAGCGGTCGGGTTGTGTTAAAAGTTTCGGGCCAGCAAAAGCTCTGTCTATTAAAAATTCAGTAAAGGGATTGATGGATGACGGATTTTACTCGGAAAAGTTTGCTCGCGCTCCTATGTTTGGCGGGCGCGCTGTTCGTGGCTTGCAATGAGACGGCGAAAGATCAGACGAAGGATTTCGATGCGGAGACCGGCGAAGCGGCGGCGAACGTGAAGAAGGGTGTGAAGCCCGAAGCGGACGAGCAGGTCGCGGTGATCGAGACTGACTATGGACGGATCGTGTTGGAGTTGTATCCGAACCTCGCGCCGCAGATGGTCGAACGGTTCAAGCGGTTGGCGGGCGAGGGGTTTTACAATGGGACCAGTATCCACCGGATCGATCCAGATTTGGGGATCATTCAAGGCGGCGATCCGAATTCAAAGGACAGCAATCCTTTCAACGACGGCGCAGGCAGTTCGCCCTTGCCGAATTTGCCGGCGGAGTTTAGCGACATTCCGTATGAACGCGGCACGGTCGGCGCGGCTCGCGCACAGTCGAACGATTCGGCTAATTGCCAGTTCTACATCACGCTCAAACGACAGCCCGCCTTCGATAATCGTTACACCGTCTTCGGGCGCGTCATCGAAGGCCTCAACAACGCCGACATCATCAGCAATGCGCCCGTCAGAGACGGCACGGATCGACCGGCAGACAAAATTCTCGTCAAGAGCATCACGCTGCAAAAGCGGTGACGAGTGACAAGTGACGAGTGACGAGATGAAGACATGCTTTTTCTCGTCACTCGTCACTTATCACTCGGCATTAAATACTGTTGTCTTCCGTCTTCGAGCGCGGGTCTAGTTCATAACGATTCCGGTCGCGGCGTTCGACCTTGTCGAGCAGGTCAAGCTCTTCGTTGTCTTCGTAGTTGATCCCGATGGCGTGCGCGTTCTCTTCGACGAGCGATTGATCGGGCGTCGGGTTGCTGCCGGAGACAGACTCCTGTCCGCTGTCGTTCACTTCTTCCCACGAGGCGTCCAAGTCGCCGCCCGAATCGCTCGGCGAGGCGGCGGTGTTCTGGCGCAGGCGTTGGGCCAACTGTTCGGGGTCTTTCGGCGCGCGCGCGATCTCTTCTTCCATGAATTCTTCGATCTCAGGATCAGGCACGAAGTTCGGATCGTTGCTCAGGTAGGAAAACTCTTCCGGCTGTTTTTTTGGCATCTGTCCCATTCTCCTTAACGCTGAAAATTCTGAAGACTTCCACTAATGTTCAGCCAAACAGCCGGAGCTGCTAAACCCGCTGACAGCAAGAAAAACTGCCGCGCCTCTTACCTGAAAATTTGCGCGAGGCGCGAGATGGTATCGGCTGTAAGCTGGTGGCTGTTGACGGTCAATATAGCATAGGGTATGGAAAACTAATCACGCCGCTTCACCGGGACTATTTTATAGCTTTCAAGAAAATACTTGAGCCACGAATGAACACGAATTGGCACGAAAGAGAAAGATCAACGCCCGTCCCATCCTTGCCGGCGCGTTGCTGCTTGAATTCGCTTCCATCTCATTCGGGTTCATTCGCGGCTAACTTTTTCTTGAAATTATAGTTTGTCGGCGAATGCAGAACATGCTAATCCCTGAACGCGAAACAGCGCGCTTACTCTTGCGGGGCTTTGCTCCGGCTGATCTGGACGACTTGGCCGTTATCTTGCACAAACCGGAAGTGATGAAATTTCTCGGCACCGGCCAAGCCATCGAGCGTGCGGAAGCGGAGGAGACTCTGCACAGCATGAACCGGCATTGGGAGCGGCATGGATTCGGGCGCTGGGCGGTGGTTCACAAGGCCGAGCGCAAGTTGATCGGTTTTGCCGGGCTGCGTTCGTTTCACGGGATGCCGGAACTAATGTACTTGCTGGATCGTGAGTACTGGGGCTGCGGGCTGGCAACGGAAGTGGCCGAGTTCTGTCTGCATTTCGGCTTTCGCGAGCAAGGCTTCGACCGGATCACCGCTTTCGCGCGGGCGGGCAATGTGGCTTCGCGCCGCGTGCTTGTGAAAGTCGGGATGCGATTCGAGCGGAAGATGAAGTTCAAGACAGCGTTGAAGATGTTGGGCGTCAAGGGCAAGGGAGACGAGATGTGGCCGAACGCCTATCTCATGCAGTACGCACTTTCGCAGGACGAGTACGAGTCCCGGTGAAGAGAACAGCGCCGTGTGAGATGGGAAAGATTTTTTCGCGGCTCTGCCGCCTGATGTGCGGAAAGGCCGAGCCTTTCCGCACATCAGGCGGCAGAGCCGCAACGCGAAGCGGCGATTTTTTTGACGCCTACTTTGTGGATCAGATCGCTCCCACGCCGCTGCCGGAAGACGTGCTTGACGATCCGCGAATGGGGAACTTACACTGCTGTTTCTGCCAGTCACATTGGAAGCAAATTTATCCGAAGACGGAAAGCGTCGCGCTGTCTCGCCTCGCTGCGTCCGTCACGTACAGGCCGACTCTGATCACAGCCACGAAAAACCATGACACATAATCTCTTCAACACGCTGCAAAACTTCGACGCCGGCAATGGCCGCGCCGCTCAGTTCTACTCGCTGCCGCAACTCGAAAAAGAAGGCGTTGGTCCCATCGCGAAACTGCCGGTCAGCATCCGCATCGTCCTCGAATCGGTGTTGCGGAATTGTGATGGGAAAGCCGTCGAGGAGGCGGACATTCGCGCTCTCGCCAATTGGGGGCCGAACGCCGAGCGCACTGAAGAGATTCCGTTCATCGTCGCGCGCGTTCTCTTGCAGGATTTTACGGGCGTGCCTCTCTTGGTCGATCTGGCGGCGATGCGTTCGGCGGTGGCGCGGATGGGGCGCGAGCCGGGGATCATCGAACCGCTCGTGCCGGTCGATCTCGTCATCGATCACTCAGTGCAAGTTGACTTCTGGAGCAGCCCCACTGCGCTTGAGAAGAACATGGAGATCGAGTTCCGGCGTAATCGCTCGCGCTATCAGTTTTTGAAGTGGGGGACGCAAGCCTTCCAGAGTTTTCGCGTCGTGCCGCCGGGCATCGGCATTGTGCATCAAGTCAACCTCGAATACTTGGCACATGGCGTGTGGGAGAAAGACGGCATTTATTACCCGGATACGCTCGTCGGCACGGATTCGCACACGACGATGATCAACGGATTAGGTATCGTGGCGTGGGGCGTCGGCGGCATCGAGGCCGAAGCTGGAATGCTCGGCCAGCCCGTTTATTTTCTGACGCCGGACGTGGTCGGCGTGAATCTCAAGGGCAGTTTGCGCGAGGGCGTGACGGCAACCGATCTTGTGTTGCGCGTAACGGAGATGCTGAGGCAGGAGAAGGTCGTCGGCAAGTTCGTCGAGTTTCACGGCGAGGGCGCGGCTAGATTGCCGGCGACAGACCGCGCGACGATTGCCAACATGGCCCCGGAATACGGCGCGACGATGGGCTTCTTCCCTGTTGATGAAGAAACCTGCCGCTACCTGCTCGCGACGGGCCGCGACGAAGCGCACGTCAACGCTTTCCGCGCTTATTACCAAGCGCAAGCCATGTTCGGCATTCCGCGCGCGGGCGAGTGCGATTACAGCAAAGTGTTGGAACTTGATCTCGGCGAGATCGAGCCGAGCGTTTCGGGGCCGAAGCGTCCGCAGGATCGGATCGAATTAGACGATCTGAAAAACAAATTCCTTGAGCTGTTAAGCAAACCCGTCGGCGAGAACGGCTACAACAAAACAGGGGCAGAGATCGACGAACGCTTCCCCGTGAATTTGAGCGCCAGCGTGCGCGAGGCGGCGCGCGCTTTGCCGATCATTCCCGGCCATGCCATCGGCGGCGGCGGCGCGCAGGATTCGGAAACGGTTCCGCAGGTGAAGACGACCGAAGCGGACAAAGGTCTCGGCTCGCAGAGCGAGAAGAACACCAGCACGCTGACCGAGATCGAAATGATGAACAATCGCCCGACGCCCGACCGCGTAGAGCCGGCAGCGGAGACCACCGGTGCGCTCACGCTGCCAGAGCCGAACGGCTACGCCAAACTCGGCCATGGCGACGTAGTGATCGCGGCCATCACGTCTTGCACCAACACCTCGAATCCCGGCGTGATGCTGGCCGCCGG
>Ga0136616_10002189_pt1 | contig 10352 bp, 13 predicted proteins | sample AntDrymUQ2992106_2_FD_106648 | JGI IMG/M metagenome (GOLD analysis project Ga0136616, IMG submission 106648) | Polar desert sand microbial communities from Dry Valleys, Antarctica - metaG UQ299 (21.06) | ecosystem: Environmental > Terrestrial > Soil > Desert | place: Antarctica: Dry Valley... | reverse complement strand
GGGCTGGTAGGCGCAGCTCCTCCCAGAGGAGCCCGGGAGATCCTCCCGGAGATGGATGGCGGGATAGAGCAGAATCCGGCTTACGGGACGGCCCGAACCTTCGATTTGCAGCAAAAATAGCCCTATAAGGGGTTGCGATTCGGGGCTTTGACCACACTTTTTACCCCAACCGACCTAACCACAGCGCTCTTTTTAGCTGTATGCTGTTTACTGACAAGGGATCTCAGGGAGATATATGATGACCGTGATGAGAGCTAATTCAGGAACAATACTTGCGGTATCGAGATAATGCCAGAGCGTAGGCACTACTCCAAAGCGCCCATCACGGAAGCACTCATCGACCTCAGGGTCACGCACGCTGACAGCTTCTGCCTCGAAGGCCTCGAGGCGATCGGAGAAGCGATAGCCGATCAGTACCCTACCCGAGAGCCCATGTACCTCTACTCAGGGCAGATGTCAATCGAGGAAGTCGGAGATCCTATGCAGGCTGAGACTACTCACCGGCATGGAGGTTTCAGCTTTACCAATCAGAACAAACAGCAAGTTCTTCAAGTGCGGTTTGATGGGTTTACGTTTAGCACCTTCGCACCGTACGATCGCTGGGAGACATTGAGAGACGAGGCGCGTCGTTTGTGGGAGTTGTACCGCTCCGCTACCGGAGCGCAGAGTGTGACACGAGCGGCAGTGCGATACATCAACCGCATAGACATCCCCCACGATCCTATAGAACTCAAAGACTACCTGAGAACATATCCCGAAATTCCTGTAGATCTGCCGAATGAAGGGCAAATTGGCAGCTTCTTTATGCAGTTGCAGCTGTGGCAAGGCGATTTGGATTGTATGTTAATCGTGAATCAGACTCCTGCGCCACCCCAGGACGAAGGGACCACGTCCATCCAGCTCGACTTCGATCTCTTTCGAGAACAGTTCGCAGAGCCGTGGCGGGCGGATGAAGATGAGGCGTTGTGGAGTTTTCTAGAACAACTTCACCATCGCAAGAACGAGGTCTTTGAGGCTAGTATCACGGATGCGACGAGGAGGTTGATTGATGAGTAAGGTGTTGGATTACCAGGCGCATTTGAAGCCGAAAACATCCACCAATACCACTGTCGACTACTACGTTCCTCGAGGTTCTGTCGATTCACCATCGACGACCTTGATTCAGAACTTCCCCAACCGGTTCCCGGATACCGAACGCGAGATTCATGATCTTGTGAGGAGGCAAGAGGGATGGGACGGCTACGAGGCACCACGGCCAAATCTCGCATCTATTGCACACGCCCGTTCGTGGGCCGAGCAACTATATAGAGACGTCAGGGCAGAGCTTTGGCTCAAGCCACACGTTAGCTCAGACGAGGGCGGAGATGTGTCTTTCGAGTGGTGGAAAGGCCAAAGGAAGCTTACTGTCTACATCTCACCGAGAGAAGTCGAGTACGTTAAGGTGGAGAAGGTGGGCTCATCCTTGGAGATGGAAGACGGATCCGTCGAAACCGACAAAGAGCGTGGTACCTTATGGCACTGGTTGATTAGCTAGCCATTAACGCCGACGATCACGTTGCTGACGAGGAGGTTGTATATCGCCTCGTAAAAAGTTGCTACATAGACTCGGAAAGCGGCCAGTGTCGCCCAACTCAGGACGCCTTTCTTGGGGGGAAAGAATTCCGCATATCGGTTGATCGCGCAGAGAAGTGCAACCACGATCCGAGACATACTCAGAAGGGAACAGATCCCGTCTGCAGATTGGTTGCGGGGGAAGTGCGCAGCATCGATGTAGGTGTCAAGATGAGGACCAAGACCGAGGTCGAACACTATTACGAGGCGCGCGTTGAGTGGACGCCAAAGGATCATAACCATGCACACGCAGATATATACGCTCACCCAGAACGTCCGACTAGAAAAGCCTTCAGACTACTAAAAGAAGGGCTGGCTGCTCTCGCCAAATGGGAGCCAGGATTCGAGCCTAAGGATAGGGTTGGGTAGCTCTCAAGCCGACCGGTTGTTCAGAGTTGCCGCCCTCCAGGAGCTCGCGCCGCAGGTACCCGAACCGCGCTGGCGTGATGGCGTGCCTGGGCAGGCTGGGGGCGATCTCGCGGAAGCTGGAGTAGGGGAGACCCAGGAACTCTATGGCCTCCTGGAGCCATGACCTCCTTTGCTTCGTCGGGCTCCTGCTCGGCGAACGGGAACACCATCGTGATGCACTCCTTGGCGATCCTCGTGCCGTGTTTCGACACGGGGATTTCTAGAACGGATTCACAAAAGTATTGCACCCAATACTCTATACTTCTGCGGCGTAGAGGTTCGCATCAACGGATGCTAGAAAGAGGGAGTAGGCATTGGCAGGAACAACCGACGTCGTAACAAGACCCTTCACTGTCGCAGCCGGGGCCGTCAAGCGGCTACCCTGGTGGGTTGGTCCGATCACCGTTACCGCCGTTCTGGGGTTGTTCGGTGTCTACGTGATGATCACGGTGCTCTTCTTCAATAGGGGTGAGTACGCGAACTACCTCTCGCCGTTCTACTCTCCGCCGGTCGGCACCCCTTCCTGGCTGCCTACGTGGCTATCGCCGGCGGTCTTCGTGCTGTGGCTACCACTAGGGTTCCGGGCGACGTGTTACTACTACCGCAAGGCGTACTATCGGGCCTTCTTCTGGGACCCGCCGGCGTGCGCGAGCAAGGCCCAGCAGCGCGAACCGCGGAGCGCGGAGAACTACCAGGGCGAGAGAAACCTCTTCGTGTGGAACAACATCCACCGGTACTTCATGTACGGCTCTTTTGTCCTGCTCGTGTTCCTCACGATAGACACCGTGCGAGCATTCTTGCCCGAGGGATCGTTCGGGGTTACGCTCGGGTCCCTGATCTTCCTGGTCAACGTAACCCTGCTCTGGATCTACAGCCTCTCGTGCCACTCCTTGAGGCACATAATAGGCGGCAGGGTTGATTGCTACTCTTGTGTAGCGGGAGGCAGTGCGCGGCATAAGGCCTACAACTGGCTCAGCGTGCTCAACTGCCAGCACGCGCTCTGGGCCTGGCTCAGCCTGACCTCGCTCCTGATAACGGACGTATACATAAGGCTCCTGCTCGCGGGGGTCGTACCAGATTCGAGAATTCTTTAGGCAAAGGATAGGCAGGTAGAAGTGGAGACAAACGGTTCCCGTTACAGTCACGAGGTCAGGGAGCACGACGTACTGATCATCGGCGCCGGCGGCGCTGGTCTGCGGGCGGCGATCGCCGCGACGGAGCGCGGCCTCTCGGTCGGCGTGGTCAGCAAGAGCCTGCTCGGCAAGGCCCACACGGTCATGGCCGAGGGTGGTGTAGCGGCGGCTCTGGGGAACGTGGACCCCGACGACGGTTGGCAGACGCACTTCATGGACACCCTGAGGAGCGGCAAGTTCCTCAACAACTGGCAGATGGTGGAGACCTTCACAAAGGAGGCCCCTGACCGGGTCTACGAGCTCGAGCAGTGGGGCGCGCTCTTCAACCGGACGGAAGAGGGTAAGATCTCCCAGCGCGCCTTCGGCGGCCACACGTACCGCAGGCTCTGCCACGTCGGCGACAGGACGGGCCTGGAGATGATCCGGACGCTCCAGGAGAGGACGCTGGCGACCGACACCAGGGTCTACATGGAGACCACGGTCACGAGGCTCTTCAAGAACGACGAAGGCCGGGTCGTGGGCGCCCTCGCCTACACCCGCGAGTCGGGCCGCTTTATCCACTTCAAGGCGAAGGCGGTCATCATGGCGACCGGCGGCTGGGGACGCATCTACAAGGTCACCTCCAACTCCTGGGAGGGGACCGGGGATGGCTGCGTCCTGGCCTACGATGCCGGGGCCGAGCTCGTGGACATGGAGATGGTGCAGTTCCATCCCACGGGGATGGTCTGGCCTCCGGGCGTGCGCGGCCTGCTCGTCACGGAGGGCGTGCGCGGCGAGGGCGGCGTCCTGAGGAACTCCGAGGGCGAGCGGTACATGGAGAACTACGACCCCGAGAAGATGGAGCTCTCGACGCGCGACGTGGTCGCCCGGGCCAACTACACCGAGGTCACCGAGGGCCGGGGAAGCCCCCACGGCGGGGTTTACCTGGACATTACGCACCTCGGGTACAACGGCATCATGAAGAAGCTCCCTACCATGTACGAGCAGTTCAAGAACCTCGCCGACATCGACATCTCCCAGGAGCCGATGGAGGTCTTCCCGACCATTCACTACGTCATGGGCGGGATCAAGGTGGACCCAGAGACCTGCGAGACGAATGTGCCGGGGCTCTTCGCCGCCGGCGAGTCCGCCGGAGGGCTGCACGGGGCGAACCGCCTGGGTGGCAACTCGCTCTCCGACCTACTGGTCTTCGGTCGGCGGGCGGGCGAGGGTGCCGCAGAGTACGTCAAGTCCAACGGCTACTCCACCGAGATAGATTCCTCCCAGCTCGACACCGAGAAGCAGCGCGTTCTGGAGCCGCTGGAGAGGCAAGACGGGGAGAACCCCTACGAGCTCCAGCAGCAGGTCCAGGAAGCGATGATGGAGCACGCAAACCTGATGCGCAACGAGGACTCCCTGCGGGAGGGGCTCGAGAAGATCCTGGCGGTCAAGGAGCGGGTGCCGAACGTGAAGGCTCAAGGCTCGACGCTCTTCAACCCGGGCTGGCACACGGCACAGGACGTCCGGTACCTCACCCAGATCTCCGAGATCATCCTGTGCACGGCCCTCCAGCGCACGGAGCAGCGCGGGGCGCAGTGGCGCCTCGACTACGACGGGCCGGACGACGAGCTGGGTAAGATAAACTTCATCGTGAAGAAGGACGAGCAGGGAGAGATCGGCATCGAGAGGCGGGAGATACCGCCGATGCCGGAGCATCTCTCCAGGCTGTTCGACGAGGGATAGGGACACGGTGGAGAGGAGCAAGGGAAAGAGAGCCAGTTCTAAGGTCACGGCCGGTGTGCGCGTCGGGTCGTTTTGAGAAGGAGCAAAGATGAGCAACGAAGACGGTAGGCAGGACGCCGAGCAGAAGGAGATGGCCTCCAAGGCTTACGCCGACGTTCATCAGGACGAGGAGGAGGCCGCCAAGGGGACCACGAGGCTGAAGATCTTCCGGGGCGATGCCGAGGGTGGTAGCGAGGTCGAATACGAGCTACCGTTAATCGAAGGTATGGTCGTCCTCGATGCGGTTCTGTATGTTCAGGCGCACCAGGCGGGAGACCTCGCGGTGCGCTGGAACTGCAAGGCAGCCCACTGCGGCTCGTGTAGCGCGGAGATCAACGGCAAGCCCAAGCTCCTGTGCAAGACGCGGGTCGAGGAGTACGAGGGACAGGAGATCCGGGTTCACCCCATGCGAGCGTTCCCGGTGATAAAGGACCTCGTCTCTGACGTATCGTGGAACTACGAGGTGGCGCGCTCGACGATACCGTTCCAGAGCGACGAGCAGGCGCCGTTCATCATGTACGAGGAGGACGTGGAGAGGCTCTACGAGCCGAAGAAGTGCATCGAGTGCTTTATGTGCCAGGACGTTTGCCACGTGCTGCGCACCCACCATAAGCACCCCGAGTTCGCCGGTCCCCGCTCCTTCGTGCGGAACCAGTGGCTGGAGATGCACCCGAAGGACATCGAGAGCCGGGTGGAGTGGCTCAAGGAGGGCCGGGGCGGCATAGGGTACTGCAACATAACCAAGTGCTGCACCGAGGTCTGCCCGGTTGATATTCATATCACCGACAACTCCATCATCCCCCTCAAGGAGCGCGTCGCCGACGAGTACTACGACCCGGCCAAGTGGCTGATGCGCAAGATCCGGGGCCGCAGGAGCCCGAAGACCGGCCAGATCGTCGGCAGAAACGGCAACAGGAACGGGGGGTAACAAGAGAGCGGACGACGGGCTTCGAACCCGCGACCTCCAGCTTGGGAAGCTGGCGCTCTACCAACTGAGCTACGTCCGCGTGGAGAAGAATTTTACCATGACGGGCGTAGCTCTATTTTTGCTATGAACTCACCGGGGTACAACTTCTGTCCCCGCTGTAGCGGCCGGCTCGAGCTTCGCGAGATCAAGGACGGGGAGCCGGAGCGGCTGGTGTGCGAGGCGTGCGGCTTTATCTTCTACCAGGGTCCGAAGCTGGTCGCGGCGACGATCTTCGAGCTCAACGGTGGGATATTGTTGACCCAGCGCGCCATAGAGCCAGGCTACGGAAAGTGGACTTTCCCGGGCGGCTTTGTGGAGCGTGGCGAGAGGGCCGAGGCAGCAGCCGAACGCGAGGCCCTGGAGGAGGCGGGGGTGGAGATCGAAGCCGGTGAGATCGTTGGCCTGTACTCCTACGAGGACCAGGTACCGGTGATCGCGGTCTTTTTGGGGAGGGTCACAGGAGGGGAGCCGGAGCCCCTCGACGAGACGATGGCCGTGGGGGTCTTTCCCCGCGACGGACTGCCCTGGAGCGAGATGGCCTTCCCGAGCACCGAGCAGGCGCTGAAAGACTACCTGCGCAAGTTCTAGCTTCAGCCGGCGGCGTCTTCTGGCACGTACGGTAGCCGGGCGGCCACGTATGGCGGGCCGAACCGCTCGCGTAATCGCGCGAGGCTGGGCCCGAAGCTTCCCTCCAGGATGTCCCGGTGCTCTATGAGCATCTCCGCTATGTAGAGGTCGTGCTTTATCTGCTCCGTGATCGGCACGACCATGCCGGGGTGCGAAGACCACGCCGCCCGGCTCCCGCTCCCCAACGAGACGATGCCGGCGACTATCTCCCTGGCGTCGGTGCTCAGGACGACCCAACGCCCCCCGTACTCATAGGTTATCTGCTCGGGACCGGGCTCGTGGAGGTAGACGGTGGCGAAGGGGTAGTCGGGCTCCCCGTAGGCGACCACGATCACCTCCGCCCCCCGCTGCGCGGCGGCGGCCAGTTCCTCCTTGAGCTCGGACGCGTCCTCCCGCCAGATCTGCAACAGAATCCTCCGCTCGGCCCTGCTTATTACCTCCCGGAGGCGCCCCATCACCTCCTCCCGGCCCGTGATGTCCCAGATGAGGTCCCCGTCGGCGGAGCCTTGTGTGTGCCGTTCGAGCCCCTCCTCGGCCGCGGCCAGCGTCGCCTCCGCCTTCCTGCGGCGCGAGGCGACCAGCTCCCGCGGCGGCAACGGAGCGTACCGGATCGGATCCCCGTGGCTGACCAGAACCTCACCACGTCCAGCCATGCCCTCCAAAACCTCGTAGACCTTGGAACGGGGAACCCCCGACGCTCGAGCCACGGCGTAACCCGTGAGCGAAGACTCCTTTAGCAGAGCCAGGTACACCTTCGCCTCATACTCCGTAAAAGCCAGGTCGCCCAGCACCTTGACAAGATCCAAACTCACATCCCTAACTTTAACGCACACAACCACCCAAAGCACGCCGTTGACCCCAGCAAACAACCCTGCTAGTCTATAGTAACTACTAGGGTAGCTACTATTGGGAGAGGGATTTGGGTGAGAGGGCATCGGCGGTCGGGACGGGGAGGATTTCGTCGGCGGGTCGTGGGCGGCTGCCGTTCCTCGCGTCGGTAATGGGCGCGGTCTTCATCTGGAGCACCTCTTTTGTGGCAACGAAGCTCGCCCTCGCGGAGGTGCCGCCTCTGACGCTGGGTGCTATGCGTTTTTTGGTAGCGGCCTGTGTGCTGGTCGTGGTGGCGGCTGCCGTGGGGGGAGTTGTGCGTCCGCCCCTGGCGGACGTCGCTCGGCTGGCGGTGGGCGGGTTGCTCGGGATAACGGTCTACTTCTCGATGGAGAACTACGGGGTGGAGCTCGCCACGGCCTCCGATGCGGCGCTTTTGGTGGCTTCGTACCCGGCCATAACGATGCTGCTCGAGATCTTCTTCTACCAGGCCCGGGCTTCGGCTATCCGCTTCGTGGGGGTCGGGTTGGCGATGTTGGGCGTGTACTTGATAGTGGGAGAGAGCTCGGGCGTGTCAGGGTCGTACCGCCTGGTGGGGGACGTGATCCTCATCGCCACGGGCTTCGTGTGGGCTCTGTACAACTTCTCCACGCGTGGGGTGGTGCAAAGGTATTCGATGCGCACGGTGATCTTCTACCAGACCTTGTTCGGAGCCGCGGCGTTCGTGCCGCTGGCGCTCCTCGAGAGCGGGCGTTGGCAGACGCCCGGACCGAGCTCGCTCCTGATCGTGGCCTACCTGGGCTTCTTTTGTTCCCTGGTGGCCTTCCTTCTCTACGCCCGCGGTCTCAAAGGGTTGGATGCCGGATCTGCGGTAAACCTGCTGAACCTCGTGCCCATCTTCGGCGTCGTCTTCGCCGTGACGCTCCTCGGCGAGCCTGTCGGGATCGCGCAGCTCTTCGGTGGGCTCGTCGTCGTGGTCGGGGTGGCGCTCGGCATGAGGGGCAAAGAAACCGGATAGGAGCAAGCTTTGGAGAGCGAGTCCAGGAAGTGCGTAATGGTCGTGGACGAGAGGTTGCCGATGGGGCTGGCGGTCAACGCGGCGGGCGTCCTCGCGGTGACACTGGGTCGCAGGGTCGAGACCATCGTGGGGCCGGATGTCGCGGACGCTTCGGGGGAGGCGCACGCGGGGATAGTAAGCATCCCGATCCCCGTCCTCAATGCCGGCGCCGAGGCTATCGGGCAACTCCGGTCGCGGGCTGCCGACGCAGACGGGATGTTCGTCGTGGACTTCACCGACATCGCCCAGACCTCAAAGACCTACGACGAGTACACGCGGAGGATGGAAACCTCCCCACGGGAGGACCTCGGTTACCTGGGCGTGGCGCTCTACGGGGACAAGAAGCTAATCAACAAGCTGACCGGGAGCCTGCCGCTGCTCAGGTAGTACGACCAAGAGCCTTCTCTACCGCCGCCAGGATCTCCGCCTCCTCGGCCAGTCGCCCGACCCCCGGTTTCTCCGCAGAAGCCATTGCAGCTTGTGCGGGACCGACAAGAGAGTACCCCCAGCTCTTTAGCGTCTTCATATTGCGTCTCTCGCTCCGGCGGTCAGTTCGTGAGGCGTATCCCGCCGATCAAGAACGGGCTCACCTTCGGATCGCGTTCTTCCTCCGGGCTCTGGTCCGCATAGGAGAGGTTGACCTCGGCATCCCCGCCCGCCGCCAGGTGCTCGATGATGCCCTTTGCATCTTCGTAACGGGCACTGGCTACCAGCCTGGTTACCTCTCTCCCGTGCTCCGCCTCGAATGGGGTCACCTCGATCTCGACCCGTTGGGTGTCCGACTTTCCTTCGTCGCCAAAGACGCTCGCTATCCGTCCTACCAGGATGTTTTCTCCATCCGGGGAGGTAAAGTCCCACGGCTCGCCGACGGAGATCGTGACCGCGCGCCCCGAAAGTAGCCTGCTCACCTGCTCTTCAGTCAACTGGATCAACCCGTGTCACCTCTACTTCCACCTCGTCGAGCGCCATCCATTTGACTCCTCCGCCTGGCTCGTCTTCGGCCGGCTTTACCCGGCTCCCTTCTCTGGACGCGCCCTGAGCGCCAGAAGACTTTTCGCCTCCCGGGCGCTTTCGTAGCGGCGGTCGGTCCAATAAGTTCTTCCCGGTCTGCCGCCGCGTAGCAACCCGGTTTTTCCTACCGCCTCGGCTTCCGCTTCACTCATGTAGCGGTAGAAGGCCATGAGGACTTTGCCTTGCTTCACTCACGAAAAGCATCCGAAAGAACCTCTTCGACCGCGGCCACGATCTCCGCCTCGTCGGCGAGCCGTCCGACGCCCGGCTCCTCTTCGGCGGAGGCCATGGCCCCTTCCGCCGGACCGACGAAGGAGTGACCCCAGCTCTCTAGCGTCTCGACGTTGCGCTGCGTGGCCGGGTTGTCCCACATCTCGGGGTTCATCGCGGGGGCCCAGAGAACCTTTTTGGCGCCGGCGAGGATGGTGGCCGAGAGGAGGTCGTCGCCGAGGCCGATGGCGGTGCGGGCCATAGCATCGGCGGTGGCGGGGGCGACGAGTACGAGGTCGGCCCAGCGGGCCAAAGAGACATGCTCGACCCGGCCCGACTGCTCCCACCAGGTCTTGTCAGTGTGTATCCGGCCCCCGGAGGCGATGGACAAGGTCTCCTCGGGGATGAAGTGGAAGGCTGCTTCGGTAGCTATCGTCTCGACTTCGTGGCCTGCTTCGCGGAGGCGCCGGATCACGCCGGGCGCCTTGTACGCCGCGATTCCACCCGTGACCCCGACGAGTACCTTCTTGCCGTTCTCCACGGAGGCAAGTATATACCGTTAAGATAGGCATCCGTGAAGGAGACACTAAAGGGCAAGGTGGCGGTCGTGACCGGCGCCTCGAGCGGCATCGGGGAGGCGACCGCGCGGGCTCTGGCCGGGCGGGGCGCCGCGATCGTGCTCGCCGCCCGGGCGGAGGAGAAGCTGCGGTTCCTCGCGCGCGAGATCTCCGCCGCCGGG
>Ga0136616_10002186_pt1 | contig 10356 bp, 4 predicted proteins | sample AntDrymUQ2992106_2_FD_106648 | JGI IMG/M metagenome (GOLD analysis project Ga0136616, IMG submission 106648) | Polar desert sand microbial communities from Dry Valleys, Antarctica - metaG UQ299 (21.06) | ecosystem: Environmental > Terrestrial > Soil > Desert | place: Antarctica: Dry Valley... | reverse complement strand
TGGGTGGGCATTGGCCAACTGGGAAAGATGATTCGCTTCCTTAAGAGCGAAGGAGTGGAAAAAGCCATCATGGCTGGACAGGTAAAGCATGTTCAAATCTTCAGCCGCGCGGTGCCCGACGCACGCATGTTGAAAATGCTTTTGCAGCTACCCCGGCGCAACACTGACTCACTAATCGGAGCAGTCGCTGAGGAACTGAATAGCGAAGGCATCGAGCTGATTGATTCGACTTATTTTCTTCAAGACTATCTTCCTCAGGTTGGAACACTAACCAAGCGCGAACCTGATGCCCGCGAACGGGAAGACATAGAATACGGCTTGGAGATCGTCCGCGAAGTCGCCCGGCTCGACCTGGGTCAAACTGTAGTCGTGCGTGGTAAGGCCTGCGTGGCCATTGAAGCAATGGAAGGAACTGACGCCACAATCCGCCGCGCGGGCGAGTTAACTCAAGGAGGCGATGAGCCGCTCGCGACTCAGCCACCGGCACCGGCGCTGGAAGATGCCGGCAAAGATGTCGGTAAAATTGGAAAAGCACCCGCGAGTCAGGCCGGGAAAGGCGGATTAGAGCGAAGCCTTTCCAATTGGATGCGCGGAAGACGGGTCAACCTCGCCGGAGGAAGACTGACGGTCGTGAAGTTAGCCAAACCTGCGCAAGACATGCGTTTCGATGTGCCTGTGATTGGCGTGCCCACGATCGGAGCTATGATTGAGTCTGGCGCCACCTGCCTATGCATCTCCGCGGGCAAGACGTTGATGTTTGATCGCGAGGAGCTGATCAGTCTGGCAAACCATAACAAGATCGCCATCGTCGCCGTTTAGGCCCTGTAGTTTTCCGTGTCTTCCCAGGATTCGACTCCTGACTTCTGACTTCTAATGAAAACTTTTGAAAAGACCCAACGCACCACTCTCAAGCGTCTTCCTGCGCGCGGCGTTTATGATCGCGAACTCGTTTACACTATTCTGGATGAAGGACTCATCTGCCATGTTGGCTTTGCGGTTGAAGGGCGTCCTTTCGTGATTCCCACCGGCTACGCACGCCATGGGGAGCAACTCTACATTCACGGCTCCCAAGCCAGTCGAATGTTGCGCACACTGAAAAGCGGCATCAATGTTTGTGTGACTGTGACCCTATTGGACGGCCTGGTGCTGGCCCGCTCCGCCTTTCATCATTCAATGAACTACCGCTCAGTGGTCGTGTTCGGCCGGGCAACGAAGGTTGATGACCCTGCGGATAAAGTTGCGGCCTTGCTTACCTTCTCTGAGCACGTGATTCCGGGAAGGTGGAACGATGTGCGTGAACCCACTGAACAGGAGTTGACAGCAACGACTGTGTTATCGCTGCCGCTCGAAGAAGTCTCAGCAAAGGTGCGCATCGGACCACCGCTCGATGACGAAGAGGACTATGAGCTACCGGTCTGGGCGGGAGTGATTCCCCTGCAATTGGTTGCCGCGGCGCCAATCCCTGATCCGCGCCTGGAAGTTAGTATCGAACCTCCCAGCTACGCCTCGGCGTATAAGCGGCGGAGCTGACAACCGGTCACAAGTCCGCAAATTCGTGCTGCTTGTGCAAGGGGTTGGATTGACATATACGATCCACGAAACTACACGAACCAAGACGAAAGCTCGTTAGTGTCAGCAATTCTAGAAGCCTGGCGAGGAGGCTTCTGCTGTCTGCGCCTTAGGATCGAAGGGGGCGGCGAGGTACTTCTTGGCCATCGTCTGCGCGTTGTCGTAGTTGATACCTGACTGAACTGCCTTGTTGTACTCCGCAACGGCCCGATTGCGCTCACCCTTTGCGTCGTAAGCATTGCCACGCTTGATGCGGGCCCAGACCTCGATCCAGGAAGGTTTCAAGGTGCCATTGAGGGCCGCGTCGAAATTATCGAGTGCCTGTTGCCAGTTGCGCTGTTCCAGAAAGAGCAGCCCAAGGTTGTAGTAAACCCAGGAATTTGACCGGTCGAGCTTCAACGCCGCCTCAAACTGCTGTTGTGCTTCGGCGTAGAGTCCTTCCTTCATTTGCTCGATTCCGCGTCGCGCGATGATTGACACCCGCAGCTCTTCAGACATGCGTAGGATTCGGTAATTGGGATCTACCACGACCTCGAGTGGCTGGCCGTTTGATTCGAAGTCAAAGTCTTCACTGCGGCCTTCCAACTTCGTGGTTGTCGTCTGAGAGTCTCCTTCGGCACGCAGCATCAACTGCACCGGCATCCGCAGCGTTTCCAGCGTCTGCTTCACAGTTCCACGGGTGCGAAACTTGCCACTGCGGGTACGAATAATCTGGTAGTCCACACTGAATTCAGGGACTCCGGTCCCTTCTACCCACTGCGCGAAGAAGTAACGCATGTTTTCGCCGGCAATCTGTGTGGCCATCTTTTCGAAGTCGTCAATCGAAGCGTTTTTCCCGCGAAAACTCTGCAGAAAGTCAAGCAACAACTTGTCAAACTTCTGCTTACCGATTGTCTCCCGCAGCATGCGAAATACCATCGCGCCTTTGTGGAATACGATTGATTGATAAGCCGCAGACTGGTCGTCCAGTGCGCTTGGCGCGCGCGCGATCGAAGCGGTCTGCTCGAAGGTAAGTGCGCGTTCTAGCTGTTCGCGCTGCGCTGCCTCGAACGCGCCACCGGTCAACGTGGATTCGCGATAAGCGAAGGCGCTCCACTCGGCCAAACCTTGCGAAAGCCAGGCGTCATCAAACGACTTCAATCCCACCGTCTGGCCCCACCATTGGTAGGCGACTTCGCGCTGCAGTTTTTCTTCCGGCACCGGGCGAGAACTGTCGAACATTTTCGATCCGAGAAAAATCATTCCCGGCCCCGAGTAGGTGTCGAGGGTGTCGTCGTCCACCTGGGTCACTACGAGCCGAGTGCCAAACAAAGGCGCCCCATAATTCTTGGTATAAAACTCCAGCACGTGACCCATCAGTTCGGCATAACCATTTATTCGGCCTTCGCTGCCAGGCTTGGCATAGAACTGGATGTCGTAGTTACCGAAGCGCAGGTTCTTGTTGATGTATTGACCGGCAACGAAGTTTCCCACCAGCACCGGCTGCCGATGAACAAAACGAAACCGTGTCGCACCATCTTTGGGTGACTGTTGCGCCACCACCGCGTCGTCGCTGGTGCCGGCTACCTGGACCCCGGTCGGCACAATCAAGGTGATGTCGGAGGTAGCGCGATCCGCAGCGTAGTCGTGGAACGGGAACCAGCGCGCGGCATACATCAGATACGAACCTTCGCTGCCGATATAGGCGAGGCGCTTCGTTGCCAGCGGCCCACCTTCGGGCGAGGTCAGCGCACCACTCCAGCGAAATCGCAGGGTGATGGGTTGATTTGCCGGAACAATCTGACCGAGATCGACGCGAACGTTGGGACCAAGCGCACCCCCGCCGACTGGGTCTTGAACCAAACCGGTTAGCGCTTTGCCGTCGCGTTCGACACTTTCAACGCGGAGTGATCCGTTCAGTTCGAAAACGAGGGAGCGGGTGGCCTCCTGCGGAACAAGGCTGATGTCAGCGCCAGCCCGTAACATATGCTGCTCGGGGATCAACTGCGCCTCAATGCGATAGTTCGTGATGTCGAACCGGGCGCCGGCTGGCTGGGGCGCTGGCTGCTGGGCCCCGACCGGAATAATGAAAACAAAAAATGCCGCGAAAAGGGGGAGCATTCGGGGAAGAATTCCAATTGATCTAGTCATAGTTGCTCGGATTTGATTTCCATTAAATGCGACTGCTGATTATACCGCCCTGCGGTTTGCGGAGAATAGAGCTGCAGAGGCCCTAACGAGCGCTCGTCCGACCCTCCGAAGTGTCCGGCAGTAACCCCGAGAGGCTTCCTTTTAGAGTCGGGTTTTTGGATGGTAGGAAGTTGCAGGCGGTTGGCTGAGTGCGGGAGTTTCGCTGCTCGACCCGAGGATCTTTGGGGGGGCGCCTTGACTGCACGCTTACCGCCAGCATAAAGTTCCACGCTATTCGCTGGTTTGCTGTGAACGCCCGCAAGGTCGCACCGCTAAACTCTTAGAACCAATCAGGTCTCCCTGAGTTTTTGCCCTATCCGGGTGGATATCAGCACCCCCTGTCAGCAATCGTCGACGTTTACGGATGTAAGTCTGTCCAGCAATTCGATCTAATACCCAATCAGAAGGGAGTTAGTTTTATGAGACGTGCCTCGAAGTTTTTGGCGCCGCTATTCGTCTGCGCGCTGGCAATATTCCCCCGGCAAAGCAACTTGGTTATTGCTCAACCCGCTGCCCCTGCCCAACAGGCTACAACTGCGCCTGCTCTGCCCAAAGGCATTGAACGGGTGACTTCAGTCGAGGGCATCACCGAATACCGCTTGGCAAACGGCCTTCGCGTCCTCATGTTCCCCGATCAGACGAAGCAGACCATAACGGTAAATATCACTTATCTCGTCGGCTCGGCGACCGAGAATTACGGCGAGACCGGCATGGCACACCTGCTCGAGCACCTAGTCTTCAAAGGTACGCCGAAGCATCCGAACATTCCGCAGGAACTGACGGCTCATGGGGCGCGTCCCAACGGCACCACCTGGTCTGATCGCACAAACTATTTCGAGACTTTCGCCGCAAGCGACGAGAACCTTAACTGGGCCCTCGATCTTGAAGCCGACCGAATGATCAACTCTCACATTTCGAAGAAGGATCTCGACAGCGAGATGACGGTCGTGCGCAACGAGTTTGAGCTGGGCGAGAACAGCCCGTTTGGCGTGCTCCTGGATCGCGTGATGGCCACTGCCTATCTCTGGCACAACTACGGCAAGACGACAATCGGCGCCCGCTCCGACATAGAAAATGTCCCCATTGAGCGTCTTCAGGCCTTTTACCGCACTTACTACCAGCCGGATAACGCGGTGCTGCTGATCGCGGGTAAGTTTGATGAACCGAAAGCACTCGCCCTAGTCGGCAAGTACTTCTCGCCAATTCCGCGGCCCACGCGCACCTTGCAAAAGATCTACACTAGCGAGCCGACCCAGGACGGCGAGCGTTCCGTTACGCTCCGGCGCGTTGGCGATACGCAACTCGTGCAGGCGCTCTATCACGTCCCCTCGGGGTCCCACCCGGACTTCGCCGCCGTAGATATCCTGACGCAGGTTCTAGGCGATACCCCTTCCGGCAGATTGCACAAGGCGCTGGTCGAAGCGAAGAAGGCGAGTTCTATCTTCGGCTTCAGTTTCCAATGGCGTGACCCGACGTTGGCGCTCTTCGGCGCCGAGGTGCGGCAGGGCGATTCGCTCGACGCCGCGCGCGACACGCTTATCCAGACCATTGAAGCCATCGGCACGACACCGCCCACCAAAGAAGAAGTGGAGCGGGCGCGCGCCCAGATCCTGAAAAACATCGAGCTGGTCCTGAATAATTCGGATCAGGTAGGACTGACCTTGAGTGAGTTCATTGGGGCAGGCGACTGGAGGTTGTTTTTCCTGCACCGCGACCGCTTGCGTAAGGTCACGCCGGAGGAAGTCTCACAGGTTGCCGCTAAATACTTTAAGCCGTCGAACCGTACGCTGGGACTGTTCATCCCGACTCCCAAACCCGATCGCGCGGAGATCCCGGCAACGTCCGACTTGACGGCCGCCTTGAAAGACTACAAGGGCGACGCGGGCGTGGCTGCGGGTGAGGCGTTCGACCCGTCGCCAGCAAACATTGAATCGCGCACCGTGCGCACTGAAGCGGGTGGCATCAAGCTGGCGCTGTTGCCTAAGAAGACTCGGGGCGGCAAGGTGGTGGCGCAGATGGCCATACGCTACGGCAACGAGCAAAGCTTGATGAATCGCGCAACCGCCGCGCAGCTCGCGGGCAGCATGCTCATGCGCGGCACCACGAAGCACACGCGCCAGCAGATTCAGGACGAGTTGGATCGTTTGAAGGCCCGCGCCAATGTCAACGGCGGCGCCACACAGGCTACCGTCACCATCGAAACGACGCGTGAAAATTTCCCGGCTGTGATGCTGCTAGTCGCCGAGATTTTGCGTGAACCGTCCTTCCCGGCAGACGAGTTTGATCAGCTTAAACGTCAGAACCTTGCCGCCGTTGAGGAACAGAAGAGCGAGCCAACGCAGATCGCTTTCACTGCTTTCGGACGCCACCTCAGTCCCTATCCCAAGGGCGACGTGCGCTACATCAGTACACCAGAAGAAACCATCGCCGAGTTGAACGCCGTAACGCTCGACCAGGCGAAGCAGTTCTACCACGACTTCTACGGCGCTTCCAACGCGGAGTTAACCGTAGTGGGGGACTTCGACGACAAGGAATTCGCTAAACTGGCGACCAAGCTATTCGGCAACTGGAAGAGTCCGAAACCATTCGCGCGGGTACCCAGCGTCTACAAAGACGTGGCAGTAGTCAATCAGTCGTTCCCTGCCCCCGATAAAGCCAACGCTTTTTTCATCGCCGGCTTTAATTTGAAAATACGAGACGACAACCCCGACTATCCGGCGCTGCTGCTGGGTAACTACATGCTCGGTGGCGGCTTCCTGAATTCGCGCCTCGCATCGCGTATTCGGCAGCAGGATGGGTTGAGTTACGGCGTCGGCTCCGGAATTAACATCAGCGCACTCGACGAATATGGGCGCTTTACCGCGAATGCGATCTACGCGCCGCAAAACGTTGAAAAGCTGGAGGTAGCGTTCAAGGAGGAGATTGCGCGCATGTTAAAAGATGGCTTTACGGCCGAAGAGGTTGAGGCCGCAAAGTCGGGCTACCTGCAATCGCGGCAAGTGAGCCGCGCGCAAGACAATGAGTTGGCGGGCCGTTTGAACAACTACCTGTTCATCGGGCGGACGCTGCAGTGGGACGCTGATCTCGACGCGAAGCTCAAGGCGCTCACACCCCAACAGATTACCGCCGCGATGCGCCGGCATATTGATCCGTCGAAGATAACGATTGTTAAGGCGGGAGACTTCGCCAAGAACCCGCCCGCGAAGTGAGGGGTGAGCCACTCTGTCGGCCGTTTCACACGCTAGTGAAGCGCTCTCTGGGGTTCCCCCTAGGCTCTAGGCTTCCACCTGCATCGCAGGTTGTTGGATGATTAGTCTCGAACTGCTAGGCATGGCAGTTGCCGCTTGGTGCAGTTCACCACCTTACTATGGCGAGCGGCTAACTGCTCCCACGAAACCTACCTCTTTCTGATCCTCGGTGAAGCTCACCACCAACTTGTCCACAGGCTGGAAAGTGTAACCATCCTTTGATGGGATGACTCTGTAACCTTGCTGCGAAGGTGAAACAATGAATGAATAGTTTCCCTCAGTGTCAGTGGTAGTAGCGAGAACAGTTCCGCGCGGACTAATCAGGACCACGACGACGTTTGAAATCGGCGCCTTGTATGCGTCTCTCACTGTGCCAGTAATCTTGACTCTGGCGCGCGCTTTTACCCCTATCACCGGCATCGGTTCTGGGGAAGCTGCGGGTGATTGAACGGGGCCCTCCGCAGTTGGCGATGGTGTGGGAGTCTGTGTTTCTTCTGGAGTTGCCACCGGAGCAGCCTCTGCCGCAGTCGGCGCCACAGCGGATGCAGGCGTCGGCATTAACTCGGGCGATGCGGCAGTCTGAGGCTCGGGTGCAGAGGGGGACGGCGTTTCCACCGCACCAGGTTTATCCGTTCTTGGCTGTGGCGAAATACTCGCAGCGACTCGATTAGCGCCGATCTGCTCGTCCAAACCATCCAGCGATCCATTGGTCTTCTGATACAGTTGCTCGATTACCGCGCGACGCCCAGGATCGGGGTCACCCGAGTTGTAACTCTTGATGTAGTAAGTAAGTGCTTCCTGCTTGTTGCCTGCCTGATCGAGAGCGGCACCCAGGTGCCACAGCGCAGTGCGCCACAAAGGAATGCCCTCCGGAAGAATCCCGGCGGCGCGCTTCAAGTGCTCAATGGCTTCATCCGTCTTCCCCTGGTTGTATAGTGCCCAACCGGCGCTGTCCTCGACGCGTCCGCGTAGAATGTTTGCCAGGACGTTGCGTGGTGCGTCCGGTACATCAGGCGTAGCCCCCTTGGCGATTGCCCGGGCACGAATATCGCGCAACTCCTCAGCCTGCACGGCCACCGTCGCTATCGGAATCCCCACCGCCGTTTCGACACTACTCCTCGCGGCTTCGGTAAGCTCATATGCGGTTTGCAGAGCAACGCCTTTCCTTATGAGCACGCCGGCAGCATACAGTTGACGGTAAACACGCATGTCGTCGGCACCTGACGCAAACTCCTTTGCCGCTCCCGCAACAGTGGCTTCGTCAAGCTTGACGCTGTCGTTGGGTTGATTCGTGGCAGTGGCAAACGCCAGCAGTGCCTTTAAGATCGCCGCATCATTCTTATTGTCAGCTGCGGCAAACTGAAAAATGGCGGCCCGACGCTCAGGCGCCAGGAGTAGGATGAAATCGGATTCTTGCGCTGGTATGCGACCGGCAAGTCGAGCCTCGATCTTGTCGTCTTTGAAGGTGAACGACTGGAGCAGAACTTCCGCGGCTTCCTCATAGAGTCCCGCAGCGCTGAGCACATTCGCCAATTCATAGTCGAGCGTGGGGAAATTCCCGTACTGCCGCGCAAACCGAAGCGCGCGTTCGGCTTCCATCGGTCTCTTGTTAGCGGTCAACGCGCGGGCCAGGGCGATTTGCGACCAGGTATAACGCGGCTCGAACTGCACGGATTTGCGAGCCAGTTCGAGAGACCGGTCGGCTTCGTTGTGCGCCGCAAACCAGTAAGCGGCGCCGGTCAGTAAAGCCAGGTTCCGCGGATCCTCCTGAAGGGTGGACGCTAGTTCTTTATTACCTTCGTCGAACCGTCCGAGATCCAGAAGTGAAAGCACCATTCCCGCTCGGGCTGCCTTGTCTGATGGTTCAGCTCCGAGTTGTTCCCGATAAAGTTCCAAAGCCTCTTTGGCTTTGCCGGCTGCCCGGTTTAGATCGGCGAGACTGCGCCTTGTTCCCTTCTTCGAGTTGGGATCTAACTCCAGCGCGCGTTTGTACTCCACGGCTGCCTCATCAAGCCGCAAAGAGATATGCAGGGCACGGCCCAGCACATGGTGGGCTTCAGCCAGATCCGGCGCGAGCTTGACGGCCTCGGTGGCTAAGCGGGCGGCTTCGTTGCCCTCTTCAATTCCCAGGTAGAATCCAGCTAGCGTCAACAAGCGCTTTGAATCTGCGCCAAACTTCTTTTCAATTTTCTGAGCAGCCTCAATTGCGGCGTTTCGCTGCCCGCGGTAGAAAAGGTTCAACGGAATTTGTGAGACCACGCCCGAGAACAACTTGTCTGACATGTTTGTCGGAGCTTCGTTGATTGCCAGCACCAATTGTTCAATCCCGCCCAGGGTGTCGCCATTCTTAAGCCTTTGGTCCCCGAGACCAGCGTAACTGCTGATCAGCAGTTCAATCGCGCGCGGTCTCGATTTCGAGTTCGGATAGGCTTCCAGGAACTCCTTCAGTTTGACGATGCGATCTGCGAGGGGCAACGTTAACGTCAACTCCACTTCCTCAGATTCATCCTCATCGTCAGTGGTAGAAGGCGTGTTGCTGGGTGCCGCAATCCTGGGCGGCAAAGGAGATGGCGGCGCTTCCCGGTTAGTTGCCGTCTTGACCGGCGTCGCTACAGCCTCATTGCTGGAAGTTGCAGTCGGCGACGGGTCGGAAACCGGAACACTCGCAGTGGAAGCTACTAATTGCGCTTGATCGATATCTTGTAAACTGAATCCCAGTTTCTTTGCCAGTGCAGCGATGAAATGCTCCACTCCATCAGTCAGACCCTGGCCAAAACGTCCTGAACTGATCGGTCCGCGTACGCGCTGGTTTAGTTCTCCCAGAACCCCTTCCGGAAGTTCGCGCTGCACGGATCTGCTCAGCTGTGTAAACACCGCCTTCTCATCCACCGACACCACAAGCAAGAGAGTCCTGGAACTGCCCCGCGAGCCCACGCCCCAGTCGCCGGCAAGCTGTCGCGAGAATGCGAAGATGTCCTGGTTGCCAGTCGTCTGCACTGTAGCGAGGGTCAATTCGATTCCGCTTCTTGTCTTGAGGTTATCAAGAATGGTGTCCAGGCGTTGTCTGGTCGGGTCGTCAACAACGTGAGCAAAGTCGTTCACGTAACCTGTGCGAGCGGGCACCTGCGTCTTATCCTGCGCGCGAGAGTTCATGCCCAGGTAGCCGGCACAAAAGACAGCTCCGATAACGATCGATGAGAACAGCGCGCTCCCGGGACTGCGATGACTTGATAGTTTCATTTTTCGACTCTAATGATTTGTTGAGTTTAATGCGCAAAAGGAGAACTGTGCTGTTGGTTTCGAATCCTGGTCGGGTTCTAGTATGGGAGATGATTCGCGGGGCATGATACCATCCTCGCGCCGCGGTCGG
>Ga0136616_10002184_pt1 | contig 10361 bp, 12 predicted proteins | sample AntDrymUQ2992106_2_FD_106648 | JGI IMG/M metagenome (GOLD analysis project Ga0136616, IMG submission 106648) | Polar desert sand microbial communities from Dry Valleys, Antarctica - metaG UQ299 (21.06) | ecosystem: Environmental > Terrestrial > Soil > Desert | place: Antarctica: Dry Valley... | reverse complement strand
CGGTGGCGAAGGAGGAAGAGGCGGATCTCGAACGTTTCCGTCACGCGGAGGCCCGCACGCGGGACGGGCGCCGGATAGAGGTCTTCGCCAACCTGGGCTCGGACGCCGAGGCGGAGGCTGCTATGGAGGCCGGGGCCGAGGGCGTCGGGCTGTTCAGGACGGAGTTCCTGTTCATGGAGCGGGCGGAGCCGCCGGACGAGGAGGAGCAATACGCCGCTTACCGGCGGGCCGTGGAGGCGTTTGGCGGGCGGCCCGTCATCATCCGCACCCTGGACGTCGGCGGGGATAAGCCCCTGCCTGGCGTCGAGCGTTCCGTGGAGGAAAATCCCTTCCTCGGGTGGCGCGGCATCCGCATGAGCCTTGAGACCCCGTACCTCTTCAAGCCCCAGCTACGGGCCATCCTGCGGGCCGCCGCACACGGCGACGCGAAGGTAATGTTCCCGATGGTCGCCGACGCCAGGGAACTGCGGGAGGCGAAGGCCGTGCTGGACGAGTGCCGGGAGGAACTGGCCGCGGAGCGTGTGGAGTTCGGTACGGTAGAGGTAGGGGCGATGATCGAGGTCCCGTCGGCGGCCCTGTGCGCAGGGGATATAGCGGTGGAGTCAGACTTCCTCTCCGTCGGGACCAACGACCTCACGCAGTATGCTCTGGCGGCGGATCGGGGGAACGCACGGCTCGCGCCGTACCTGCAGGACGCGGGCCATCCGGCGGTGCTCGCCCTGATCCGGACGACCTGCGAAGCAGCGCGAGCGCACGATATACCCGTTGGCGTGTGCGGCGAAGCCGCTTCGGACCCTGAGGTGGCTCCGGCCTTAATAGAAGCCGGCGTGACCGAGCTATCGGTGTCTCCGCCCGCCATCCTTCGGACCAAGAAGCTGGCGAGTGAGGTCTAGGGACGAGCAACAGCCCCATCGCCACCCCCGAGATGAGCCCGTGGAACCGGCCCCACCCGATGAAAGACAGCAACACAGAGGCCGTCGGGTTCCACTCCCGCTCATCGTATTGCTCCTGGTAGCGCTGGTCTTCGGCGGATTTCTGCTCGTGCGTTCTCTCGGCGAGAGCGTCTCGGGCACTAGCATAGCCAGGGATTCGGTGGACTCCGGGACTGCGCCCATCCTGCGCCTCTCCAACGGTCCAGGCCACGTGAGCATCGAGGGCGATGAGGACCTCGGCGCGGTGGAGTACGAGGTAATCCGGTACGCTCGCGGGCCTGACCCTGCCGCCGCGAAGGGGAACGCCTCGGATGTGCCGGTGGATCTCTCCCGCGAGGACTCGGCCCTCGTCCTTCGGACGGACGGTGGCCGCGAGACCGGCGCGGACTATGCGCTGCGCGTCCCGTCCGGCAGCGCCGTGGAGGTCGAGTCGGAGGCCGGCGATGTCGCGGTCTCGGGCCTGGATGGCGAGGTGACAGTCAGGGCCGAAGCCGGGGACGTGGAGATCCGGGACGCGCGCGGCTCCGTAACGGTCGAAGCGCCGCAAGGAGACGTCACCATATCCGGCATGAACACCGAGACCGGGCAGGCGGAGATCACTGTGGGATCCGGAGACCTCGCCCTGGAAGACGTCGTCCTCGGCACCCTGGAAGCCAGGGTCGAGGCGGGAGACGTCACCCTATCAGGACGATTCTCCGGCGGAGGCCGGATCTTCGTCCAGACAGGAGACATAACCGCCCGGATACCGTCCGAAGAAACCGCGAACCTGGACCTCGAAGCCCGAGTCGGCGAGGTCGTCCGCGAAGGCTCTGACGGAGAATCCCGGTAGATGGGACGCCGTGGAGGATATCCGGGCCACAGCTCGCCGGAAGGTTTCTGGGGCGCCCTGAGCGGTGTCTGGTTCGGGCCGCGCAGGTTCTTCAGCAGGCTCGATCCGGAGGGAGGGTTCATCCGGCCGGTCCTCTTCGCCTCCGCCGTGTTCTACCTGAACCTGATCCTGGAAGCCGTGCTTCAAGCCGCGTGGCTTCAAGAATTCAACTACGCCCTCTTGTACTTTTTTCTAGGACTCCCCTTCGCGCTGGTGCTCGCGCCACTCCTCGTCGCGGGCCTCACCGCGCTCGTCCTCGTCATCCTCGACGGCGCGCCCTCTCGCGCGAAATTCGGTCCCGTCTTCCGCAACCTGTGCTACGCGAGCGGGGCCGGCATAGTGCTCTGGGTCCCCTTCGGCCCCCTCCTCGCCATCGCCTACGGTGCCTACGTCGCCACGATAGCCGTGAAAGAGAGCCTCAACGAAAGCTGGAATCGAGCCGCCGCCGGGGCCCTCATACCGCTCGGGGCGATAGTCGTGATCCTGCTTCTCCTCACCGGCCTCGACGAAGCCACGGTCTTCTTCACAAACCCGCCGGATAGGTAGGCTTCAGGTGTGTTGAAGCCTTTTATCCAGTCAGCGGTTCGAGCGCGAGCGCGGTCAGGAGCGCCGCGCCTCGGGGCAGTACCTCCTCGTCGAAGGCGAACCGGGGCGTGTGGAGGCCGGAGACGTCTCCCACGCCGAGCCAGACGTACGCGCCGGGTATCTCTTCGAGCATGAACGCGAAGTCCTCGCCGCCCATCGCGGGGTTCGAGAGTTCCAGGCTATGCTCCTCGCCAAAGAGGTTCCGGATAACACCCAGAGCCCGCCGGGCCGCCTCCTCGTCGTTGTTCGTTACCGGATAGGAGAAGTGGTAGTCGAGGTTCACGTCGCCGCGCATCCCCGAGGCGACGCCACGGGCTAGCTCCTCGATGCGCTCTGGCATCCTGCGGCGGAGGTCAGGGTTCAGGGTACGGACGGTGCCGCCGAGGTAGGCGGTCTCCGGGATGATGTTGAACGCCTGGCCGGATGAGACCTGTCCTATCGTCAAGACGGCAGGCTCGACGGGGTCCACTTCTCGGGAGACGAGGGTCTGCAAGGCTGTTATGACCTGGGCGGTTATGGATATGGTATCGGCGGTCAGGTGCGGCATGGCGCCGTGGCCGCCGGAGCCCAGCACCTCCATCTCGAAGGCGTCGGCGGCGGCCATGATCGGACCTCCCTTGGTCGCCGCCGTCCCGAACGGCAACCCAGGCCACAAGTGCAGCGCGTAGATGGAGTCCATCCCCTCGACCACGCCTTCCTCGACCATGACCTTGCCCCCGCCCTCGCGCTCCTCGGCGGGCTGGAACACGAACTTCACGGTCCCGTTCAGACGCTCGCGCATCCCGGATAGCGCGTGCGCCGCCCCGACGAGCATGCTCGTGTGCCCGTCGTGGCCGCAGGCGTGCATCTTGCCTTCCACCCTTGAGGCGAACGGCAGACCGGTATCCTCCGTTATTGGGAGCGCGTCCATGTCAGCCCGCAGACCGACCGTCGGGCCATCGTTCTCTCCCCGCAGGGTGGCGACTATCCCGTTCTCCGCGACGCCGGTCTGTATATCCAGCGGCAGCCCGTCGAGGGCGGCTAGGACTTTTTCGGCGGTCTTCTCCGTACCGAAACCGAGCTCGGGCTCGCGGTGGATATCCCTCCTGAGAGCGGAGATCCTCTCCCCGAAGTTGTCCTGGATGTTCTGGATAAGGCCGTCATACCTCTGGGCTATGGTCATGGCTCACTCCTCTTTCGCGGCTCCGCTCAGTTTACAGGCTCAGGCTCCGGGGACCAGACGGTAGACTCTCGCGGCAGATGTTCCGGGGCGAAGCGGGACAGGAGATCGTTCGTCGTCGGACGCTCCCCCGGCCCCGCGAGGCCGAGAGAGACGGCCATCCAGGCGAGGACGTCCTCGGGGTTTTCGCCCGCGGCAACGCGGTCGGCGAGCGACACGGCGCCGTGCCGTTTGGCGAGCCTCTGGCCGTCGGGGCCGAGCACGAGCGGCACGTGGGCGTGGCGGGGTTCGGACAGGCCGAGGAGGCGATAGAGCAATAGCTGGCGCGGGGTCGAGTCCGCCAGATCCGCGCCGCGCACGACCTCCCCGATCTCCTGCGCCGCGTCGTCCACCACCACGGCAAGCTGGTACGCGGGCGCCCCGTCGTTGCGGCGCACCACGAAGTCGTCCACCTCACCTTCCTGCCTCCCCAGCAAACGGTCCTCGAATACTGTGCGCGCTTCCTCGGCCCGCACCCGCAGGGCGGGAGGGCGGCCATCAGCCTCGCGTTCGGCGCGCTCCTTTGCCGTCAGGTCGCGGCAGGTTCCAGGATATCGGTCGGCGGCGGGGATGCTGTGCGGCGCGGACGCGGCGGCCCGCACCTCCGCCCGCGTGCAGTAGCAGGGGTACAAAAGTCCCTCGCCATCGAGCAGCGTGATGGCCTCTTCGTACCGGTCCATCCGCTCCGACTGGCGCTCTACAGGGCCGTCCCAGTCGAGCCCCAGAGAGCGGAGGTCGCCGAGTTGGGTCTTCTCCACCCCCAGCCTCACGCGCGAGCGGTCCAGGTCCTCCACCCGCACCAGGAAACGCGCCCCCGCCGACCGCGCGAACAGCCAAGCGAGCAGCGCGGTGCGCAGGTTCCCGACGTGCAGTGGTCCCGTGGGGCTCGGGGCGAAACGGCCGTTGTATCCGGAGGCCGGATCCCTCACTTCAGCCCCCAATACGGACGCGGCGCCAGAGAGTGCCAAGCTGTATCAAGATTTTTTGAGACGTTTTCCCGGATATTTTTTGAACGTCGAACAACGCCTCCGGCTGACGGCTTTGCATGGCTTATTCGCACGGCCTCCTTCGCCTCGGGTTCGCTCTCCAATATCCTGCAAAGCGTACAGTTTAACGGCAACCGCGTGAATGTTTTGCGAGGGTGTCCGTTCACCGTCCCGCAGCCCGCATTCGGTGCCCTCGCCTCCCGTGCGCTCTGCACCTTTCGGGCCATTTTTTCAGGATTGCCTTAGAGGTCGCCTGACGATGCCGAATATCTTTGCTAACATCCTCCACCGTTGTGTAGTAAGCAATCTGGAGGGGGTTAATTCATATGCGGCATTGTGTCGCCACCCTATTTTGTTGTGCCCTGATGTCGGCCGCGTTCGTCGCGCTATCCGCCGGGGAGGCGCAGGCGTACGATACGGGCCAGGCCGCCGTGGACGAGGCGTATTCCTATATCGGAACGCCCTACGGTGCCTACGGCTTTGACTGCTCGGGCTTCACTTCGGCGGTCTACGGCAACGTCGGCGTGTACCTGCCGGACGATCCAGTCGCCCAGTACAGCTACGGCGTACCCTCCGCGGGAGCGGCGGGCGACCTGGTGTTCTTCGACGAGGCGGGCTACGGGATATCCCACGTCGGCATCGCCACCGGATACGGGACCATGATCCACTCTTCCACCTACTTCGGGATCGTCACGGAGACACCCATATCCGACGTCCCCGGCTACGTCGGCGCGGTAGACCCAAGCTAACAAAGCCTGGGAACTTTGTGACGAAGGGCCGCGCTTCATAAACGCGGCCCTTCGTCTTGCTGGAGTAGAGACCTCTAGTAAGCCTTGCGGTTGAAGAGCCAGAGTGCCGCGAGAAGAGGAACCACGGCGGCCATCAGGCATACGAGAAAAGACACGCCAGGGAAGTAGCGGCCGGTATACAAGGCTCCGTTCGTCCAGTGGGTGGTCAGCGTCAGTTGCCACATCAGGTCGTAGGGAGCCCGCACGTTGTATCCTGCGCCCCAGAAGAGATCCACCATCAGCTCGGGGAGCTTGAACATCGAGTACAGGATCGCCAGTGACGCCGTCAAGCTCGCCAGAACGTTTCTGAAGAGCACCGAGCAGAGCAGCGACACGCCGAGCACGGAGACCACGTCGAGCCACAACAACACGGTCGAGAGCACGACGCCTGTAACGCTATAGGTGTCGAAGGATATCCGCGGACGGCGGCGGAGATGAAGAGCGCGACGTTGCCGAGCAACGTCTTTATGGTCGTGGTCTTGTCCGCCCCGTTCGGCCCGAGAAACCCGTACACCGAACCACGCTTCACCGACAGGCTAAGGCCGTCTACCGCCGTCTTCCTTCCGTACTGGACGACGAGGTCCTCGGTTTAGATGGCCGCTCCCAGCCCTTCGCTTTGCACCGCTTCGCGCTCCGCCAACCGCTCCACTACCTCTCCTCCCGGCTCGCCGTCTGGCTCGCCCGCTCATGGAACCGCTCGAACGCGGCCTCGAAGCGTTCCCAGAGCTCGTCCTCCGTGATCCCCAACCCCACCGCGTCCCGGACGAGCACGCCCAACCGCTCGTATAGCGCCGCCATCCGATGCTCCCGCGCCATCTCCCCCACTCCCTCGGCCACGACCGTCCCCACGCCAGCCCGGCTCTCTATGAGACCAGCCCGCTGCAACTCGTTGTAAGCCTTGACTACCGTGTTCGGCGCCACGGTCAATTCCCCGGCGAGAGCCCGCACCGTCGGCAACCTGTCCCCACCCGTCAGACTCCCGACCTCCACCGCGTGCCGGACCTGATCCACGATCTGCACGTATATAGGAACCCCACTCCTCGCATCAACATCCAACCAGATAGCCGACGTAACCACCCCCGATGCTTTGTTATGTATTTATGAAACAATCATACGGGAGAGATGGGGCCTGTGTCAAGCGCGGTACTCTTGAGATCCTTCACGGGTTCGGCATATCCGGGAATCGTGAGGTCGTGAGTCGTGTTTTCCTATCTCGGCTCGCGACTCACGCACGCCAACGGAGCGAGTCCTCCGTCTGGATTTGGTCTACCTGGATCCGGGGTCAGGGTATCCAGACCTGAAAGGGGGGTTCGGCGGGGAGAGAGGTGAGGACTACTTTGCTGATGCCCATGCGCCAGAGTTCGCGGGTAATTATCGAGGCGTTGGCCATGGTGTCGCCGGGTTCGACGCCGGTGATGAGGGCGGCGGGGCGCGCGCCGTCGGGGAGGCGTCCGAGGGAGCCGTGGGCCAGGGCGCGGGCGAAGGCGTTGGCGGTGACGCTCTGTCCGGCGCCAACGCCGGTGAGTTCGGAGAAAAGCGCCGGGCGGTGGATGTGCTCTTCGCCGACCGGCTTGCCGAAGGCGCTGATGTTGGCGACGGCCACGACGAGCGTGACCGCGTCGGGGAGTGCGGGCTCGTGGTCCGCGGTCCCCTTGAGCGGGCGGTGGCGGGAGCCGTCGGCCTCGACGAGCACGAAGTCGGCGAGCGGTGAGAGGGAAGGGAACCAGGTGGGCTCGACGCCCGCGATGCGGTCTTTCGAGAGCAGGCCGCCGCCGAGGACGGCGGTTCCGGAGCCGGAGATCGCGGTTTCGGCCTGGGATCTCAGCTCATCGAGACTATCCGAGGTCACGAGCGGGCCGATGCCGTCTGTTTCATCGAGGAGCATCTTGGTCGTCGGGGCCACGAGCACCGTGTTCCCGTCCTGTTCGAGCTCGGAGCAGATCTCACGTATGGCGTTCGATTTCCCGCCCGCGCCGGCAAACGCCACGACATCGCCGGGGACCAGGCCAAGCGCCGAGTACAGCTTCAAAAGCGTCTCCTTCTTCTAATAGAACTCATTCTCCTCTTCCCCATCGCAAAAGATCCGCGCGCTGTGCGCGTCTTTGTATACCCGCGTTCATATTACATCAATCATGAGGTTCGGCGTGCTTTATGATATCTTGGCTACGAAAATCGCATGCCGCCCGCGGGTCTCGAAGAGACAGGGACAGGTAGACGAGATTACCGGGCGCATGACGAGGGTATTTAGGAAATTGTTGTAGGGATACCTGATGTATAGTCCGGGCATCGTAATCGAGGAGAAGGAGGGCCGGTGACGGAGCAGCGAGAGCGGGTTGCGGAGTTCGGCCGGGAGTTACGGGAGGATCCGGGACCTTCGGATCGCAGCATCAAGGAGATCATTGACGCGCTGAGACCCCAGGTCCAGGAGTTGGTCGCCAGGCAGGTCGAAGTGGCGAAGTTGGAGTTGACGCCGGTTGGCCGTCAGGCCGGGGTGGCGGTCGGTCTCCTTGTGACCGGGGCGGTCTTCCTGTTGTTGTTCCTGGTGTTCTTCTTCCTGGCGGGGATGTACATCATGAACGCCGCAGGATTCCCGCCGTGGGCGTCGGCCGGCATCATCGCCGTCATACTGCTCGTTATCGGGGGTGTCATCGCCGGGTCCGGCGCGAACGCATTGAGGAAGCTGGACCCCAAGCCCCACCGGACGATCCAGACCCTCCAGCAGAACGTCAACTGGATAAAGGGGCAGTTCAAGTCGTGAGCGAGATACCGGAGCGCATAGAGCGGGAGATGTTCGAGATCCGGAGCCGCATGGCCCCGGACGTGAGGGACCTAAAGAAGCACACCGAACCACAGTACATCGGCAAGCAGGTCGGCGAGAAGGTGAAGGACCGCGTCAAAGGCGCCGTCATCCGGTTCGGGAAGAACCTGACGGACTCCGCCAAACGCCAGGCCCGCATGGCCGGAGAGGCCGGCAGGAAGCGCAACCCCGCTCCATTCACGGACGCCGTGAAGAGCGACCCCAAGCCCCTCATCCTGCTCGCCATCGTCCTCGCCGTCTCACTGCTGATGGCGCGTAGGATCTCCAACGGAAAGCCCGGTCAGGATTAGCCTGCGGCGCGCTCACGCAGAGAGCGAAGACGAATGGTTATCCGGCCGGCAGCAGATATATGCCTTGACCCAATTCTCGCCTCCTTCCACTACCTTCGGGGTGAGTAAGCCCTTGATGGTCCCGCTCTGACGCACGTACACTTCCAGCCCGTGGGCGGCGCGGCCGGGGACATGGTCCTCGCCAGCCTCATCGCCGCCGGTGCGCCACTAGACGATGTCACCCGAAGCCTCGAAGCGCTCGGCATACCTTTCCGGCTCACTACCAAACCCACGGAGGTAAACGGAGTCGGGGCGCTCCAGGCCGGGGTCGAGTACCCGAGGGAGCGCGTCCACCGGACTTTCCGGGATATCCGGACGCTCGTGGAGGGAGCGGATATCCCGTATCGGGCGTCGTCCCTGGCCGTCGAGGCTTTCCGGCGTCTGGCGGTGGCCGAGGGCACGGTCCACGGCGTGCCGCCGGAGGAGGTCACGTTCCACGAGGTCGGGGCAGTGGACTCCATCGTGGACGTGGTGGGTAGCTGCGTCGCGCTGGGGTTGATCGGCGCGGACACCGTGAGCTGTGCTCCGCTGCCGATGGGGCACGGCTTCGTACAGGCAGCCCACGGCCCGCTCCCCGTCCCAGGCCCGGCGACGCTGGAGGTGCTGAGGGGATCCCTCATTCGCTTCACCGAGGAGCCTCGCGAGACCACGACCCCGACCGGAGCGGCCCTGATGAGCGCCTTCACGGACGGCGCTTTCACCGAAGCCGCGCCGCCGATGGTGCTGGGGAACGTCGGCTACGGAGCGGGGAGCATGAGCCTCAGAGACGCGCCCAACCTCCTGCGCGCCGTCGTCGGGGAATTGGAGGGACATCCGGGTGGCGTGGAGTTACTGGAAGCCAACGTGGACGATGCACCGGGTGAGGTCCTGGGCGCGGCGCTGGAGCGGCTGCTCGGCGCGGGGTCGCTCGACGCCTGGCTGGAGCCTATCACGATGAAGAAAGGCCGCGGAGCATACAAAGTCTGCGCGCTGGTCCGTGGCGTGGACAGGGAAAACCTCGCCCGGCTCCTGATGCGGGAGACGGGCACATTAGGCGTCCGGCATCATCCCGTGGGGCGCGTGGCCGCGGAGCGGCGGTGGGCCGAGGTCGAGCTTCCGTACGGACGGTGCCGGGTAAAGGTCGGGAGCCTCGACGGCGAGGACTTCACAGCCGCCCCGGAGTACGAGGACGCGGCCCGGCTCGCCGAAAAAGCGGGGCTGCCGTTGCCCCGAGTCTACGATGAGGTCCGGACCGCCTTCGACGGCCGCTATCAGCCGTCAGCTATCAGCCGTCAGCAAGAACAGGAATAAAACGACGATACTGGATGTCGGCGATCACGACCCGCTAGGCCGCATCGCTGCCTCTCCCCTGCCCTAAGCTTCGGACGAAGGGCAGGCATCCGCCTGCAAGATCTGAAAGCTGACGGCTGACAAGCTGATGGCTAAACAAAAGGGCCGGGAAAGTTCCCCGGCCCCCGCAGTCTCTGGCGCTCCTCGGGACTCTAGGCGGGAGAGACGTTCTCCGCCTGCATCCCCTTGCGGCCCTGAGTCGCCTCGTAGGACACGCGAGCGCCCTCCTCGAGGCTCTTGAAGCCGTTGCCGCTTATACCGCTGTAGTGAACGAAGAAGTCCTCGCTCCCGTCGTCGGGAGAGATAAAGCCGTAGCCCTTCTCATCGCTGAACCACTTCACCGTTCCCTGGGCCATGCCGTTGCGCCCGCCTTTCTCTTCAGGGGCCGACCGATAAAAGCTCCGCCTCGGACTCTCTGGCGGCGTTTGATCTGCTTCGGCCCTCTTTCAGCTACTGGCATGGATTTTATACCGTTCCGGGCTATTGATGTCACAACGCCTCCACGGCCTTCACCCACCAGGAGTAACT
>Ga0136616_10002183_pt1 | contig 10362 bp, 6 predicted proteins | sample AntDrymUQ2992106_2_FD_106648 | JGI IMG/M metagenome (GOLD analysis project Ga0136616, IMG submission 106648) | Polar desert sand microbial communities from Dry Valleys, Antarctica - metaG UQ299 (21.06) | ecosystem: Environmental > Terrestrial > Soil > Desert | place: Antarctica: Dry Valley... | reverse complement strand
CTCCGAGGCCAGCGCGCGGTAGATGACGGCGTCCTCCGCCGCTTCGAGCACGGCAAACGAAAGCCGCCGCACGGCGGCCAGCGCTTCGACGGTGGAGACCGTGTTGGAGTGCGTTTGGATGGCGGGTGGGGTCCTCGGATGGAGCTGTTCACCTTGTATCGGCGCGGAACCCGAATCCTTGAGGCTCATGCGGAGCTCGGCCCTGGTGTCGGGGCGCGATCCTCGAGGCGTTCCCTGCGCAAGTCGTCGGTCTCTGACTGCGTGAGCATCGCGGCGAAGAGGACCACGAGGGCGATCACGAAGGTGAACGACTGCTCGACCATCATGATCGCCCCTCCCGCGTTCTGGTCGCCCACGGGGCTCAGCCCCCAGATCCGGGGCACTCCGGCGTAGTGGTCGTAGAGCAGGTTGTCCGACCAGGTGAGGTAGAGGCCGAGCGCCGCCAGACCGAACTTGGCCGTGCCGATGTACGCCACGGTCGAGAGCCCGGTGAGCCGCCGGCGCATGGGCACCGGTGATATCAGCGGCCACCAGACGGCCAGGCCGGCGGTGAAGAAGGAGGCGTGCTCGACCACGTGGACCAGGGGGTCGCGCAAAGCAGCGTCGTACATGGCGGGAACGTGCCAGAGGTACATGAGCCCGAGCCACAATGCGATTCCCGTCCACGGGCTGGCCAGAGGACCGAGCGCCCGCTCGAGGCTCATCAGCCTCCGTGTGGCAGGGCGCATGATCACCCGCGAAAGCGAGAGCAGCAACAGTGCCGGTGCGATGTCGCCGAGCAGGACGTGCTGCACCATGTGCGCCGAGAAGAGGTAGTCCTCGCCGAGGCCGTCGAGCGGCGTGGCCAGGGCGAGCACCAGGGCGCTCACGCCCGCGGCGAAGGCCACCGCCTGGGCTGCGCCCGCTCCGCGCACCCGGCCGCCGCGCCCGCGTCCCTCCGTGCGAGCGCGCCGGAAGCGGCGCAGGTAGATCGCCACGAGCACCGAGATCGGTGCGAGCACGAGAGGATCCCACTGGATCTGGGGATCCACCGCCAGCAGCACCGTCACGGGATCGTCACCGAGCACGGGTTCGATTGTCGCAGCGTATGCACGCTTTTCACGCGCCGCGCGCGAAGGTGGGCCGGTGGCCGGGGTGCTCGGACATCTGCTCTCCGTCGTGTCCCCGCCGCTTTGCTGGTCGTGTCGGGCACCGGCGCGCCCGTCCGACCCCCTGTGCCGGGATTGCCGGGCCGGGCTGTGCCGGCTCGGTCCAGAACCGGTGATGCTCGCCGGGGTCGAGACCTGGGCACCGCTCGCCTACGAGGGCGGTGCCCGGGCACTGGTGCGCGGCCTCAAGTACCGCAGCGCCGTGGCGCTGGCGGGCCCGATGGCCGCTCAGGTCGCCGCCAACGCGCCACCCGGGCTCTTGCGAGCGGGGGACACCCTCGTGCCGGTGCCGCTGCACCCAGCACGGATGCGCCGGCGCGGGTTCAACCAGGCGGAGCGCCTGGCCAGTGCCCTGGCCGTCCGCGCCGGCCTCGCGGCGAGCGACTGCCTGCAGCGCCATGGCGCGGCCACCCGCCAGGTCGGGCGGGATCGAGCCGAGCGCCTGGAGGGCGCCGCCGGCGCCGTGTCCCTGCGCGCGGGCCGGCCGGTGCCAGGCCGTGTCGTGCTGGTCGACGACGTGGCCACGACAGGCGCCACCCTCGCCGCCTGCGCGGCGGTCCTGCGCGGCGCCGGCACCCGGCGGCTGGTGGCCGTCGCGTTTGCGCGCACCCCGGGGAGATGAGGGCCTTGGACCCGATTCTCCGGCGAGCACCGCACCTTCCCTTGGCATCGGCCGCTCGCGGGTCTACCATCAGCACCGGTAGCACAAACGCGACACCCGAGGAGATCGCATGCGCATCAGCGTGAAGGGCCGCAACGTTCCGGTCAGCGACGAGCTACGGGAAAGGGTGCACAGGAAGTTCGCCAAGATCGCGAGGCAGGTGTCCTCGCTCGCGGATATGGAGGTCGAGCTGATCGAAGAGCGCAACCCTTCGATACGCGAGTCCCAGGTGGCAGAGGTCACCCTCCACCTCAAGGGCGTGACGATCCGAGCCCGTGAGGCGTCCGAGGACATGGCTCACTCGATCAACCTGGTTTCCGAAGATGTGGCCCGGCAGGTCAAGCGCCACCGCGACAAGCGCCGCAAGCGCCGCGAGGCCCACCACTCATCACCGCGCGCGGCGTAGGGCGCTGACGGCTGCAAAGCGGCGCCTGGCTGTGTCATCGGTGGCCTCGTGTGCGTTCGCACACGTCGGCCACCTCTTCCTTGCCAAGCGGCTTTTCGCACGTCAGTGCCCTACGCAACACAGGGCGTAGCCCGGCCGTTGCGTTGCTACTCTCGATCCAATGGCCATCTTCGAGAAGGCCCTGCGTGTCGGCGAGGGCAAGAAGTTCAAGGCGTTCGAGAAGAACGTCCAGCGCATCAACGCCTTCGAGCCCGAGTTGGAGCTCGAGTCCGATGAGGAGCTGAGGGAGCGATACCAGGCCCTTCGCGAGCGCGCGCTCGCGGGTGAGACCCTCGACGAGCTGCTCTACGAGTCGTTCGCGGTCACGCGCGAGGCGGCAAAGCGCACCCTGGGCCAGCGCCACTTCGACGTCCAGCTGATCGGCGGCATGGTGCTGCACGACGGCTCGATCGCCGAGATGCGCACGGGCGAGGGCAAGACCCTCACGTCGACCCTTCCGATCGTGCTCAACGCGCTGCGGTCGCGCGACGAGGAGGGCAAGCCCACCCGCGGCCAGGGCGTGCACCTGGTCACGGTCAACGACTACCTGGCCCGTCGCGACGCCCTGTGGATGAAGCCCATCTACGACCTGCTCGGGGTCACTATCGGGATCCTGCAGTCCGACGACCGCGACTGGGAGGCCAAGCGTGCGGCCTACCAAGCCGACGTGACCTACGGCACCAACTCCGAGTTCGGCTTCGACTACCTGCGCGACAACCTTGCCCAGGACATGGCCGAGAAGTCACAGCGGGGGCACAGCCTGGCCATCGTCGACGAGGTGGACAACATCCTCATCGACGAGGCACGCACCCCGCTGATCATCTCGGGCTCGCCCGAGCAGGCCGCCGACCTCTACTACAAGTTTGCCAAGCTCGCCCCGATGATGGAGCCCGGCAAGAAGCCCGAGGGCTTCGAGGCCAAGTCCAAGGACTACGAGGCGGACTTCGACTTCGAGCCCGACGAGAAGCACAAGACAGTCGCGGTCACCGAGCGCGGGGTGGCCAAGGCGGAGAAGTTCCTCGGCGTCGACAACATGTACAGGGCCGAGCACGGCAACCTCGTGAACCACCTGCAGCAGGCGCTCAAGGCCGAGTCGCTGTACCGCCGCGACAAGGACTACGCGGTGATCGACGGCGAGGTCAAGATCATCGATGAGTTCACGGGGCGCATCCTCGAGGGCCGGCGCTGGTCGGAGGGCCTGCACCAGGCGATCGAGGCCAAGGAGGGGGTGGCGATCCAGGAGGAGAACCAGACGGTCGCCACGATCACCTACCAGAACTACTTCCGCCGCTACGACAAGCTCGCCGGGATGACCGGCACCGCGCTCACCGAGGCCACCGAGTTCATGAAGATCTACAAGCTTCAGGTGGTCGAGATACCCACCAACCGGCCGATGGTCCGTGCGGACAACAACGATCAGATCTACAAGACCAAGGACGGCAAGTGGGCGGCCGTCGCGCGCGAGATCTTCGAGCGTCACGAGACGGGCCAGCCCGTGCTCGTAGGCACTATCTCGGTCGAGGTCTCAGAGGTGCTCTCCGGGCAGCTCAAGAAGAAGGGCATCCAGCACGCGGTGCTCAATGCCAAGCCCGAGTACGCGGAGGTCGAGGGCGAGACGATCGCCGAGGCCGGCCGCCCGGGCGTGGTCACCATAGCCACCAACATGGCGGGCCGCGGAGTGGACATCAAGCTGGGCGGCAACGCGGAGCACCTCACCGAGGTCGCCCTCAGGGGGGCCAAGCACGAACCGGGCACACCCGAGTACGACCAGGCCTGGGACGAGCTCTACCCCTCCATCGAGGCGCAGGTCGAGCGCGATCGCGAGAAGGTCATGGAAGCCGGCGGTCTGTACATCCTCGGCACCGAGCGCCACGAGTCCCGGCGCATCGACAACCAGCTCCGCGGCCGTTCCGGGCGCCAGGGCGACCCGGGGGAGTCGCGCTTCTACCTCTCTGCCGAGGACGACCTTGTGCGCCTCTTCGCCGGCGATCGGATCTACCGGATCCTCGACCGTCTCGGCCCGAAGGACGAGGAGGGCGTGGAGGAGCCGATCGAGGCCAAGATGCTCTCGAAGCAGATCGAGGGCGCCCAGAAGAAGGTCGAGGAGCAGAACTACCTCAGGCGTAAGAACGTGCTCGAGTACGACGACGTGATGAACCAGCAGCGCGAGATCGTCTACGAGTACCGCGACCGGATCCTAGATGGCGAGGACATGTCGCAGACCGCTCGTGCGCAGCTGTCCGACGTGATCGAGCGCCTCGCCGCCGAGTACCTGCAGGGCGACTTCCCCGAGAACTGGGACCTGCCCGAGCTCTACACCCAGCTCGAGCAGATGTACCCCGTCGGCATCGATTTCGACGAGCTGGACACCCAGAACCTCGACCGCCAGACCCTTGTCGAGCGCCTGCGCGTGGACATCGTGGAGGCCTACGACGAGCGCGAGGAGGAGCTTGGCGGCGAGGTGATGCGCGCCCTGGAGCGCGAGATACTCCTCGCAATCATCGACGAGCGCTGGCGCGAGCACCTGCACGACATGGATTACCTGCGGGAGGGGATCCACCTCCGCGGCTTCGCTCAGATCGACCCGCTGGTCGCGTACAAGAACGAGGGCTTCGACATGTTCACCGGGCTGATGAACTCCATCTGGGAGGAGTTCGGGCGCTACATCTTCGTGCTGGAGTTCGAGCCCGAGGCCACCAACGGTGACGCTCCCGCTCCAATCGCCCGGGGCAGCTGGGGCGGCTCGTCCAACGTCAGCTCGACTTCGTCGTTCAGCTACGCCGGTGGGCGTGCCGAGGACCAGCCCAGCGCGCTGGCCGCCGCCCGCGCCGAGGCCGCCGCTGGCGGCGCGGTGCCCGGCGAGATGCAGGGCTCCGCCGAATACGCCTCCGACGAGGTGGCCGCGCCGGTTCAGATCGAGACCCGCCGCGTGGACGAGACCGTGGGCCGCAATGACCCGTGCCCGTGCGGATCGGGCAAGAAATTCAAGAAGTGTCATGGGGCCTGAGGCCCCGTGACGCGATCAGTTACGTCAAGCCATGGCGCCTAGCGAGCCCAGCGCCAGCGACCTCCGCGACCAGCTGAAGCTGCTCGCGGACTACCTTTGACCCGGCACGGCTAGAGGCCCGCGCCACCGAGCTCGAGCGCGAGATGGGGGAGGGCGGCTTCTGGGACGACCAGGAGCGCGCCGCCAAGGTTTCCTCCGAGCATTCCCGCAGCCAGCGACGGCTGGACGAGTTTCGCTCGCTGGACAGCGAGGTGGCCGACCTCTCCGAGCTCGAGGAGCTGGCAGCCGAGGACGACTCGATCGCCGCCGAGGTGCAGGCCCAGCGCGCTTCGATCGAGGGCCGCCTGGCCACCCTCGAGGAGGCGCGCCTGTTCGCCGGCGTCTACGACCCCGGCGACGCCGTTGTCACCGTCAACGCCGGGGCGGGGGGCACGGACTCCCAGGACTGGGCGGAGATGCTCCTGCGCACGGAGATGCGCTGGGCCGAGGGCCGCGGCCTCAAGGTCGAGCTGATGGAGGCCTCGGCCGGGGAGGAGGCGGGCATCAAGTCGGCCACCTTCCTGGCCAGGGGCGAGAACGCCTACGGGTTGTTCTCAGCCGAGAAGGGAGTGCACCGCTTGGTCCGCATCTCGCCCTTCGACTCGGCCGCGCGCCGCCATACGGCCTTCGCCGGCCTGGAGGTTGCGCCCCTGATCGAGAGCACGGGTGACATCGAGATCGAGCCCGACGACCTGCAGATCGACACATACCGCGCCTCGGGCGCCGGCGGCCAGCACGTGAACAAGACCGATTCCGCCGTCCGCGTCACCCACAGGCCCACCGGGACCGTGGTGCAGTGCCAGAACGAGCGCTCCCAGGGGGCCAACAAGCAGACGGCGATGGCCATGCTCACCTCCAAGCTGATCGAGTTGGAGGAGGAGCGCCGCCGCGCTGAGGTCGCCAAGGAGAAGGGCGAGGCCCAGGACGCGGCGTGGGGCTCGCAGATCCGCTCCTACGTCCTGCACCCCTACACGATGGTCAAGGATCACCGCACCGGTGTAGAGGTGGGCAATGCCCAGGGCGTGCTCGACGGCGACCTCGACGAGTTCGTACGTGCCGAGCTGCTGCGCCGGGCCGGCGCCCTCGCCGAGTGATGAGTCAAGAGGGACACCGCCCCCTTTGCAACCCGGATGACGTCAAAGAGGGGCACCCCCCTTTGCAACCCCTGAACTCGGACCCGCGGGGTGACGCGCGCGGAGCGGTGCGTCAGACGAAGAGCGCGTTCGCGGGCGGCGCGGCGGCGGTGACGCGGTTGCGCCCCGTGCGCTTGGATCGATACAGCGCGGCGTCGGCCGCGACCACGATCGCGTCCGGCTCCGTGCCGTCGAACGGGAAGGTCGCGACGCCGATGCTCACGGTGACCGCGGGAAGTGGCTCGGCGTCGGCGATCAGGCGGCGGATGCGGTCCGCGGCGATCAGGGCCTCCTCGGTGTCCGCCCCTGGGAGCACGACGCCGAACTCCTCACCGCCGTAACGCGCCACCGTGTCCGAGTCGCGGCTGGCGTGGTGGATCTGGCGCGCCACCCGCCGGAGTACCGTGTCCCCCACGAGGTGACCGTGGTCGTCGTTGAGCATCTTGAAGTGGTCGACGTCGATCATCAGCAGGCTGAAGCTCTCACCATGGCGCGCCGCGCGGGAGATCTCGCCGCGCAGCCCGGTGTCGAAGGTGTCGCGGTTGCCGACTCCGGTCAGCCCGTCGGTCTGCGCGAGGCTGCGGATGTGCTCGAGCAGCCAGGCGTTTTGCAGGGCCAGCGCTCCGTGGGAGACGAAGCGCTCGATCGTGCTCACCACCCGCCGTTCGATGCGCGAGCCCCGGCGCAGCGAATGCTCGACGCAGAGGACACCGAGGGAGTGCGTCTCGACGGTGAGGGGGAACACCGCCACCTGCCGGGCGCCTGGCAGCAGCGCGTCCAGCCACGGATCCTCGGCCGGGTCGATGTGGGTCACGAGCTGAACTCGGCGCTCGCTGCGCGCCCTGGCGATCACCGAGCCCTCGCCTACCGCGACCGGGGGCTCGTTCACACTTACGTCGCCGTGAAAGGCGAGCGCGGCGAGGCTGTCGCCGTCACCGTCGCCATCGCCGTCGCGAGACCCGACCAGCACGGAGCGCTCGAAGTCGAAGGCGTCGGCCACGCTGCTCACCAGCACCACGCCGGCCGAGGACGAGCCCTCCGACTCCTCCAGGCTCCGCGCCATCCCCGCAAGCGCCTCGAGGTCGTAGCGGCGCCGGCGCAGCTCTCGCTCGTTGACCGCGGAGAAGCTCGCGGTGGCGCCGGCCACCACGAGCAGGACTCCGCTCAGCATCGCGACCTCGGCGAAGGGAATGTCCATTGCGCCGTTGGCCACCGACAGCACGCCGGCCTTCTCGGCCTCCTGCGCCACGACCAGCAGGAGCGAGTCCCACAGGGCGAGCTTCATGCCGGTCCGGTAGGAGGCGAGCAGCGAGACGGCAATCAGGTGCACCAAGATCAGGGCGCTCAGCGGGCTCTCGAAGAGGCCCGAGGCGTAGGAGAGCCCGGTCAGGTACACACCGTCGACCATCACCGCGACCCCGAACAGGGCCACGCCTCCCCTGCGTGAGGCGCGCCAGGCCGCCTGCGACGCAAAGCCCAGGGCCAGATACACGGCGCTCAGTGCCAGCACCGCCGCGAATCCGAGCCCCGAGTCCGGCGCCGCCACCGAGTAGACGAGGACGGCCAAGGCGGAGGCCACGCGCACGGTCTGGAGATAGCGCATCCGATCGGCGATCGGCACCAGATCCGACGCGTGCTCGTTGTGGGTGCTCATGTGTTCACGGGGTCAGGGAACCGGCTGCAGCGCCGCCAAGGCGTGGGGGAGGCAGAAACTCGAGGTCCTTATCGGCATGCACAGGCGCCAGCGCAAGCTTGGGATCGCGCCGGTCGAGGCGGTTCTGCACCGCCATGTAGCCGGCCACGAGCAGCACGAGCAGCAGCGGGAAGCCGGTCTTGTCGAGGTTGCGTCCCACCCAGCGGGCCGCGTCCCCGAGCGCGCCGACCAGCCCCTGGCCGAGGCCCTCCCCATCGTCCGGGGCGCCCTCAGGGGCGGGGCCGGCCCCCGGCGTGCCCCCGTCGTCGAGGGGTATCCCGCCCGCCGCGTCACGCTCACGGTCAGGCTCTCGCTGCCGGTTGCGCCGAGGCTTGGGGGGTTCCGATCCGTTCTCCGCCGAGGGCGAGGGATCGGCGCTGGCCCCCGACGCCGGAGCGTCGCCGACGGGCGCGGCAGGCGCCGGTGTCAGGGGAGCGCCGGGAGTGGGGTTGGGACTCGTCGGAGGTTGGTCGCCGTTCCCCCGCGGCCCGTCTCCTGGCGGCGGCTCGTCGTCCGGCGCCGGATCGGGCCGCTCGCGCGATGCCAGCAGCTCGTAGTCCGAGCGCGCGGCGGGGCCCAGATTGCCGGCCTCGTCGCGCGAGCGCACCCTGAACGTGTGCTCACCCGGCTCCGTGGCGGCCAGGTCGAAACGGGCGCGCCCGGCGCACGGCGCCCAAGCGTCGAGGATGGCCGAGCCGCGCGCCAGGCGGCACTCGAAAGTGGCGGTCGGTTCACCGGTGAACGCCCAGCTCACGCGCCGAGCGCGACCGCGGGCTCCCGGGTCGTCGGTGATCGCCGGAGCCTCGGGTGCGGTCGCGTCCAGGCGGTAGGCCGAGCTGGCGAGCGGCCCCGTGTTGCCCGCGCGGTCCGTTGCCCGTACCGCGAGTGAGTAGGTTCCGTCGCCCTCGAGCCCGAGGTCGTGGCTGCGCTCGTCCGCGCACGGCTCCCAGGGCCTGCCCGTGCCGGCGCCGGAGACCAGGCGGCACTCCTCGAGCGCGCCGGCCTCGGCGGTAAAGGCCCACCGGGGCGTGGTGTCGTTTCCGAGCGCACCCGGCGAGTCGGTGAACTCCGGGGCGCCCGGCGCCACCCGGTCCAGCTCGTACTCGTAGGAGACCGGGGCGCCCACGTTGTCCGCCTCGTCGCGCGAGCGCACGCGGAAGGTGTAGTTCCCGTCTGGCTCGGCGGACAGGTCGAAGCCCTGCGGGCTGGTGCAGGGCGTCCAGTCAGCGACGACGCTTCCGGCCCGCTCGAGCATGCAGTCGAATCGCGCCCCCGGCTCGCCCGCAAAGGACCAGGAGGGACTCGAGTCGTTTCCGAGCGGGCCGGGGCCCGCCTCGATCGCTGTGTCCGCTCCCGTCGTGTCGAGGCGGTAGTCCGAGCCCGAGGTGGAGCCGGTGTTGCCGGCGGCGTCGCGCCCCCGCACCTCGAAGGTGTAGGTGTCGTCGGGCTGGCCGGCCAGGTCGTAGCCGGCCGGGCTGGCGCACGGCGCCCAGTCTGAGACCACGGTGCCGGCGCGCATGAGGCGGCACTCGTACACCGCCCCCTGCTCTTCGGTGAAGCCCCACGATGGGGTCCTGCTCGAGCCCCCAGCCCCGGGGCCCGAGTCGATCGAAGGCGCTACGGGGGCAGCCCGGTCGAGCTCGTGGTCGAATGTGGTCACCGGGCTCACGTTGCCGGCGCCATCGGTCGAGCGGGCGTGGAAGCGGTACTGGCCGTCGGGTTGCGCGCTCAGGTCGTAGGTGACCGACCCCGAGCACGCCTGCCAATCGGAGACCACCGCGGCGCCGCGCTGCAGCCGGCACTCCGACGACGTGCCGGCGTCGGCGTCGAAGGTCCAGGTGGGGCTCGAGTCGTTGCCCAGCGCTCCCGGGGTCGCGGTGAGCGCGGGCGCGCCGGGAGCCACGCGGTCGAGCTCATAGTCGCTACCGGCCGCGGCGCCCGTGTTGCCGGCGGCGTCGGTCGCGCGCACGGCGAGGGTGTAGGTGCCATCCGGCTCGCCCGACAGGTCGTACCCTCGCGGAGAGGAGCACCCGTTCCAGTCCGAGACGGTCGTGGCTCCACGGGAGAGACGGCATTCCAGCGTGGCCCCGGCCTCGGTCGAGAAGCTCCAGGAGGGCAGCGGGTCCGACCCCGGGGACGGCGGGGCGGAGTCGACGCTCGGGGCCGCGGGCGCGACGGTGTCGAGCGTGTACCAGTCGTTGGCCGCGGTGGAGGTGTTGCCTGCCACGTCGGTCTG
>Ga0136616_10002182_pt1 | contig 10364 bp, 14 predicted proteins | sample AntDrymUQ2992106_2_FD_106648 | JGI IMG/M metagenome (GOLD analysis project Ga0136616, IMG submission 106648) | Polar desert sand microbial communities from Dry Valleys, Antarctica - metaG UQ299 (21.06) | ecosystem: Environmental > Terrestrial > Soil > Desert | place: Antarctica: Dry Valley... | reverse complement strand
AGCGACGGTCGTGCGGGTCGAACAATTCTCTAAGACAGTCTTCGCAAGTGGCGACATCCGGCGAGATAGGAACGAACTTATCTCCGTTCGTCTCGCTCTCGACAATGTGGAAATCGCGGTAGTGCGCCGGGTCTAAATCGTCGCTGCGTTCGATTGACTCGATGAGCGAGAGCGGCGGCGGATTGGCGGTAATGTCTTTGATGAATTGCTCGATGCTACTGCCTTCGCCTTCGACATCGATGAGAACGCCGGTGGTGTTATTGAGAACTTGGCCTCTGAGCGCGCTCCGCCGCGCCAGCGAGAAAATATAGGGACGAAACCCGACGCCCTGCACAATGCCGCGCACCAGTATTTGCACATGGGCAGTCTGTGAATGAGCTTCAACACTATGCATGAAAGTCGTCCCATCGTCCGAACTGTTTAGCTGAAGCGTGCGCGTAATTCAGTGAATAGTTTTCTCTGTGCTGCTCTGTGAACCCTCTGTGACTCTGTGGTCAAGAAGCGGTGATTCACCACAGAGTCACAGAGTTCACACAGAGCAGCACAGAGAAAGTTCCGCGCAGGCTTCAATTATTTAGCCGACCAAGAGCTGCTTCGATTCGTCGAACTTTGCGCCGAGGAAGCGGAGCAACTCATTCATTCCTTCACCCGTCTTCGCTGAAACCTGAAAAATTTGCATTCCGGGACGCACCGCTTGAATGTTGTGAACAGCCAACGTCGCAGCAAATTCGACGGCTTCAGCCAAGTCCATTTTGGTGATCACGGCCACGTCCGCCGTGTTGAAGATGGTTGGGTATTTGAGCGGCTTATCTTCGCCTTCGGTCACTGAGAGCAGCACGAGTCGCAAGTCTTCGCCGAGGTCATAGCTTGAAGGACACACGAGGTTGCCGACATTTTCGATGAACAAGCAATCGAGTTCATCGAGCTGCCAGCCTTCGAGGGCGCGCTCGACCATCGCGGCTTCGAGATGACAGACCGTGCCGGTCGTGATCTGTTTGACCGGAGCGAGGCTGCGCGCTAACCGCGCCGCGTCATTTTCCGTCGCAAGGTCTCCGACGAGGGCGGCGACGCGGCATTGCTGCTCGCGCAAGAGCGTCAGCGTCTTTTCCAGAAAAGCGGTCTTGCCGGAGCCGGGGCTGGAAACCAAACTGACGACATAGACGCCGGCTTCACGAAAGCGTTGCCGCAGGGCGCGCGCCAGCAGATCATTCTGCTTCAAAACTTTTTGCCTGACTTCGACAAGGCGAGGTTCTGTGTTCATTACTCTATCTCCAAAGCCACGACTTCAAGCTCTTGCCCTCGCACGACCTGAGATGTCGGAATCTCACACGCTCCGCAGCAGAATTGCTGGAGAGAGGCAAGCGTCGTTTCAACTTGGCAGGCCGGGCAATAAACGACGACCGGAATTTCTTCAATGACGAGCCGCGAGCCTTTAAGCGGCGTCCCTTCACAAGCCACCTCGTAGGAGAACAGCAGAGCGTCCTTGACGACGCCTGAGAGCTGCCCCAGCTTGAGGTGTATCGCGTTGACCTGCACGCCTCCCCGCCGCTCCGCCTCTTCCGCAGCCATCTCAATCATACTCAACGCGATGGAAAGCTCATGCATGTTTCGATTGCGGAATGTGGATTGATCAGAAGGCTGCGTTATTCTTTAATCCGCATTCGCATTGATGTCGAATGAAAATTCCAATTCGTCTTTGACCTTGAGCGTGCCGCCGGCGACAGAGACTGGTTTGATCCCGTAATCGGTCTGCCGCAGCGAGAACTCGCCCCGTGCGCGCAGGCTGTCTCCATTCACTGTCACCTGTGCATCAATCGGACAGCGGCGCGTAACGCCATGCAGCGATAAGTTGCCGTCGATCCTGACCCGATACTCGTTTTGCGTCATGCGATTCGCCGAAACGCTCGCGCTCATGAAAACGATCTCAGGGTAATGTGCTATTTCGAGGACATCTTCGCGCATCATGCGCTCGATCTCTCGACGATCCTTGTCGCTGACTTTGTCCGTCACTGCGAGCGAATCGGCTTGCGCCAACAGCAGCAGCGAAGCCGCTTCGAGTGTGCCGGGGACGCACCGCGCATCGCCCCCGAACCCGCGAATCGCGATGGTCGGATTGTGGCCGAAGGCCGAGAACAGGCCGGAGGCTGTCGCTTGCACGGTGAACCGACTCCGGCTGGCATCAATCCGATAGCGAACAACGTTGGTCTCATTCGCGCTCATAAATCCGTCTGTCGCTTTCACCAATCACAGCGCGCGGCGCACGGCGCGGCGCACCACTTCGGTTGTCAGTCCGTAAACAAGGTGAGACGCGAGCGCGTAAGCGTGAATCGATAGTGGATACTCTGCGGACGACTTCGAGAGACCGAGCGCCGGTATCACGCCCTCGTCCGCCGTGATCCAGATGAGCGCTCCGTAAGGCAACCCCGCGCCGGCAGTGACGCCCGACACAAGTTCGGCTGCTGCGCCGTAGAACGCGCCCATCGAGATGCCATAAGCGTAATGCAGGGCGATGCCGCCGGCGTCCTTCCCGCTCCGCGTCAGATCGTGATCGAAGACGCCGACCGAGATCGCGCTGGCAAGTCGCTCCGCCGCGTCATCCTGTGCGTCATCGCCGCCGCGTTTCTCTAACTCGCGACCGATGCCGTGATGTGGAGAGCCTTCCTGCAAAGACTGCGCGCCGTGCGATTTTTCGATCCCGGCTGTCAGTTTGCCCAACCGGGACTGAAATTGATTCATCACGACAGACGCGACGAGTCCGCCGGCGACGCCTGCCGCCAATCCTTTCCACACGTCGCCTTTTCCGCGCCCGTTTCTTCGTCGCTTATCTCGCATCCTTGAGCCTCGCGTTGTTTCAGCGCGCCTCATGCAGACCTTCGGCAAAGCGAGACTCAAAGCCTCAGACTTCGCCTGCCGTTCGGTGTGCTGTGCGGACTAGCGCGCTTCACATCGATCTGATCTTCATATAGCGTTGAATGTCCGGGATGCTCACGATCACTGCGGCGGCGACGGCCACTAACACCGCGCCTCCGACGATGGACCAAAGGCCCATGCCTGATGATTTCTTATCTCTCTTGGCTAAAGACTCATTGCGTTTCATGTTAGATATTCTCCTTTTCTCCGCAAATTACTCAGACCGTCGCCTCTCGACGGTCTGCTTCGAGAATGTTTGTGACGAGCGATTCGACAATTGTGATCGCTTCGTCCACGGCGGCCTGCACCGGCTCGCTCAAGCCCATCTGTCCTTCTTCTGACTCAAGCGGCGCAGGCTCGCACCCGACGAGGAGAATCCGCTTGAACTCTCCGCCCATCGATTTTGCCATCGCGAGAACCTTCAACGGGTTCATGCCGTGCGGCTCGATCATCGCTTCTTGCGCGTCCATTTCATCCAGTTCGCTCAAGTCAGGCTCGATAGTGTAGAGCGTGCCGGGCACTTCGCCGCGCGGCGTCGCATCAATGAAGATGGTCACGTCGTAGTCGTCAAGCAGCGCATAGACGAGATCGAAGCCCCGGATGCCGAAGTCAACGACGCGCACGCCGTCCGGCCATGTGCGTTCGCCGAGACGCCTCGCCACTTCGCTGCCGAAAGCATCGTCGCCGAGAAAGATATTGCCGATGCCGGCGATGAGAATTCGCGCGTCATGCGTCATCAATCTTGCCCTTCCGCTTCATCAAGCGCCAGCGGTTCGACTTCTTCCGGCGAAAAGAAGAAACGATGGCCGGGTTGCCGCAGCATTCCAAGATCGCGACCCGGATCGTCATCCAGCACGACGGCGAAATGAATCTTGTTCTCGTAGTCTTGCTCGATGGCTTCGATTATTGCGGTCTGCCCGGCGAGGGCGATGTCAAGGATGTCACCGCCCCCGCGCGGCCATAACCGGACGCGGTCGCCCCGTCTCAGATCGATTCCGAAAACGCGGACACTCTCCAATGGCTGCTTCTCTTCAAGGAGCTGCCAATCTAATTCATTGTGCTCAACGCCTTCCGGCATCATTGGAATCTTCATCCCTTCTTCGCTCTATTGCACTTCACTGCTCGTTCTCTTGATGAGGGCGCGAACTCCGCATCACGCCGTGCATTTTCATCAACTGCTCTGCGGGCAACGTCTCTGTTCTTTCCAGTATCTGGCGCGCGCGCGCATCGACACCGCGCATCTCACGCTTTTCTTCGTCCGTCAACGTCATAATGCGGAGCGTGAGAATCTCATCGATCTCCGCGCCATCGAAGAGATCGCCTGCGCTTTCGGGTGCGATCTGCGGATAGTCGTAGAGGATAATCGGCGAGGAGAGCAGACAATCGCGCGCTCCCTCTTCGCCGACTAAGACCGGCCACGTCCCCGCGTTGTGACACGCGGCGGCCTTCTCGCGCAACGCTTCCGGCGGCTCAAGCAGCGAGATAAATTCGCCGTCACGCACGTTGAGGATCGTATGAGTCGAAACGAACGAACGCAGCAAAGCGTCGTCGCGGCTCTTCTGCTCCGCATCCGCCAACGGCGTTACGTTCAAGATATGCACAGTGATCTTGGACAACTTCTCCCCGGCGTGTTCGGCGGCGATTTCAATTGAGCCTTCAATGGCTTGCTGCTGACGAACGATGACCACGACAACTTGGCCGTCTGCATCGCGTAAGAGTTCAAGTTCCCGCTGCGACGGGAAGCTGAACGTTCGTCGCTGCGGTTGCGCGCTGAGTTCACTTAAGTTGAGAACTGACACACTCACTTCACGTTCGCTTGCTTCCTGCCACGTCTGAAAAATTTGGCCACCGACCTCAAGCGACTCGACTGCTTGAAAATGAGAATCGACAATGGAACCTAGAGTCTCTTGATCGCTGTCATCCACCATCCGCGCTCCGCTATCCGCAATTGGCGCTCTCACCTCGCGCGACAACAGATGTAAAAACCGTACCTTCACATCAAGCGTGGTGCGCTCGCCGCCCGACACAATGCACTCGGTCTGCATCGTCCATGCTTCCGTACCTTTTTGCGCGAGACTATAGCTTTGCGGGCAGAGCGCGCCGAAATTCCAACGCTGCCGGTTCTTCACCGCCGATGCACGATAGGGGTAGAGAATGTACCCTTCGTAGAGAACGGCGTTTGCGATCTTTTCTACGAGGCTGAGATTAGGCTCAACGCCTTTCGGCATCATAGACATCCTCACTCTCCTCGACGCTTGTCAGAACGCGCTCTAACGTCTGCTCCCAAGTGGGAATCCCTTGCTTCATCTTGAATTGAGCCAAGCGGTCGAAAACGTCCCGGCGCAGACAGAGCCACGCGCTGTTGGGATAATAATGATCCATCATCTCCTTCCAGACTGGCACGGGCAGACGGTACTTGGCTTCCTTGTCCCAAGAAATCTGCGCGACTTGCAAGACGCCTTCATCGGTCTCATAAAAAACCGTCCCGCTGAACAGCAGGCAGAGCGGCGCTTCGCCATCTTCTAGGCCGGCGAAATACTTCGCGGCGGCCACGTTGAAATCGAAGGTGCATGGCACGGGCAGATCGACGAGCGTGCTGCCGACAAACGGCGACACGACGACGCTTGCGTGTGTCCACAGCATTGTGCGGAGCGTTTGGCCCCAACGCTCCGGCTCGCCGAAAAGATCGAGCAGACGCTCCTGCTCTTGCGCGTCATAACGCCGTCGTGTCGGCTCGATCTGAATCTGGCAGCGCAACGCGATGGTTTGAATCGGCTCATCTGCGTCCGCGTTGGTGATCCGCAGCTTAAAGATCAGAAGCGGGGCTGCGGCATAGGTCAGAGCCTGCGCGCCCTCCACTTGAAAGTTCAAGTCAGGCACTGATCGCCGCCTCGCTCACCACAGGGCTGGAAGCCTCTTTCAGCCGGGCGAAGAATTTCCCGATCTCGCGCCACACTTCAGTGCCGCCGGACAGTCCCCGCCAATGCACGCGAATCAGACCCACCAGCTTGTAACACTCGTCAATCGGCACCAGATAGTATTCGCGCGTGTCGCCCGTGCGGTTGACGAGCAGGGCTTCAACATCCGGCTCCATCTCTTTCAAGATCAAGTTGTCCTGCACGATCTCATCCCACGATTCGAGATCAAGCAGGGATTCAGTCGGGCCGGCGGGACTTGGATAAAGCGCGATGACTTTGCCCGCCGGAGTGCTGTGAAAAAAGAAGGCCAAGTGGATCGGCAACGCCAGACTTTCCCACTGCACATCGGTCAAGTGAAAGTCCGCAAGGAAGCGGACGCGCCGCGGCACGCGCCGGTATTTCGTGCCGGCTTGATCGCTGAACAGAATCGCGCACGGCTGGCAGGCGCAGACTATTTGCCGGCTCGTCGGCTCGACCAAGTGTTGATGTTCGGGCGGCAATTCGGCGCTGCACATTTCGCACCGCTCCACGACCGCGCGCGGGCGCACAAAGCGCCGGAGCGCGGCGAGCGACGTTGACGCCTGACCGTTGCCTTTTGGATTCTGCTCCATCTTGATTATTGCCGACTCTTCAATTGGAGAATGGGGATCGCGGAATGCGGATTGAAAACCAACAGCATCGTTTTCTATCAATCCGCACTCCGCATTCCGCAATTGTTTTAGGCCGGTGGCATGTTTGGCATCGCGGGGTCTATCGGCTCTTCATCTTCTGGATTGATGCTCGTGGAACTCCTCGCCGTCGCAGTGCCGGCGGGACGATCCGCGCCTTCGCCGCCGGTATCATGGCGACCGGCTTCTTTTCCCTCTTCGCTGATCTTTTCCTCGCCCTTACTCGTACCCGGCGTGTGTGCGGGCGCGTCGGGCGTCGTATCTTGTTTATCCATAGCTTGCCTTCCTTTCAAGTTGTACCAAACCGGATGGGACGGGTGGCGCGGCCATCTCTTCAACTTCAATGGCGGTCACGTCCGGGGCTGCTTCGTAGATGGCCTCTTCGACGGCGAGCTTGAGCGTCATGGCGGTTGAAGGACAACTCTTGCTGCTCTGAAGCCGGAGCCGCACTACGCCATCTTCAATCCCCAGCGCTTCGACGTTGCCGCCGTGTGAACGCAAAGAGGGACGGACTTTATCCAGAGCTTGCATGACTCGCGCTTCAAGAGCGAGTGGGTGCTGTCCATAGAGCAGCAATAAACTCCGGACGAGCGCATCGTCCGCAAAATTATCAATGATGTCGCCGCCCGGCTCTCCCGCTCCCGCGACGATCTCCATCATGCGCTCAATGCCCGCGCCGTGCAGTTCCATCAACGACTGCATCAACTCGACAGCGCTGGCCCGCGCGTCCGGGTCAATTGTCGTCTCGATCTTGCGAACCAACTCCTCGATCCGCTGAATTAGTTGTTGAGATTCCATAAAGACAGTGACGAATGACGAGTGACAAGTGACGAGCCAAGACAAGTTTTACAACTCGTCACTCGTCACTTGTCACTCGTCACTGTTTTATTTTACTGCGCCGAACATCGGCGAATGGCGCGTCTCTAAGACTTTGCCGTTGCCGAGGTACATGTGGACGCCGCAGGGCAGACATGGATCGAAGCTGCGGACGGTTCGCATGATGTCGATGCCCTTGAAGTTGTCGGGGCCGTTCTCTTCAAAGATCGGCGTGTTCTGCACCGCATCCTCGTAGGGGCCGGGCGTGCCGTAGATGTCGCGCGGGGCGGCGTTCCACGGCGTCGGCGGGTACGGGTGATAGTTGGCGATTTTGCCGTCGCGGATGACGACGTGGTGCGACAGCACCCCGCGCACCGCTTCGTGAAAGCCGCAGCCGATGGCTTCTTCAGGCACTTTGAATTCCGCCCACGTCTTAGTGCGGCCTGCGTGCAGTTCGGCGAGCGCCTGCTCGGCGAAATGAAGCGCCGCCGCCGCCGCGTAGGCTTGGAAGTAAGTCCGGGCGCGGTCGCGCTCAATGGCGTTGGACCATTTCGGGATTTTCCATTCGAGTTCCATTTCCGGTTTCAGCGCCGTCTTCGGCAAATAAATTTTAACGCTGTGGCCGGTCGCCTTGATATACCCGATGTCCACCTTGCCCGCGAGCGCCGTCGCCCAGAAGCGAGCGATGGGACCGCCGCCGGTGTCGAGCGCGAGATATTTGCTGCCGTTTTGTTCGGCCTCGTGATACCAGCGCGGCGACATCACCCACGTGTAGTTGCCGTCGAAGTCGCGCTTCTGCGGTCTGGGCGTCGTCGTCTGATTCCACGGATGCCGCTGATCGACCGGGTTGCCGAGCGGGTCGTTTTTAACGAACGTCTCGCCGTTCTGCCAGTCGTCGTAATAGGAGCTGCCCAAGAGAATGCGAATGCCGAGATTGATGTCAACGAGATTAGTCGTCACCAGTTTGCCGTCCACTACCACGCCCGGCGTGACGAACATCGAATTGCCCCACTCGTTCATGTTCTCGTACTTATAGTCGCACACTTCCGGGTCTTGGAATGATCCCCAGCAACCGAGCAAGATGCGCCGTTGACCGACCTTTTCGTAGCCGGGCAAGGCTTCGTAGAAGAAGTCGAAGAGATCGTCGTGCAGCGGCACGATCTTTTTACAGAACTCAACGTACTTCATCAACCGGACGATGTAATCGGTGAAGAGTTGCACGGTCGGAACCGTGCCGACGCCGCCCGGATAGAGCGTCGAGGGATGGACGTGACGGCCTTCCATCAGGCAGAACATCTCGCGCGTCAGGCGGCTGACGTGTAGCGTCTCGCGGTAGAACTCGCCGGTGAAAGGATTCAAAGACGTCATGATGTCGGCGATGGTGCGATAGCCGTGATCCGCCGCGTGCGGGGCTTCCGTTGTCTTGGCTTTCTCCCAGACGCTCGGATTGGTCTCCCTGACCATGTTCTCGCAGAAGTCCACGCCGACCAGATTGTCTTGATAGATATTGTGATCGAACATGTACTCGGCGGCTTCACCGAGATTGACGATCCATTCGGCGATGGCGGGCGGCCTGACACCGAAGGCCATGTTCTGCGCGTAGCAGGCGCAGGTGGCGTGATTGTCGCCGCAGATGCCGCAGATGCGACTGGTGATGAAGTGTGCATCTCGCGGGTCTTTGCCCTTCATGAAGACGCTGTAGCCGCGAAAGATCGAAGAGGTCGAGTAGCACTCGGCGACCTCCTTGTTGTTGAAGTCGATTTTAGTGTAGATGCCGAGGCTGCCGACGATGCGCGTGATTGGGTCCCAGTTCATATCAACGAGCGTGCGCGGCTTGGCCGGGGCTTTTGGCAAGGTCGTGGTTGTCGTGCTCATGAGGCTCGCTCCTTTTCTTGCAGATAAATTTGCTGATACCCAGTAGTCAGCTCAGGACGGTTGTGCCGCCACTTCGGTTCTTTGTTGACCGTTGTGTTGGTGATGGCGCGCAAACTTCGGATCATTCGCCCGTAGAGGCCGACGGCAGCGGAAGAAAGTTTCGCGCCCGGCGGCTCGTCCATGAACGGCATGAACTTGTCGGGGAAGCCCGGCATCGTGCAGCCGATGCAAATGCCGCCGACGTTCGGGCAACCGCCAATGCCGGCCATCCACCCGCGCTTCGGCACGTTGCAATTGACGACCGGCCCCCAGCAACCCAATTTCACGATGCACTTGGGCGAGCCGTACTCTTCGGCGAAATCGCCCTGCTCGTAATAGCCCGCGCGGTCGCAGCCTTCGTGGACGGTCTTGCCGAAGAGCCACGTGGGACGCAATTGCGCGTCTAAGGGAATCATCGGAGCCAGCCCCGCCAATTGATAGAGCAAGTACAGCACCGTCTCCATGAAATTGTCGGGCTGCACCGGACAACCGGGAACGTTGACGATGGGCAGGCCCGCTTTCGATCTCCAATCCCAGCCGAGATAATCGGCAAGGCCCATGCAGCCGGTCGGATTGCCGGCCATTGCGTGGATGCCGCCGTAGGTGGCGCAAGTGCCAATAGCGATCACGGCTGTGGCCTTCGGGGCTAGCCGGTCGATCCACTCAGTAGTGGGAATCGGCTGTCCCGTCATGGGATCGTTTCCCTGCGCCGCCCAGTAGCCTTCGCCGCTGAGATGCTCGTTCGGGATCGAACCTTCAACGACCAGCACGAATGGGTCGATCAAGCCCTGTTCAGCCTGATAAAAATATTTCATAAAGTCGTCGCCGACTTCATAAGCTAGGACGGGATTGTGCAAATGCACTTTCGGAAGACCCGGAATGGCTCCCATGACGACATCTTCGACGCTCGGTTGCGTCGCGGCGGTGATTGAGATCGTATCGCCGTCACAACCCAGACCGGCGGTGATCCAGACGATATGCACCTCTTTAACCGCCGGTGGCCGCTGAGTGACCCGACCATATGGAACAACTTCCGTTGCCATAACTGTCTCTCCTTTCAGTCTTGATGGTTACTGGTGTGGTGATGAGATCGGCTTGCTACAACTCTCGCAAGCCGAGACGCTACTATCAGCCTCTT
>Ga0136616_10002180_pt1 | contig 10367 bp, 10 predicted proteins | sample AntDrymUQ2992106_2_FD_106648 | JGI IMG/M metagenome (GOLD analysis project Ga0136616, IMG submission 106648) | Polar desert sand microbial communities from Dry Valleys, Antarctica - metaG UQ299 (21.06) | ecosystem: Environmental > Terrestrial > Soil > Desert | place: Antarctica: Dry Valley... | reverse complement strand
GGCCGTGATGGCGGAACTGGCGCGGTGCGGTCGGATCGAACCGGAGCGAGCGGCCGCCGCGGTCCATGAGCTCGGTCTCGATCCGGAGGCTTCCTTCTCCCTCACGCGCTGAATCGGTCTGGCCCGCTGAGCCGGCGTACTGCCGGCCGCATCCGCCGCTAGCACCAAGCCCGACGCGTGCTTCGGGGGGTCCGCGGCCGTCTTCAACCTGGTCGCGGCGCTGCTCTCCGGCGGTCTGATCGATCGATACGGCGGTCGGGTCATCGCCCTCTTCGACCGTGCCATGCGTCACCCGCCAGAGATCCTGCCGGCGCGCTGACGCACGACTTCCGTGGCCTACGGTTCCGGGCGGTGGTAAGTGATCGTGCGACGCTCCGCCGCGCATCGGCCAGCGCGAACGCGATGTCCGCCGCCCACCAATGCCGGGACACACCGCCGAAGTCCAGGATGCCGGCGCCCTCATAGCTGGAGGCTGATGAGGTCCTTGCGCCGAAGGCCAGCTCCCACCAGCCGGGCTGCCATTCCATGTCGCGCAGATCGTCCCAGGTCTGGCGCGCCTCGCCCGAGGCTCCGAGCCGCCCGCGCTCACTCCGCGTATAGAGATCAAGCGACCCCGCCGAGACGCGCTCGATGGCGTCGAGGAAGGCAGCGTCGCCAACATCCGACAGGGTTCGGAACAGCAGACGGCCTGGTATCGCTGGGGATCGAGCGTCGGCGGCCATCTCCCAGCGCGACGTCGCGCGCCGCACCGGGAAACCAGCAGCCACCAACCAGCCGGCACGGCGTTCGGGGTCAGCTTGGCATCGCGGTGACTGGGCCGGCTCGTCGAGCACCGAGCCGAGCGTCTCAGCGCCCGCCTGGCGGGCCACAGTAATGGCGTGCGCCGGCAGTTCACCGGCTATCGCGTCGTCATCGCTGTCGAGCGAGATGACCGACTCCGGCCTGGTCAGCGTTGGCAACCTCCAGAGCGCGACGCGCCCGAGGTTGCGGCCGTGGTCCTCGGCGAGGTAGCACCCACGACATCGCCTGTGAGACCCCAGCCGCAAAGGGCAGGGCACGACGATCGGGAGGGGTTTCCGGTGGTCGGCGGCGCTGCATCAGCGCGGCGTCGGCAGCTCGACCAGGACGTCGGCGAGCGGCCTCCGACTGATCACGGGCACGGTGGCGTCGGCTGCCGGATAGCCGACCGGGATGACTACGTAGGCTCGTTCGTTCCGGGGACGGTGGAGTATCTCGGCGAGGAAGCCCATCGGGCTGGGAGTGTGGGTCAGGGTCGCCAGACCGGCGTGGGTCAGGGCGGCCAACAGGATGCCGACGGCGATCCCGACTGACTCTCGGACGTAGTAGTGCTTCACCTTGCGGATCCGTTCCCCCTGGTCGCGAAGGCCGAACGCCTGCTCGAAGACGACGATCAACCACGGGGCATCGGTCAGGTGCGGCTTGTGCCAGTCGGTGCCGAGTGGGGCCAGCGCTTCCAGCCACTCCGCTGACATGCGATGCTCATAGCCCGCGCGTTCCTCGGCCTCGGCCGCGTCTCGGATCCGTGCTCGCAGCTGTGGCTCATCGCCGATGAGCACGAACGTCCAGGGCTGCTGGTTCGCGCCGCTGGGAGCTAGCGCCGCGGCACGGATGGCGTCGACGACCAGCTGACGAGGAACCGGCGTTCTCGCGAAGTCGCGGATCGAGCGACGCCGCCGCATGATGTCCAGGAATCGTTCGGATTCCCTGATTCGCTCCTCGTCCGTCATGGGGACGTCTTCGTAGGGCAGGCGACGTGCAGGCATGGCCGCATGGTAGTGCCCGCGCCATCGTTAGCGAAGGCCCAGCGTGGGTTAGCGAAGGCCCAGCGTGGGCCAGCCGGCGAGAGCGTGGGCAGCAGACATGATTCGTCGGTTGCATGCCTCAGTAGGGCGGCTGAAGCCCCTTGAACATCGGGAAGTGCCGAACGTTGTGCGTCGCCAGGGGAGCTTGGAGCTCCAAAGCGGTCGCGGCCACGATGAGATCGACCGCACCGATGCCCGAGTGGCTCTGCCGAAAGCGACGCCCTAGCATCCCGGCATGCCGTGCGATGCCTTCGTCTACTGGTACCCAATGGACGATGCTGAGGAGCCGCTCCGCGCGACTCCGTTCGTGCGAGCGCATTCCCTGGAGGAGCTCGACCCGCGTCACCTCTGAGCAGGTGATCCGGCGGTCGAGCGCATCGACGAACTGACGCGATGCGTCGAAGCCTCGCAGGAGCTCGACGAGGACGGTCGTGTCGAGGACGATCAGCGGTGGCGCCATCGACGCTCAAGGTCCTCGAGCCGTTCAGCGTCGCGTGCCCGCGATACGCGGACGTAGGTCAGGCCATCGGGCAGGCGCGGGATCGACGCGAAGGTTGCTTCGACCGCGGAACGCTGCCGCGTGAGCCAGTCATCCCCGGCCGGCTCATCCGCGAGGTAGGTGTCGACGGCTTCGCGGATCATCTTCGACGAGGTCGTGCCGCGCGAACGCGCAAGGTGCGACAGCCTGCTGGCCTGATCCTCCTCGAGGTAGATCTGCGTTCGCTTCATGATGTACGGATCATACATCATGTGGATCGGATGGAGACGCACAACGGTGTCCTATCGCGGTCTCGACCCTCGGCCTGCGACACTTCGGTCATGAACGGAGGGTCTTCGATCATGCGACCCATCGCCCTCTTGGCCGCGTTCGCGCTCGCCGTCGTCGCCTGTGCGGGCGGGCAGTCGACCCCACGGGCTGGTACTGCGTCGCCCACCGCAGATGGATCGGCCCCTTCGATCCCGTCGGCGTCGATCTCGCCCGGCGACCCAGGCGCCACCGCGCTTCGGCTGGAACCCTTCGCCGACGGACTCGCCAGCCCGACATTCCTCACTCATGCGGGCGACGGCTCCGGGCTGCTCTACGTGGTCGAGCAGGAGGGCCGCATCCGGACCGTGGACCCTGACGGGACCCTCGGGGAGGCGCCCTTCCTGGACATCGTGGAGCGCGTCGTGTCGGGCGGCGAGCAGGGGCTCCTTGGCCTGGCCTTCCATCCGGAGTACCCAGAGGACGGCCGTCTGTTCGTGATGTACACGGCGGCCGAGGACGGCGCCAACACGATCTCCGAGTTCCGCGTTACGGACGGGGTGGCCGATCCCGCGTCCGATCGTAGCCTCCTGGCCATCCCCGACTTCGCCGTCAATCACAACGGCGGCATGGTCACCTTCGGACCGGACGGCTACCTGTATGCCGGGACCGGCGACGGCGGGGGAGGCGGCGATCCGCAGGACAACGGTCAGGACCCCTTCGCGCTGCTGGGCAAGATCCTGCGCATCGACGTGGACGGGGAGGCGGAGGGTGAGAAGCCCTATGCCATTCCGGCGGACAACCCCTTTGCCGACGGTGCCACCGCCGCGTCCGAGGTATGGGCCATCGGCATGCGCAATCCATGGCGCTTCACCTTCGACCGCGAGACCGGCGACCTCTGGATCGCCGATGTCGGTCAGGGTCAGTGGGAGGAGGTCAACGCCGAGCCGGCGGGGAGCGGCGGGCGAAACTACGGCTGGAGCATCCTGGAAGGACCGGACTGCATCGAGGCGGACTCCTGCGACCAAGCGGGGCTCACGCTGCCGGTCACGGCCTACGAGCACGGTCAGGGCGACTGCACAGTCGTCGGCGGCTACGTCTACCGCGGCGAGGCGTACCCGGGGATGCAGGGGACCTACATCTATGGCGACTTCTGCACGGGCCGGATGTGGGGTCTTGACGCCGCCACAGCCATCTCTGACGGCACGGCCGCAGCGGTCGATCTGCTTGAGACCGAGATCCAGCTCTCATCCTTCGGCCAGGACGAGGACGGCGAGCTGTATGCCGTGGACCTGCGTGGTGCGATCCATCGGCTCGAGGCCACCGGTTCGCCATAGGCGAGGCTCATTACTGCCGATCCGCGCTGTCGCCCGTACCATGCGCACCATGCGCTTCCCCCTGATCAGCTTCTCCCTCTGCGCGGTCCTCGTCGTGGCTGCCTGCGGACCGTCCGCGTCAGGGACCCCGATCATCAGCGGGCCACCACCCGCCGCGTCGCAGCCGCCCGGGGTCTCGCCACCCGCCAGCGCCGACCCGTCGGCCAGCCCAGGCGCGCCGATCACGACCGATCCGCCACCCTCCTCAAGCCCGAAGAGCCCCGCGCCCTCCGGCGACCCGACCGATCCGCCCACGGACGGACCGAGCGACCCACCGGCCACCGGCTTCGACCCCCGCCGGGTGGAGCTGGCGCTGGAAGAGGTCGTCACCGGTCTCGACTCGCCCGTCGCCGTGACCCACGCCGGCGACGGTACGGGCACCCTCTACGTGGTCGAACGCGCCGGCCGCATCCGCGTGCTGGGGTCGGACGGCACCCTCGCCCAGGAGCCGCTGCTGGACATCCGCGACAGGGTCGATACCCAGGGCGAGCGCGGTCTCCACTACGTCGTCTTCCACCCCGACTTCGCCACCAACGGGCGGTTCTTCGTGCACTGGACGGACGCCAACGACCGCTCCTTCATCCAGGAGTACACCTCGGAGGGGCAGGCCACGGTCCCGCGCGACTCCGGCCGGGACATCCTGACCATCGATCATCCCAAATACTGGAACCACAAGGGCGGCTGGATGGGCTTCGGTCCCGACGGCATGCTCTACATCGCGGTGGGCGATGGGGGCGGCAACTCGCCCGGCGATCCGTTCGGCAACGGCCAGAGACGCACGGAGCTGCTGGGCAACATCCTGCGCATCGACGTGGACGGGGATCGGCCGTACGCGATCCCGGAGGACAACCCGTATGCGGGGTCCGGTCAGGGCCGCCAGCCGGAGATCTGGGCCTACGGGCTGCGCAACCCGTGGCGCGCCAGCTTCGACGCCGAGACCGGCGCGCTGTGGATCGGCGATGTGGGCCAGGACACTTCGGAGGAGATCAACGTCATCCCGGCGGGGGAGGGCGGTCGCAACTTCGGCTGGTCGGACATGGAGGGCAACGATTGTCACCTTGATCCCGACTGCGACGTCGCTGATTACGTCCTGCCCGTGACCACCTACGGCACGCGGGATGAGGGCTGCGCCATCACCGGCGGCTACGTCTACCGCGGCGCCGCGAACCCGGTGCTCACCGGCGGCTATCTCTTCACCGACTACTGCGCCGGCGAGATCTGGGGCCTGGACGCGGCCACCGGCCTGGACACCGGGCAGGCTGAGTACAGCCGACTGCTGCGTACCGACCATCTGGGCGTCTCGCTGGGTGAGGACGAGGCCGGCGAGCTCTACCTGGTCGACTTCACAGGGGGCATCTACCGCATCACGGCCACGGAGCGGTAGCCGAGTGCCCAGCCCACCGAACTGGGCGACCCACGCCAGTCATCGACGGGCCGGGATCAGGACACGGTCTGGTCATCGGCCCCCGCCCTCTGCGATCATGTTGGCAACGAGTGCCGTCCAACCGGCCTGCGCATCGGCGCCCAACCCTTCGCCGGTGTCGCCGTCGTAGTACTCCCACAGCCGGCCGGTCTCGAGCCACTCCCGCTCTACGTTGGCCACGACGCGCTCCCGGATCTCCATGGCCAGCGTCGGGTCGACCTCCACCAGCGCGTCCACCAACAGCAGCTGTAGCGGTACCCAGACCGGTCCCAGCCAGTTGGAGTTGACGCCGCGTCCGGCGTAGCCGGGTTCGTACACGGGGCTGGACGCGTCGAGGCTGCGGATCCCACCCACCGAAAGGAAGATGTCCTCGTCGCGCAACGCGTCCAGGATCCGTGGCAGACGATCGGGCGGCACGATCCCGGCCACCAGGGGGATGAGGCCCGTGTAGGAGCGGACCGTGAACAGGCGTTCCGTTCCGGTGTCGAGGTCGAAGTAGAAGCCGCGCTCGTCATCCCACAGGTGATCGTTTACGGCGTCCGCGATCATGGTGTGGTCGGCGCGGTACCGCTCCGCGGCGGCATGATCGCCCAACTCGTCGGCGATACGTGCGAGTTCGGCCGCGAAGAGCGCCATCCATGCGGAGGCATCGGCCTGCGCCGCAGCAGTCGGCCGCGGCAGGTTGTCCATGCCCATGAAGCCCCCGGTGAAGAGGCCGCGCGGTCCGATGGTCAGCTCCTCCCACCAGTAGCCGTAGTGCCGTTGGAGGCTGGGGTAGAGCTCCTCGACGAACGCCCGCTCGGCGCCGGCCTCGAAGACCCGCCAGGCTGCCCAGGCGAAGATCGGCGGGCACTCCCTGTCCATGACCCACTCGGCGCAGGGGACATGCCCATCGGGCTGCTGCCAGCGGTCCGAAAGCAGGAAGCGCAGTTGGTCGGCGCCAAGCTGGGGGTCGATGAGCGCTGCCGTGACCGCGTGGAAAGCGCTGTCCCAGGAGGCGATCCAGGGGTACTCCCACTTGTCGGGCATGATCAGGACGTCACGCGCATCGATGCGACCGGCCCACTCGGGCGCCAGGCCGGTGGTGCCATCCCAGCGGTAGAAGGACTCGTTCCAGAGCAAGCTCATGAGCGCCTGTCGGTAGAGCGGCTCGTGCGCGGTGACCCGGCCGGTGAAGATCCCGGCCGCTTCGCGGGCGCGCGCGTCGAGCACCTCGGTGGCGCGCTCGGATCCGGCAGTCGCCCTGGCCATGGCCGCCTGGTCCGCTTCGACGCCATCTCCGCGGGCCGCCGACTGGGCCGACTCCGCCACCCCGATGACCACTGATCGGGAGTCGCCCGCGGCCATCCCAAGCTCGTACGACAGCAGGCCGATATGGCCACTCCCACCGCCGTGCAGTCCGGGACCCCGCAGCAGCTCGTCTAGCGCGGAGCGGTCCGACGTGAGGAGCCAGTCGTCCGATTCGGCACCGGCCAGCGCGACACGCGACGACTCGCCATGGAGGACCAGGCCGTCCGGCTCTGCGGTGACGGAGGCATCCTCGTCCATCCAGCCCTTGAGCACCACGTGGAGCGTCCCTGGGTCAGCGCTGGTGTTGGTGGCCGTCGCCCGCAGGACCATGGTCGCCGAGTCGATCCTGGCCGATTCCAACTCGATGGAGAATCGTGGCTGCTCGAAGGGATAGCGGTAGGTCATGCGCCCGTAGGAGTGTGTCGGGCTGCTCTCCCGGAAGATGCGGTCCTCCAGGATGGTCTCGCCATGTTCGCCCTGCGGGTTGCTGGCCCCGTTGAAGCGCTCGGTCACGTGAGGCTGTTCGCCGTCCCAGAAGGCCCAGCCGATCCGGAACTCGCCTTGGTCGTCGGCGATGCCCGCGATGCCGTCATCGAAGTAGCGGTATTCCTCGCTCGATGCCGTCGTCCAGGTCCGGCCCCAGCCGTTGCCGTTCACGTCCTCGCGCGGCGTGCCCCACTCCCGCTCCGCGAGATAGGTGCCCCAGCGCCGGTCGAGCTGGTCCCAGGCGGGCAGGCCACCGACGTCTGTGGTCGGCGCCCGCGGCTGGACCAGGACGACTGCCGCGCTGACCGCCAGCAGGGCCGCCAGGGCGATGGCCACGAGTACGATCTTGCGTCGTTTCCGAAGGGGAGGATCCGGATGCGTTGCCACGGATCGAGCCTAACGCGGTCGGCCAAGTGCTCCTCACGCGTGCCAGCAGGATGCATCGAGGCGCCTCCATCTAGCATGGCCGTCGTGTCCGCGATCACCGACCGGTACGATCGAAACGCGTGCCTGTACGAGCGATGGTGGGCGCCGGTGCTGGCGCCTGCAGCGGCCAAGCTGCTCGATCGCTGCGAGCGCGCCGTCCGGGACGCGTCGGAGGTGCGCGGCTCTGTGCGCATCCTGGACATCGGCACGGGCACGGGCGCCCTGACCATCGACGCCGCGCAGCGCTGGCCCTCGGCCGAGGTGATCGCGACGGATGCCTCAGCGGGCATGCTCGAAGTCGCTCGACGCCGGGCGGAAGAGCAGGCAAGCACCACTTCGCCGAGTGCACCCGTCCGCTGGGTCACAGCCCCTGCCGAAGCACTCGATCTGCCGGACGGGTCCATCGACCTGGCAGTCTCCTCCTTCGTCTTCCAGTTGGTGCCCGACCGTGCCGCCGCCTACCGGGAGGTCTTGCGCGTGCTGCGGCCCGGCGGCCGTTTGCAGTTGGTCACGTGGCTGTCCGGTCGCGACGAGTTCCGGCCCGCGGACGAGTTCGATGAGGCGGTCTACGACATGGACATCGATGAGGACGACGCTGGCGATGACCCTCGGGCCGGCGACTACCGTTCGCCGACCGCTGCGATCCGCGAGCTCAGACGTGCCGGGTTCCGCAGCGTCGCCGCGGAGATCGACCGCCTCGATCAGCGCTGGACCGCGGAGAGCTACCTGGACTACAAGTTCTATTACGACGAACTCGGGCTCATCGAGGACATCGGCACGGACATGTCCGAGCGGCTCCGACGGCGCGCCGCCGAGCGCTTGGCGTCTTTGGAGCCGGAGGCGTTCCGCTGGCGGCCGCCCGTCGTCTATCTCCAGGCCAAGCGACCCGGCGGCTGAGACTCGCCCCGCGGCGGCCCGCCCACGTGGCCTTCAGGCAGCGACGGGAACACCTGCGCTGGGGCGGCAGACCCGACAGGGTCGATACCCGTCCTGGGTCGCACCCTGCCATGAGCGGAACGAGGTCAGGTGCTCCGGGCCGATGCGTTGGGCGTTGTGGCACGTGGGGAAGCAGAAGATGTGCGTCGTATCGCTGCCGATGAAGCGCACACCGCGAGAAGCCAGCCGCTCCAAAGCGTCCGGATCCAGGCCCTCCGAGGCGAGCACGGCTCTCTTGGCGGACGGGCCACCCGCGCCGTATCGCCCGATGCGCCCGTCGCTGCGCACCACCCGGTGGCAGGGGATGACGAAAGGGATGGGGTTGTGCGCGAGCGCAGTGCCCACGGCGCGCTGGGCGCGCGGATGGCCGATCTGGTCGGCCACCCACGCGTACGGTCGGACCTCGCCGTAGGGGATCTCCATGGTCTTGGCCAGGACGCGCCGCTGGAACTCGTTGAGACCGCTCAGGTCGATACGCATGTCTCGGACCCGTTCGCCGGCGATACGCTTGAGGACGGCGCGTGCCAGGCGAGTGGGGACCGCGTCCACCCGCCGCACAGGTCGCCCGGTCCGCGCCTGGTACTCGGCTTCGAAGGCACCCGGATCGTCGGTGCGCTCGATGGCGCTGATGCCATCGCGACCCCAGGCCACCACGAGCGGCCAGATCGGTCCGGCCATCTTCGCGTAGGAATCGGTCTGGCGCGTCGCGGCCAGCACCCGGTCGCTCACCGACTCGGGGCAGGTCTCTCGAAGGTCGCGCAGTCCTCCGACGATGAGGCGAGCAGGGAGCCGCCTCGGCACGGATCCCATGGTGAGCGGTGTGTCCTTCGGCGTGCTCATCGTGCCATCACTCTCCGTTCGATCCTGACGGTCTCGGGCTGCGCCGTGCGCTCCCAGGCCCCTGAGATGCTCGTGAGGCGCGCCGGCTCGGGGGCTTTCGTCGCGGTCTCGTCTGCTTCGTATGCGCGACGGAGGCGCTCGACCCCTCGGTGGACGTCCGACTTGACCGTTCCGATGGGCCTGGCCAGAGCCTCGGCGATCTCGGGGTAGGAGAAGGCTTCGACGTGGCGCAGCTCGACGGCCATCCGCTGGTTCGCGGGGAGTGTCGCCAGGAGGCGACGCCAGCGTTGGGACGCTTCGCGCCGTTCGGCCCATCTCTCCGGACCGGCGTCGCGCTCATCGGGTGGTTCCGTGACGGACGCCAGGTCGGCAGCCGCCGGTCGGCGGGATCGGGCCCGGTTCCTGGCGAGGTTCACGGTGATGCTGGCCAGCCAGCCGCGGATGCGCAGCGCCTCTCGGCGCTCGGGGGGATATCCGAGCAGGGCGCGGTAGGCGCGGATGAAGGTCTCCTGCGTGATGTCCTCCGCGTCCTCCCTAGCTGGTGTCCAGCGTCGCGCCACGCCGTAGACCAGGTCTCGATGGTGGGCGACCAGTGTTGGGAAGGCGGTCATCACGTCAGCGGCCAGCGCCGTCGGGCATTCGGTGCACACAGACCCTAGAACCCCTTCACGCTCCGCATGGTTGCACACCGGCCGGCCGCGGCGCCGGCTTCATCCCAGCAGGAAGCCCTTTCCGAGTGGATCGCGATCGTCCACGAGGAGCGATGCGTAGCCGGTCACGAAGGCGCGTCCCTCGATGCTCGTCTGGACAGCTTCCTGCTGCCCCACCCAGGTTCGACCGCCGATCCGACCGACGAACGCCTCGCCCGTGATGCCCTCGTTGATCAACTGATCACCCTCGGCCATGCGGCCGCGCGCCCACGCCTGCGCCAGCAAGGCGCTCGTGCCCGATCCGCAGGGCGAGCGGTCCACTTCGGCATCGGCGAAGACGGTCACGTTACGGATCCGCGTGTCCCCCGACGC
>Ga0136616_10002177_pt1 | contig 10379 bp, 10 predicted proteins | sample AntDrymUQ2992106_2_FD_106648 | JGI IMG/M metagenome (GOLD analysis project Ga0136616, IMG submission 106648) | Polar desert sand microbial communities from Dry Valleys, Antarctica - metaG UQ299 (21.06) | ecosystem: Environmental > Terrestrial > Soil > Desert | place: Antarctica: Dry Valley... | reverse complement strand
CTGAAGGTGCCCAGCGACGAGCAGCCGACCGCGAAACAGACCTCGGTGACGCTGAGGTCGCCACGACGCAGCAGCGCCATCGCCCGCTCGATGCGCCGCGTCATCAGATAGGCGTACGGCGACTCGCCGTAGGCGAGCCGCAACTGGCGGGTGAGGTGCCCGGCCGACATGTGCGCGTCGCGGGCGAGCGCCTCGACGTCCAGCGGCTGCGCGTACTCCCGGTCGATCCGGTCGCGAACGCGGCGCAGCCGCGCGAGGTCGCGCAGGTGCTGCGCTGCGGCGGGTCTGCTGGTCACCGGTGCGCGCCGACGAAGGTCACGCCTCGACGACGACCACGGTGATGTTGTCCACGCCACCGGCCTCGAGGGCCGCATCGACGAGGTCCTCGGCGGCCTGTTGCACGTCAAGAGCTCCGCCGACGTCCCCCAGACCCTCGTCGGAGATGTGCCGGGTCAGCCCATCGGTACACAGCAGCAGGCGCCCACCGCCCAGCTCGACTTCTTTACGGTCGGGTTGTGGCTCCTCGACGATGCCGAGCGCCTGGGTGAGCATGCCGGCGTAGCCATGGTCGTCGGTGAGCGGCTCGCTCTTGCCGTCACGCAGCAGGTAGGCGCGTGAGTCACCGACGTGGGTGACCCAGGCCCGATCGTCGCGCACCAGGGCCAGCACCACCGTTGTGCCCATGTGTGTCCGCTCGGGGTTCTCGCCGGCATCGGCCAACACGCGCTCATGCGCCTCCGCCAGGCCCTCGGTCAGCACCGCAAAGGGATCAGCGACAGCAAGCCGTTCCCCCGTCAGGTACTCGCGCAGCGCCGCGGCAGCCAGCGAGCTCGCCACGTCACCGGCCGGGTGGCCACCGAGACCGTCGAGTACGGCGTACAACCCGAGATCGTCATCGACGATCAGGGCATCTTCGTTGCGGGCGCGGACACGGCCCACGTCGGTTCGGGCTCCGGACGGCACGTGAAGACTCCCTCCCGTCGCCGCCGACCTTAGTCCCCGCCGCCCCTAGGCTCACCCGACGTGGGCCCGCCCGCCTATCCCTTCCTGGATGCGCCGCACCCGCTCGCCTTCGCCCACCGCGGCGGGGTCGCAGGGGGCCTGGAGAACTCGATGGCAGCGTTCCAGCAGGCCGTCGACCTCGGGTATCGCTACCTGGAGACCGACGTGCACGCCACGGCTGACGGCGTACTGCTCGCGTTCCACGACCACACCCTCGACCGGGTCACCGACGCGCGCGGGCGAGTTGCCCGGCTGCCGTACCGCCAGGTGGCGCAGGCGCGCATCGGCGGGCGGGAGCCCATCCCCCGCCTCGAGGACCTGCTCGGCGCCTGGCCACAGGTCCGGGTCAACGTCGACGTGAAGGAGCAGGCCGCGGTGGGCCCACTCATCGACGCCGTACGCCGCACCGGCGCGATTGACCGCATCTGCGTCGCCTCCTTCTCTGACGCCCGTCTGCGGGCGGTGCGCGGCGCGCTCGGGCCGACGCTGTGCACCTCCCTCGGTCCCCGCCGGGCGACGGCGCTGCGGTTTGCCTCGTACGCCGGCAGTCGCCGGCTGGTCCCCAGGGACATCCCGTGCGCGCAGCTACCCAACCGGGTCGGCCCCTACCGGGTGGTCGACCGCCGGTTGGTGCGGGCCGCGCACCGCGGCGGACTCGCCGTGCACGTGTGGACCGTTGATGACCCGGCGGAGATGCACCGGTTGCTCGACCTCGGGGTGGACGGGCTGATGACCGACCGCATCGACACTCTGCGCGCCGTATTGCTGGACCGTGGGTGCTGGCACCCAGGATGATCCCGACATGTCCGAGGTAGGCACCGGGGTAGGTACCGTCGAGGCCGCCGCTCACCGGCGCCGGGAGCAGCGTGGCTGGTATGTCTACGACTGGGCCAACTCCGCGTTCTCCACGACCGTCGTCACCGTCTTCCTCGGGCCCTACCTGACGACGGTGGCCGAGGCCGCCGCCGATCCGGACGGGTTCCTCCGCCCGCTGGGCATCCCCGTCCGGGCGGAGTCCTTCTTCCCCTACGTCGTCTCCCTGTCGGTCCTGCTGCAGGTCGTGGTGCTGCCGCTCACCGGGGCGGTGGCCGACCGCTCCCGCCGCAAGCTGACCATGCTGGCCGGGACGGCGTACGTCGGGGCCGTGGCGACCATGGGCCTGTTCTTCCTCGGCGGCGACAGGTACCTGCTCGGCGGCGCGCTCTTCACGGTCGCCAACGTTGCCTTCGGCGCGTCCATCGTCGTCTACAACAGCTTCCTGCCCGAGATCGCCACCCCGGCCGAGCGGGACCGTGTCTCCGCCCGCGGGTGGGCTCTCGGCTACCTGGGCGGCGGGGTGCTGCTCGCCGCCAACCTGGCGCTGTTCACCCTCCACGAACGGCTCGGGCTGAGCGAGGGCGACGCCGTACGCATCGCCTTGCTCTCCGCCGGCGTGTGGTGGGCGCTGTTCACCGCCGTGCCCCTCCTTGCCCTCCGGCGGCGGGCCGCCGCGCCGGACGAGCGGGGCTCGGCGGCGGTCACCACCGGGTTCCGGCAGTTGCGCGACACCCTCCGCGGCGCCCGCGCCTACCCGCAGACGCTGCTGTTCCTGCTGGCCTACCTGCTCTACAACGACGGCATCCAGACGGTCATCGCCCTCGCGGCAACATACGGCGACCGGGAGCTGCTGCTGGGGCAGGGCACGCTCATCGGCGCCATCCTCATGGTGCAGTTCGTCGCGTTCGGCGGCGCGCTGGCTCTCGGCGCGCTCGCCCACAGGTACGGCGCCACCCGGGTCATCCAGGGCAGCCTGCTCGTGTGGACCGTGGTGATCGGCGTGAGCTATCTGCTGCCCCCCGGTCGCCCCGCGCTGTTCTTCGCCCTTGCCGCGCTCATCGGCCTGGTCCTCGGCGGAACCCAGGCGCTGTCGAGGTCGCTGTTCAGCCACATGGTCCCCGCCGGCCGGGAAGCGGAGTACTTCGGCCTGTACGAGATCAGCGAACGCGGCACCAGTTGGTTGGGAACGTTCCTCTTCGGTCTCTCGCTGCAGCTGTCCGGCAGTTACCGGATCGCCATCATTTCCCTGGTGGTGTTCTTCGTTGCAGGTCTGGTCGTGCTCAGTCGGGTGGACGTCGGCCGGGCGGTCCGTGAGGCGGGCAACGCCCCGCCGCAGCGGTTGTAGCCGCGGCCACTCGGGTGCTCTTGGGTGTAATCGGGAATCTTCCCCCCATTGCGGGCGTTATCACAGCACCGAGGATTCCGTCGACACGTAGGAGAGCTATGAGCGAGCGAGCGCTGCGTGGCTCGCGCCTGGGGGCGACCAGCTACGAGACCGACGAGGGTGTCGACTTGGCCCCTCGTCAGCACGTCTCCTACGACTGCCCCGACGGTCACCGGACCACGGTGCCCTTCGCGACCGAGGCCGACGTGCCGGTGATCTGGGAATGTCGGGTCTGCGGCGTCAACGCCCAGCGCATAGACGGCGCAGAGCCGACCGAGAAGAAGGTCAAGCCGCCGCGTACCCACTGGGACATGCTGATGGAGCGACGCACCGTCGAGGACCTCGAAGAGGTGCTCGCCGAGCGACTCGAGGTGCTGCGTTCCGGTCGCATGACCGGTGCCCGTACTTACACCGAGCCCACCCGCCGCAAGACCGCCTGACGCACCCCCGGCACCGCCGGGTGACGCTCGCGACGAGCCGCGCCGCTCCCCCCACGGCGCGGCTCGTCCATGTGCAGAGCTAGCGGCGCTGGCCACGCGTCGTCACTCGCCGGGCGATCACCCACCTCAGCGCACGGCGGGCCAGCGGCCGGGTCAGCGGTACGACGAGGAACAACCCGAGCGCGTCGGTGAGGAACCCCGGGGTGAGCAACAGCGTGCCGCCCACCAGGACGAGCGCGGCGTCGGTCACCTCCCGGCTGGGCAGCCGGCCCGACCGCAGAGCGCCCTTGAGCGCCTGCCACGCGCGGGCACCCTCCCGACGCACCAGCCAGGCGCCGCCCACGCTCACCACCAGCAGGATGAGCACGGTGGGCAGGACACCGATCCCCTCCCCCACCTGGATGATGATGTAGAGCTCAATAAGCGGTACGACGACAAAGGCGGCGAACAGCAGCAGCGGCAGCGGCACGCGGTCAGCTCCCTCCAGTCCGGCTCGGACGGGCGGCGCTCCCCGCCGGCAGGCGGGTGCGGGCGCCGCGCAGCCGGTGCGCCACCCCCCAGGCGGTCACCCGCCACAGCGCCTCGGTCACGATCGCCCGGTCCATCTTGCTCACCCCGCGCTCCCGCTCGACGAACGTGATCGGCACCTCCACCACACGACAGCCCGCGGCCACCGCCCGCCACGCGACGTCGACCTGGAAGCAATAGCCCTGACTGGCCACATCGCACAACTTCACGCCTTCCAGGGTCCCGCGGCGGAACGCCCGGAAGCCGGCCGTGACGTCGCGCAACGGTAGACCGAGGACCAGCCGGGCATAGGCGTTGCCACCGCGGGAGAGCAGTCGGCGGCGCAGCGGCCAGTCGTGTACCGCCCCACCGGGGATCCAGCGGGAGCCGATCACCAGGTCGGCGCCCGAGAGCGCGGCGAGCAGCCGCGGGAGCTCCTCCGGGCGATGCGATCCGTCGGCGTCCATCTCGACGAGCACGTCGTACCCACGGGTCAGGCCCCACTCGAAACCGGCGAGGTAGGCCGCGCCCAGCCCCTCCTTCGCGGGCCGGTGCAGCACCGCAACGGCAGGGTCGGCGCCGGCCAGCCGGTCAGCCAGCACACCGGTGCCGTCGGGGCTCGCGTCGTCGACCACGAGTACGTCGGCCTGCGGCACGGCCAACCGGAGCCGGGCGAGCACCGGCTCCAAGTTGGCGGCCTCGTTGTAGGTCGGGATGACGACCACCACCCGGCCGAAGGGCAAGGGTGCGCTCATCGGACGGTCCGTGGTCGGCCGTTGGCCCGGCGCCGGTGGGCGCGGTCGGAGCCGAGAAGCACGGCGAGCAAGCCGATGGCAGAAAGCGCCCACTCGGGAGCCGCGCCCACCCGATCGGCCACCGTAAGGTCCGCGCGCAGCGGCACCCGGCGCACCAGCAGGTCGGCGGTGAAGTCCGCCGACCGGTCGAGCAGCTGCCCGTCGGGGGCGATGACGGCGCTGATGCCGGACGTCGCGGCAATCACCACCGCACGTCCGTGCTCGATCGCCCGCAGCCGCGAGATGGCCAGCTGCTGCTCCGGCTGGCTGGTGCGCCCGTACGTCGCGTTGTTGGTCTGGACGACCAAGAGATCCGCGCCGCCGGTGACGACGTCGCGCAGCAGGTCGTCGTAGGCCACCTCGAAGCAGATGACGTCACCGACGACGGCCGGACCGACCTGCAGCACCCCCGGCCGATCCCCAGCGACGAAGTCACTCGGTACGCGGTCGAGCCGGCCGATGAAGGGCTCCAGCTGCGCGCGGAACGGGACGTACTCGCCGAACGGGACGGGATGCCGCTTGAGGTAGCTCTCCCCCGGTCCGCCCTGGGGGTCCCACACGATGCCCAGGTTGCGCAGCCGCCCCGAGCCCGCACCGGCTACCGCCCCGACCAGCGTGGGTACGCCGACCGCGCGCACTGCGGTCGTGATGTCGGCGCGCACCCCGGCGTCGGCGTACGGGTCGATGTCGGAGGCGTTCTCCGGCCACACCACCAGGTCCGGGCGCGGCAGCTGACCTGCCGCGACCAGCTCCGTCAGGCGCTGCGTCTGCTGGATGTGGTTGTTGAGCACCGCCCGCCGCTGGCCGAGGAAGTCCAGGCCGACGCGGGGCACGTTGCCCTGCACGGCGGCCACCACTGCGCTGCGCTCCCCCGTCGTCGGCAGGGCTGACGGCAGCGGGATGAGCGCGGCGAGCAGCGGGATGGCGGCCAGGGCCAGCGCCCACGGCGCGGCCGCCCGGACGCGGCGACGCAGCAGCAGGGTGACCACCACGGCGAGGACCCCGCCGGCCAGCGCGGTGACAAAGGAGACCAGTGGGCTGCCGCCGAGGGCGGCGTACGGCGCCAGTGGCCCACCCGCCTCGGCAAAGGCGAGCCGTCCCCACGGGAAGCCACCGAGCGGCAGCCGGGCCCGGGCGGCCTCGACCCCGACCCACAGGCACGCCGCCCACAGCGGCCAGCCGGGGAGCCGGGTGACCCGGGTCAGCCCGGCACCGAGGAACGCGAGGAACCCGGCCTGAACGGCGGCCAGCGCCACCCACGCGTCCAGGCCGATCACCCGCATCCAGCTCAGCAGCGGCAGGAAAAGGGCGAGACCGAACAGCAGCCCGGCCACCGCTCCGCCGCGCAGGTGCCGGCCGCGGACCGCGATCAGGAAGGCGGCGATCCCTGGTACGGCGAGAAACCACCAGGCAATCGGCGGGAAGCTGCCGGAGAGCAACAACCCGCCGCCGACGCTGAGGGCAGCCACTGCGAGCCCGCCCAGCGGGCGCGGCGGTGACTGCGGCGGTAGGTCGGCACGCCGCGTCGAGGCAGCTGCCACTGTCGGGGGCGCGCCGGTGGCCGTGCGATCGGGCACCCACCACCGCCCCTTCTCGGCATTGCGCCGGTCCTCAGGGACGGTACAACGAGCCTACGACGCTGCCGGTGCCTCGGCAGCGGAAGCAGGCCCGGTGCGCCCTTCGAACCGACCTCGGCCGGCTGGCTGCCGGCACGGGTGTCGTTGTCTGCTGGGCGCCCGGACCCCTTCCGATACCACCTTCCGGTTGGTTGACCCTGTCCACGCGCTGCGGCCGACGCTGGACCTGGCACCCGGGCAGCGACGCGCGTGTACGTACGTCGCGCCCCGGCCCAGCCGCGCAGCGGAGGTGCGGATCCCCTTCCCCCAACTGGTGTCCTGCGGTGGACGGGGATGACCGTATCGGCGGTGCGCCATACCCTGTCAACCACGCGCTGACCTGCGGGAACTGTCAAAGGCGCAGGTCATAGCCACGTATTCGACGGCTGTGATTCACCGGAAATTTCCGGCGTACCGGCGTGTCGGATCGACCAATGTCCGACCAATGTCACCGTGCGGCCGAGTAGTCGGGCAGCTGCCTGCGGGTGGGACCGCCGGAGCAGTCCAGCGGCAGCCAGCACGTAGTGCTCGTCGATGGACCAGCGCGCCCGCTCGGGCAGCTGCCAACCGCCTCCCCTGTCCTCGAGCGCGGTAGCGAGGACCGCGTGAGCGGGGGCGGGCGCGGCGTGCCGCAGCACCCCGCCGGAACCGATGACGAGGCGCACCGGACGCAGGTCCCTCCCCCCGCGCCGGGTCCCGGCTTCCGGGCGGGCGTGGCGCCGCAGCGCGACCGTCGCCGCGAGGGCGGCGAGCCGGGCGTCGACAGCCGCCTCCTGCGGGCTGTCCGGCAGGTACGCCGGATCATCTGCCCGGCGCGTCGCTGCCGTCGTGAGCTGCTTCAATTCGTCAGGTCCGAGTAGCCGCTCGGCGGACGCGGCGGCCAGCACGCCGGGCGCGTTCCACCGGACGCCGAGGTCGCCCTCCACCGTGCGGGAACGCGATGGCACCTCGATCACGTCTCGCGGTCGGGTGTCCGCCACCTCCGGAGTGAGCGCCGAATAGACGTCGGTGGTCGCCCCGCCGACGTCCACCACCACCACGTCACGCTCGCCCGGGACATCACCGGCGCCGTCCGCGAGCAGCTCGACCCCCGCAAGCACCGCGTCGGGAGTGGCCGCGCGGACCATGGCCGCGAAGACCGGTGAACGCGACAGCCCCTTCCCGCCGATGACATGACTCACGAAGACGTCGCGGATCGCGGCCCGCGCGGGCTGGGGGTCGAGTACACCGATGCGCGGCAGCACGTTGCCGGTCGGCACGACCCGCACGTGCGCGCGGTCCAGCGCGGCGCAGACCTCCACGCGGGCGTCGGCGTTGCCAGCGACGACGACCGGGACACGGAGCCGGGCGGCGGCGAGTTGCCGGGCGTTGTGCAGCAGCACCTCGGCGTTGCCGCCGTCGGTCCCGCCGACGAGGAGCACGACATCCGGCCGCTGCGCGAGCAGGTCGGTGACCGACGACACCGCGAGCTCCCCGGCCGACACGTGCACCACCCGAGCGCCAGCGGACAGCCCCGCCCGATACCCCGCCTCGGCGGTGACCGCCCGCTCGTATCCGACGACGGCCAGCCGCAGTCCGCCGGCCGCACTCGAGCAGGCCACGACGGTGGACAGGTCGGCGTCCGGCAGCACCTCCGCAAGCGCGTCCCGGGCGGCGGTGAAGCCGTCGAGCACCTCCCCGTCGAGCGTTGTCGGGTGGTGTGCCGTAGCCAGCAGCCGGCCGCCAGTTACGTCGACGACGGCGAGCTTGGTCCACGTCGAGCCGAAGTCGGTGCAGACCACGAGGTCCCCGCGGCCCGCCCCGGCAGCGGCGAGCCGGCGTACGGTCGCGCTCACCCTTCGGCGGGCGGTACGACTACCGTGCCGCGTGCGGTGGCCGCGACGAGCGGGGGGTCGAGGACCTCGGCCGCGGACTCCGCCCGGTCCGGCCGGGCGCGGCACACGATCTGGGCCGTGAACTCCAGGACGCGGCTGCGCCGACCCACTCTCGCCACTGTGGCGCTGACCTCGACGACGTCGCCGGCTCGCACCGGTGCGGTGAACTGCACGTTGTCGTACGACGCGAAGAGCCCTTCGTCGCCGTCGGTGCGGACGCACACTTCGGTGGCCACGTCACCGAACAGGCCGAGCAGGTAAGCGCCGTCGACCAGTGCGCCGCCGTAGTGGGCGTGGCTGTGGGGGACATAGCGCCGATGCGTCACGGTCAGGCCGACGGGCGCAGCGGGCGTGGTCACGCCGACCTCGCGCGGGCGAGTGTCCCGCCGGTCATGGGCAGCAGCGCGTGGGCGAGGTAGCTCGCCACCTCCCCAGGCGTCGTACCGCGCGTGAAGACGCGGTCCACTCCCAGGTCGTCCGCCATGGACTCGTGAAAGCGGGGACCGCCGACGACAAGCAACGGTCGCTGGCCGGCCGGATAGGCCTCGCGGAACGCAGCGGCCATCTCCCGGGTGTTGTGCAGGTGCGCCTCGCGCTGCGTCACGACCTGGGACACGAGCACCGCGTCGGCGCGCTCCTGCCTGGCCCGCTCCACGAGCTCGGGGACGAACACCTGGGCGCCCAGGTTGACCACCTTGATCTCGCGGTAGTACTCCAGACCCTTCTCCCCCGCAAAGCCTTTGACGTTGAGGATTGCGTCGATGCCGACGGTGTGCGCGTCGGTGCCGATGCATGCGCCCAGCACGACCAGCTTGCGCTTGAGGGTCGACTTGATGGCGAGGTTGACCTCTTTCGGCGACAGCAGCTCGTACTCCCGCTCGGGCACGTGCACGTCGGCGAGGTTGATCAGGTGATTGACCCGCCCGTAGACGACGAGGAAGGTGAAGTTCGGCCCCATGCCGTGGGCGTGCACCACCATGGCCGGGTCGAGACCCATCGCGCGCGCCAGCTGCAGCGCGGCCCCTTCGGCCCGCCGGTCGTGCGGCACCGGCAGGGTGAAGGAGAGCTGCACCATGCCGTCGCCGGTGGTGTCGCCGTACGGCCGGATGACCCGGTCGCTCACCGCTCCCCCTCGAGGATGTCGCTCGCCGGGTTGTAGTAGGCGGGAGCCTGGGCGAGCACACCATCGCGGCCCTTGCCGCCATCCGCGGGGCGGCGCATCAGCCCAAAGGTGCCGTCGGCGATGGCGTGCAGCAGCGGGGCGTCCCCGCTGTCGTCAACGATGCGCTCCAGCAGCTCAACCGCCTCCGCGAGCACCTGGCGGGCGCGGCTGGCAATGAACCCGTCGGCCGGTGGGCGGAAGTCCTCGGTCAGGCCGCCGGCCGCGTCGAGCACATAGCGTACGTTGCGCAGCGCCAGGTCGCGGTCGGACAGGAACGGGGTGACGACCGCCTCTGTCATCATCCCGACGAGCAGGATGCCCTGACCCGTCATCGCGCCGACCAGGTTGAAGAACCCGTCCAGCAGGTAGCCGCGGAAGATGTCACCGGTCATGTGCCGGGTCGGCGGCATCCACTTCAGCGGCGCGTCGGGGAAGAGCTCGCGGGCGAGCAGCGCGTGCGCCAGCTCCAGCCGGAACGATTCCGGCCGGTCGGGGTCGATCTCGAACGCGTGCCCGAGGCCGAGCTGCCAGTCGGCCAGACCCGCCTCCTTCGCGAAGTACTCGTTGAGCAGCTGGCTGACCGTCACCGTGTGGGCGGCGTCGACCGCGTCCGCGGTGGTGAGGTAGTTGTCCTCGCCGGTGTTGATGATGATCCCGGCGCGTGCGTGCACCCGGCGGGAGAACCGTTGGTCGACAAAGGTGCGGATCGGGTTGATGTCACGAAACAGAATTCCGTACATCGAGTCGTTGAGCATCATGTCCAGCCGCTCGAGCCCGGCCAGCG
>Ga0136616_10002175_pt1 | contig 10380 bp, 10 predicted proteins | sample AntDrymUQ2992106_2_FD_106648 | JGI IMG/M metagenome (GOLD analysis project Ga0136616, IMG submission 106648) | Polar desert sand microbial communities from Dry Valleys, Antarctica - metaG UQ299 (21.06) | ecosystem: Environmental > Terrestrial > Soil > Desert | place: Antarctica: Dry Valley... | reverse complement strand
ATCCGGTACATCCCCGGCCTGGGCCGGTGGTGGTCCACTACCACTATCGGTTATGCGCACCATGAGGTCCCGATCCACAACCTCGACCTGCACCTCTACGGGCACCTCCGATCTGTACTTGTTGCCGTGCTCCATGGCGTTCATCGTCGCCTCGGCCACGGCGGTCTTGAGCCGCTCCAGGTTCTCCCCGCGAATGTCGAGATCCCTGACCGCCTCGGCGACCGTCTCCATCGCCAATCGCTCGTTTCCGGGCTCACTTGGCACGGAAAACTCGGCCAGGGTTTGCCGGAGGTCGGCGTCCGTCCGGGCGGGCTTGGGGTCGGTCATGCCGTCTCCGATCTGTCCAGGGTGACAAGGGTGATGTCGTCCTCCTGCTCCCATTCCTCGCCGGTAAAGCGCGCGAGCTCGGAGAGGAGGAAGTTCACCATAGCCGGCCCGTCCGAGCGGTGCGCCCCGACGAGCCCCTGCAAGCGCGGGAAGCCGAACATGTCCCGCTGCGGGTCGTGGGCCTCGACCAGCCCATCGCTGTAGAACAGCACGGAATCGCCCCTCTCCAGTACTATCTCCTTCTCCTCGTAGCTCATGCCAGGCAGCAGCCCGAGCGGCATCCCCGTCGCCCTTAGCTCCTCGGCGCCGCCCCCGGCGGTCCTGCGCCTGTATGGCAGGTCGTGGCCGGCGTTGGCGTACCGCAGAAGACCCGTCGCGGGGTCGAGAATGGCGTAGAGGCAGGTGATGAACATGTTGGGCGGTATGTCGGGGACGATCACGTCGTTTACCCTCTTGAGCACCTCTCCCGGCGAGTCGAGGCGTTGGGCGGAGGCGCGGAGCATGGTGCGGGTCGTCGCCATCACCAAGGCCGCAGGCACACCCTTGTCCGTCACGTCACCGACGACGAGGCCAAAGTGGCCGTTGTCGAGCTCCAGGAAGTCGTAGAAGTCGCCGCCTACCTCGCGCGCGGGCTGATAGTAGGCCGCAAGCTGGTAGCCAGGCAGGTCTGGCACGTGTTTGGGGAGGAGGGTCTGTTGGATCAGACGCGCGACCCTGAGCTCCTGCTCGATGCGCTCGCGCTCCTGGGCCTGTTGCTGTTGCTGGCGGACGAGTTGGGCGACCTGCACGGCCGGTGCGGTCTGGGTAGCCAGGTCGTTGAGTAGCTTCCTGTCGTCGGCCGAGTACTCCTGCTGGGAGAGGCGCGGCCCCAGGTTGAGGAGCCCGATCAACTCGCCCTGGCTAACGAGCGGCACGACCACCTTGATGTCGGCCTCTTTCATAGCCCTCAGAGCAGGCGAATCGAGGTCGAGCTTGTCGATCTCGACTACCCCAGAGGCGCTTGCGAAGTAAGCCACGATGGGGTCGTTGGGCGCTATCTCCACCTCGGGCCCAGGCTCCTGGCTGGGAGCCTCCACGACGGGCTCGGGGATCTCCTCCCTGGGCTCTTGCCTCTCATCACGCCCGAAGAGACTCTGCCAGAAACCCTGTCTGTTTCTCTCTTGTGTCGTCATCTGACCTCCTCACCCTTGATTCTAGTCGGCGAACGTCTCCCAGACGTTACGAAAAGCGTTACGAAAAGCTCCCTACCAGGAATCTGCAGAATAATTGTCTCACGTCTCCCTCCTTGCGTCGCTACCCGGCGGGCGTAGCCACAGCGAGACACGAGCGGGTTGCACGGTCTCCCTCACAACGGTTACGAGTTCGCCACTCAGAGCATCCAGATCCGTCTCGTCGCGCAAGGTGGCGGAGAACGATTCCAGCGTCTTCACCGCGTCGTACTTGCTGCGGTAGAAGCGTCTGTCCACCACCGTCTGGATGCGACGCCGCAGAGGATTGAACAGCGCTGCGATGGCCAGCGTCGAGGCGACGACGGCCAGTTGCGAGTCGCCACCGGTCAGGGCCCGGAAGAGCGTCTGCAACAGCACCACGCTCCCGACGTACACCAGCGCGAGCAACGCGGTCAGGACACCGTAGACGAGGGTGCGGTTGATGATCGTGTCGATCTCGTAGAGGCGGTACTTCAGGATGGCAACACCCGCTGCTAGGGGCACGCCGGTAAGGGAGACGACGAGGCCGAGGTTGAGGATCTCGACCAGCAAGTCGGTCTCCGGCAACGCCGTCAAGACCGTGAGTTGCAGCACCAGGACGAGCGCCACCACAGCTCCTGCGTAGGCCACCCATTTGATCTGCCGGCGCTCGTCTCCTTCTGAGCGGAGGAACCTGAAAACTATGGCGAAGACCGAAGCGAGCACGGTTACCAGAAGGAGGACGCTGGACACGGTCCCGGCCAGTCTCAGGATGCCCCCGAGAGCTTCGACCCCATAAGGGTTATCCACGGACTCGTAGCCGGAGTCGAGAAGGGGACCGGGTACGAGCGCCTGCGAGACGAACCAGCCGGCCAGCGCGGCGGCCAGGAGCCATGCGACGATACGCCAGCGCGGCGAGGGGGGTCGTCCGTCGGGGAAGAGGAGCAAGAAGAACCCGAGCGGGCCCAGGGCGACGAGCCAGATCCAGTTCCCCACCCATGCCGCAGTCTCAGCCCAGGGCAGGGCTCCGGGCTCGACAACGAGGGCGTACTGCGCGTAGTTTCCGGAGAATACGGCCGTCACCAGGGCCAGCCCCATGCCGCAGAAGACCCAACCGATGGAATTCCCAGGACGGCGGGAGGCGATCAGGGCCCCCATTGTCTGGAAGGCCGCAACGAACAGGATAGCGACGGCGAAGTTGACGGCGGTGGTGGCCGCGTCCCTCGACAACGGGTACAGCACCGTGAACACTACGGCGAGCGCCATGAGCACGACCGTCAGAGCCCACAACGGCCAGGCCAGCCAGGCGACTGCCTTTCTATGATCCGTCAACATCAGAACCGATCACGACCGGACCTCCCGCCTCCTCTCCCGCTTCGAAGAACGATGCCACGTCGCGATGCTTATCGCATCCCCCGGATAGACCATATTAGCCGGGTTTTTCACCTTTCGCCGCAGCGATGACACCAGCAACCTAGCAGATGAACGTCGTCCGATCGTTACGAAAAGCGTTACGAGAACCCGGCCCCTGGCTAAATTCGGCCGGAACAACGAGAAACCCGGATGCCTCCGATGCTAACCTTTGCCTGAGGAGATGATGCGGCGTTGCGTGAGATAGCGGCCAGTTCGGTCACCGAAGCGGTGCGCGAGTTGTGCATCGAGGCGAACACGCGTCTGCCCCAGGATCACCTCACGGCCCTGCACCGAGCGCTCGCCGATGAGGAATCGCCGCTGGGAAGGGAGGTGATCGAGAGGCTCCTCGAGAACGCCGAGGTCGCCCGCGAGCGGTGCATCGCCTTCTGCCAGGACACGGGATACGCGGTCTTCTTCGTCGAGCTTGGGAGCGAAGTCAGGATCACAGGAGGTGAGCTCGGGGCCGTCATAGACGAGGGTGTCCGCCGCGGGTACGAGGAGGGATACCTCAGAAAATCCATAGTCAGGAGCCCCATAGACCGGACGAACACGGGCGACAACACCCCGGCCGTCGTCTACTACGAACCGGCTCCGGGAGACATCCTGAAGCTCACGATGCTCGTCAAGGGCGCGGGCTGCGACAACATGAGCGCCCTCAAAATGCTAACCCCCGCAGAAGGCCTCCCTGCGATGAAGCGGTTCGTCGTCGAGACCATCGAGAGGGCAGGCCCGAACGCCAGCCCGCCGCTCACCGTCGGGATCGGTATCGGCGGCCCTTTCGAGAAGGCGGCAATGCTCGCCAAAAGGGCGCTTACCCGTCCTTCCGGAGAGCCGAACCCCGATCCCGAATTGGCCGTGCTCGAACGTGAGCTACTCGACGAGATCAACGCCACGGGCATCGGGCCCGCAGGCTACGGCGGCACGCAGACGGCGCTCGCGGTACACGTCGAGAGCTTCCCGACCCACATCGCAGCCTTCCCCGTCGCCGTCAACCTCGACTGCCACTCCCACCGCACGGCCTCGGCCGAGCTGTGAGTCCAGCGCCCATAAGGCTGGAAGCACCGCTCTCCAAGGAGGAGATCGAACCTCTCAGGACGGGCGACGTCGTCCGCCTGAACGGGGTGATCTACATAGCCCGCGACGCGGCCCACGCCAGGATGAAAGAGGCGATAGAGGCGGGCGAACCTCTGCCCCTGGACCCTGAAGGAAACATCGTGTACTACTCGGGCCCAGCCCCGGCGCGTCCTGGTCGCGCGTTGGGACCCGCAGGGCCGACGACCGCATCCAGGATGGACCCTTACTCGCCCCTCCTGATCGAACGCGGCCTGAGGGGAATGGTCGGCAAGGGAGTGCGCTCCGAGGCGGTGATCGAATCCATGAGGGAGCACGGTTGCGTGTACTTCGGGGCCGTCGAGGGTACGGCGGCACTGCTGGCGGACTGCGTGAAGGAGGCCGAGGTCATCGCGTACGAAGACCTCGGGGCGGAGGCGGTACGTCGCATCTTCGTCGAAGAATTCCCGGTAGTCGTCGTTAACGACCTCTACGGCGGCGACCTTTACCGTGAGGGCAGGGAGCGCTGGCGTCGGTGATAGCAGTTTCCGGAAGTACTTCCGGAAACTGCGCTGGTCAGCATTTCAGCACTTCAGCTTGTCAGCTTCTTGTTTGTTGACGGCTCGTCCTGCCTCAGGCTCATACCTTATACGGAATCCGCATGCTCATTTCGGCGGTGTACAACGTAGGGCGAGCGTAACTCCTACCCTTCCAACATGACCGTCATTCCCGCGCATGCGGGAATCCAATGCGGCAGCCACTCCGCGCCTCCAATCAGAAGCGAACTTCCGGATTGCGTATTAGGCATAGCGCCTCGTGAGACTGGCTATTTGACAACCTCCCGGATCAAGGCGTAATCGTAGACGGTTACGACTGCTGCCAGCACGAGCAGGAGCGTTGTGAGGATCAGGGTGGCCCCTAGTGACCTGCTGGTCGAGATCCTGTGCACCCGCTTCAGACCGGTCGTGTGCAGGTAGAAGCAGTAGAAGACGGCCAGAATGCCGGCCAGGGGTATCCAGGCTACCGCCACTGGAGCCCCAACCGAGTAGCAGGAGACGCGCAAGGTGGCGGGCAGACCCTTCTGATCCTGTCCGGCGATGAGACGGATGAGGGCGTGAAGGATGAGCACCGATACGAAGAAGCCGGCGACGAACAGTACGGGCAAGACCACCAACGATGCGAATAGAACTATCGCCAGGACTCTGAGGAGCAGTCCCGTGTCCAATGAGCCGCTCGCCACGGAGATCCCTGTGGGCACGGTGAGGAAGGTGAGGCTCGCAAGCACGTTGATGACCGCTGTGATCACCGAGCAGATAAGGAAGTAGAGTATGGGCGCTCCGAGCGGCCCATCCGGCGGCAACTCGTCGAAGAAGCGCTGCGGTGAGAAGAGCACGTCTCGCGTAGTCGAGAGCAGGCTCGAGAAAGGCTCGTCGAACTCGAATTCGCTCGCGGCCGCATCCGTTTCGTGGGCGGCGCTCTCTATGCCCTCTCGGAAACCCAGAGTCCTACCTCTGCCCGTCGAGTATTCCGGGCGGAAGTATACGACGAGGCTCAGGGGTTAGCCTGAAGCCGCGATCCTCTTCTCGACCTTCTCGACGTACTGATCCGGCTTCGTCTTGCGCTCCAGGCCGCTTGCTGACATGTAGCGGACCTTGCCGTAGACCTCACGTTCGGGCCAGCCGCGGTCGTGCTGGCCGAAGACCCAGGCTACGTTGGCGAAGGAGTTTGGGTCACGGCCGTCGAGGAAATACTTGTTGTTGAGGTAGAGCGTGGTCCTGTAGGCGTGCTCCGGGGTGTTGGACCACTCCAGGATCTTCTTCCCCCAGTACATGCGCATGTAGTTATGCATGTAGCCTGTGTGGACCATCTCCTTCATCGCCGCGTTCCAGTACTCATCGTGCGTCTCGGCGTTCTCCAATTGCTTTCTGGTGTATGTGTACTCTCGCTCGTCGTCCCTGTGCTCTTCGAGCGTCTTCTTCGCCCAATCGGGGAGGTTCGAGTAAGAATCGTAGTCTGGGGTGTAGAGGACGAAGTTCATGGATAGCTCGCGCCTCACGACCAGATCTTCGACGAAGGATTCGATGTTGTCCTGCTTTGTCTTGGCTCTTCTGGCTGTGAGTGCGAGCCAGATCGGGGAGACGTGTCCGAAGTGTAGGTACTTGCTCATGTGCGAGACGTCGTCGGTCTGCGGCTGGTTGCGATGTTCGACGTAGTCGCCGAGGCTCCCCTTCAGAAAACGGCGGAACATCTTTTTGGCCTCTGAGGTTCCGCCCTTGTAGAGGTGACTCAGGGCGCTCACGCTCCGGTCGAGGTCCATGCCGTCGAGTACCTTCTCGATGTCCGACAGGTCCAGGCCGTCGGACCACATGTCGAGCGACTGCTTCTCCGGCTTCGTGGGTTTGAGTTCAGCGAGGAAATCTTCGAGGTACTCGCCTATCTTGGGCCTGAGGGTCCTCGCTGCGTGCTCCTGCTTGCCCGAAGCGAGTTCGACGGGCACGACCACGTCGGACTCGACCTGTGTCACGAGGCAACCCGCCTCTCTGGCGACCTGCTCGCGCCACCTCTTCTGCGGGCGCATGTAGCCGCGGTCGGTGACGATGAGGGAGGCGCCTTCGCCCACGTCGAGGGCTACCTCATCGGGTGAGCCCTTACGGACGACCATCAGGATGCCGCGCTTTCTGAGGGCTTCCTGGGCGTCCTTCAGCCCTTCCAGCATGAATGCGTAGTGTCGGAGGTTGGCCTCGGGGTAGTCCTCGGTGAGGCCGAAGAGCACGAGCAGTCGCTGCTCCAGGTCGTTCGCCCGCTGCACGGCGTACTCGAGCGCGTGGTTTTGCTCGGCGCGCTGGGAGGACTGCATCCAGTACAGGACGTAATCCCCTTCTCCCAAGTCCGCGTCGTTCAGGTTCTGTACGCGCTCTTCTTGTATCTTCTGCGTCGTCATCCGGTACTTACCTCCAGAGCTCTCGCCTGGAAGCAAGCTTAGAGGAGGCCGGCGTTGCTGGATGGATCAGAAAACACAACAACGCCCCCGACAAGGCGGTAAGGGGCGTCGCTACGGCCTAGAAGCTACTCCGCTGTGGCTTCAGGGTCGAAGCGTAGTGCGGCGGAGTTGATGCAGTAGCGCTGGCCCGTAGGGGCGGGTCCGTCGTCGAATACGTGTCCCTGGTGGGCGCCGCAGACGGCGCAGTGTACCTCCGTGCGGCGCATAAAGAGGCTGCCGTCCTCCTCCGTCTCGACGTTCGCGTCGTCGAGCGGCCGCCAGAAGCTCGGCCAGCCTGTGCCGGAATCGTACTTGCTGTCCGACGCGAACAGGGGCGTCCCGCACGCTACACAGCTGTAGACACCCTCCTCCTTGTTGTCGTAGTACTCACCGCTGAACGGCCGCTCTGTACCCTTCATCCGCGTGACGCGGTACTGCTCAGAGGTGAGCTGGTCCTGCCACTCTTCTTCCGTCTTCTGTATCTTCTTTGTCGTATCAGTCATATTGGAATTCTATCACGCCGGCTGACGTCTCCAGAGGAGGCGAACGAGGGACGCTGCATGTTTAATCCTCTCTTAAGATCCTGCCTCTATGCCGGCGGTGGCACCATTCAGAGCGTGCTCTCGGAGCCGAGGAGGGCGGTTACCTGGCTCGAGAGTACGCCCCCGTTTCCGTGGACGAGGGCGATGTTAGCGTTCTGCACCTGGCGGTCGCCGCATTCCCCGCGGAGCTGGCGTACGGCCTCGACGATCAGGAGCAGTCCGTACATGCCAGGGTGGTTGTACGAGAGACCGCCCCCGCTGGTGTTGACGGCGAGCTCCCCTCCTGGTGAGATCCTACTCCCCGAGACGAAGGCCCCACCGTCCCCTTTTTCGCAGAATCCCAGATCCTCCAGGAACAACACGGTGTTTATGGTGAACGCGTCGTAGAGCATCGCCACATCGACATTCTCCGGTCCCACACCGGCCATTGCGTAGGCCCGCGACCCCGACTCGGCGGCGGCCGAGACCGTGAGATCAGGCATCTGGCTTATGTTGCGGTGCCAGTGGGCCTCACCGGCTCCCAGCAGGTAGACAGGAGTCACGTCGAGATCCCTGGCCCTCTCGGCGCTGGTTACGATCACCGCCCCGCCACCGTCAGTGACGAGACAGCAATCCCTGACGCCCAAGGGCGAGGAGACCATGCGCGAGGAGAGTACTTCCTCGACGGTAAGGTCTTCGCGCATGAACGCTTTCGGGTTGAGCTTCGCCCACCCTCTGGCGGCGACGGCTACCTCGGCCAGTTGCCCGCGCGTGGTGCCGTACTCGTGCATGTGGCGGGATGCGGCCAGGGCGTACATGCTGACGGGGTAGCGGGGATTGTAAAGGGCCTCGTAGGGGTCGGTCTCCGAGCCTGTGACGAGGCGTCCGCCACCAGAGCGCTGCGTCGAGCCGTAGGTTATGAGGGCGACCTCGCAGAGCCCCGCGTCTATCGCGGCGGCAGCGTGGAAGAGGTGGGAGACGAACGAGGAGCCGCCCATGCTCGTCGCGTCTGAGTAACGGGGTCTTATACCGAGGTACTCGCCGACCGAGAGAGTAGGCATATGGTAGTAGGGCGAGGCCGAGAACAGGCCGTCAACGTCAGACTTGGCAAGGCCGGCGTCCTCGAGGGCGCGGATGGTGGCCTGCCCGATAAGATCCAGGGGCGTGAACCCTGGCCCAACCTCCCCGAGGTCAGACTCAGCGACCCCGACGACGGCCACCTTCCCCCTCGGGCTCATCGGCCCTCGTCTCTTAGCACGAAGACGGGGATAAGATCATCGCCTTCGTGGTCTACCCTGAGCGTCACCCTCGCCCCGACCTCTACGTCCTCCGCCGGCGCGGCTTCGACGCGGCTCATTATCCTGAAGCCCTCTTCCAGGTCGACGAGGACGACGTTGTATGGGTCGCCTTCCCGCCTGTACACGGCCGTCGTCGCGTAGACGACCCCATGACCAGAACTTGTCTCCCAGGTAGGATCGGGCCTCCCGCAGAAGGGGCAGATAACGCGCGGGTAGAAGATCGCAGCTCCGCAACCGGCGCAGCGCTGGAAGCCGAGCACGCCCGACTCCAGGTGGCGCCGGTAGACCCCGGCCGGTGATTCGCCAGCTTCCGGTTTCATCCCTCTCATTATGCCTCGGGAGCGGGACGGGGCACTTCGGGCGCGTGACCCCGCCTGTAGACCATGACGGTTCGCAAGAAGGTGATGACCGTCTTGCCCTCCTGGTTGTAGCCTCTAGTTCTCACCGTCACGATGCCCACGCCTGGCCGTGAGTGCGACCCGCGCTTCTCGATGACCTCGCTTCTGGAGTAGATCGTATCCCCCTCGAAGACGGGAGCGGGGAGCCGGATCTCATCCCACCCGAGGTTGGCGAAGACGTTCTGGGAGACGTCCGTGACGCTCTGGCCGGTCACCAGGGCGACGGTGAACGTAGAGTCGACTAGAGGACGGCCGAACTCGGTCATGGCGGCGTAGGCGTGGTCCACGTGGATCGGGGCCGTGTTCTGCGTAAGGAGCGTAAACCACAGGTTGTCCGTTGTCGTCACGGTGCGCCCCAGCTGATGCTCGTAGACGTCACCCACCTCGAAGTCCTCGAAAAAGCGCCCCCGCCACCCCTCTTTGATAGCCATGCTTCCCCCCTGAATTCGGGTTATGGTAAAGTCGATTTCGTGGTCATCGTCTCGCAGACAGGCCCGGAATGCCACCCGGCCCTGGCACCCGCTCCTCGGAACCCCTGGTCTTGACGGAGACACACGAGGATCTACGCCGGGGCGTCAGGGAGGTATGCTCCCGCTTCCCGAACGAGTACTGGCGTGATCTCGATGCCGGGCGCCGCTACCCTGAGGAGTTCGTCGTGGCGATGACCGCGGCCGGCTACCTCGGCGCGCTCATACCTGAGGAGTACGGTGGTATGGGCCTCGGCCTCTCGGCGGGGTGCGTGATCCTCGGTGAAGTCAACCGGAGCGGCGCCAACGCGGGCCCGGCCCACGCCCAGATGTACACCATGGGCACGCTCCTCAGACACGGCTCCGAAGAACAAAAAAGGGAGTACTTGCCAAAGATAGCCAGGGGAGATCTGAGGTTGCAGGCCTTCGGCGTCACCGAGCCCGAAGCGGGGACCGATACCACGGCCATACGGACGAGTGCGACGCGCGAGGGCGACCAATACGTCGTGAACGGGCGCAAGATCTACATCTCCAGGGTCGAGCAGTCTGACCTCATGATCCTGCTCGCCCGCACAACACCCCTCGAGGAGATCGAAAAACGCTCCGGCGGCCTCTCCGTCTTCCTCGTGGACCTGAGGAAGGCAGAAGGCCTCACCGTGAGACCGAGGCGGGTGATGATGAACAACGCGACCAGCGAGCTCGTCTTCGACGGCATGCGGCTTCCTCCAGAAAACATTAT
>Ga0136616_10002173_pt1 | contig 10387 bp, 9 predicted proteins | sample AntDrymUQ2992106_2_FD_106648 | JGI IMG/M metagenome (GOLD analysis project Ga0136616, IMG submission 106648) | Polar desert sand microbial communities from Dry Valleys, Antarctica - metaG UQ299 (21.06) | ecosystem: Environmental > Terrestrial > Soil > Desert | place: Antarctica: Dry Valley... | reverse complement strand
GCATGAGGTCGAGCAGATCGTAGACTAGCTTGTGGGCGTGGGTTGTCATGGTATTCATGCCTTTCATAAAGGCACATGATCCACGCCCTCTTCAAGTGGCTGCGTAGGTGCAAGATCTCAGGTCTGCAACTCCTCGGTCTCGCCGGAGCTTCTCTCGCTTTGGGAATGATCTACTGGTTTCGCAAAGAAATTTGAAGGTCACGGGCCGGGATGAACAACGGACCGGCTGTCTCCGTATCTAGAGGGTGAAGGGCCGAGTACCGACGACCTGTAAGGAGGACAAAGATGATGCAAGTGTCAACTGTGTTGCAGAGGCCGGTGACGCAACCCGCGAAGGAGATCGGGACGAACCACGCGAGGTTCGTCCGGGTGGTTTGCCCCTACCCGATGGTGGCCGCCGGCATCGGTCGCGCGCTGAAGGAGGCCGGCGTCCGCCACGGGACCAAGCTCCCGGCACAAGGCATCTCGTATTACGTGATGCTCTGGGCGAATGACCAAGAGGGTATCCCCGAGGTCGTGGGGCGAGTCCAGGAGGAGAACCCTGACGCCACAGTCCTGGTCCTGGGCCTGCGTAACGATCCGTCGCTTGCTTTGGTCGCCCTGAGGGCCGGTGCCCGGGGTTATCTTCATGCCGAGATGACGCCCGGGCAGTTGGCTCGTGCCCTCGAGGTAGTCGGCAAAGGGGAGGTAGTGGCCCCTAGGGGGCTCCTCGAGTTCCTGCTCAAGGACGGGGACGCTTCGGCGGACCCAGAAGCCCTCTCTCCCCGGCAGCGGGAGATACTAAGGCTCGTCTACGAGGGCTTGACCAACGCCCAGATAGCCGAGCGGCTCTTCCTGACCGAGTCGACCATAAAGCAGCACCTTCGCGCCGCCTACAAGCTCCTAGGCGTGAAAAACCGCACCGAGGCCGCCAAGATCGCGCGTAGCGTCATCGGCGTCGACCGCTAGCGCCCGCGCCCGTAGGAGGCGGCGGAGTAGGCCACGATCTTGGAAGACGACGCTTCTTGCCGGGGAACAGAAACATTTTGCTTCCCGTACTAGACTACTGATCTCTGCGGAAGTTGCTAAACGCTCTCTGGTAGGATCGGCTCATGGACAACACACTTTCAAAACAGGCCACCGACTGGCGCGTAGGAAAGAGACCATTGCTGACCAGCCACCAAACGCATAACATGGAGAGACAGGAGGCTTTGCTCCCCGGAGAGTTTGTCGGGTTGCCGACTTGGGAAGTAAGCTCTCGGTATTGTGTTCGCCGAGGAGCACTACGTCTCGAATGCCGTTGCCGCTCTAGGACTAGAGCGCCGGGACTTCTCGGGGCGGAACGAGAGGGAAGGTGCAGCGGCGGGATGTGGCGGAGTACCCGGAGAACGGCGCTCGATAGCGATGCCGATCTGCGAGCGGCCTACGCGGCCCACGGGGCGGAGCTCTACCGGTTTGCCCTCCGGTCTCTGGGGGACGCGGGGCTGGCGGAGGAGGCGGTGCAGGACACCTTCGTACGGGCCTGGCGTGCTGCGAACCGTCACGACCCGAGGCTGGGATCCCTCAGAACGTGGCTGTTCGCGATCTGCAAAAATGCTATTATTGACCTGCATCGTGCCCGCTCCGTTCGCCCGTCTGTTGCGGGGCAGGAGGAGGCGGTACGGGGTGAGTCAGCGGACCCAACCAACCCTATCGAGGACAGGCTGGCCGCTTGGCAGATCGAGGAGGCCTTGAAGCGCATCGGCGACGCACAACGGCACGCTATCGTGGAGACCTACTACAAGGAGCGGTCGTACAAGGAGCTCGCCGCAGAACTCGGCGTGCCCGAGGGTACTCTTAGGAGCCGGGTCTTCTACGGTATGAAGGCGCTCAGGCGGAAGCTCGAAGAGATGGGGTGGAACCCATGAACCTCGGTGGCCATCGCCTGCCCGTAGAGAAGCTCGGAGCTTACGCGTTGGGCCATCTCGTCGACGACGAGCGGGCCGAGCTCGAGGCCCACCTTGAAGATTGCCCGGCGTGCCGAGCGGAGCTGGAGAACATTCTCCCGGTGGCCGCGCTGCTGCCGAAGGCCGATCCGTACCGGCTCGAGGAGCCCCTCGTGGGGCCGCCGCCGGGTCTTGACCAATGGGTCTACGAGCGCGTCGAGCAGGAGCGCCGGAGGGAGGCCCGCCGCCGTCCGTCCGGCATAGGGTGGTTCGCGGCGGCGGCGATCGTCTTAGTCGTGTTCGCGCTCGCCACCTTCTTTTTGACGGAAGAACGGGGAAAGCAGGTGAGCTTGCGGCCGGTCTCCGAGCGGACGGAGCTGTCGGCGGCTTTGCAAGACCTGGAGGCCACCGCGACGCTCAATGGGGAGCGTTACAGCACGCAGATCGAGCTGGAAGCCAGGGAGCTCACGCCCGGGCAGACCTACGCCGTCTGGATCGAGCGGGCAGACGGCACCCGTGCTTCAGCGGGGGGCTTTCAAGCCTACGATGAGGGACCGATCACGGTCTACCTCTCGGCGGCCCTGCCGCCGGATGAGGCGGTGGGGCTCGGCGTGGGGACTCCGGAGGGCGAGACCGGTCTCAGGGCGGACCTGCAGGGCGGCGACGATGGGGACCTGATAGTGCCGGACCTGCGGGGCAGGACGCTCGAGGACGCGATCGAGGCGGCTGGCCCGGATTTCGAGGTCGACGCCCGGGGGGACGATGGCGGGCGACCCGGGGAAACGGTCGTCGACCAAGACCCGGGGCTGGGCGACCGTGCCCGGAAGGGGACGACCGTCTCGGTGACGTTGGGTAGCGACCGCCAGGCGTCGGAGGACCCGGATCGCACTAACTCCGGCTCCTCGGAGACGGAGAGCCCAGAGGCGGAGAGTGTCTCCTACGGGCCGGACTCGGGGTTAGATGCCGAAACCGCGACTGACGCGGCTCCCGCGAGCAGCACCTCGCCGGCGAGCGGCCCGGGGCGACCCGAGCTATCCGCCGTGGGCGCCTGGGAGATCGGGGCAGGGGAAGCTTCGGTGGCGTCCACGGGGATCCCCCCCGGTGCGGACGGGAACGCGGGCGAGGATGCTGGCTCTCCCGACGGCCTGGCGCCGATCGTTGCCTCCCTCGGAACCGAATCAGGACCGGGCCCGTCTTCCCCCGGGACGGCTCTCACGCCAGGAACCGCTTCTGGGGGCGCTCTCCTGCCGGAACCCTTGCCGGAGGCCGCGCCGCTCCCGGGAGATCTCTTCCCCTCCGTGCCGCCGCTCGTGCCGCCGGCGCCACCTCCGGGCGCTCTCCTGGAGGAGGAGGGGCAGCAGCTTGTTCTGCCGACCCTTCCCGAGGCTCCGGTGGCGCCCGAGGTTCCGGCGGTGCTCGACTTGCTTCAAGAACCCGTCCGGGATGCGCTGCCGGACCCATTGGGGGATGCGGTTTCGCCGGCGCGGCCCGACCTGCTGCGGGATGCGGTGCCTACGCCGGACGGCCTGTTGGGGGACGGCGACCTGACGAAGGGCATCCCGGGCGTCGGCGACGGGGGGAAGAACGACCGACCGGGTATCGACGCCCTGCCGACGAGGGGCGTGCCGGCCATCGGCGGCGGTGGTAAGGGGAAGCAGGACCGGCTGGGCGTCGATCTGCCGACGAGGGGCGTGCCGGCCATCGGCGGCGGTGGTAAGGGGAAGCAGGACCGGCTGGGCGTCGATCTGCCGACGAAGGGCGTGCCGGCCATCGGCGGCGGGGGCCCAAATCTTCCGGGGTTGCCCCGTTAGCTCGTAGTCCTCCTGCTTTGCTTTTCGGGTGTTCTACGACCGCGCGCGTTGCCAAAGCGCCAACGTACCCACCTCGCGGGCTTGTTGGCTGCGCGCGGGCGAACGACGATCTGAGATCGGGCCCGTGCTCGCCCCACTAATGCGTGCGGCATAACTGGGTTACAGGACCATTTCGAGAATATCATATGCTGACGAATGCCGCTCCACAAACTGTTGAGGGGGCTGACCAGAGCGACTTCTGAGAAAGGCAGGTCCGATGTCTGCAGGCTATGGGCGAGGTGGGGAGGTGGCTGCGGAGCTCGCGACGTTCTTCGCGGGCACGTACAGGAGGGTCTTCAGGTTCGACGCCCCGCCTATACACGACGCGGTGGCGGTGGCCGCCCTGGTGAAGCCCGAGATACTAGAAACGCGACCGATGCGGGTGGAGATCGAATGCGAAAGCGAGCTGACCCGCGGCGAGACCGTCTGCGATGTACACGGCGTGTGGGACAAACCGCCCAACGCAGAGGTCGGCGTGGAGTTGGACAAGGCGGCTTTTTTCGAGATTCTGTATCGCTCGTTAGGGAAGCTCGTCGCTTAGCTGGCGGGTCGGCTCGTCGGAGTCTCGGCTGCTCGCTCGTCTGGCGCAGGAACCTCCTGTCGGCTGTAACAGGCGTTTTCGGGGCCAGGATCATCCTTTCGGGCGGCCGAACTCATTCTTTCGGAGGATGCGGGACCAGCGCCACGGTAAGAGAATTCGTCCAGACTTGCTGATACCGGTAGAGGGAGGCTGTTGTGAAGAAGTTGATCCTGATGGCGGCGACGTTGGCGATGCTGGTGCTGGCGACCGGCGCCGTGGCCCTGGCACAGGAGGAGCCAATCGGCTACGTCGGCTATATCACGAGCATCTCGGGGGACAGCGTGCTCGTGGAGGCGGATCCCGCGAGCGAGTGGGAGGGAGACAAGGGCTACTTCACGGTGACCGGCGAGACCGAAATCCTCAGGTTGGTGGGCGGCGACGCGGTGGCCCCGGCCACGTTCGAAGAATTGGAGGTCGGGCAGCTGGTAGAGGCCACGTACTCCGGGCCAATCCTGGAGTCTTACCCCCCGCAGGGAGGAGCCGGCAGCATCGTGATCCTGGGAGAAGATTACGGAGACGAGGAGATTCGTTGCTTGCTCCCCGAGGGTTGTGGCCCGGAGGCCCCGCCGGACGAGGGGGCGGACGCCGTGCAGTACGACAGCGCTGCCTGAGAAAGTCGGGTTAGAATCCGTCTCTATGGAGAGCAGGCGACCGCGGGTGCTGGTTGTGGACGACGAGCGGCACATCGTCGACCTCGTCGCCATGGGTCTGGAGGGACGGGGCATGGAGGTGCGGGGGGCCCTGGATGGCGCCGCCGCGTTGAAGGATTTGGAAGAGTTCCGGCCGGACGTGATGGTGCTCGATCTTATGCTTCCGGGACTCTCCGGAATGGAGGTCTGCCGCAGGGCTCGGGCGAAGAGCAACGTCCCCATCTTGATCCTGAGTGCCCGGGACGCGGTGCAGGACAGGGTCGGCGGCCTGAACCTGGGGGCCGACGACTACGTGGTCAAGCCCTTCGCCTTCGAGGAGCTGGCGGCCCGGGTGGTCGCCCTTCTGCGGCGTAGCGGAGCCCCCGCGGGGCAAACCCTGCGCTACGCGGACCTCGAGCTGGACCAAGCTGCCCGGGAGGTGCGCCGGAACGGACGCCCTATAGACCTCACGGGCCGGGAGTTCGCCCTGCTGCGCTTCTTTATGGAGCATCCCCGGCAGGTCTTCTCGAAGAATCAGCTTCTGGAGGCTGTCTGGGGCTACGACTACTTCGGCGACTCCAACGTCGTCGAGACGTACGTCTCTTATCTTCGGCGCAAGCTCAACGCCCCGGACGAGCTCGACCTGATCCAGACGGTCCGCGGCTCCGGGTATCGGTTGGGCAGGTAGGGGACGGCGTGCAGACCCTCCGCTGGCGGCTGACGCTGTGGTACGGGGGCATGGCCGCGGCGATCCTGATCATCCTCGCAACCACCCTGTACTTGAGCGCGAGGTCCTCGCTCGTCGAGATCCGGCAGGACGACGTGAGGGACACGGCCGACTCGGTCAGCCAGGTCCTGGAGGAGACCGGTACCCCCGCTTCGGCGGTCGGGAACGTGCGGCGTAAGGACGTTCGGGCGGTCTGGGCGATTGGGGAGGTACGGCGGGAGGACGTTCAGGTGGTCATCCGGGACGCGGACGGCGGTGTGCTGGCGGCGACGCCGTACGGCGGCAGGGACGCTCCCGAGACCGAAGCCTCCGACGTCGCCTATCCCGAGGTTCGCCGGGACGGCCGGTACCTGGTGACCACCTTTGAATCGGAGGAGATCCCCGGTGCGACCGGCGTGGTCTACACGGTCCTCTCCACGTGGGACCCGGTGCTCCGGAGGCTCTTCTTGATCGAGGTGGCCGCGGTGACGGTGGCCCTGGCGCTGATAGTGGGCTTCGGGCCCAAGCTGGCGGGACGCGCCCTCAAGCCGCTCGAGAGCGTGAGCACCGTCGCCGGGGAGCTCCGCCGGGGGAGGCTCGGTAGCCGGGTGAACTTGCCGGAGCTCAAGAGCCGGCGGGACGAGGTCGGGGAGCTGGCGAGTTCGTTCGACGCGATGGCCGAGAGCCTGGAGAGGCTCTTCGAGGCCGAGCGCGAGTCGAAAGAGACCCTGCGCCGCTTCGTGGCGGATGCCTCCCACGAGTTGCGCACCCCCCTGACCACGGTCCTCGGCTACCTGGACGTGCTCGAAGAGAGCGGGGACACGGACCCAGTGGTCCGCCACCGGGTCTTCCGGGTTATGAGGGAGGAGGGCGGCCGGATGGCCCGCCTGGTGGAGGATCTGCTCGTCCTGGCGCGCCTCGACGAAGGGCGGGAGATGCCCGCGGAGCTCGTGGACCTGGTCGCGTTGGCCCGCGAAGTCGTCGGCAACTACCCGGACCGCTGGATCGAGCTCCTGGCGCCCGACGGGGTCGTACCGATACTCGCCGACCCGGAGGCCCTGAGGCGGGTGGTCTCGAACCTGCTCTCCAACGCCGTAAAACACACGCCACCCGAGAACGAGATACTGGTCTCCGTGGACCGGGAGGGTCCGGAGGCCGCCCTGCGTGTCGCGGACGAGGGGGTGGGTATACACGAGGACGCCCTGCCCCACGTCTTCGAGCGTTTCTACCGGGCCGAGAGTTCGCGGGCCGGCGAAGGAACCGGGCTCGGGTTGGCCATAGTCCGGGAGACCGTCGAGGCCCTGGAGGGACGGATAGAGGTCCAGAGCGCCCCGGATGAGGGCTCCGCGTTCACCGTTCGCCTCCCGCTCTCCGAGAAGCTCCCGGAAAAAGAGAGGCTCTCAGAGAAAAGTTAACCCTCTCTAAGCTTCCTCTAAGGTTCGGGATCTACCATATCTCGTAGCTTACCGCAGAGGAGATTCCTGGTCGTATGCCGGTAAGCCGATCAGGAAAGGGAGACTCGTGAAGAGAATAACGATGATGATCTTGATGCTGGGAACGCTGATGGTGGCCGCGATGCCGGTGCTCGCCGACGATCCCAAGGGCGGCGGCGCCAACACCAAGGTGGGCGGAATGCCGTTCCAGTGGAAGGCGACTTCGCCCTCGACCCACGAGGGGGACCGGTACGACCTCACCGTGACCAACACCGGCGACGAAGCCCAAGAGGCCCGGGTCCGCACCTTCATAATGGACCATAGCAACCATACCAACACGGACGTGGTGGATGAACGGGTCGAGATCGAGCCCGGCGAAGAGCGCGAGTTCACGGCGCTCAACGACTACGGAGAAGCCAACCACTTCAACACGTTCGTCGGTAGCGAGACCCGGGACCTCGACCTGGCGGTGACGGTAACCGACGCCGAGGGGGCAGAAACGGCACGGTTCACCGACGCGGCGTTCATGGTCCAGGAGAAGGGGGGCGCCAAGGGCAAAGGTAAAGGCAAGGGCAAAGCCGCGGACGGGCATTCGCACGACGAGAGGTTCGCGGCTCTGGGGGACACGGCGCGTCTTGCGCCGTTGTCTCTCGGGCTCCTCGCGACTACCGGGCTCGGTCTGTACACGGTTCGCCGCCGGCGGACGCGAGCGGCGGCCGGTGGCGAGCGCGCCGGGTCCGTGGCCCCGTCGTCCGCCTGGATAGCGGCGGCGGTCGTAGGGCTCGCCCTTAGCGCCGCATTACACGTCGGTCTCACCCCCGCGCACTTCGAAGAGGCGGTCGTTCAAGGGATCTTCTTCTGTGCTGCGGGTGGGATCGCGGCGGTCCTCGCGGCCACCATTCTGGTGTGGCCCTCTCGTCTGGCGTACCTGACTGGAGCTGCTATCTCGCTCGCCCTGATCGTGCTGTGGGCGGTCTTTCTGCTCGTGCCCCCGCCCGGAGCGGAGGCGGTGGAGGCCGTGGATCCGATCGGGCTGGTCACCAAGGCGACGGAACTCGTTGCCCTCATCGCCTGCACCGCGTTGTGGTCCCGGGCTAGCCGGAACCACGAACCGGGCCCAAAGGAGTCCTAGAGTGAAGTTGGCTATGCTCTCGGATAGAGTGGGCGTAGTGCCAACGAGGAGCGGCGGGTCTCTGGCGAGGAGGGCGCTACTCGTGATCCTCGCGTGCCTGGCGGCCTTTTCAATCGCGGGCTGTTCGGGGGTTGGTGGGGCTGTCCAGGAAGAAGAGGCGGAAGCTTCCGTCGACCAGCCCAACATAATCTTCGTGCTCGCCGACGACCTGGACTACGCCTCCGCCCAGCAGATGCCCGAGATCGACTCTCTGCTACGCGACGGAGGCGCCTCTTTCGAGAACGCCTCTATAAGCTACCCTATATGTTGTCCTTCGAGGTCGACCATGCTCACCGGCGAGTATGCCCACAACCACAATGTGAAGGGTAACAAGCGCCCGGTCGGAGGCTTCGAGAAGTTCCGGGAAGAAGGGAACGAGGAGACCTCCATCGCCGCCCACCTCCAGGAGAACGGCTACCGAACCGCCCTGATCGGCAAGTACCTCAACGGCTACGGCCAGGGAGATCAAACCTACGTACCGCCGGGTTGGGACGAGTGGTACGCCAAACTCGGCCGTTACGAGTACTACGACTACGATCTGAACGAGAACGGGGAGGTCGTCTCCTACGGGAGCGAGCCCGAAGACTACCTCACCGACGTCCTCTCCGAAAAAGCGACGGATTTCGTCCGGCGAGCAGCGGCCGACGACGCACCCTTCTTCGCGTACGTGGCCCCGACGGCGCCCCACAGCCCAGCGACCCCGGCCGAGCGCCACAAAGGCACCCTCTCGGACGAGGCGGCGCCCCGCTCCCCGTCCTACAACGAGGAGGACGTCTCGGACAAGCCCTCCTGGATACAGGATCTCGCTTCCATCACGGAGAAGGAGAGTTCCCAGATCGACGACCGTTACCGGGAGCGCCTGGAAGCGACGCTGGCGGTGGACGAGATGGTCGGCTCGCTCGTAGATGAACTCGAGGCGGCCGGGGAGCTGGACAATACCTACATAGTCTTCACCTCCGACAACGGCTTCGAGCAGGGCGAGCATCGTATAAAGGGAGGGAAGGATCGCTCCTACGAGGAGTCCGCTCGCGTACCCTTCTTCGTCCGGGGACCGGGGGTCGCTCCCGCATCGGAGGTGGAAGAGCTGGCCGTAAACACCGACTTTGCACCGACCTTCGCGGACCTGGCGGGCGTAGAGTTTCCGGCCGACGGGCGCTCTTTGGCGCCTCTGCTCCGCGGTGAAGAAGCCTCGTGGCGTTCAGCCGTTCTTCTAGAGAGATTGCCCGCCCAGGCGAGCGACGAGGAAGCGAGCGGGAAGGGCAAAGGAAAGGGCAAAGGAAAGGCCAAGACCGGGGCCGGCGGTTCACCCGCCTTCGAGGTCACCCGGACCGAGACCCACAAGTATGTCGAGTACGAAAACGGGGACGTGGAGCTTTACGACCTGGAGGCCGACCCCTACGAGCTTGAGAGCATCCACGAGAGCGCCGATCCCTCGCTGGTCGAAGACCTCGAAGCGAGGCTGGAGACGTTGAGGGACTGCTCCGGCGACGGTTGCCGGGAGGCCGAGGATGCCTCGTAGCGTCTGGCATCGGCCTTCGGAGAACGGCACCGAATGCTTATTCAGCTCCTCGCCTCCTACATTTGGCAGCGGCGTGTTTGGGGCGTTGGGCGGCATGGAGGCATTGGGCGAGGGAGAGGAGAAAACGGTGTCTAAGCTCGCGGGCGAGCGCGCCGAAGCAGAACGACGCCGGAGGTTCTCGGTGAGGAGGAGCGCGCTTCTCGGAGTTCTGGCTTCTCTAGCGGCCTTTCTCGTCGTCGGTTGCTCGAGTTCCGAATCCACGCAAGAAGGAGCATCAACCCAACCCGAAGGCACCGGGTCTACACAAGGGGCGAAAGAAGCCTCTGATCAGCCCAACATCCTCTTCGTGCTCACGGACGACCTGGACTACGCCTCTGTTCGGAAGATGCCCCAGATCAGTGCCTTGTTGGCCGAAGAAGGCGCCACTTTCGAGAACGCCTTCGTGAGCCACCCGATATGCTGCCCTTCGCGTTCGACCATCCTCACCGGCCTCTACGATCACAACCACGGCGTATTAGGCAACGCGCCCCCGGACGGGGGCTTCCAGAAGTTCCTCTCCGAAGGGCACGAGGAGAACACTATCGGCGCCGGATTG